>FSSH01004157.1_pt1 | contig 23379 bp, 18 predicted proteins | sample 1166101 | NCBI WGS metagenome assembly FSSH01 (sample SAMEA32972668, study PRJEB13176) | freshwater metagenome | biome: Drinking water system; feature: Biomass in drinking water that filtered by 0.45 um membrane; material: drinking water | place: USA | collected 2012-12-20 | depth 0 m | reverse complement strand
CGTTATTTGGAGCGCCATCATGAGTATGAGCGCTACCAGGAAAGGGATATTGAGAGGCTGTTGAAGCAGCCTGATTATTCACCTGAGGGAGACAGAATCTACAAAGGGCTATTGAAGGAGTTATCGGAGAAAGAGCCCAAGCGGGAGCTAGAGCCCAAAGAACCTTACCAGCGGCGAGAATGGAGTAAGCCGGATGCAATAAAGGCATTGCCCGAAAGTGAGCGAATTAGGCACGAGGGACAGGAATACAACAAATTCAGCAAGCTGTCTGAACTTCAAGACCTAAAGGAGCGGCTCAAAAAACCTGATACCGATAGGTTGTCCGAAGAGCAGTACAAGAAGCTCTATTCCTGGATAGGTACCAAAGAAAGAGGCGGAGAGGACTATCATGACCGTTTAGCTAAGAGCAAATGGGACAAGAAGGAGCGAAAACGAGAGAAAAAGCATGAAAGGCTGCCTGGTGAAGACGACCGGGAGTTTCGGAAGTTTGATAAGGACCTGAAAAAGTCCTTCAAACAGCTAGACCGAGAGGGTTCTGGCGAAGGATTCGGCAAGGGGTATCGCCAGCGTCTGCGAGAGGAGCAGGGGCGGTGGGGGGCAGAGCACGGCCACCGCACAGCTAATGAAGAAGTCGAGCGGTTGAAGAAGCTGCAGGAAATTGAGCCTAGCCGCAAGCCGGAGTTAGATAAGCAAATAGACCAAATGAAGAGCTGGGACAGGGAGCAGCGCCAAGATGCTAACCAATGGGGCGACCTTGAACAAATGCTAGGAGACCGGTACGAGTTTGAGCAAAAACGACTGAGTGACGTCTTGAAGTTGCCAGAGCAGAAGCCAGCGCTCGAACTCGAGCTTGGCGACTCAGAGCAAGAAAAGCAAAAGGAGTCTGAACCGGTAATGCAGTTGGACCAAGCGAAAGAGCCTGAACCGGTAAAGGACTTAGGCGTGGTTTCACCTAAAGAGCCAGAGCCGGTTAAGGCTGAGCTTGAACTGGAAGCAAGCAATCAGAAAGTGCCGGCGGAACAATCTGCCAGGTGGGGTGACCTGGACAGCTTACTGGGCGAGAGATTCGGGAGGAATGAGCCACAATTATCTAGAGACCTTGAAATCACCCAAAGTCAGCAAGAGGTGAGACAATTCATGGATGTGCAGATGGCTATGGAGCTATCGCCGAAGCTCGAAGAGCCGAAACAGGAACCGCTGGATGATCTCGAAAGAGGGGGACCATAGGGCATGGCGGCAAGCTGCAAGATAGACCAGGCGGTAGATGCTCCGTTAGAGCGTATGGCGGAGCTTTTAAGGACAGCTCTGGCAGAGAGAGGTTTCAGGATAGACCTCGTGAACGACGAGCTATGCGAAATGACCGCTCAGCTAATGAAAAGCGAGAGGGTGAGCGGCGTAGTCTGGAACTATGAGTTTCATATAGTTGCAAGCTGGATGCCTTCTGGAACTGGGGCGGAGCTTCATTTGGAAGTGCGAGAAAATCGGAATGCCTGGACGGCGCAGGCATGCAAGGAGCACTGCCTGGCAATTTTGCAGGGCGTTATTGATCGAGCGGCGAAGCTGAAGAAGCTAGAAAACGTACAAGTCCGGACAAATCGCTATGGCAACGCTAGGTGGGGTAAGTTGGAAGACTACCAGCTAGCTGGATATTGGGGTGAATTTGATGACCATGGCTGCCGGATGACCATAAGCCCAGGACTAGATGGCGACCTAATGACCATTAGTCCGGAGGATTCAATCAAGCATGCGCTTGTGTGTGGTCCGACAGGATCTGGCAAAACCACAGCAATATTCATCCCGAATCTAATTGACCGCGTGAAGTCTAGTGCCATAGTGACCGAAGCGACGGCCGGTAATGAAGACCCTGATTTGTACATAAAGACAGCAGGGTGGAGGCAGAAAACCGGCAAGCAAAATATCTATTACTTCAACCCCGATGACTTGCGCTCCGACCGAATAAACCCGATAGACATGGTGAGAGGCTATGGGGACGCGCAAGCCCTATCCCAGCTTGTTATAGAAAATACGACAAGCAAGAATAACTATGGTGATGATGTCTGGCCAAAGAGCGAAGCCAATCTTTTGGCAGTCCTAATCGCTCATGCTGCCTCCCAGAAACAGAGTTTTGGCTACATCCGCAAGATACTTAGAGAAGGTCCGGATGGACTGATACCTATCATGGCCAATAGCCCAGTAGTTGAGGCTAGGGAGGAGTTTAAGGGCTTCTCTAATACAGCCAGAGATGGCTTTAAATACGGGGTAATTGCCAGCTTGATGCAAAGGCTTGCGCTCTGGGTCAATCCCAAAATCTGTGCTTTGACGGAAACTACAGACTTTGACTTAGAAGACCTAAAGAATCAGCTATTCACTTTCTATCTGGCTGTGCCCGCTCAAAAGACGCACCTAAAGCCAGTCGCGGCACTAGTCTTTAATTTTATTCTAGAGCAAGCTTTGCGCTATGACTTTCAACATCCACTTTTCTTGAGTCTAGATGAGTTTACTAACTTCGGCATGATACCAGCGATTGCGCAGAAGTTATCTATCATACGCCACAAGAAAATCGGAGCGATACTTGGAGTGCAAGACTTTGTGCAGTTGCAGCAGGTGTATGGAAAAGAGGATGCCATGCTGATGCGTAGTCAGCCTGGATGCAAAATATTCTTTAGACCGAGAGCCTTTGATGTCGCTAAAGGCATATCGGAAATGGGCGGAATGACTACCGTTTATGAGCGGAAGGTCAACAGTAGCGGGCAGATAATCGAGAAAGAAAGTGGGCGACCATTAATGGACCCAGGGGAAATTTTGGCGATGTCGGATCAAGAGATGATAGTCTTCACTCCTCAAACGCCGCCACTGAAGCTACCCAGGTACACTTGGCGGGACTATGAAGATGGCACTTACTTTAGACCAGCGCCCAGGCGTGAGCTCGTGATTGATGAGCGCCTAGTCAAAGAGTGTGCTGAGGTCGAAGCTCCAGCCCGCTGGCAGTCCCCTCCACAGCCAAAGAAAGAAGCCAAACCGCAGGGTGAGCCAAAGCAGGAGCGTGTAAGAACTCCAGAAGAGCAGGTAAAACCCGTGGAAGTTAAGCCTGAAAAAGTTACTGTACAGGAAGAGCCACCCAAGCCTGTTAAGCCGGAAGAGCCTGAGCGGGAGCTTGATGAAGAAGATCTATTCGGCGCTCCAGCCGAGTAATAGAACCTGTTAAAGGAGACTGGAGACTTAGGACGATTAGCTGCCGGAATCGGCAAAGGGACAGCTTATGCAAGATGGGATTCTCTTAGGCATTGTGACCTGGATTATTGTTGGAGCCGTGATGAATGCTATAACCAAGGATGTTATGCAGTCATTTGCTCCTGCAACGCTTGCGGCTCTAGCTGTGTTTGGATGGAGCTATTACCAGCAGAATAAAGGCGAGGCGGGTAAGGCAAGGCGCGAAGCGAAAGCCGCCGGTCCAGCTCCAATAGTCACGGCAATGACTATGCCTGAGGCTTTCGGCGCGGTCAGGAACATATTGACCCAAAGCCATTTCGGCCAGAACTGGTGGCAGCTTCGCAATGTAGATCCGGAAGCTGGTCAAATCCAGGCCATTATGACATGGAAGGAGTATTTCGGGGACCATGTAGGAGAACTGGATAGGCAGGTGGTTCTGACAATTACTTTCATGCCTGGCGAAGGCAATACGCAGTTGAAGCTTGAGTGGGATGTGCAGTCACCAATGAATAGAAATCAGGCAAATCAGGTAGTGGAAAAAACAACTGAGGAAATATATATCGCGCTCTCTTGATTGCAGTTTAAAGTTGCTCCTTCTCGCGCTAAGTTCAATGCCGCTCTCAACAATGCTCCTCATCGCTTTGACAGTCAGCACTCTTAAACTAGCAAACTAAAACAAATAGTCTTCTCTATAATAGTGAGAATTATTGAGCTTAATACTTTATCGGGTGAATTTGGAAAGTAAATTACAAAAGCTGCTTGCCGAAGGCGAAGGGCAGAAACTTGAATTCAAAGAAAAGTTTCAAAGTGAGGCTATTGAGGCTATCTGCGCATTCTCTAATGCTGAAGGTGGTGTCATCTTGATCGGTGTTACAGATAATGGGGAACCTCTCGGCGTACAGGTTGGACGAAAGACCCTCGAAGATTGGGCAAATCAGATAAATGCTGGTCTTGATCCTCGTATAAAGGTCGATATGGCGCCATTGCCAGAAATACTCGATAATCAGAGACAAATTGTAGAGATCGTAGTTCCACAAAGTCAGTCTTCTGTTGTCAGCTTCAATGGTAGATTCTTCAAAAGAGTAGGAAAAACCAACCAAAGAATGACTGGTGAAGATATTGCCCAGAAAATGATGTCCACTGTTAAGTTGAGCTGGGATAGTGGCGTAGAAGACAGGGCAACTCTTTCTGACTTAGACGATAAGGCCTGTAGTACGTTCGTTCAGCTCTTAAATAAGCACGGCAGACGCCCTGTGCCGGAGGATAGCTCTCCTGAATTGTTACTCACGAAGCTTGGATTGATGGAAAATGGTTCTCTGACAAGGGCTGCAATCCTCTTGTTTGCTAAGAACCCGCAGAAGTTTTATCCAACCGCCACAATAAAGCTTGGTAGGTTTCGCTCGAAGACTCAGATTGAAGATGATAAAGAACTTTTGGGCCCAATAATCAATCAGTTGAATGATGGAATAGCGTGGTTTAGAGATAGGCTAGCCATTAAGTTGGAGATCTCGGGAGCGGACGCTGATCGAAATACTCAGTGGGAATATCCGATTCCAGCTGTAAGAGAGGCTTTAGCAAATGCAGTGTGTCATAGAGACTATAGATTAGAACGCAACATACAGGTTCGCCTTTTCGATGACTACTTACAGATATGGAATCCCGGTGCCCTTCCCTCAAATCTTTCGGTGCAGGATCTCTTGAAAGAGCATGAGTCTTTTCCGCGCAATCTCAAGTTGGCGGAAAGTCTTTACAACGCGGGTTTTATTGAAAAGTGGGGAACTGGGACCACGCGGATGGATGAGCTTCTTCGGGGCGCAGGACATCCAAGTCCGGAGTTTGGATCAGACAATTCAACTTTTCGCTTATGTTTTCGAAAATCCTACTCAGCCGAACATTTGATTCAATTGGGCTTGAACGAGAGACAAGTAGATTTGATAACTCAGGTTGCCCCAGACTTTAAAATAACCAATCAATTCTATTCTTCCAAATTCGAAGTAACGAAACGAACCGCCTCCAGAGAGCTCTCTGAGCTCATAGAGAAAAAACTGCTTACAAAGCACGGTTCGACTGGCCGAGGCACCTATTACACACGGGTTTGATCCCCTTTTGTCCCCTTCTGTCCCCTTGATGTCCCCTTTCCTATATGGACTGAAATCCGCATACTGCTTGATTCTTGCTTAGATGACCCCTGCCTGGTTGTACCAAAACTATAACAATCTTGTCCCCATTTATATACGACTAATATGCGATAGCCGTCTGTTTGGTGGCTTTTGTATTGCGGTTGGAAGGGTGCTATATCCAGAACTTTGACAAAAATTGTCCATTCTCAAACTAACCCTAAAATCCAGGTCTACACATTTTATGATTCAACCAATATATTCGGAGACTTTACAGGACTGGGCTCGCAGAACAAAAGGCGATGTCCCAAATGGCGAAATCACTGTTCAAGGCGCTCCATTAAGCAATCCAGTCCCGAGTTCCCGGATATACACATTTCAGAGTGATTCGACCAAAGAGCAGATTGAGGAATTCTTTAATGACCTTTATTCCCGGCCAGGAAATCCATGGCGATGGAAAAAAATAACACTCAAGCTGGAAGGCGCTTCCTATATTCTCCGCCCTCTGGAATTGCACCAGATTTAGTTTGCCAAAATCACTCTGATAATCAACAGAATTTCTAATTATGTTGGCAAGCCATCCAAGCGCTGTGTCAGAAAACGTTTGTTTTCTGGTACTGGAAATCACTGTTTGAAGACCTTGAATAGGCTTGGCTTTCGACAGGCGAGGCCCAGGACGTTTTATGGCACAGCCTTCAGAATGTTTTTATGCCCCATGTAGGACTGTCTAGTCCCTCTAAGTCGCCGTCTACAATCACGCCCGGTTTTTCCGACATGATGAAAAACTATTCGGGAACGTCAACAACCACTCCGACGACAAGGTCTTTGTTTGATAAGAAGGACGGGTTGGACTCGCTCTCCACGCCGTCTTCTAGCACATCAAGTCTTTCTGAGCTGATGAAAAAGTACAAGCTGGATCGGCAGACTACACCACTGCCGTCTAATGCTGACCCTTGACTTTTGCTGTTTCTACGCTTGTCGCCGCGTTCGGACAGCCGCGTCAGCAAGGCTCAGCATAGTCGCTTAGAACTACCGTTCGCTCCCCGGTGCTAGCCTAAGCAAGCACCGGCGTCGAACAGTTTGACTCAATCTAGCGTAGAATCAAGGCTACCCAAGTGACCAATATCAAAAGAGCAAATACAACAAGCACTAATACAAGAATAGGTTCCATGTTAATACCTCATAACAGTCTCAGGCAAGCCTGTGCGGCTGCCTCCGACTCGGCCAGTCGACCGTGCTGGCTGTCGAATAAACTTTCAGAAAAAATCAACTGCAATCGACAACCTTCATGGTACGCCGATCAAAGCTTGGTTGTAAGTTGAAAAAGCCAGTCAGTTTTTCTTTGACTTTTTCCACTCATTTTGAAGTTGGCTCAAACGTGGCCAGGTAATCGCATGCCTTTACAATGTCGTTGTACGGGTCTTGGATATCTACTTGAAGCATTTCCAGAATTGCAGCATACAGCAGGTAAAACAGGCTATTTCGAGACTTCGAAAGCTTGAAGCCGTGAATCTTTAAGTTTCTACCAACTGCCAAAGCAAGCATGAATCTGTGCTGATTGAACGGACGACCGCCTGGTTTGCCTGTCGCGCCAATCGTACTAGTCTTTATGAATTCATGGACGTCTTTAAGCAATGATGTGTAAGCTTCCAGTTCACCGGATAGCTTCATAAGCCTGCCGTCGTGATATCGAAACGCATCAATATAGCGATGTTCCTTCACCAGAGACCCAATCCGTTTCTTTACCGGCGCTGCTTCTCTAATCGCCTCCTCCAAATACTTAAGGATTGGAGGTTTTCGAATTTTATAGCTACGAAGATCGAAGCAATAGGTTCTAATTTCTGACTCAACCGCAGTTAGAACTAGTCGAAGAGCCTGCTTTCTTTCGGCGCTGATTCTCTTTGGGATGCGCAGCAGTATCTCACGTTGATCTTTTGAAAACGTAAACCTGGATAGAAATTGAATGTACTCCTGATCAGCCATATCCCTCTATTCGAGCAGTTCCTGCACCGCACGTTCCTTGTCGGAAATCGTAGGTAATGTGTAACGCCGAGTGGTCTCAAGTCTCTTATGACCGCCTATCTCTGCCACCAGTACGAGATCTTTCCCGTTTCTGACCAGATTAGTAAGGCACGTATGCCTCAGAACGTGAGCTGAAACAGCTAGTCCACAACTCTGACCAATCTTTCTGATGATCAAGTCTAAGCTGGAGGTGGAGAGTCCTTTTCCTTGCGGATTTAAGAACAGCGGCTCATCTGTTCGTTTGCCGGTAAACTTGTTGTTTCGCTCTGCAATCCAGTCGCCGAGCGCATCTTTTACCTCTCTGTTTAGTGGGATTTCGCGGTAGCGACCACCTTTTCCGTTCCGGACAATTACTTGATTCTTTCTTCCTGCTATAGAAACATCATGCTCTTTGAGAGCAGCGCACTCACTAATCCTGATTCCTGTATAAAGCAGCAAAATAGCTACTGCCCTATCCTTGCTTCTGCGGCATGCAGCGACCGCGCGTAGGAAACGCTTTTGTTCTTCCTTGGTCAACGCGCGCGGCGCCTCTTGTGGCAATTCTTCCCGCGGGACTTTGCCACAAGCCGACTTGCTGCCCAGAAATTCAAAGAAGTGGTCTATGGCCGTCAGGTAAGCATTCACTGTCGCTGGACTCGATCTCAGTTCCAATTTCAGATATTGCTTATATTCGCGAAGGACATGCGCCCGTTCCCGCTCCGTTTGTACAAGCACCCCAACATCCTCACCAGAGGCGCTCAGGAAGCTCAGGAAGTGATTTGTTCTCGACCGGTAAGCTCTTCTGGTCTGACTCGATAACGGCTGTCTTTCGAGCCACGACAGGTATTTCTGGAAATGATGATTTGAGGCATTCAAGATGGTGGTTTCCAAGGGGGGGGCTCCCCGTATCACAAGAAATTTGCGCGCCATACTAGCATGGTTTCTTCCTGATATCACAAGTTTTTGAACCCAAACCCTGTGATACTCCTAGGTATCTCAAGATTTCAAACCGTTATCGACCGCAAACAGAACAGTCACGGATCGTTCCCCGACTGTAATCTCATTGCCTTTTACTTCTTCTGCAACTTCTGCATCTTGAAAAGAATTGGGCAAACGCATTGTATCGATGATCGAGCGCCAGGAATAACCGTTTATAACTGGAATCTCAAACGTAAGAGGATGCCAAAAGGCATTAACCATGATGTGAAGCCAACCCTCAGTTATGCTTGCGCCAATCAAACTGTAAGCTAGGCTATGAGAGGTTTCTGACCAATCTGGCAAACCTAGTTTGATCCCATGCCACACGATTCGCGGACAGCAACATTCCTTTGTCATCTTGCAGAGCAAATGATTCTGTTGCAGCAACGGGCAGGCTTTTCTGAAGGCTGCAAGATGGCTGACGAATTCAAAAGTACTAGCGTTCTTTTCTGCCAATTTCCAATCAAACCAACTTATTTCGTTGTCCTGACAATAGGCGTTATTGTTTCCTTGTTGGGTCCGGCCAATCTCGTCACCCATGAGTAGCATTGGCGTACCTTGCGAAAAAAAGAGCACCGTCAAAAAATTTTTTATCTGCCGGGAGCGCAAGCTCTCAACTTCACAGTTCTCAGAGGGACCTTCAAAGCCGCAATTCCAACTGAAATTTGAATTGTTTCCATCGGCATTATTTTCACCATTGTCCATATTGTGTTTCTGATTGTAGGACACCAAATCCCTTAACGTGAAACCATCGTGGCAGGTAACAAAATGGATGCTTCTGTGTGGCTCTCTGTCGGAATTCGAGTAAATATCTGAACTCCCGGCGATTCTTTCTGCGGCAGCTTTAGCGCTTCCGTTATCTCCTTTCAGAAATTTTCGGATGTCATCTCGAAAAGGACCATTCCACTCTGCAAACCAATCGCTACTGTTGATGAAAGAACCAATCTGATAAAAACCGGTGGCATCCCACGCCTCAGCAATCAGTTTGCTGCCGGCCAAAACCGGATCAGATTCAATCGCCGATAGTACACTCGAAAGTTCAATTGATTGCGGCTTGCCAGACGCATCTCTGGATAGCGTTGATGCCAGGTCGAAACGAAACCCATCTACATGCATCTCTGATACCCAGTAACGCAAACAGTCAAGGATAAGTCTTTGACAAACAGAATTATTGCCTCTCAAACTATTGCCGCAGCCGCTGAAATCGGCATAACCATCAATAGAATCGACAATGTAATAGGTTGAGTTTGCCAGTCCTTTTAGGCTGACTATCGGACCTAATTCACTCCCCTCGCCGCTGTGATTGAAAACAACATCCAGAATTACTTCGATTCCTTCCTTATGAAGCGCTTTTACAAGATCTCTGAATTCATCAATAATCCCTACTGCACCTGTTGCTGCTGCATACCCTGAATGCAGCGAGAAATATGCAAGTGGGCTGTAGCCCCAGTAGTTTGATAAACCTTCAGGGGCATCTTGAGAATCGAAAAATTGGATCGGCATAAGCTCAACTGCTGTTATGCCAAGCCTCTTCAAATATGGAATTTTCTCTTGCAGTCCTGCAAAAGTCCCTCTTTTTACAAGCGGAACACCAGACGATGCATGTTTGGTAAATCCTTTCACATGCATTTCGTAGATTATGCTTTTTGCATATGACGTTCGCGGCAGTACATCGCCTGCCCAGTCATAGTCGCACCTACCAATAGCTACACTGCGAAAAGCAGTCTGGCAGTTACTCCCTACAGCACTAGCTCTAGCTCTTGAATAATTTTCAGCATTGACGACGCCACGAGAATATGGATCTAACAAAACCTTTTCTTCATGGTATTGGAAGACCCTTAGATCGTTCTTTTGTCCGGCGGTTCGGTAAGCATATACTTGTCCGGCTTTTAGTCCTGGAACGAAGACATGCCAATAATGAAAGGTTCGGTTGTGTGTGTGGTCGAGTCTAATGGTCTGGCTTGGCTCTTCGGCGTCTATCGCATCAAATAATAAAAGTTCAAGTTCCGAACACGTGGCGAAAACAGAAAAATTGATACCGTCCTCCAAAACGGTGGAACCTAGAGGGAAGCTCTTGCCTGGCTGGTTGGTCCTATTATGCTCATTCTCGCCGCTATGCTTACATCCACGCTTTTTATCCCTACAGCAATCTTCTACTTGATCATTGCTCACTACACTGATCCTCATCCGCTGATTTAATTACAGAACTAACATTGCATGCGCATCCTCCCGTTAAATTGTCTACTGCGCATCCAGTCCAAGCACATCCCAAGCCAACACAGTCGCACTCGTCTGTTTCACATAGTAAGCTCAAGCAACGCAAAGCGTCTTTGTCTACGAGAAACTCTCCGGATGCTATAAACTCGCGCCTCGATAATTTTGAACTGTTCTCTATCACACCGAGAACAACTAACAATTGCGCAAGTCCTTCCAGTGTCAGCTCCCTATGCACGTAGCTCTTGCTATCTTTGTTCTTGATGAAGCGAATGTATGGCGGATCTAGGTTGATAAACACTCTCAGTCTGTCCATGCTTAGTCCCTAATTGTTGGATTTGTTACTTTGGCCTTCGGTGCCAAAGTGTTTAAGTGCTCACGGAAGTCCATCCAATCCTTTCGAACTCTTGAGAATTCTTCATTGACTGGAAGTTTTTCGATAGCTTCTTTAACAGCCGCCTGCGCTGATGCATTCTCACCAGCGAGATGATGAACGACTGCCAAGTTGAACAAATCCTCCGCCACCGCAAAGCTTTCTGCACCTCTGACTGCTGTATCGTTTTCTGTGGCTCGTTTGAGCAGTCGCTTACTTTCTTCATAGAGACCGGATTGTGCATAACACTGAGCAAGATGATTGAGCAGCACACCGGTGTCAGAAGCTCGCCTAGAAGAATATCTCCGCTGTATCTCAAGAGCCTCATTCAGCGAGCTGATTGCAGCTTTGCAGGCACCTTTTCTAAATTGCAAACCAGCTAAATTGTCTAGGGACTGACTTTTAGCATCAGTAGAACGTTCGTCCTTCCAACTTTCATCCTTGAATATCTTCAACGAACACTGGGTGAGGGACTCGGCCAAATCTAGCTCCCCGTGGTCCAAACAACAACGTGCGCTTTCTTCCAGCAGAACGCTTTCATTACTGCTTACTTTCTTGCCCAGCAGTAAGATTTCTGCAATATCCTGCACACACTTGGAGCGCTTACCCTTAGTTACCCCGGCTTCTGAAAACTCTTTCAATGTTTTTTTGATGAGCTTTTTCTGCCGGTCACTCAGAGTATCTTGATGCTTTCTATTTGACCAAAAGCCACTTTGTTCTCGCTGATGCGAAAATCTCGGTGGAGGAAAATAACCAAGGGCTAGGCTCAGTGGGTGAGACATCGAAGTGAAACTGAGAATAACGAACGCGATTTTCAGCAGTTTAAAGCTTATTGCGCTTTTTGAACTCTTGAACATAATGTTTGATAGATGCAGCTTGCTCATCTTTGCCTACTTTCGCCAAATGAACGGCATACGATTCCATTGCCTCGACCAATTCCTCATGTATCGGATCTACTGTGTATCTCAGCATTCGAATACCCTCCTCAAACAGGGCATCGGCCTCCTCACACCTGTTCAAAGAGCAGTATGCGGCTGCAAGATTCACCTGACAGCCAGCATATTCTTTGGTTTTGATCCCAAAAACAGAACCATTGATGTTTAACGCTTTTTGAAAGAGAGCAATTGCTTCAAGGGGTTTCTGTTGCTTGCAAAACAAGATACCGATGTTGTTTAGACAACCAGCCACTTCAGCAGATTTTTCACCAATAATTGCCTCCCAAATCTGAAGAGCTTTTTCGTACAGCGGCTCGGCTCGTTCGTACATTCCTTGCTTTCTGTAATGCGTTGCAATGTTGCTAAAGTCTTCCGCTAGCCTTAACTTCCCGTGTTGACTTGAACTCTCGTCAATAGATAAAGCTCGCTGATAGAGTGGATCGGATTCCTTGTGCTTTCCCTGCGCGCAATAGCAAAGGGCTAGTCCGTTCAAGGTCATAGCCAGGCGCTCATCGTTTATGTGCAGGGCTTCTAGGTCTCGAAGTGCCTTTTGAAACTTTTGTTGAGCCACCGAGTATTTACCTCGATCATAGCTTTGCTGTCCAAGCCACATTTGCATATTCCAATCACTGTAGGTCTTATCCGTCTTGTTTTCATTGCTCATTAATGTCGTCTTCCTGTGTTCGCTTTTCAATGCTCGCCGTGCAGTTTTGTGATGCCATATCCCCTTTCAGAAAGCCAGGGAGAAAAGATCCCTTGCATAAAAGCTGTCATCAAACCGTACATCGACAACAGAATCACCACTTGTAAGAGAAAACCTTTTCCAGACATTTTTCCTTTCTTTTTCTGGACCCACATGAACAGGCTCGTTCCAAGCAAGATAGCTATTGCTAAAACTTGAAATGCAGGATGATTGTTTCCGAAGTACTGATAGATACTTGATGCACCTGCTAGTCCGACAGCAATACCAAGAAGAGGAATTGAGCAGCAAAGGCAAGCAAGTATGGCGGCCGATAGACTCAGGAGATAGTGTCGAATTCTCTTGTGTCCCACTGAATATCCACTCTTGCCCGTTGAGGATTCGCAGGATGAATGCTTGTTTTCCTTCACTATCAACACCTCATAATTGTAAGTCTAAGCGTGTAGCCATCTCTTACAAATCCTCCTTCCGGCTGAGATCAAAAAGTCATTTTGCGTCAGCACCGTTTCCTAAATTGGCACTGCAAATAACCACACCCATCAAACCGAGCCCCACTAGTGCAAGAGGCGCTAATGCTGGCGGGCCATCTACACCAAGAGGAATTCGTCCTGGCTGCATGCAAACCACTTTCATGACAGTGCAAACGGATCTCCATGGATCGCCTTTACTGTGAAACCAGAAACCTAAAGTTCCAATAAGCGGAGCAACTGAAAAGCAGATCAGAAGTAATCTTCTTCCGCCCCGATTCCAGAGCGCTAAGCTCACTGGACCCATCAGAAATAAGAATGCGCAATAGCCTAGAGGTAGCCAGGCTTGCCATCTTCTTCCAAGTACCGCCTGATGTTCAAAACGCACCTCAATAAATAAAAGCGCCAAACCAGCAAGAAGCAGGAAAATCAATAGCTTTCCTGCAACTAGCGGCTCTCTGCTCTTGCGTAAAATAGCTCGAACTATATTCATTGAGTGACTATTGAATGAACATGAATTGCTTTCTCAGAGGGGTCAATATGTCCTGAAATTGCTACATGCTTGCCTGCCAAAATTTTGCTCTTTTCTTGATCGGATAAGGTGTATGAGTCACCTTTTTCGTCTACGAGCACATACTTAGCTCCTGATGCTACACATTGTTCTATGCACTTACTTGGTTGTTTGCCAGCTTCACCCATCTTTGAATGATCCTTGCCGCACATGCTATCGCTGATGACACCATGTATCGTCCCTTCATAAACTTCCGATGCTGTTGATGGTTGGCTCGCTTCCGTGCTTTCCGAAGCAGTTTGTTTGGTCGACTCGATGGCGGGCGATGAACCATTCGTCGTTGATGTTTCAGGTTTAGTACCTGAATTACTGCATCCTGCCAACGTCATGACCACAATCAAACTGCCAATAAGACTTCTATTCACTTGCATTTCTTTCTCCTTGTTTGTTTTAGATTTCACCGCTGGCAAAAATCAGGCGCGCCTGTGCCAAGCGGTACTTGTAGATCGCTTCCTGTAAAGTCAGTCTTGCTTGAAACATCTTGACAGCGGCGTCAAACTGCTCCAGAGCAATCGATTTACCCACTTCATATCTCGTATGAAAGAGTCGATGATCCTCTTCTGCTGAGACCACTTGCTCTTGAGCAAGAGTTACATTTCGTCTTGCAAGATCCAAATCGATCCAGGCCTGTGAGACCTCTTGAGCAACTTTCAAATCGGTATTTTTTTTCGCCAGTTCTGCTTCCCGCAGGGCTGCATTGGCAGCTCGCAATTCGTTCGCTCTGGATCCAGAATCAAATAGCGTGACACCACCCATGACACCAATAAAACCGCCCCAGCGTCCATTTGCTTCACCGTCTGGAGAACTTCCAGTGATGTTGCTGCCTGCTCCGTAGGCTGATATCTGAGGTGAATATTTACTCAAAGCAACTTGCCGTCTGGCTTTTAGTTCTGCCACCCTATTTATCGCTTTCGTAATCTCAGGTCGCCTGGTGGCTGCCGATTCCAAGAATTTGTTCAAACCGTCTGCTGTTTCAACGTATACAAGCGAATCCCTTAAACCAATTTGTGAACCCAGATTGACAGACATTGCAACCTTTAAATTTAAAAGAGCTGAATTGAAGTCTCTGTACCGCTCATTGAGCTGAATTCGAGCTTTCGCTAGTTCTGCTTCTTCACGCAGATAATCAGCTCTTGGTGCTTTGCCTTCATCCATCCGCTTTTTCATATTAGCGCTGCTCCACTCTCGGAATTTGACATAATCCGAAGCTACGCGCAGGCTGGCTTCAGCCCAAGCTGCTGCCCAGTACGCTTCCTTGACTGAAAGAGCGGTTTGAATTCGCTGCTCGTTGAAATTCGAAAGAGATTGTTTTGCTACTGCCCGAGCGGCTCTATACCCACCGAGCAAGCGGCCACCAGTAAAGATCGGCTGGCTCCCAGCAAAAAGTAAGCTAAGCGAACTCCCCTTCACTATGGGCTGCATAGGAGGCGATGCAATCGTTGTATCACCAGGTAAAAATAGCATTTGGTTGAGCGAAGAAGCGGAGTAGAAAGTGTTGAATGAGGCCGTTGGTCCGAATTTCGCCAAAGCAGCGCGTGCCAAAAATTTCGACCCTAACCATGATTGCTCGGTTTGCTTGAGTGTGAAATTGTTCTTTATACCTACCTGCACAGCATCATCAATGCCAATTGAGCCGTTCTGCTCTGCTAAATCTCCTGATGGTGCCGACTTTGTCACTGTCAATTGGATAGGATTTCCTGTGACAATTTCATCTACCGAAGTAGCTGAATTCTTGTCGTGTCCAATAATTGGACCGCGAAGCTCTTGAGCAGCAACGGGTCCACTTAGAGCCATGTGAAAATTACAAAGGCTCAAAACGACAAGTATCACTTTCTTTCTAATAACCACTTTCTTTTGCTCCCGAAAATATCTGACGAGCTACGAGCCTCTGTTCCTCCCGCAGAACTCGCCAGGCTTCAATTGAAAATCGCACTTCTATTTCGCGCTTTACCTTACTGGGAGCAGAAATATTAGTCGCGAGCCTTTGCAAATCAGCTAAAGTCATCGTTCTTTCTGTCTCTTTTGAATCCGATTCAAATCGCTTTCTGATTTCTGTTATTTCTCCTTCGACTGGCTTTAGTTGCGCCTTTTCTTTTCGACTCAAATCATTGAGTCTTGTCACTTGTTCTTTGTTCAATGAAAGCTTCGCCTGAAATGCAATAAGGGAATTGATTGTCGGTAGCCGCTTGCGAAGGACTTCTCCGCTGGTTTCTACTTTCCTTTCTATTCGTACCTTCACTGGTGTTATCAATTGATAGCCAAGAATGACAAGCAGGCAAATCAGCATCGCAGCAGTGCCAAACCGAAGTCCTGGAGCCACATCTGACTTTGTCTGGAATATATTCAAAAGAATTTTGCTAGTCATTGTTTTTCCCTCGTCTAAAATGCTTTTCTAGCCAAATGACCAAATCATCGATGTATGCGTGCATGATTGGTATATCGAGAAGACTAAGGATCGTTCCAACAATTAGTCCGCCCACCACAACTGTGCCAAGCGGTGAGTAAGCATCCATGCCCGTTTTGGGCGCTATCGATACAGGCAACATGACGATGATCGTGATCACTGATGTCATCAAGATTGGGCGCAATCGCTCGGGGCAGGCTTTTATAATCGCTTCGTCTCTGGGCATTCCGCTATGTCGATGTCTTAAAATCTGGTCGATAAGCAGGATGGCAGTTGTTATGTCCATCCCGGTCAAAATGATCACCGCCATGATGGAAACACTGGAAAACGCTTGGTGCGCTAACCACAATGCAAAAAATACGCCGGAAAGCTCAAGCGGCAAGGAGAACACCATCTGCAACGGCTGCAAAAATCCTCTGAATTGCGCTACCAAGACTAAGAAAATGAAGAGTAGTGCTAATTGCAGACCCATGAGAAGTCGCCCAAATGCATCCATCATCTGAGTCATGTCTCCTCGAATTTCGATGGTGTAACCCGGCGGCCAATTCAGTTGAGCCATGGCTTTCATCATCACCTCCATGGCGACATCCATTGAAGGCGGTTCACCTTTGCGGTAGTAACCCATCACGGTTATTGCTCTGCGCATCTGGTCATGACTAATTACAGTGGGCGCTTCTCTATACTCAAGATTCGCGACGCTCTTCAGTGGCACCTGTTTTCCCTCAGGTGTTGTAATCGTCATTAAAAGAAGGTCGGCTTGATCGCGCCGCTGCGGCTCGTCGTAGCGTACAAGAATCGTTCGCTGTCTAATATTGGGCAAGCGATAGTATTCGTTGGTTAACGCTCCAGTTAATGAATAGTAGGCTTGGTCTGCTATTTGAGTGGGGGTAAGACCCAGCTCTTGCGCCCGTCTTGGATCTACTCTTATCTCCCAATCTGGCTTGCTAAGACTCCAGTCCGTCGAAACCTGATGCATACCGAAAGTCTCTTGTCCTATTTTTGCTGTTTGCTCTGCCAGCCTTGAAAGAATCGACATATCAGGACCAGTGACAAGAATCGAAATGGGCGCTTGTGAGCTCGCCATAACATCTGATCCCATCTCCTTTATCTGCAAGCGCCTGATTCCCGGAACCGTTGACGTCGCCTCTGTTTGCACACTGTCGATAACGTCCCAAATCGTCTTTTTCCTCTCATCTTTATCACTCAACGTGATCATGAAAGTCGCAAAGTTAACGGCGGGCATGTTGTAACCGTTGAAATAGGTCCCACCTGGATCTGTACCGATTTCAGTCGATACATGTTCGATCTCAGGATGTTTGAGCATTAGTTTTTCTACACGCGTTGTGATTTCCTCTGTTTCATCAAAGGACAATCCTGGACTTACCTCCAGCACGCCATATGCCTGCCCCACGTCAGCTAACGGCATCATTTCGCTACCGATGAAATTGTAGAAAGTGAAACCAATTACTATGGTGGCAAGAATTCTCGCCATGTTCACGAAGCGATGTTTCAGCATCCAGGCTACAAGCCTTGCATAATTGTCCTCAAGCCTAACGAGCATGTGGTCGAACGGTTCGAGAACTTTTGTTCTTAGCCACCTGGTTAACCACACCTCGCTCGTTTGTTCTCCGGGCTGTGGTTTTGGACGAAGAAATTTCTCCGCTAAAACCGCTGTCAGTGTTAAGGAAACAAGAAAAGATGCAAGCAGCCCAAAAATAATTGGCCAGACAAGCCCTACAAACATCTGCTGTACGATTCCACCACAGAAAAGAAGTGGAGCTAAAGCTAAGATTAGAACAAGCGTCGAGGCCGCCACTGCCAATCTCACTTCTGTGATACCGTCAATGGTGGCTTCTCTAGGCTTTTTGCCCATCCGCAAATGTCTTTCGATTGCGTGAATATCGATGATTGAATCGTCGACCAATCGACCTATTGAAAGAAGCAAACCAACGAGCGTAGAGCTATCTAAAGTCATCCCCAATGGAATGAGCGCTAATACTGCCATTGCCAATGAGATTGGAATTGTGATCATAGAGATAAGCGTGGCCCGCCATTCTCCAAGGAAAAGAAGTACGGCGATGCCAGTGAGAACAATGGCTGTGCCAAGCTCTTCCAGCATGTTTCGCATGAGAATTCCAACGAAGTGCGAATTGTCATAGCTGATTTCAAAATGAATGCCTGGGTAATCTTTTTCCAGCGCCGCTATCTCTTTTTTGATGCCCTCAATAACGACTGGCGAGCTGGCTTCCGGTGTTTGAATTACACTTACTTCAATCCCAGGTTCGACTTTGCCACTGTGAACATGATGATAAGCAGCCCTTTTTTCCCAGTACGTATCAACAACTCGTGCCACGTCTTTCACATAGACAATGCGATCGCCAATCGATTTGAGAGGATAGTCCTCAACTTCCCGAACACCCTGTGCGAGCGTATTAATACGAGCAATTGATTCTCCATCTTTATAAGTTAAGCGGCCAGCAGGTTTTGCAATGTTTTGTCTGTCGAGGGCGTCTCGAACATCGAGAATGGAAAGCCCGAAGCCAGCTAATTTGTTTCGGTCTACAAGGACTTGAAGTTGCCGTTTGTAACCCCCAAAGGCATAAATAGACCAGACATCTGGTACTTTCTTGAGGCGATTCGTAATTTGATTGTCAGCCAATTCTCTGAGTCGAACTGGATCCCATCCCGGCGCAGTTAAATTGAAAGTCAAAACAGGTAAATTGAGTGGATCGATGAACAACACCCAGCTAGGCTTTAGATTCGCACCTGTGACCGGCAGGTCAGCTTGCACAACATTCATGAGTGCTTGCGTTTCTACCAGAGCCCGCTTCATGTCGGTGCCGTAGGGAAACTCAAGGGAAACCATCGAAAAACCTTCTTGCGAGGTTGAACGAATAAAGCGCACTCCTCGAATATCCACCATTCGCTCTTCAATCGGTTTACTTATGTACGTTTCCATCTCCTCAGCAGACAGACCGGGCTGCATGCTGACCACACCGATCATTGGACTTTGAACATATGGCATGAGTCTTTTCGGCATATAAAAACCGATAGCAACGAATGCCAGAATCACCATTGCTAGAAAGAAAGCGAAAATCGTATACGGATGTTCTATCGACCAGGCGGTTACATTGAAACCGCGTCCGTGCTCTGGTTCGTTAGAATGTGTTTGATGCTTTGATTCTGTCGCTGTCATAATTAAGGCACCTCAGCATCAACAGATGTTTCCAAAGGAGCCGATCCAGGAATGCTGATCTTTAGCTTCAGTCGCCACAGCCCACTAGATAGATCGCTCTTCAATCGCGCCTCTCCAGTCATGCCGGTTACTCCGTTAAGATCCGGACCAGCCATATCTCCCATACCAGGCATTGATGTCTTTGCAGAGATCTGTGCACCAGATACAGTACCACCGCCATGTTTTTCTACTTTTACAATCGTAGTGTTTGATCCACCTTTAGCCGGATCAAGCGAGACCCTCAGCATAAGAGCGCCTGACATTTCCTCATAAGACCAATTGTTTGAGGAGTCCAATCGATTGCCTTGTACTTCGGCTGCTGTCGGAAGTTTGACTGGACCGGCCTTGCCCCACTCAGTTGCAACCACGGACATACCTGGTTGGAGATTCGCAAAGCCGGCATGAACTACCTGGTCACCTTCACTGAGTCCTTTAACTATTTCTGTTTGGTCTGGATTTGTTATTCCGATCTCAACGTCAACCAAATGCACTTCATTCTTTCCACCAAGTTGTTTGGGAACTAGGTCCATACCACACTTCGGACATTTGCCAGGCGCATCAGTCACAACTTCAGGATGCATCGTGCATGTGTACTGCTTTTTGCCAGGATTTTGCTGGTTTGCTCTTTTGATCAATTCAAGACTCATTCCACATTTGGGACAAGTCCCTGGTTTGTCAGAGACGACCTCTGGATGCATTGGACATTGATATTTCGAGTGCGCCGAAAAGCTCTCTGCTGAACCTGCTTTCCATACTTGCGCCCTGCCTTCTCTCCAAATAATTGCTGATGTGGGCACGACCAATCCTTCATGCTCACCTGTCGATAGCTTCATCACAACGTACTGGCCTGGCAAAAATTTGTACGCTTCAACTGAGCTAACTTGACGGAGATTGGCTTCTGGTTGGCTCTGAATGTTGTCGATCAAGGCCTCAACAGTGAACGTTCGACTTGTGGGATCGGCAGCGGGAAAGATTGAAGTAACTCTAGCTTGCACTTCCTTATTGCTTGCTTGCGAACCTTTTATGCTCACATTGGCGCCCAGCTTAAGGCGACCGGCATCTTCGCTTGCGACCTCAGCTTGTACGCGCACCTGTTTTACATGCGCTACTTTGAGCACCATCATTCCTGGGTTTACTACTACACCTGGGCTAATGAGGCGCTTGGTTACAACCCCGTCCTCTTGAGCAAGAATTCTTGTGTACTTCTCGTAAATAACAGTGTTTTTGAGAGCTGCTTTAGCCTGTTGAGCCGTTGAATACTGATGGCCAACATGGTGAATCATCGTGTCAAGTGCGGCTTGCGCTGCAAGTTTTGTGTTACGCACCTCTCTCAATTTTGCTTGAGCTTGTTCTACCTGAGCTTCAGCTATTTTGAGTTGAGCCAACTCCTTCTGATATTCATCCAGCGATACTACTTGGGACTTAAGAAGCGCACTTTGTCTTTGTACTTCAGGAGTCCAATACGCTAAATTTGCATTTGCTTCTGCTAAAGCTTTTTCTGCTCCCTTCTCCGCTTCTTTGGCAGCCTCAAGTTCGAATTTTTTCTGGGCAAATTCCGATTTGGCTATACCTGCATTGTGCATTGCCGCATCTTCAGCGCTTTGGGCTTCCTGTCTTTTTGCTGCATATTCGGAGTTATCTGAAGGGTCAAGCTGAATGAGTAACTGCCCAGCCTTTACAATATCTCCAGGATAGACAGGCATTTTCACTACTCGTCCGGTAACCCGAGGATAAACGTCTTCATCACTGTAGGCTTGAACACTACCGGTATATGTTATCGATCCGGAAATTGTTTCCTTCCGCGCTGTAGCTATTGCCACAGGCACTGCGCCCTTTGGCGGGACCATAACTGTCATGTCCATTGCCTGCGATTCGAGAACACTCATTTGTCCGGGCTTCTTATATACCTGCACAATCACGACGCAGACTATCGTGACAGCGATCAGTGTCACCACTCCCCAAAAATTCTTCCTTATCAAAATCCAGAAGTTTTTCTTCTCGCCGTCTCGTACATCGTTAGACTCTACTGCCATTACTTTGCCTCCACACTTGATTCGTTATGAAGCGGAGCCTCGATCTCTTCGATTGTTTTGACTTTGAGTCGGTCACTAACAACAGTGCCAAAAACCCGCACATAGAAGCTGTTTCTGCGCGTGCTCTTTTCCAATAAGCTGATTGCAAGCTTGTTCCCATGCCTGTCGAGCGTGAGCCATCGACGGTTTGTGTAAATGGAATATCCCTGCTTTTTGCAGTTCGCCATCAGGCTGCAGTCTTTCGTATGGTGTTTGATAAAGTCCTCTGGGTGCGGATCTTCAAGGACTGATGCCATACATTTGCGATCAATTAGGTAGCCATCGATAGGCAGTTCGGCTGCTTGGCAAATCTCGCTGATAAATAGAACTGACAGACCTATTGAGACTGAAATCAAACTGGTAGTTTTCATAAGACCTTTTCGCGCCCGAGGCGCGCGTTTTCCTGAGCCATAAGTGAAACCAAAACACTGCTCGGTGAGAGATGCGCCGACCTTCTCGGCCATGCGCAAAAATCACCAAGCAGTGCTAACGACTGATGGCTAAATTAGGAAAACTTGCTTATATAGATAAGTCTTAGTGGTGCCCATACCCCTGATTCGGGGAGGGGCTCTGTTCGGATGAGCTGGAGCATCCGAAGCGACTGCAATCAAAAACGCTGGCAGATCACTCAGAATACTTATGGAGTCAGCAAAAGATTCGCTTTCCGGCAAAATGCTAATGCTGCTTGCCAAGCTTATCGTCTTGTCAATACCCATGCCGCAACAAGAGTGATGCTTGAAAACCGCCTCTCTTGAAGCAGTTGAATGGCAGGAGCTTGAAGATGTTTGATTTTCACAACAGCTATGCTGCTGGTTTACTGTTTTGACTTGGGCTTCGTCACAAGCACATGCTTGCCTGGGCACTGCAATGAAGAGCGCTAAAAGCATCAGAAATATGACAGATAGACGCTTCACAAGACACCAGTGGGGTCAAAAAAATAATCCTTAAGCTTAGCTTCATGATAACAGGCATGTCAAATCCAGGGTTGTCATTTGGCTAATAATCCTTAAGCTTAGCTTCATGATAACAGGCATGTCAAATCCAGGGTTGTCATTTGGCTCTTGACTCTCAAATGTGTTAGAGGGTTTATAGTGAAAACATGAACAAGAAATCTTTAGTTGGAAATGTCGCAAAACAGCTCGGTGTCAGCTCGCAAACCATTCACTGGTACGAGGCCCAAGGACTAATTTCGCCGCCAGATCGCACTGAAAGCGGTTATCGCATCTATCCACCCTCGGCAATCGAACAATTGCGATTTGTCCGCAAAGCTCTGGGGATAGGGTTTTCTGTAGACGAGATAAAGTCAATAATCGACGCTAGACGCCAGGGCAATCAGCCCTGCGACATGGTTCTGTCGTTGTTGCAGAAAAAGATCGACGATGTCAATTCGCAAATCGAGAGTTTGACTGACATTCGATCAGACCTGCAACAGATTCAAAAAAAATGGCTGTCTCATGAAAAGCGCAATGCTGCCTTAATCTGCCCTTTAATCGAAGGGATAGATGGGTCCGAGGTCTGAGCACAATGAAGTCGAAATGGAGAACTTTGAAATGAATCACACACATGCTGACTCTTGCTGCAAGCAAAACAAAGTAGAGCAGCACAAAACACAAACAGTTAGCTCGCTAAAAGCAGCTATCTATGCCACTTTCCATTGCCTTACAGGCTGCATGATAGGAGAATTTATCGGTTTGTCCTTTGGCGTCACGATGGGTCTTGCGCCCATGACGACCATGTTTCTCAGCACTGTCCTTGCCTTTATCTCGGGATTTTCGTTGACCGTTTTTCCTTTAATGCGTAATGCGAGGCTCGACTTTCATTCAGCAATGAAGGCTGTTTGGCTTGGAGAATTACTCTCCATCGGAATTATGGAATTGGTCATGAATAGCGTGGACTACCACATGGGCGGTGTAAGCGCCGGTTCTGTGGCTAATCCATTATTTTGGAAAGCACTGGCCATTGCGGTGCCCGCCGGTTTTATCGCCGCTCTTCCAGTCAATGCCTTTTTAATTGCAAAACAAATGAAGAAGTGTCATTAGCTCTTTGAGCTTCAATTGAATCACTCAGGTCTGGCCGAAAAGGCTCTGTTGCAAATACTTGGT
>FSSH01003622.1_pt1 | contig 23431 bp, 16 predicted proteins | sample 1166101 | NCBI WGS metagenome assembly FSSH01 (sample SAMEA32972668, study PRJEB13176) | freshwater metagenome | biome: Drinking water system; feature: Biomass in drinking water that filtered by 0.45 um membrane; material: drinking water | place: USA | collected 2012-12-20 | depth 0 m | reverse complement strand
ACCAGATCGCCTTCATTCTCGCGGTCTTCTTCATCAACCAGAATGACCATTTTGCCCATTTTAAGATCGGCAATGATGTCTTGGATGGCGCTGATACTCATATCTGTCTACTCCAGCTAACCTTCAATGTTTAATAATCTTGCCACATAACGGGCCAGCATATCAGTTTCCAGATTCACCAGCATGCCAGGGACAAGTTCTTTCAGATTCGTCATCACCAGCGTATGCGGAATGAGATTGACTGAAAACTCATTACCTTCAATCCGGTTGACCGTCAGACTGACACCATTGACGGTGATCGAACCCTTATGCGTTAAAAACCGCATTATGGATTCCGGCGCCTGAATGACCAATACCAAGCTTTCACCAGCAGGCTCAAACTTCACCACAGTGCCAACAGCATCCACATGCCCGCTGACCAAATGACCGCCCAAACGGTCGGACATACGCATGGCTTTTTCCAGGTTGACGTGTGCGCCGACTTGATCGAGACCTTGTGTGCACTGGAGTGTTTCGTGAGAAACCATAGCACTGAACTGATGGCTATCTAATGCGGTAACAGTTAGGCAGACACCGTTGACAGCAATGCTGTCACCAAGTTTGACATCGCTTAAATCGAGACCGTCAGCGGCAATGGTCAGCACCAATCCGTTACCACTTTGATTACTCTGGATGTTAAGCACCTTAACCTGCGTTATTTTGCCTACGGCTTCGATGATTCCTGTAAACACTGGATAATTTAAGTATTGAAAGAGGTTTGCAGTATATCTTTTTGTGCCACTAGTTGCTTGATCTGGCGGCTTGTGTATTAAAACTACCGTATCCTGGCATTCTTTATTGTTTAGATAAAAGATGAGTATGCTGCTTACCATGAAAATTCATAAAAGCAGCATACTCTGTCAATTAATACATACTTGTGGCATCTACATATTGATTTCTTTAATACTTCTGAACAATTGCTACGAGACTTAGCTCGCTTAATTTCTTTATTTTACTTACCAACTTTTGCTGCATCAGCTTTTGCTCTTGCTGCATCAGCTTTTGCTTTTTCTGCATCAGCTTTTGCTTTTTCTGCATCAGCTTTTGCTGCTTCTGCTTCTGTCTTAACTTTTGCCGTAATGAGTGTAATGCATGCATCCACTAATTCCGTGTTTATGTATTTACCGCTGGAATCTTTTAATGCGAGATAAGCTGTACAAGATTCTTCCGTATATCGCTTATTAAGCACTGTCGAAACCATAGCCTCAACTGACTTGGCAATTTCTTTTGTAGCATCACCGCTAAGAATTTTTGCTTGAATTGGGGTACTAAATTCTCCCTGAGAGCTTGTATTGGCTACTGCACTGGAATGTGCCGAATCCCTAAGATTTTCTATCGTTTGCTTGATCTTAACTGCATCATCAAGTGATGTTTGCTTTATTTTTACTTGTTCTTCATTTTGCTGTTGAATAGTTTTGCGCCTATTAAGCTCATCATTTGATGCGTTAAATTCTGTTTCAAGCCTATTTTTTTCTTCCTGGGTAACTCCTGAATCAGATTTCTGAGCATTCTCATGAGCAGTTTTTTTTGTCTTAAGATCAGCCTCTTGAGAAACCACGTCAGCTTTGCTCTTATCCAATTCTTTTTGTGCCGCTTCAAGAGCAGCGCGTTTTTGTGTTTCATCTTCTCGGGCAGCATCTAACAATTTTTGATTAGAAACGAGAGATGCTGCAGCCGACGATGTAGTCGCTCCTGTTAAATTTGCTTGGTTTGCTGCAACCGCTCCTGTCAGTTGTTCAACAGCCAGTACCACTGCTGTCAAATCCATCCCTCTTCCGAGTAAGGTTGCCACTTGAACCGGTCCAATTTCCTCATTCATGGAAGCTTCACAAACACGATACAGGGCGTCTCGCATCAGTGTGATTGATTGAGTACGCAAACCAATACTTGCCGCAGGACTTTGACCACTTAAAGCACCCGATCCACTACCTTGACCTAAGACATTGACTCCTAATGCAGCAGCGGCAGCATGAGCGGCCAATGCATCAGGGCTTGGCTCTGCACATATTTTTTTCATGTTATCTTTAGAAAGAACTACTCTCTGCTGAGCATCTAAATGAATTGCCACGTTTTGCGTATTACCACCACCTCCCAGAGAACTGCTGCGGCCAATAGTATTAAAATTAGCGCAACCGCTTAAAACAGCAATTGACATAACGATCAAAAATCTCATAAACATTTCAAAATTTCCTTCTTATTATTAATTTAACGGTTGATCACTCATGGCTTCGACAAGCCACAAGATGTTCTCAGTATCATAAAAATATTGAGGAATTTGCAGTTTGTTCAAAGGTAATAAAGTATAGAAGTAAAAACCATGTTGCTTTAATGATTTTTATCACGGGACTCTCAAAATAAGAATGAGAAGCTGAATGATCATTTTCGAAGCGATTCAATCGAAAATGCATTGATGCTATCGATTCAGGAGTTTTTTGGCGCGCCCAACACGATTCGAACGTGCGACCCCCGCCTTCGGAGGGCGGTACTCTATCCAGCTGAGCTATGGGCGCTTTGATGAATAAATCTTCAAGTTATAATTGCGGCGCAAGGATAACCGCTTTTGTTATTTCCGTCCAACCCGGTTTACTGATCTTTGCAGGGATTGCGCTGCCTGAATAACCCGTTTGTCCTTCTACCTACTCGGCATGCTTTATCTCGGCTGCTGTAGCGATAGGAAAGATTTTAACAGTTTTTACCACCCGGTTTTTAGTTTGAATCACTTCCATTGGGTAACCGGCAATATTAAGACCGGTTCCAGCTTCCGGAATATCCTCGAAATACTCCAAGATCAAACCATTCAAAGTTTTCGGTCCGTCCAATGGAAATTGAAAACCCAGCTTGCGGTTTAATTCACGCAATAAGGTGCTGCCTTCCACAATAAAACTGCCATCTTCTTGTTTCGAGAAAGTACTGGCCAGAGTGGGTGCTTGCGTGGTGAATTCACCGATGATTTCCTCAACAATGTCTTCCAGTGTAACCAGTCCCATCCATTCACCATATTCATCAACGACCAGCCCGACTCTTTTCTGGTTTTCCTGGAATAATTGCAGTTGCGAAAACAAGGATGTTCCGGAAGGAATGAAATAAGGCTCGCGCATGACTTTTTCAAGCGTAGCCGCGGTTATTTTTCCTCCCTGCATTTGATTCAATACCTTGCGCACATGAACGATGCCGACAATATTATCCAGGCGTTCACGGTATAGCGGCAGGCGGGTATGGTGGCAAGTCAGCAATTGCGTATGAATAATTTCGTCATCCGCATTCAGGTCTATCGCCTCGATCTGGCTGCGCGGCACGATGACATCGTCCACGGTGATCGTTTCCAGGTCAAACAAGTTCAATAGCATGCTTTGATGCTTGTGCTGTATAAAATGCCCGCCTTCCAGCACTAGTGTTTTCAGCTCTTCCGTGCTGATCTTCTGTTCCAGGCTGCCCTTTTGCGGTTTTAACCGGAATAGGATTAGCAATCCGCTGACAAACAAATTAACGAACCATACAATCGGATAGAAAATAATCAGCAAGGGTGTCAATACATAGCTCGCGGCTAAGGCAATTCGTTCAGGATAAGCGGCGGCGATGACTTTCGGGGTGATCTCGCTGAATACCAGAATAGCAAAGGTCACAGCGATTGTTCCCATAATCAAAGCGAAATCATCGTGGGCAAATAGAGTCGCAACAATAATGGCGACCAAAGTTGCGGAAGCGGTGTTCAGTAAATTATTGCCGAGGAGAATGACACCCAGTAAACGGTCTGTATGATCGAGCAGTTTGATGGTCAGCCGGGCGCCGCGATGACCTTGCTTGGCGAGATGCCGCAAGCGATAGCGGTTAATCGCCATCATACTGGTTTCAGAGAGGGAAAAGAAGCCTGACAAGACCAACAAAAAAACCAATGCAATCAGCATGATGTGCAACGGCATATCTTCCAAAAGTCACCTGTAGCGAGTAATGAGAATTATAAAAACTTTATATATTCTGAATCTAAGCAAATTTTTGTCAACCAAAAGAACCATGAGACAAGTAATCGATAATTATTTTATGCTGGTTACTTCATTCTAAATATTAAATTTTACTCTCATCCAATTGATTCATAATCAACTTAATAAGTTATACTCTAGTTTCCTTGAGAGTGGCCTAGGTGACGTTTGTAAAAATTGTTTTGTTTTTTGTAAACCTATCAATTTGAGTAACGTTAATAGCATCTCATCTTACCGATTCAAATGCCATGTCCGACTCCTTAAATTTAGACTGCAATAGTACTAAAGATATCAAATTTCTTGAAATCAAACACTTAAATGGTCCCAACATGTGGACTTATTATCCCGCTTTGGAAGCAACCGTGGATATTGGTGAACTGGAAGATTTTCCTTCAGATAAGATTCCAGGTTTTTATGAGCGCCTATCCGGATGGTTGCCGTCTCTGATAGAGCACCGTTGCAGCTATGAAGAGCGCGGCGGTTTTTTACGCCGCGTCAAGGACGGTACTTGGCCGTGCCACATTCTTGAGCATGTCACGCTGGAACTTCAGAACCTGGCGGGTATGCGCGGTGGCTTTGGCAGAGCACGTGAAACCTCGGTGCGCGGTGTTTATAAAGTTGCACTAAGCGCCTGGCAAGCGGAAATCACCACAGCCGCTTTACATTCCGCGCGTGAATTGGTTTTGGCCGCCATGAATTTTCAGCAATCCGCCAACCCATTTTATGATGTCGAGGGAGCAATCCAGCATCTTCGTGATATGGTCGACTCCCTTTGGCTCGGACCCTCCACGGCATGTATTGTAGATGCTGCAATGGCTCGTAATATTCCGGCCACCCGTCTTATTGCAAAAGGAAATCTTGTACAGCTGGGTTATGGCGCGCGCTGCCGCCACATTTGGACAGCTGAGACAGACCGGACATCGGCCATTGCTGAGGGTATTTCCCGTGATAAGGATCTGACAAAATCATTGCTGCAATCTTGCGGTGTTCCTGTTCCGGAAGGGCGTATTGTCGAGAGTGCCGAAGCTGCATGGGAAGCGGCAAATGATATTGGTATGCCGGTTGTTATAAAACCTTGCGACGGAAATCATGGACGTGGCGTTTTTATTGAGTTAAGCCACCGGGAAGAAATCGAATCGGCTTACCGCATGGCGTTACGGGAAGGGACGGAGGTACTGGTTGAACGCTATATTGCCGGAACCGAACATCGTTTGTTGATTGTCGGTGGACGCCTCATAGCGGCTACGCGCGGCGACTCAGTATCAGTCGTGGGGGATGGTGTTTCAACCATTGCCGAGTTAATAGAATCTCAAATTAATTCTGATCCACGACGCGGTTCGACAGAAGATCATCCGCTCAATTTGATCCGTTTGGATAGCGCGGCACAGATGGAAATCGCTCACCAAGGGTATCATCGTGATTCCGTCGTGCCAACCGGCATTAAGGTTTTGATTCAAAGGAATGGTAATCATGCGTTTGATGTGACCGATCAGGTTCATCCGGCGACGGCGTCTATCGCATCACTTGCTGCACGCGTCATCGGCTTGGATATAGCCGGTATTGATCTGGTTACCAGCGATATTTCACGTCCATTGCATGAACAAGGCGGGGCTATTGTTGAAGTCAACGCAGGTCCAAGCTTATTAATGCATATTAGACCGGCAGTTGGTAAACCCCGTCCGGTCGGAAAAGCGATTGTCGATCACTTATTTCCAGGCCAGGAAAACGGCCGTATCCCCATTGTTGGAATTTCCGGAAGTTATGGCAAAACATCGGTTGCTTACCTTGTTGCCAGATTGCTGGTTCTGTCCGGCAAGCAAACCGGTTTGGCTTGCAGCGATGGACTATATCTGGACTATCGGCAAATTGATAAAAGCAACAGCGCTAACTGGGCAGCAGCTAATCGCACTTTACTCAATCCAACAGTTGAAGCTGCTGTTTTTGAGAATGGTTTTGATGTGTTATTGAATGAAGGGCTGGCATACGATAGCTGCCAGGTGGGTGTGATCACCAATATTGATCCCGAGCACCATTTTGGCCGTCACGGTATTGAAACGCACAAACAGATTTATACGGTGCTCCGTTCGCAAGTCGATATGGTGACACCGACCGCTGCGGCCATTGACGATGTGGAAAAAGATATAAAACTGCCGGTCGGCGCAGCAGTCCTCAATGCGAACGATGAAATGCTGGTTGAAATGTCCGAGCTGTGTCACGGTGAAGTGATTTATTTCAGCAGCGAACCGGAGCTGCCAGTAATTAAGCAACATTGCGCGAGTGGAACCGGACCTACGCAGGGCAAACGCGCTGTGATAGTCCGCAATGGCAGAGTTGTACTTGTATCGGGTTCAAATGAATTGATACTGATCAATCTGCGTGAGATCGTTTCAGAAAGTGGAACGAAAAGCACGCAGGCAATCGAGAATATATTGGCAGCCGTGGGTGCCGCTTGGGCATTAGGCATTGAACCGAATCTTATACGTGTTGGAATTGAGACATTTGGTTTCAGTCAAGAGAAGTACAAACCTGAAAATCAGAATCTTCTGGAATTACAAACACAAGGAATTAAGTTATGAAAGTTTTACGCATACGCGCTTTACGCGGACCCAATTTATGGAGTCAGCATACTTCGATTGAAGCTACCGTTTTTTGTAGTGGATCTGAAAATAGTATTGATACCATTCCTGGCTTTGAAGCAAGACTACGTGAGCGTTTTCCTGAGATTTCCTTGCTCCAGCCCGCCGGCCATCATGAAGCGGTCACCATGGCTCATGTACTTGAATTTGCGACGCTAGGTTTGCAAGTTCAGGCAGGTTGCCCGGTGACATTCAGCCGCACGGTACAAACACCGGAAGCCGATACCTATCGCGTTATCGTAGGATATAGCGAAGAAAAAGTTGGCTTGCTGGCTTTTGAGCTGGCACAAGCTTTATGTATCTCGGCTATTGATGATAGCGCTTTTGATTTACCGGATGCGCTGCATCGTTTGCGCGAACTCAATGAGGATATCCGCCTGGGCCCAAGCACTGGGGCCATTGTACAAGCGGCGGTTGCGCGCGGCATTCCGTTTCGCCGTTTGACTGAAGGCAGTCTGGTGCAATTTGGCTGGGGCAGCAAGCAACGTCGCATTCAAGCATCCGAGAGCGATCGTACCAGCGCCGTCGCAGAGTCGATTGTGCAAGACAAGGAATTAACGAAAACTTTATTGCATGCCGCCGGTATACCGGTACCGCTCGGCCGGGAAGTGAAAGATGTCGAGGATGCTTGGGCAGCCGCTTGCGAAATCGGCGTACCTGTCGTGATAAAGCCTCAGGATAGCAATCAAGGTAAAGGCGTCACTGTTAATCTTGTCACCGCTGAACAAGTCAAAGCGGCGTATATGATTGCAGCTGAAATCAGTGACAATGTTCTGGTAGAGCGTTATATCCCCGGACATGATTACCGCATGCTGGTTGTCGGTAATAAATTGGTTGCTGCCGCCCGGCGCGAACCCCCGCAAGTCATTGGCGACGGCGTGCACAGCATTTATGAATTGGTGGAGCAAATCAATCGCGATCCCATGCGCGGCGAAGGCCATGTCACCTCATTAACCAAGATACATCTGGATGAGATATCCATTGCACATTTAGCTGCGCAAGGATTGACAGCCGAATCGATTCCCGTGAAAGGAATGCGCGTTGTGTTACGCAAGAATGCTAATCTATCAACAGGGGGCACGGCGACCGATGTAACCGACGATGTGCATCCCGAACTGGCGGCGCGTGTAGTTGCTGCTGCGAAAGTGGTAGGGTTGGATATCTGCGGTGTTGATGTGGTTTGCGACAATGTCATGAGTTCTTTAGAAGACCAGGGAGGCGGCGTCATTGAGGTAAATGCAGCACCCGGTTTGCGGATGCATTTGCAGCCATCGTATGGAAAGGGCCGTGCAGTGGGTGAAGCCATTATTGATTACATGTTTCCCCAAGGAGAAAATGCACGCATTCCCGTGATCGCCGTCACCGGCACCAACGGTAAAACGACAACAACTCGTTTAATCGCCAACGTCCTGCAGAGAGATCAGAAACGCGTTGGCGTTACTTGCACCGATGGTGTTTATGTTGACGAACAGTGCATGGATACCGGAGATTGCAGCGGACCGAAGAGTGCAAGAAATATTCTTTTTCATCCCGATGTCGATGCCGCGGTGTTAGAAACCGCGCGAGGCGGTTTGTTACGCGAGGGCCTGGGATTTGATCGTTGCGATGTTGCCGTTGTAACCAATATTGGCATGGGCGATCATCTTGGCATGGCTTATATCAATACAGCGGAAGAGCTGGCAGTGGTTAAGCGCATTATTGTACAGAATGTAGCGCCCAATACCGGTTATGCAGTGCTTAATGCAGCTGATCCGCTGGTTGCCAGCATGGCTGAACATTGCCCCGGTTCGGTTATTTTCTTTGCTCAAGATCGCCATCATCCGGTGTTGGCGATGCATCGCGCGCAGCATAAACGAGTTATTTATGTGGAAAGCAGCTGCATTGTCGCTGCGAGTGAAACTGTTGAATATCGTATCCCGTTAAACGAAATCCCTTTGACGAAGAACGGTAGTATCAATTTCCAAATTGAGAATGTGATGTCTGCTATTGGGGCTGGCTGGGCACTCGGCCTGGAATGGGCGGTTATTCACGCCGGTGTCGCTAGTTTTGTCAGCAATACGCAAACAGCGCCGGGCCGCTTTAATCTCTTTAATTACCGCAATGCAACCTTGATTGCCGACTACGGACATAATCCCGATGCGATCCAGGCTCTGGTCAGTGCGATTGATAATATTCCGTCAAAGAAACGTTCAGTCGTCATCAGTGCGGCAGGCGACCGGCGTGATGAGGATATTCGTCAGCAGACACGAATCCTCGGTGATGCATTTGACGAGGTGGTGCTGTATCAGGATCAATGTCAACGCGGCCGTGCGGATGGAGAAGTATTGTCTTTATTGCGCGAAGGTTTAGGTAATGCCAAACGCACGCAAAAAGTCAGAGAAATCGTTGGAGAAGCGATTGCCATCGATGCTGCTTTGTCCAATTTGCAAGACGGTGAGTTATGTCTTATTTTGGTCGATCAAGTTGAACAATCACTGGGACAGATTAACAACCGTATTGCATTGGGATAATCGGGCTAAACTTTTTAGATGTGAGCGTTATTGAATTTCATGTTGATATTGAACTTGAATCACTAACGCTCATATCGCTATCACAATCCTTACCACAAGTCACAAGTTCCAAAATCAAGAGCAATAACGAATTGCTCATCATCCACTCCCTGAAAGCATTCGCAATGAATGCGATAATTTTTCGTTGACAGCTAGCCAGTTAGCTTGTCATCCCGCCATCGAAGGCGAATGGTGGCAAAGTTACGTGGCTCAGTTACGATTCTTGCCGCATCGCTGCAAAATACACCGCTCGCCGCAATATTCAGTCAGATTGACGGAACATGTGAAGCAAGCAAAATAACAGGGCGTTACGAACCGGATCGGGCTTTATTAAGCCATTGCATTCATCTACCCAAAGCGGCACAAAGCCCAGCAGTCAGTTTCTTCAGAAAAGCTACTGTAGCTTAATGTTATTCCCCAGACTTTTCATCACTATCGCAGCAGAATTGCCGGACTTAATACCCCACCTTATGCGGCGGGGTATTCATTGCTTTCTTTAATTCTCTGATCTCCAATTTCTCACTCCCAAAGCTGTGGAAAATTAAATCTTGAGAAATTAAATCTACTTAATCAGCCTGTCTTCTCAAGAAAGCCGGTATATCCATTGGATCAACGCCTGATTGACGCATCGCTGCGACGGTGGCGTTACCTCTTCTGCCTGTGCGCATCACGGCCGGTTCTTCAGTAGAAAAAACGGAATCTCTGTCGTCGGTACCAGTGCGTGTATGCACCACGGTTAACGGAGAATTTTGGCTTTGGCTGACCAAGCTGCCAAGTCCGGTAGCCACCATGGTAACGCGCAGATTATCGGCCATATTTTCATCAATGACAGTACCGACAATAATCGTTGCATCCTCGGCGGTCAGGTCTTTAATCGTGCTCATCACTTCATGCACTTCACGCATTTTCAGCGATGAGCTGGCGGTGATATTCACTAGAATGCCGCGCGCTCCGGACAAGGAGATATCCTCGAGCAGCGGGCTTGATACCGCGCGTTCGGCTGCAACACGGGCACGATCGACGCCCATCGCGGTGGCTGAGCCCATCATCGCCATACCCATTTCCGACATAACGGTTCTAACGTCGGCAAAATCAACGTTCACCAGGCCCGGACAATTAATCACTTCGGCGATACCGGCAACTGCGCCATACAGCACATCGTTGGCGGCTTTAAATGCATCCAGCATGGAAATATCGTTGCCTAACACCATCATCAGCTTGTCGTTAGGAATCACAATCAACGAATCGACATGTTGTGACAACGCTTCCATGCCCGCTTTGGCAGCCGCGAGACGTTTGCCTTCAAAAGCAAATGGTTTGCTGACCACAGCCACCGTTAAAATGCCCATTTCTTTAGCGACTTGCGCAACCACCGGAGCAGCACCGGTACCTGTACCGCCACCCATACCAGCGGTGATAAACAACATATCCGCGCCTTGAATCAATTCTGCGATGCGGTCGCGATCTTCCAGCGCAGCTTCCCGGCCGATTTCAGGATTCGCTCCAGCGCCCAATCCTTTGGTAATACCCGTACCCAGTTGCAGTACGGTCGGTGCTTTATTGCTTTTCAATGCCTGTGCATCAGTATTCATACTGATGAACTCAACGCCTTGCATGCCATTCTGGATCATATGATCCACAGCATTGCTGCCGCACCCACCAACGCCGACAACTTTGATGACTGCCTCTTGAGTTTCGTTATTCATGATTTCGAACATAGTGTTTCTCCTTTAGTACATTGAAATTAAAGCCGCCTGACTGCTAATACAACCCGTGAAATTTGATATTAAAAATTTCTTTGAAACCACCCCTTCATTCTGGAGAAAATCTGCTTGGCAGAACCTCCTTGTAATCTTGAACCATGCTGATGCTGCAACTGTTCGATACCCGCCAGAATTAAACCGATTCCGGTCGAATAGCGCGGCGTATGAATCACGTCTTTCAAATTGCCATGATAATTGGGCAAACCTAATCTGACCGGCATATGAAAGATTTCCTCGCCCAATTCCACCATGCCGCGTAACGAAGCGGATCCGCCCGTTATCACGATGCCCGACGACAGTAATTCTTCAAATCCGCTGCGGCGCAATTCCGCTTGTACCATGCAATAAAGCTCCTCTGCCCGTGGTTCTATCACCTCCGCCAGCGTTTGCCGCGAAAGCTGACGCGAACCCCGGTTGCCGACATCGGGAACCTCCACCATCTCTTTTGTATCGGCCAGACTTCGCAGTGCACAGCCGTAGCGGCACTTGATGTCTTCCGCGCTTTTGGTCGGGGTACGTAAGGCCATCGCGATGTCATTGGTGATTTGATCCCCAGCAATCGGAATCACCGCGGTATGACGGATGGCGCCGTGCGTGAATACCGCAATATCGGTTGTACCGCCGCCAATGTCGACCAGACAGACACCCAGATCTTTTTCGTCATCGGATAACACTGCCATGGCCGAAGCCAGCGGCTGCAATATCAAATCACGTACTTCCAAACCGCAGCGATGCACGCACTTGACGATATTCTGCGCCGCGGAGACCGCGCCCGTGACAATATGCACTTTCACTTCCAGCCGTATGCCGCTCATGCCCACCGGTTCACGTACATCTTCCTGGCCGTCAATAATGAATTCCTGATTCAGGATATGCAGGATCTGCTGATCGGCGGGAATATTCACAGCTTTGGCCGCTTCCATCACGCGCTCGACATCTTTCTCGGTGACTTCCTTATCCTTGATTGGCACCATGCCATCCGAATTAAAACCCTTGATATGGCTGCCGGCGATGCCGGTATACACTTCATGAATTTTGCAATCCGCCATCAGCTCCGCTTCTTCCAGCGCACGCTGAATCGCATTCACCGTCGTCTCGATATTGGCCACAACACCTTTTTTCAATCCGCGCGATGGATGGCTGCCCAAACCGATCACTTCAAAACCGCCTTCCGGAATCACCTCGGCGACAATGGCAACAATTTTCGACGTGCCAATATCAAGACCGACAATCAAATTTCTATTCTCTCGAGCTTTATTCATCTAATCCCATCTCCGTGGTCTCACGTTTCTCTCCTCGCGCCGGATTTACGTGGTACTTGTTGCATCACTTCAGGCATGCGGATGGCAAAACCATTGGGATAACGTAAATCAACATATGCCAATGGTTCTTGCTGGTTTAACCGCGCAATACTGTGGTTATATACTGAAACATAACGAACCAATCTCTCTTCAATCTCATTCCGCCCCAATTCCAGAATCGTTCCGGTATTTAACTGCAAACGCCAGGCATAGCGGGGTGTCAGGCTTATTTCCGCGATATGCTGCTGCAATGGCTTCAGTATTTTGTTAAAACGCCGGAATTGCTGCGCCACTTCATGCGCACTGGCCTCGTTGGGGCCGGTAAACACCGGCAAATCAGCATCAACCGTCACACGAAACACCTCACCGTAAGTATTGACCAAGGCATGACTTCCCCAATAAGCCAATGCTTGATGCTCTTCCAGTGTCACATTCAAACCATGCGGCCACTCTCTTTTTACTCTGGCCTCACGCACCCAGGGTAATTTTACAAAAGCTTCACGCACTTCAGTGAGATTTACCGAAATAAAATTTCCTGCAATTTCATCCCTGACCAGCTGTTCAATTTGCTCGCGCGTCACATGCTGTAACTCGGCCTTATTTTTCTCTTTCCCATAAATGACTTGCACATTAATTTCTTTGATGGGAAACAACGGCGGCTGGATGAGTTGCAAACTGATCGCATACAGCACCGCCATTGCCACCAAAGTGAGCAATATTTTGGATAACAGATTCAAGGCGTGATGGTTATTCCACATGGGCCAGATCCAATATTCTCAAAACCAGATCCTCAAACGGGATTCCGGCTGTTCTTGCCGCCATCGGCACCAAACTATGGTTGGTCATTCCGGGCGAAGTATTGGCTTCGAGGAAATAAAACTGATTGGTTTCACTCAAGATCAAATCGACCCTTCCCCAACCCTGACACCCCAACACTTGATAAGCCTGTAATGCCTGCCGCTGGATCGCCGCCTCCAATTCCGCCGGTAAACCGCTCGGGCAAAAGTATTTTGTCTCATTCGAGAAATACTTCGCTTCATAGTCGTAAAGCTCACCCGCAATCTCAATCCGCACCACCGGCAGCGGTGTTTCACCTAGAATCGCCACGGTCAATTCCTTACCGGCAATAAATTCTTCCGCGAGCACCAGCGCATCATGCTGAGCGGCCAGTTGATACGCTTGCGCCAAATCCTCGGCGCGCTTTACTTTAGTCAAACCAATGGTTGAGCCCTCGCGCGCCGGCTTGACGATCAGCGGTAAACCCAACGTTTCGGCGACTTGTTCAAAATTGCTATCCGCTTGCAGCAATGCGTAGCGCGGCGATTGGATACCGGCTGCCTGCCAGATCAATTTGGTGCGCCATTTATCCATCGCCAATGCGCTGGCCATTACACCGCTGCCGGTATACGGTAATCCCATTAATTCCATCGCGCCCTGAATGGTGCCATCCTCGCCAAAACGTCCATGCAGTGCGATAAAAGCTTTATTGAAACCTTGTTGCAGCAGTTTTTCCATGGATTGTCCGGCCGGGTCGAAAGGGTGCGCATCGACACCGCTGCGCTGTAACGCATCCAGCACAGCCTGTCCGCTTTGCAGCGATATTTCCCGCTCGGCCGACCGGCCACCCAGCAGAACCGCAACTTTGCCGAATTGATGCGCGGCCATTACGTCAGCCTCCTGGCATCGCCGATGATCCGGACTTCCTGAATCAATGCTATCCCTGTTGCTTTTTTAACCCTGCTTTGCACCATCATGATTAAGGCTTCAATATCCGCCGCACTGGCATTACCCGTATTGACGATAAAATTGGCATGTTTGGGCGACACCATCGCGCCGCCAATGTGACATCCCTTCAAGCCGCACGCTTCGATCAAACGCGCCGCGTAATCTTCCGGCGGATTGCGAAATACCGAACCGGCATTCGGCATATTGAGCGGTTGACTGGCTACCCGCTGCGCCAGCAACTCCTTGATTCGTTGCCGCGATTGCGTCTGACCGCCTTGCGCCAAACGGAAATAGGCGCCGGTAAACCATTCCGCTGCTATCGTACCAGCCGGTTCGTTCTGCCGTTTCACACTACGATAAGCAATCGCGTACTCGCCGGGCTGGCGCATCACGATTTCTCCGTTGCGTTTGATGATCTGCACTTGCGCCACGATTTCCCAGGTTTCCGAACCGTAGCATCCGGCATTCATCGCCAGCGCGCCGCCAACCGTGCCCGGTATTCCGGCCAGAAACTCCGCGCCAGCCAGATGATGTTTGGCGGCAAACCGAGCTACCTTGGCGCAGGCCACACCAGCGCTGGCGTAGATGAGCCCGCCGGATTGATTTTGCTCGATCAAGCGCAAATCGTTTAAACGCGCATGCAACGCCACCACTGTGCCGCGCAAACCTCCGTCTCTGACCAGCAAATTGCTGCCCAGCCCAATCACATGAATGACATCGTGCGACGATGCACGCAGAAAATCCGCCCAATCATCCAGATCCGCCGGTTGGTAGTAACGATCCGCATAACCGCCCGCCCGCCAGGTTGTATGTTTGCTCATCGGCTCATCGACGCGCATTTCGCCCCGCAATGCGGACACGCCTGTCTCACCGGTTGTTTGATCGGCTACGGGCATGGCAAATCTCGTATTTTGCGGCAAAGCGGTCATGTCTCATCAATCCTCAGCATTCATAGCCATTAACCACGGTCAGCTTTTTTCCCATTTGCGCAATGTGCGGCGCCACCCTGGCTACCGAACCCGCGCCCATCACCAGCACAATATCGCCGTCCTGCACGATATCCAGTATCGCGGCCGGTAAATCATCCACTTCCTCGATATAAATCGGCTCCACTTTGCCCTGCACCCGGATGGAACGCGCCAGCGATTTGCTATCCGCCGCGACAATCGGCTCTTCACCCGCGGGATAAACTTCCGTGAGCAGCAACACATCCACCTGTGATAAAACACGGGTAAAATCCTCGAAGACATCCCGGGTACGCGTGTAGCGATGCGGCTGAAAAGCCACTACCAGACGACGGCCTGGAAACGTGCCGCGCGCTGCTTTGATAGTCGCTTCCATTTCCGCCGGATGATGTCCATAGTCATCCACCAACGCAAAACTTTTCTGCGCGCTTAAGCGAATATCGCCGTACTGCTGGAAGCGCCGTTCAACCCCTTTGAATTCCGACAGTGCTTTGACAATCGCGCTATCCGGCACGCCAATTTCATTCGCAACCGCAATCGCCGCCAAGGCATTCTGAATGTTATGCAAACCGGGTAGATTCAGCTTGACATCAAGTTTGCGGGCGGAGCCGTTCACACCGACCACCGCAGTAAATCTCATCCGGTGATGATCTTGCCGGATATCAATGGCGCGCACCTGTGCCTCTTCGGACAAACCGTACGTGGTGATCGGTTTGGTAATCGACGGCATGACTTCGCGGATATTGGCATCGTCCATACAAACCACTGCCATGCCGTAAAAAGGCAAGTGCTGCACGAAATCGACAAAAGTTTGCTTCAACCGGCTGAAATCGTGACCGTAGGTTTCCATATGATCCGCATCGATGTTCGTCACAACCGCGAGCATCGACTGCAAATACAGAAATGAAGCATCCGATTCATCCGCTTCGACAACGATGAACTCACCGCTGCCCAGTTTGGCATGACAACCCGCTGCTTCCAGTTTTCCACCGATGACAAACGTCGGATCCATATCGGCCGCCGCCAGAATACTGGCAATCAAGCTGGTAGTGGTGGTTTTACCGTGCGTACCAGCAATCGCGATGCCGCTGCGCAGGCGCAGCAATTCCGCCAGCATCATGGCGCGGGGCACCACCGGAATATTTTTGTTTTTGGCGGCGATCACTTCCGGATTGTCCGGTTTCACCGCCGTGGAGGTTACCACGACATCCGCTCCGGCAATCTGCTCGCTGGCATGACCCGCATAAACCTTGATGCCTAGCTTGGCCAAACGCTGCGTTACCGGATTACTCATCAAATCGGAGCCGCTGACCTGATACCCCAGATTGACAAAAACCTCGGCGATACCGCTCATGCCCGCGCCGCCAATCCCGACAAAATGGATATGTTTGACTTTATGCTTCATGCAGTGCTCCACTCAATTCGATACAACCTTCAGCCACGATCCGAGTTGCTTCCGGTTTTGCCTGGCTGCGCGCCGCCATCGCCATGCCGAGCAATTTTTCCCGGGTTAAATCCGTCAATAGATCCGCCAGCTTTTGCGCGGTCAATTCATGCTGCGGCAACAACACAGCAGCGCCATGACGAGAAAGGAATTGCGCATTGCCGGTTTGATGATCGTCGACGGCATGCGGGTATGGAATCAGGATACTGGCGACCCCGGCCGCGCTTAATTCCGCGACTGTCAGTGCACCGGCACGGCACAACACCACGTCGCAGTCCGCGTAGCGTTTGGCCATATCGTCGATAAACGCTGTCACTTCGCCATCCAATTGCAGTGCTTGATAGGCCGTTTTAACCGTTTCCATTTGCGCTGTCCCCGTTTGATGCACCACTGCCGGGCGCACATTCTCCGCTATTAATTTAAGCGCTTGCGGTACCACGGTATTCAAAACTTGCGCCCCCAGACTGCCGCCCACAACGAGCACTTTCAATTTGCCCTGCCGTTCCTGGAAGCGTTTCTCCGGCACTTCTATATGCGCAATTTCCGATCGCACCGGATTACCGGAACAAACTGTTTTATCCTGATCGCCCCGTATGGCGCCGGGAAAGCCGAGATAAATCTTATCCGCCAGCTTCGCCAGGATTTTATTGGTTAACCCGGCGACCGAATTCTGCTCATGAATCACCAATGGCTTGTTGAGCAGCGAGGCCATCATGCCACCCGGAAAAGCCGGATAACCACCCATACCGAGAACCACATCCGGTTTTACCCGCTGAATAATCCGCAGACTCTGCCAGAATGCCTTGAGCAAACGCAGCGGCAATAGCAACCACGTAACCAACCGTTTACCCCGCAATCCGGAAAAACTAATTACTTCGGTTTCGTAGCCGCGTTGCGGCACCAGTTTTAATTCCATTCCGGCCTCGGTTCCCAGCCAAACCACGCGCCAACCGGCTTGCCGCAGGTAATCAGCCACCGCCAAACCCGGAAACACATGCCCGCCGGTACCGCCTGCCATAATTAAAATGGTGTGCGCGCTCATACGTTCAGCCCCCGCAGCCGCTGCCGGTTTTCCCAGTCGATACGCAGTAAAACCGCCAATGCGATGCAATTCGCCGTGATGCTGCTGCCACCAAAACTTAACAGCGGTAGTGTCAGCCCTTTCGTAGGCAAGACACCCATATTGACGCCCATGTTGATTAACGCCTGCACACCGATCCAAATACCGATGCCCTGCGCCACCAGTGCCGCGAAAGGACTGCCCAACCTGGCCGCCAGACGGCCAATAACAAAAGCTCGGGTAATGAGCCAGATAAACAATACGATCACGGTAGCCACACCGGCAAAACCCAATTCTTCGGCCAGCACCGACAATAAGAAATCGGTGTGCGCTTCGGGCAGATAAAACAGTTTCTCAACACTGCCGCCCAGACCCACACCAAGCCACTCGCCGCGCCCGAATGCGATCAACGCATGACTGAGCTGATAGCCTTTGCCGTAGGGATCGGCCCACGGATCCATAAAAGCAATCACGCGATTCAGCCGGTACGGCGAGCTCAAAATCAATTCATACAAACCGAATGCCAGGATAGCAATCAGGCTGATGAATATTTTCAAGCTGACGCCGCCGAGGAACAAAATCGACATCGCCAGTGCCGTCACCACAAAGAATGCGCCGAAATCCGGCTCCAGCAGCAGCAAAGCACCGATAATGGATAACACTGCCGTGATGGGCAAAAATCCTTTGAAGAAAGAATTCAGATCAGCCGCCTTGCGATTAACGTAATCCGCAGCGTACAGCACCATGCAAAACTTCATAAATTCGGATGGCTGAATATTCACCACATACAACGAAATCCAGCGCTGACTGCCGTTCACTTCATGGCCAATGCCCGGAATCAACACCAGTATCAGCAACGAAATGCTCAGCATGAGCAGATAAGTCACATATTTTTGCCACATCTGCATCGGTACTTGAAAGGCGATCAATCCCAACAACAATCCGACACCCAGGTATGCGCTATGCCGCAACAAATAATGACCAGCGCGATCAGCGCCGAATTGCGCTTCGGCAATGGCGATCGAAGCGGAATAAATCATCACCAAACCAATACTCAACAGCAGCAAAGCCGACCACACCAGTGCCTGGTCAAAATCGGCCGTCATTCTTGGTGTCTGATTGTTTGCCTGGTAAATCATCGGTTAATGTTTTTTCTGTCCGAAACTGAAAAATTTGTTTTCCATATCCTTGACCGCTGCAACGAACACTTCCGCGCGGTGGATATAATTTCTAAACATATCGAAACTGGCGCAGGCCGGTGAAAGCAACACCACATCGCCGGATTGCGCCAGCAAAAAACTCTTTTGCATGGCTTCTTCCATGGTCACGGCAAAATGCAACGGCACACCGCAATCTTTCAATTCATTCGCAATCATGTTTGCATCCCGGCCAATCAACACCACGGCACGGGCATTATTGGCAACCGCTTCCCTCAGATACGAGAAATCCTGTCCCTTGCCGTCGCCACCGGCGATTAATATGACGTTCTGCTTCATGCCGCTTAATGCAGCTACGGTGGCACCGACATTAGTGCTTTTGGAATCATCAAAAAAAGTAACACCGTTAAACGCAGCGACTTTTTCCATGCGATGCGGCAAGCCGCGAAATTCGCGCAACGCGGTCAAAAGCGGATCGATAGCCACACCCAAGGCGCGGCACATGGCCAGTGCCGCCAGCGCATTAACTGCGTTATGCAAACCATTGACAACCAGCTCGGAAGTTTTCATTAATTGCACATCGCCTTCCATCAGCCACAAATCGTCACCGTCGTGCATGAGACCAAAATCCGCTTGGCTGGGCGGCTCATCGACACCAAAAGTAATTTGTTTTCTGTCCGGCAGTGCCATCGCGCAGACACCGGGATCGTTCCGGTTGAGGACTTGTACGCCTTTACCGGTTTTTTCATTCAAGAAGACTCTGGCTTTGGCGGTTGTGTAATCGCGCATGCCGGTATAGCGATCCAGGTGGTCTTCGCTCAGATTCAACACAGTCGCCACATCCGCATTCAAATTGTGCGTCGTTTCCAATTGAAAGCTGGATGTTTCCAGAACCCAAGCCTGCGGCCAATCGCCTGCATCGATCCGCTGCATTAGCGCATTCAGCACGGCGGGGCCGATATTTCCCGCCACTTCCACATTCCAGCCGGATCTCTTCAACATCGCGCCGGTCATCGCCGTCACCGTGGTTTTTCCATTCGATCCGGTAATGGCGACCACTTTCGGTTTGGGCCGGTTGCTTTGTTCCAGCGCCCAGGAAAAAAGCACCATATCGCCAATGACCGGCACGCCGCGTTGCACCGCTTGCTGCACGAATGGATCAGCCAATGGAACGCCGGGGCTGATGGCGATCATATCGATATCGTTAAAAACAGACGCTGTGAATTTGCCTTTATGCAGCTGCACGGATGGAAACCCGGTGGTGATTTGCTGCCAGTTGGGCGGCTCAGAACGGCTATCCGCAGCGCGCACCGCGGCACCCTGACGTAGCAGCCATTTCACCATGGACAAGCCGGTTTCACCCATCCCCAGCACTAGAACTGTTTTATCTTGCAAATTCATCGTAATTTTAATGTCGACAATCCAACCAATACTAAAATAAAGGTGATGATCCAAAACCGGACCACCACCTGATTTTCTTTCCAGCCTTTTAATTCAAAATGATGATGCAATGGCGCCATGCGGAATACCCGCTTGCCCAGCAGCTTAAATGATGCCACCTGCAACATCACGGACAGCGCTTCCACGACAAAAACGCCGCCCATAATCACCAGCACAATCTCCTGCCGCACGATGACAGTGACGATTCCGAGTGCCGCACCCAGCGCCAAGGCGCCGACGTCACCCATGAAAACTTCGGCGGGATAAGCGTTAAACCACAAAAAGGCAAGTCCGGCACCAGCCATGGCGCCGCAGAATATAGCCAACTCCCCCGCATTGGGGATATAAGGAATGCCCAGATACTTGGCAAATACCACGTGCCCGGCGGCATAAGCAAAAACCGCCAGCGCGCTGCTGATCATGACCGTCGGCATGATGGCCAGACCATCCAGGCCATCGGTGAGATTGACCGCATTGCTGGTGCCGACAATGACAAAATAAGTCAGTATGACAAAGCCGGCGACACCCAATGGAATCGCCACTTCCTTGAAGAAGGGCACGATCATATCGGTTTGCGCCGGAATTTCCGCGATCGACGCCAAATACAGCGCGACCGCCAGCGCAATCAGCGATTGCCAGAAAAATTTAGCGCGTGCGGACAATCCTTTCGGATTGCGGTAAACCACTTTGCGGTAGTCATCGACCCAACCAATCACACCGAATCCCAGCGTGGTCGCGAGCACTACCCAGACATAGCGATTGCTCAGGTCCGACCATAAGAGGGTCGTCAAAACAATCGCCATCAGAATCAAAGCGCCGCCCATCGTGGGTGTGCCGACTTTGACCAGATGCGTTTGCGGACCGTCGTCGCGTATCGATTGCCCGATTTTGTAAGCCGTCAGTTTACGGATCATCATCGGGCCGATGATGAAAGAAATGACCAAGGCAGTCAGCGTAGCCATCACGGTGCGTAGCGTAATATAGCTGAATACATTGAATGCACGGATGTCTTGCGCCAGCCATTGCGAGAGGGTTAGCAGCATGACGGCTCCCTCGGTTGTTCCAATTGCCGCACTACCCGTTCCATGCGCATAAAGCGCGACCCTTTCACCAGCAAAGTCACATCATCCGCCAGCAAGCTTTCCGTCGCATGCAGCAATTCGTCGATATCGTTGAAATGCCGCGCGCCCTTGCCGAATGCTTCGGTAGCGTAAGCGCTCAGCTCGCCCAGCGTGAATAATTGATCCAGTCCAGCATTGCGCGCATCGCGCCCGATCGTGCGATGCAGATCGATGGCGGACTTACCCAATTCGCCCATGTCGCCGAGCACCAGTATTTTTTTCCCCGTCGTGGCAGCCAGCACCGCGAGAGCGGCACGCACGGATTCCGGATTGGCATTGTAGGTATCATCAATCAGCAGGGCATGATGCAAACCGGATTTTTTCTGCAACCGTCCCTTCACGCCCTGAAACGATTCGAGTCCGGCGGCAATCGATGCTTTCCCGATACCTGCTGCGATAGCCGCTGCCGCCGCTGCCAGAGCGTTATAGACGTTGTGCACGCCAGGCGCTTGTAACTTCACTTCCACAATGCCATCCGGCAATTTCAGCTGAATCCTGTTGCTCAACCGGTCAGCTTGATACTCGGCACTCACGGCTGCTTTTTCGCGCAAACCAAAATCGACAATCGTGCGTGCACCGGCGCATTCCCGCCATAGAGCAGCAAAGCGATCGTCCGCATTGATCACCGCCGTTCCTTGTTGATCCAATCCGGTAAATATCTCCGCCTTGGCGCGTGCGACCGTTTCAACGGAACCCAATCCCTCGATATGCGCAGCACCCGCATTGGTGATGACGGCAACACCCGGTTTTGCCAGTTGAGCCAGATAACCGATCTCACCCACATGATTCATGCCCATCTCGATTACCGCATAACGATGTTGTGGCCGTAAACGCAGCAACATCAGCGGCATGCCGATATCGTTATTCAGATTCCCCTCGGTGGCCAGAATCCGCTCCGCTGTGGCATCCATGGTGACTTCACCACCTGCGGTTGCTTGGCGCAATATCGCGGCGATCATTTCCTTAACCGTGGTCTTGCCGCTGCTGCCGGTCACTGCAATAAGCGGCAACGTAAAGCGGTTGCGCCAATACGCAGCCAACTGCCCCAGGCTTAAGCGCGTGTCCTGCACGTGCAACAATGGAATTCCAGCGGATAAAGCATTTCCACTGGCGGATTGCGGAACCAGCGCGGCGGCAGCGCCTTTTTCCTTAGCGCTCAAAACAAATTCACTGCCATCGAATCTTTCGCCGGTTAACGCCACGAACAAATCGCCCGGCTTGAGCGTGCGGCTATCCGTGCTCACTCCGGTAAATAGCCCGTCTTGCCCGTTCCATCCGGCCTGCAATACTTGCGCCGCTTCGCGGATCGTCATCATGACTGCACCCGCACTTTCCGGGCTAAATCCTTCAGCACCTGCTGCACAATGTCGGCATCGCTGAAAGGAATTTTCCGCCCCTGTATTTCCTGATACTTTTCATGCCCTTTGCCCGCGATCAACACGATATCGTTGCGCTGCGCATTGGCGATGGCCTGATAAATGGCTAGTGCCCGATCGCTCTCAATCTGGTAATTGTCTGCGCCCGCGCCTGCTGTAATATCTTTAATAATGCTCAAAGGATCTTCCGTACGCGGATTATCGCTGGTAAAAATGACTTCATCCGCCAAGCGCGTGGCAACCTCGCCCACCATCGCACGTTTGCCGATATCGCGGTCACCGCCGCAACCGACAACACAAAATAGCCGCGCATTCCGTCCGGATGTCCGTTTCTTCGATTGCGCGCTACGCAACAGCTCGCGTAACGTGCACAGCACTTTTTCCAACGCATCGGGGGTATGGGCGTAATCGACGATAACAATCGGCTGGTCGATCCCTTCGTATTTTTCCATCCGTCCTGGAATGGATTGCACACTGTGAAGCGCCCGGACTGCGTCCGGCAATCGAATCCCGCTTGCCAGCATAGCCGCCACGACAGCCAGCAAGTTTGATGCATTAAATTTACCCAGCAAACCAATTCTCAAATGTTCGTGATTATCCTCAAATTCAACATCAAACTCCAGACCATGAAGATCAACTTTCAAATTGGATCCATATACCATTCTCAACTGGCTTGCATGCAGCTCTTCCGGATAATGAAATCCATAACCAATTAATTTCGTGTGTTTATTGGCAAATTGCCGCGACAACTCCACACCCAGCACATCGTCCATATTGACGACCGCATACTGTAATCCGGGCCAGAAAAACAGGCGCGCCTTGGCCGCGGCGTAAGCATCCATATCCGGGTGATAATCCAGATGATCGCGCGACACATT
>FSSH01000431.1_pt1 | contig 23456 bp, 20 predicted proteins | sample 1166101 | NCBI WGS metagenome assembly FSSH01 (sample SAMEA32972668, study PRJEB13176) | freshwater metagenome | biome: Drinking water system; feature: Biomass in drinking water that filtered by 0.45 um membrane; material: drinking water | place: USA | collected 2012-12-20 | depth 0 m | reverse complement strand
TGGACCTGCGATTGCCGGATCGCGAAGAACTGCAATCCATGCTCCGAAGCGTACTGCAATCGCTGGGACCGAAAATATCTCCTCGGCGGCCTCGATCGACCACCGTGGTCCAAAGCATCCTCAGCTCGATCGGCGACTCCAAGGCGGCACAGCAGGGGCCTTCGGCTCAAGAACGCGATGCCATCCTCCGCGCCTTACAGGGATTGACCCTTCATCAAGCCCGCCAGATCGTTACGCAATGTCTCGTCGAGGACGGCACCCTTTCGGCGGATGACGTGCAGAACATCCTGAAGCGCAAGGTCCAGGCGATCAAGGACGGCGGCCTTCTGGAGTACTACCCACTTGAAGACAATCGATTCGAGTTGGGAGGATTCGTCAGCCTGAAATCATGGCTGGAACGCGCGAAGGTCGGATTTACCGCGGAGGCCAAGGCGTTAAACCTGACACCCCCTCGCGGCATCATGCTCGTCGGCGTGCCCGGCTGCGGAAAATCGCTCGCCGCGAAAGCCATCGCGCGCGAATGGCAGCTGCCGCTCCTGAAACTCGACGCCGGCCGGCTGTTCGACAAGTTCGTCGGCGAATCGGAGAAAAACTTCCGGAAGGCGATCGAGACGGCCGAATCGTTGTCGCCGATCGTCCTGTGGGTCGATGAAATCGAAAAGGCAATGGTCGCAGGAGGCGGGAGCGGCGAGGCCGACGCTGGCTTGAGCCGGCGGCTGTTCGGCGCCTTTCTCACCTGGCTGCAGGAGAAGAAGCAAGAGGTGTTCGTCGTGGCCACCGCGAACGATCTCTCGTCCCTTCCTCCTGAACTGCTTCGCAAGGGCCGGTTTGACGAAATATTTTTCGTCGATCTTCCGGACGACGGCGAACGGGAGGCCATCTGGAAGATTCACCTGGGCCTTCGCAAGCAGGACAGCACGCGCTTCGATCTCGTCAAGATCGTCAGCGCCAGCGACGGCTTCAGCGGATCCGAGATCGAACAAGCGGTCGTGGCGTCGCTCTATCGCGCCCTCCATCATAAAACGCCGCTGACCACGGATCTGCTGATCGAAGAACTGACTCACACCATGCCGCTTTCCGTCACGCGGCGCGAAGATATCGACGCGCTTCGGCAGATGGCTGAAGGCCGGTTCGTCAACGTACGGTGACGTCGATGCGACTCTTGTTCATCACCGGAATCATCGCCGTTGTGACGCTTGCCGGTTGTGCGACGCCGTCGATTGAATCCCCGCAACGATCGCTGTCGAACCAACCTCCGCAGATGTCGATCACGGCACACCGCCCCTGTTGCCCATCCGGCCTGCCGAGCCTCAGCCGATCAACAATCGTGCAGACGGCGGCCACACTCGTGGGCGCGACGACGATCACGAGCAACGGGCGAAAGATCGCCTACGACTGTGCCGGCGTCACGCGCGCGGTCTTCTTGAAGCACGGCATCGATCTCTATGACACCGACGCCGGCGATCCCAATGTCAACGGCGTCCGGCTCATTTATGACCATGTGCGCCGGCACGGCATCGTCCACCAGGGGCCGGCAACCCAGCCCGGAGACTTGGTGTTTTTTGACAACACCTGGGACTTCAACGGAGATGGAGAATGGAATGACCCGCTCACCCACGTCGGCATCGTCGAACGGATCGAATCGGACGGCACGGTGGTGTTCATCAGCCGCGTCGCCGACGCCATCCAGCGGTACCGCATGAACCTCCGGCACCCGCAGATCCATAAAACCGCCGACGGCCGTGTTCTCAACGACTACATCAGGCGCAAACTCCCCAGCGACCCGAACCGCCAAGGCCGTCTCGCCGGGGAACTATTCGCATTCTATGGCACTCGCCTGCCCTCTTAAGGAAAAGACTGAATAGTCTGCCGGCTTTTTGCATGACTGAGATACAGATCATCTCAACGGATTTTCAAGAGTTTTTAGCAAAGATGCGCATCGTCGGCTTCTTCTGATTACAGCCCCGGCTTGTAGCAACCGATAAGGAACTGTGGCGAGAATAAAAAGTGACGCGCCGCAGTTTCTTGGCCTCCATTTTTGAAATGACCTGCTAGAATTACTCCATGTCGACGTCATCCAAACAACTGCGCGTCCGAGAGACCAGTCCCCTCCGCCGAACACTCACCGATGTGCGGCATGGTCTGTTGGGATTGCACAAAGCCCTGATCGTTGCCGAGCAGCTGACCTTTGAGCGGATTTATGGACGCATCGATTCGACGGGACAATTGCTGCAGCTGGTGATGAACGACCCGTGGTTTACCTGGCTCCATCCCCTGTCCAATCTGGTCGTTCGAATCGACGAATTACTGGACGATGGGAGAAGCCTGACCGTGGACGATGTAGCGGTCCTTCTGGCTGAAGTGCGGGGCCTGATCCGTCCTTCCGAACTGGGCGACGGCTTTGAGCGCAGCTACTATGAAGCCCTTCAGCGGGCCCCTGAAGTCGTCATGGCCCACTGCGAGATGAAGAAGCTCTTGTCTCTTCCGGCCGTCTAGCGGACGGCACGGTCCTTCACCATCTGATCCCACCCGCGACAATAAAAAGCGGCCGGCCTATGAAGGCCGACCGCTCTCTTAGAAAACTGCGGCAAGAAACCTCGCTCAGTCTTTCCCACGCTTTCCACGGCTGCGGGCGTTGTCGCGACCTTGCTTCCCACGCTCGCCGGCCACTTCATCCGCCCGATCTAACCCGCGCATTTTATCGCCGCCTTTCTCGCGGCCCTTCCCTTTGTGCTTTCCTTTGCCCTTGCCCTTCTGCTCATCGCCATCCTTGTATTTCTCTCCCGTCTTCTCCTGCTCTACCACAGGAGCCGTGGCAGGGGCAGGAGGGGCAGGGGCCGTCGCCTGCGGCACAGCTGGCGGAACCGGAGCAACCGGTACCGGAACCTCGCTTTGGGCAAAGACATTCGAGAATGCCAGTAACACTGCGGCTGCTGTCATAGTTGAAACAGTCCTCATCATCATGCTGATCCTTTCGCAATTAGGTTGATGTCACCCGGGGTCTTCGACTTCTCCCAGCCGGTTACGCAAGCCTGATGCCAGAATCATCTTGAGAACAACGGTGCGTTTTACAGGAAACTGGTTGGTCGCCCCCTCCACTCAGGCCGCTATCGATCACGACAGTGGCAGAATGGCTGATGGCGCCTCCATTCTTGCCTCAGTGGTGGGCTATTGGGACAACGGCGAGCGCATCCGGGAAAACCCGACATAAACCATCGTTCCCATGACGGCTGACATCAGCACCCCGTAGCCGACGACCCGGCCCAGGAAGCAGGATAGGCTTCGTAAGATGATCGAGAATGTGCAGGAAGTTCAGAACGGCAATCAGAGCGAGTACCTGCAGCAAGCGGCAGGCATGGCAGGCAACCGATCGGCTACATTCGGCCTTCATCCAACTCAATGACATCGGCCCATGTCGTCACAGACGGTAAGGAACCGACCGGCACGCCGCGCTTGGCGGCAATGTCTTCCAGGCGGCCCTGAAACCGCCGGCGAGTCTCATCGTCCTTCGGTTCGGCCTTGAGCAGATTTCGAGAGAAGAGACGACTCTCCGCGGCAGTCACCGGCTTGCCATTGGCATGGACCCAGGCAAGCAACTCCTCATCCGTCCCACCGGCCAATACGCGCTGTTCAAATGCCTTCGCATCGATTCCCAGAAAATCGACCAGATACTTGTCGAACCCCACCGTCATATAGTTGTAATCCTGGATCTTGCCCGCATTGCGCAATCTGATCTTATCGATAAACCGCCCCAGATGGGCAATGCCGCCGAGCAGTGTTTTAGGGCTGCGGGGATATTGTAGATTGACCATGCGTCGGCACTCCCTTCTATTGACCCACACCGTCGTATCGACAATGATCATGAAGCAGTTTTGGTGCGACCTTCACGCATTGCATCGAGATCTCCCTTCCATTCAATATTTCCGCGCAACCGGCGGATCCCTTCCTGGCCTTTCACCTCGATGAGCATCCGAATTCCCTCCTCAACCACAGCGTTCTTGGTTGAGAGGCCGGTGGCCTTCATCGCCTGCCGCATGAGGCTATTGTCGATCACAATGTTTGTGCGCACAGGCCCTCCACATCATGGCCTGCATACTTTTGCGAAACATACACATGCGGTCCTGGAGATGCAAGAAAGGGGAGTACGGGGTACCGGTCACCGGTTTAATTGGAACCAAGGGAGTAAAGGTTTCCCGGACGGTGCCGATACAGGAGCAGGAGAGGGAACCGCGATGCAGCCACGATGCCATTCCCGAATCAATGTCGAGTGTTCAGCCAGCATCCAAAGCGATACCGGCGCGTCAACCGGCGTCCTGCTCGATCTCTCGGCGACAGGATGCAGACTGCAAAGCGACATGTCTGTCAAGGCAGGAACATATCTCGCCTTGCAGGTGGATCTCCCCCAGCACCGCATGCCACTCGCCGTTGACGTGTCGATCGTGCGTTGGTGCAAAGACGGTCAGTTCGGGGTGGAGTTTCTTCGATACGGTCTCGGCATGCGCGAGCGTCTCACGAATCTTGTGCAAGCCCAGCCGGTGACCGCCCCAGCAGAAACACCTGCTCACGCAGAGCCCACGTTCGCCGCCATCAGCGCGTAATCCGTATCTTCGCCATCAATAGAAGTTCATTTTACCGATAGAAACATCCCCGCTCTGCCGGCAAAGCCGCACGTTAACATGTCAGTGGTAGATAGCTCCTTGAGTCTGCTCTTTTCGCGACTAATAGGGAAAGACTCCCGGTACATTTTCTGATCCCCTGGTTAGCCGGCATTTGTAGCTACTATCTCACTCCATGTCTCCTCAATCTGACGACGAACCGACTCTGCAACCGACTGGTCACGACTGGCGAACCAGCCAAACTCGTCGTGCGATACAAATACGGCGTCTCGACCCGACGACGTGAGGATGTGGCAATCCCAGACGAACTGCAATGAGACGACAAGAATCGAAACTGCGTCATCCGTCTCATCTGGCGTGAGCAAGTGACCAGGGGCATCAATGAGAGGTCTATCCTCCCCAAGTCCCTGACGAAAACGACTGAACAGCGGCATATGCTGACTGGACGGCCAGACCGCCCAATCGCCCAACCAAAATAGCAACTCAGGTGCAGGATCAACCAGCGAGTAAAGGAAACGCCCAAACGCGACCTTGCGGCCCGAATCTGCTGGAAGCGCGAACTTGACGAAGTGAAACGGCGGCGACTGAATTTCAGGGGCTGGGTCGACGACGTAGCCCTCTATGTGTCGCGTCGGAAAGCTGCGGCGTGAACACCACTCGGCACACTCGGCATATGTGAGGCATCGCATAGGCAACCGCGTCCGATGCAGGCTAATTATTGAGTATACTGACCGGGATAGTATGCCGATACCGCGTGCCCGTCCTGGCGCAATTATCGTGACGATTCAGACACTTGTCAACTTTACCCCCAAGGCAGCGTAGGCGTACTACACAGACGTGCATAGTTGGCTATAGCTGCGAAGAACGCGGTCTTTAGATCAGTGCGCGCGAAGAACGGGGACAGGCACCTTTCGACAGGCTCACGGAGCCAGCCCCCTAGTTCACCGATAGCTTTGAAGATTTGCCCGCTTGCAGGTACTGATGGATGCCCGCGGCCATCTTGCGCCCTTCGGCGATGGCCCAGACGATGAGGGAGGCTCCGCGTTTGGTGTCGCCGCCGGCAAAGACGCCGTCAAGGTTGGTCATGAACTGTTCGTCCACTGACACTGCGCCGCGCTGATCATACTTCACACCGAGGCTGTCGAGGAGACCATTCTTCACCGGACCGGTGAAGCCCATGGCGAGCAGGACGAGATCAACATTCATCTCGAAATCGCTGTTGGGGATCGGCGTGAACTTGCCGCTCTCGAACGCGACACGATTCGCATGCAGCTTCGTGACGTGGCCATTGTGGCCGGTAAACTTTGTGGTGGAGACGCTCCATTGCCGGTCACAGCCTTCTTCATGCGCGTGGGAGGTCCGCAATTGCATGGGCCAAAGCGGCCAGGGTGTCGAACCGGCCCGCTGCGGAGGTGGCTCCGGCAACAGTTCAAATTGATGCGCTTCGACACAACCCTGACGATGGGCCGTTCCTAAACAATCCGAGCCGGTATCGCCGCCGCCGATGATGACGACGCGCTTGCCCTTGGCGGTGATGGGATCCTCTGTGACCGGCAGGCCGGACGTGCGCCGGTTCTGCTGCGTCAGAAACTCCATCGCGAGATGCACACCCTTGAGTTCTCTGCCCGGGATCGGCAACTCACGCGGCTGTTCCGCGCCCATGGTCAATCCGACTGCATCGAACTGCGCACGGAGCTGCTCCCCGGTGATGTCCCTCCCGACCGCGACACCGGTCTTGAACTCCACCCCTTCCAGCTTCATCTGCTCGAGGCGGCGATCAATCACCCACTTTTCCATTTTGAAATCGGGGATGCCGTAGCGGAGCAAGCCGCCGATGCGGTCCGACTTTTCGAACAGCGTGACGCGGTGGCCGGCGCGCGCCAGCTGCTGCGCCGCCGCCAGTCCGGCTGGACCTGAGCCGACGATGGCGACCGTCTTGCCTGTTTGGACGACCGGCATGATCGGCGTCACGAGCCCTTCGTCAAAGCCGCGATCAATGATATTCCATTCGAGAATGCGGATCGAGACCGGATCTTCGTTGATGCCGAGCACACAGGCCCCTTCACAGGGAGCGGGGCAGAGCCGGCCGGTGAATTCCGGGAAGTTGTTGGTCGTATGCAGCGCCTTGAGCGCGTCTTTCCAGCGGCCGCGATAGACGAGATCGTTCCACTCAGGGATCAGATTGACGACGGGACAGCCGGTGTTACCCTGGCAGAACGGCACGCCGCAATCCATGCAACGCGCGCCCTGAACCTTGAGCTTGTCCTCGGAGATGGGCTCGTACATCTCCTTCCAATCAAGCACGCGCAGCTCGACCGGCTTTCGCTTCGGCCCCTCACGGGGGTATTTCATGAAACCTTTCGGATCACCCATGGCTGCTTAGTCTTGTCCCCTTCGATTCATGAGTGGCTATCGAACTAGGAAACCCTCAATTTCACCCACCCAACCCTGCGCACGCCGAGACGTGCGCTTGCCCTGGTCGGATCACCCATCTCTTACTCGTCCCTCGTATCTCGCATCTCGTCGCTCGCATGCGCTTCACGCTTCACAAACGACGCTTCACACCCAGTTCTAAGCGTCGATCTCACAAATGTTTACCCCTTACGCCTCACCCCTCACCCCTCACCATCAGTGAACCGCGCTCGCCTTGCGCTTCCGTTCTTCGAGGACACGTTTGTAATCGACCGGCATCACCTTCACGAACTTGGGCACGGTCGCATCGAACGCATCCAGCACCTGCTTGGCCTTGCGGCTGCCGGTATACATGAAGTGCTTCGTAATCAGATCGTGCAGCAGTCGCTTGTCATCTTTGACCGTAACCGGCTCCAACTCGACCATGCCGGTATTGCACCGCCCCTGAAACTTGCCGAGTTCATCCAGGACGAACGCCATGCCGCCGGACATGCCTGCGGCAAAATTGCGGCCGGTGCGTCCCAGCACGACGACCACCCCGCCGGTCATGTATTCGCAGCCATGATCGCCGGTGCCCTCGACCACGGCGCGCGCGCCGCTGTTCCGCACGGCAAACCGCTCGCCCGCCATGCCGTAGAAGTAGGCTTCGCCTTGCGTCGCCCCATAGAGCGAGGTGTTGCCGATGAGAATTGTCTCTTCCGGGTTGTAGACCACATGTTTCGGCGGGAAGACGACGATCTTGCCGCCGGAGAGTCCCTTGCCGATGTAGTCGTTCGATTCACCCTCCAACGTCAGCGTGATGCCCCTGGCGAGAAACGCGCCGAACGATTGGCCCGCCGACCCTGTAAACTTGATCGAAATTGTGTCTTCCGGCAAGCCTTCCAACCCGTATCGCTTTGCAATCGTGCTGGACAACATCGTTCCGGCCGTCCGGTTCACGTTCCGGATCGGCAGATCAAGCGTGACCTTCTCGGCCTTCTCGATGGCCGTCTTGCACAGCTCGATCAGCTTCCGGTCGAGCACGTCGGCGATGCCATGGTCCTGTTTCTGCACACAGTGTCGCGGCACGTCCGCCCCGACATCGGGAGCTGTGAGCAGCGGAGTGAGGTCCAACCCCTTCGCCTTCCAATGATCAACGGCCTTGGTAATCTTCAGCTTATCGACACGCCCCACCATCTCATTGATCGTCCGGAAGCCGAGCCGGCTCATGAGCTGCCGTGCTTCTTCGGCCACGAAGAACAGATAGTTCACGATATGTTCCGGCTTACCGTTGAATTTCTTCCGCAACTCCGGGTCCTGTGTGGCGATGCCGACCGGACAGGTATTCAAATGACACTTCCGCATCATGATGCAGCCTTCAACGATCAGCGGAGCCGTCGCGAATCCATATTCCTCGGCGCCCAGCAGCGTGGCGATCACGACATCACGCCCTGTCTTCATCTGCCCGTCGGTTTCGACCCGGATACGGCCGCGCAGATCGTTGAGGACCAGCGTCTGGTGCGTCTCCGCCAATCCCAATTCCCAGGGCACGCCGCCATATTTGATGGAGGAGAGCGGCGACGCGCCGGTGCCGCCCGAATCGCCGCTGATCAGCACTTTATCCGCATGGGCCTTCGCTACCCCAGCCGCGACGGTGCCGACGCCGACCTCCGACACGAGCTTGACCGACACGGCGGCATCCGGATTCGAATTCTTCAAATCGAAGATCAGCTGCGCCAGGTCTTCAATAGAGTAGATGTCGTGGTGCGGCGNNGCGGCGGCGAAATCAGCTGCACCCCGGGCGTCGCATAGCGGAACTTGGCGATATTCTCGTCGACTTTATGGCCGGGCAACTGGCCGCCCTCGCCCGGCTTGGCGCCCTGCGCCATCTTGATCTGCAATTCACGCGCATTCACGAGATAGTGGGCCGTCACGCCGAACCGCGCCGACGCCACCTGCTTGATATACGAATTCTTGGAATCGCCGTTCGGCAACGGCTTGAACCGCTCGGGATCTTCGCCGCCCTCGCCGGTGTTGCTCTTACCGCCGAGACGGTTCATGGCAACGGCCAGCGTTTCGTGCGCTTCCTTGCTGATCGACCCGAATGACATGGCGCCCGTATTGAAGCGCTTCACGATCTCACTCGCCGGCTCGACCTCATCGATCGGAACCGCCGCCGACGCAAACGTGAAATCAAGCAGCCCCCGCAGATTCGAGCGCCGCTTGCTTTCGTCGTTCACGAGCTGCGCGAATTCGGCGTAAGTCTTCGGATCGTTCGACTTGCTGGCATGCTGCAGTTTGTAAATCGTGTCAGGGTTCCAGTTATGGTGTTCCCCCTGGATGCGATAGTGTACTTCGCCGCCGAACTCGAGCTGACGAATCGCCGCCGGCTCATAGGCGACGCGATGACGGCGCAGCGTTTCTTCGCCGATCTCGCTGATGCCGACGCCTTCCACGCGCGACGGCGTGCCGGTGAAGTAGCGGTCGATGAGTTCGTGATTCAACCCGATCGCTTCAAAAATCTGCGCCCCGCAATAGGATTGCACGGTCGAGATGCCCATCTTGGAGAAGATCTTCAGCAGGCCCTTGTTGATGGCCTTGATAAACTTGCCTTCCGCCGTCTGCGCGTCGAGCCCTTCCGGCAGATAATTGTCGCGCTCCATATCAACAAGCGTCTCGAAGACGAGATAGGGATTGATCGTGCCGGCGCCGTACCCGATCAGGCAGGCGAATTGATGCACGTCGCGCGGCTCGCCGGTTTCAAGAATCAACCCGACCTCGGTCCTCGTACATTCGCGGACCAGGTGATGGTGAACGGCGGAGATGCCCAGCACGCTGGGAATCGGCGCCCAGTGCTCATCGACGCCGCGATCGCTGAGAATCAGGAATTTGTAGCCCTCCTTGATCGCCTGCGAAGCCGCCTGACACATGGCGTCGACCGCCGCGCCGAGTCCGGCCGGCCCTTCGGCGACACGGAACAGCATGCGGAGCGTCTTGCTCTTGAAATGCGGATCGGAGATGCCGCGGATCTTCGCCAAATCCGCGTTCGTCAGAATCGGCTGCTGCACCTTGATGCGGCGGCAGGATTCGGGCGACTCATCCATCAAGTTGGGCTTCGGGCCGATATTGGTCACCAGCGACATCACCAGCTGCTCGCGGATCGGGTCGATCGGCGGATTCGTCACCTGCGCGAACAGTTGCTTGAAATACTTGAAGAGCAGCTGCGGCCGATCGGACAACACCGCGAGCGGCGTATCCGTCCCCATCGACGAAATCGCTTCTTCACCGGTCACGATCATCGGAGTGATGACCATCTTCAACTCTTCGACCGTATAACCGAAGGCCTGTTGCCGCTGGCGGATCGTGGGATGGTCCGGCTGCGGCACGTTGAGCGGCTCCGGCAGTTCGTCGAGCGAGACTCCGTACTGCGTGACCCAGCTCCGATAGGGTTTGCGGCCCACGATGTCGGCTTTGATCTCTTCGTCGTCGATGATGCGCCCCTGCACCGTATCGACCAAAAACATACGGCCCGGTTGAAGCCTGCCCTTCATGCGAATGTCTTTGGCATCCGCCGGCAGCACACCGGCTTCGGACGCCAGCACGACCATGTCGTCCGTCGTCACTTGATAGCGGCAGGGACGCAGACCGTTGCGGTCCAACGTCGCGCCGATCATCTTGCCGTCGGTGAAACAGACCGCCGCCGGACCGTCCCAGGGTTCCATCATCGCGGCATGGTACTGATAGAACCCGCGACGATCGAGATCCATGTGCGCGTTCGCGACCCAGGGCTCCGGAATCAGCATCATCATCGCATGGGGCAGGGAACGCCCGCCCAGCAGGAGAAATTCGAGCGCATTGTCCAGACAGGCAGAGTCGCTCTGCTGCTCATAGACGATCGGGAAAAGCTTTTCCATGTCTTTCCCGAACAGGTCCGAATGGAGGCGTCCCTGACGGGCCTTCATCCAATTGACGTTGCCCTTGAGCGTATTGATCTCACCGTTGTGGCAAATATGCCGGTAGGGATGCGCCAGCGGCCAGGTCGGAAACGTGTTCGTACTGAACCGCGAATGGACAAGCGCCAGCGCGCTCGCCATACGCGTATCGTTGAGATCCTGATAGTAGGCCGCCATCTGATGCGGCAGCAGCAAGCCCTTGTAGACGATCGTGCCGGCTGAGAGGCTGGGAATATAGACGTGCTCGCGGCCTTGGATGGCCGAATCACGGATCGCGGTTTCGATCAATTTGCGGATGACGTAGAGCTTCCGTTCGAATTGCGCTTCGTTCAGCGCGTCGCGGGCAATGAACACCTGGCGCATGAACGGTTCGGTTTTCCGCGCTTGCGGCCCGATGGCATCGCTCTTCACCGGCACATCGCGCCAGCCAAGCAAGCGCGCACCTTCCTTCTCGATGATTGTGGCGAAGAGCTTCTCGCATTGTTGGCGGGACGTGTGAGCAGGCGGCAAAAACACCTGCCCGACCCCGTACTCACCGGCGCCGGGAAGGGTGACCCCGACATCAGCAGCGGCGCGCCGCAAAAACTCATGGGGGACTTGGAGGAGAATGCCGGCGCCGTCGCCGGTGCAGGGATCGCATCCCTGCGCGCCGCGATGGGTCAGGTTTTCCAATACCTGAAGTCCTTTGCGGACGATGTCGTGCGACTTCTGTCCTTTAATGTTCACGACGAACCCGACGCCGCAGGCGTCTTTCTCATGCCGGGGGTCGTAGAGCCCTTGTTTGCGGGGAAAGCCTGGAACGTTCATGTCCCCTATCCCATTCACAATGTGGAGAAGTTTCCCTGTCGGACGGAAGTGCGTTACGCGAGGAGATCTGGACTGACTGAACTCCGTAATCTCCGGCTGAATCCGTCAGCCGAGTGCCAGGGAGAAACTTACTGGATGGGTCCTTCATCTGTCAAGATTGCGCCGGCCGATCAGCCATCCGTTGCTTGACTTTGTTTCATGCTCTGCCCTACCATCCGGCACCATGACTCGAGGCCCTGTGCTTTCAACTGTCAACACCATGGCGGACGTATGGGATGCGTATCGTCACGAACTGGACGGAGTTGAAGATCGGGTCAACAAGAATCTGGACTCCAGCGTCGCCCTCGTCAATACCGTTGCCGCTCAAATTTTAAGCGGCGGCGGCAAGCGTGTCCGGCCCCTGCTGCTTGTGTTGAGCGCCCGCCTGTGCGGGTACACCGCCAAAGAACACCAACAACTCGGCAGCCTGGTCGAATTTATCCATACCGCCACTCTGCTGCACGACGACGTGGTCGATGAAGCCGATCTTCGCCGCGGCAAACGAACTGCTCGCAAGGTCTGGGGTAACCAGATCAGTATTCTCGTCGGCGACTACCTCTATACCCAAGCCATGTGCCGGGTCATCGAATTTCGCAGCCAAGAGATCAACGAGGTGCTCGCGGAAGCCTGTAAGAAGATGGCGGAGGGCGAAGTCCTCCAACTCTACTACAACGGCAATCCCGGCCTGCCTGAAAGCGACTACATCAAGATCGTCGAGCATAAAACCGCCGGATTGATCGCGGCGGCCTGCCGTATGGGGGCCATTCTCGCCGAGGCCTCCGACGCACAGCAGGAGGCGCTGTTCCGCTTCGGCCAATATCTGGGGATCGCCTTCCAGGTCGCCGACGACACCTTGGATTACACCGCGAACGGCGCGGCTCTCGGCAAAACGATCGGGCAGGATCTGCGGCAGGGCAAAGCGACGCTTCCACTACTCCATTTGCTGCAACAGTGCTCCGAGGAAGACCGCCGCATGATCAAGGATCGAATGGAGACCAGAACGTTGAGCGCCGAGGATCTGGAGCGCATTCTATTCCTGATGAACGAATACGGGTCGATCACGTACGCGATGGACCGGGCCAATACATACATCGCCGCCGCCAAGCGCGAACTCGATCTTTTCGAGGAAGGTCCCGTTCGGCGCGCCCTGACGGTCACCGCCGACTACATGATTACCCGCGACCGATAGCCGTTCTTCCTGCCTGCATCTCCGCGCAGACCGGCCCTGGAAAGAACGCCGCCACAGTGGAGGGATGTCCTTCCCGTCATCATCGAGCCATTCATCGTCAGCCACACAGAGCAGGGAGCCACGTATGTCACAGATTCTTCCGTTTCAAGGCACACTGTACGATACCGCCGTCGTCGGCAATATCGAAAAATTAGTCGCGCCTCCGTACGACATTATCGATGCGGCCGGCCAGCAGGCGCTCCATGACCGGCATCCACAGAACATCATTCGCCTGGAATTAGGGCTCGACCGGGCCGGCGACAACGCCACCGACAATCGCTATACCCGCGCCGGCATCGCGCTACGCGAATGGATCAAGAGCGGGGCGCTCAAGCGGGACCAGGAACCGGCCATCTATTACCACACGATCGAATACCGTCCGCCTTCGTCAGGACCGGGCGCACCCACGAAGCTTCTTCGAGGGTTTCTCACTGTCGTGAAACTCGAAGCGTTAGATTCCGGGCACATCTATCCGCACGAAAATACGCGGGCCGCCGCAAAGACCGATCGATTGAACTTGATCGAAGCGTGCCGTGCCAACTTCAGCCCGATTTGGTCGCTCTACTCCGATCCGCAAGGAGCCATCATCGGATTGCTCGAAACCGTGACGAAAGGGACGCCGGCCCGATATGACTTCCAGGATGATACGGGGTGCCGGGAGCGTCTCTGGGCCGTGACCGATCCGGCAGTACTCAAACAGATCGTGGACCAGATGCAGAGCAAACCGCTCTTCATCGCGGACGGACACCATCGGTACGAAACTGCCCTGAACTATCAAAAACTCCGCCGGCAAACCGGTTCGCCGGCAGGCCCCCAGCCCTACGACGGCGTGTTGATGCTGCTGGCCCCGCTTGAAGATCCGGGCCTCACGGTACTGCCTACACACCGGGTCACCACCACTCCGTTACCCCCGTATGATGGCGTCAAAGCACTGCTGGGCGACACCTTCGACTTTCAGGAATTCCCCTATACGGCCGAGACGAAAGACGGGGTCCGCGCGCAATTTCTCAACACCTTGCGGACGAATGGGCGCACTGCACCGGTCTTCGGCATCGCCTTGAAGGGAGACAGCCGCTATCTCGCACTCACGTTGAAACCGGCCCATCGTCCGTCCCCCCAGGCGTCTCCGCGCACAAAACTCGACGTCTCGTTGCTGCAACAACTCATCGTCGCCAAACTCTGCCCGACACAACAAGAACAAGAAGCGATCCTCTACACCAAGGACGACCACGAAGCCCTCAACTGGGCGGCCCAAGGGACCGGAACCGGCGCGCTGCTGCTCAATGCGACGAAGGTCGGCGAAATCCAGGCAGTCGCAACTGCCGGCGAGCGCATGCCGCACAAATCGACCTATTTCTATCCGAAACCCCTGACAGGACTGGTCATCAATGTCATGGAAGGGTAAGCGACGGCATGGGGGAATCGCTCATCGTGCTCGCGCACCCCGCACGCAAGAATGATCAAGAATTTACATCAAGGGCGGTGCTCGGTGCATGCGCGCAGTGATGAACGATTCCCCCACGCCGTCTGAGCGAGAGGGGTAAGGACGTGACCGCCAAGATATTGATTGTTGACGACGATGCCGATATCGTCGCGATGTTGGCAGACCGGCTCCACTCCCTCGGCTATAGTACGGTGGCTGCGCGGGACGGGCGGGAGGCGCTGGAGCAGATCGCGCAAGAATCGCCCCACCTCGTGCTGCTCGACCTGACGCTGCCGAAACTTTCCGGCCTCGATGTACTGAAACAACTGAACCGCTCAAAGCACACGGAGTCCTTGCCGGTCGTCGTCATGACCGCCCACGGCTCGATTGACGTCGCCGTCGACGCCATGAAAGAAGGCGCCTACGACTTCCTCACCAAGCCTCTCGAAAAAGATCATCTGCTCATCGTCATCCGCAAGGCCCTGGAGCGTGATTCACTCCAGCGGCAAGTCGCGTATCTCCGGTCCGAGGTCGCCGGCCGGTACGCCTCCATCGTCGGGAGCAGCCCGTCCGTACAATCGGTGCAGGAAGCGGCCCGGCGGGCCGCTAAGTCCGACGCCGGCGTCTTGTTACTGGGAGAAAGCGGAACCGGCAAAGAGCTGTTCGCCCGCTCCATTCATCAGTGGAGCCCCCGCCAGACCATGCCGCTCGTCGTCATCAACTGCGTCGCGTTGACCGAAACGTTGCTTGAGAATGAATTGTTCGGGCACGAGCGCGGCGCCTTCACAGGAGCGGACCGGCTACAAAAAGGCAAATTGGAAATGGCCGATGGCGGCACGGTCTTTCTCGACGAGATCGGGGACATGCCGCCGTCGCTTCAAGCGAAACTACTGCGCGTGCTGCAGGACCGCGAATTCCACCGTGTCGGCGGCTCCAAAAATGTTTCGGTCAATATCCGCGTCATCGCCGCCACGAACAAGGATCTGAAGAAGGCGGTGAAGGCCGGCCAATTCCGCGAAGATCTCTATTTCCGCTTGAACGTCATCACCCTCACACTCCCGCCTCTTCGGGAGCGCCGCGGAGACATCGCTGCCTTGGCTCAGTTCTTCCTCGACCGGCATACCAAAGATGCGAAACGCCCCGGCATGACCCTCAGCCCCGCCGCGCTCGATGCGCTCACCCGCTATCCATGGCCTGGAAACATCCGTGAGTTGGACAATGTCATCGCCCGCGCCGTCGTCCTCAGTCCCACGGACACCATTGAGCCGGCGGTGCTGGCTCTGCTGCCGGAAGACGCGGGACTGCGCGCCCAGGACAACAACGCTCTGTCATATCTGGATTTGCCGTACCACGAATCCATGCATGAGCACGGCCGACACCTCATCGACCGCGCCATCGAGCGGGCAAACGGCAATCAGACGAAGGCCGCCGAATTTCTCAAACTTCAGCGCACCTATCTGCTTCGGTTGATCAAGCAGTACAAATCCAGGCAGGCGTGAGAGAACGCGTACGCGCGTATCTCGTGAAGCGTGAAGCGCAGGACGGAAAGAGAGCCTGTCGTTTCGTTGTTTACGAGATACGCTTCACGAGATACGGGCACCGGCAGGCTTCCGATCTTCCAAGCGTATCAGCCCCGCTTGCACATCGTGCTCCGCCTGCCCGTACCGTTCGGCAGTTCCGATGTCAGACCAGTACCCTTTCAGATCGTACCCAAGCACCGCATCGCCTCGCGTGATGGCCGCAACATAGGGATCGATGATCGACGATGCCACGCCCTTCGGCACCTCGCGCAGCAACCTGGGATTCACAATATGGATTCCGGCAAACATTCGTGGGACAGTCGGAACCGGCGCTGACAGGCCTTTTCCCGTAATGCGCACGATCCGATTCCCCGCTCCCATCTCCACCAGCCCCCAGCCGGCGGCATCGGGATCCTCCCGCAACACCAATGTCGCCGCAGCATGGTTCGTATGATGGAACGTCCACAGCGCAGTGAGATCCAATTCGACGAGGGTATCTCCGTTCAGCACCAGCACCGGTTCACATGAAAAATACGGCTCCGCCTGTTTGATCCCCCCGCCTGTCCCAAGAATCATCGGCTCCCGCGAGTAGATAATCCGAAGGCCGAACTGCGAGCCGTCACCCAGCGCCTGTTCGATCATAGGGCCAAGATAATGCAGATTGATGACCACATCATGGAACCCGTGACGCTTCAGCAGCAATAAGTTCCAGACGATCAGCGGCGTCCCGCCGACGGGAAGCAGCGGCTTGGGCATTGTGTTGGTCAGTGGTCTGAGGCGGGTTCCAAGCCCCGCCGCGAGGATCATGGCTTTCATGGCAAACCGTAAGGGGTGAGGCGTGAGCAGTGAGGGGAAACCGCCGGGTGATGGTCCCGTCGTCTGTTCATCCTTAACCCCTTACCCTGCACGGACTACTGCAATTCCGGCACGTACGGAGTGAGATGCGTTCGAAGCGTCTCTAATTCCGGATACTTCTGGAGATTGTGTTTGACATAGCCCAACACACGAGGAATGTCTGCCAGGAATTTCGGATTGCCTTTGACACGATCGATATAGACAAAACGCCCGGCCGCTTTGAGATTGCGCTGGATGCTGGTGAGATCGAACAGGCGTCGAAATGCGGCGCGATTGGCCCACACAAAGCGCTGTTCGGCCAACCGGTCGAGATAGTACTCCACCAGGACGTCGATCAACGACTCATCGAGCTGGATATAGGCATCCCGCAAGAGCGACGCCAAATCATACGTCGACGGCCCCATCAGCGCGTCTTGAAAATCGATCACGCCAAGCCGCGCTCCATCGACCATCAGATTGCGCGAATGGTAATCGCGATGCACGAAGACACGCGGCTGGCCGGCCAGCAAGTCTGCAATCTGTTCGAACTCGCGGCGGATCGGCATCCAGTCGTCGGCGCACATCGGCTTGCCCTGGCGCGCCACAATGCCATACTCGAGAAAATGATCGAACTCCCACAGGAGTAGCGGCGCATCGAAACTGCGGTGAAAGGCCAGACACCCCGGATCGGCAGGCGTTGTTCCCTTGATCTGCATCTGCACTAACACGTCAATGGCCTGTTTGTATCGGGATTCCAACCCGGGCGCGTCCGCCACGCTGACCGCTTCCGCCAGCGTCACGTCGCCGAAATCCTCCAGATACAACAGCCCGGACGCTTGATCATAGCAATACAGCGTCGGCACCGGGACCCCGGCCTTTGCCAGATGCGACATGACGTTGAGAAACGGCAACTCAGCGATCTGATGCGTGGCGCCGCTCACCGCCTCTTCAGACTGTTTGAATGCTTCCGGCTCGGCCAGCTGCATCAGAATCAGGGAATGAGGAGGCCCTCCTGCCAGAGCCACGCGATAATAGCGCCGATTGGACGCATCGCCCGCCAACGGCGTCATCCCTCGAAAAATCAAGCCGGGAGCAAGATGAGCTTCAACCGTCCGCGCCACGAGTGTTTGATCCGGCAGAGCAAGCGGAGCCTTTGGAGGGGCAGGATTCACGGTCGTCATATGGGGCGGATTATAGCGAGGGTCCTCGAACTTGTCACGAAGACAGCACAATCCATCAGTGTTTGCCGCGTACAGTCAATACCGAACTCACCGGCCACAAACTGTCGAGCCGGGACATGACCGCTGCGCCGACGGCCGCGCCGATGGTATCAGCCACCCAATCGAGCCAGCTCGAATCACGAAAAGGCACGAGCGACTGATGAATCTCATCGCTGATCCCATACAAGGACGCGAAGAGGACGGCCAGGGGCAAGGCCAGGTTTCCCCATGACTCGCTTGTCCCCCAACGCAAGGCCCGATAGCACAAACCTCCCAATGCCGCGTATTCAACCACATGCAGAACCTTGTCACTGAAAGACAAGACGAACGACGGAAGATCGTCTTCCGGATGGGGCTGCGATGACAAATAGAAAATCAGTCCGGCATAGGCGCACACCGGCATCCAGTATCGAAGGAATCTGCTCACTGTTTTTCCATTCCAGCAAGAAGGCCCCGGCAAATATCGCCGTTGATTGCATGCCCCCTATCCCTATGACATACTTTGCCCAACAATGGAATTGTTTCCCCAATGAAGCGCGCCCACGTCTGTTTCGTGTGGCATATGCACCAGCCGTACTACACCGATCCGGTGGCTGGATCGGCCAGTATGCCCTGGGTGCGGCTCCATGCGACCAAAGCCTACTACGACATGGCGTACCTGCTGGAGCAATTTCCGGCCGTGCATGCGACGTTCAACTTTACCCCGTCGCTCCTGCTGCAACTACAGGAGATCGGTACCGGCGCCGTGCGTGATCTCTTTCTCGAACATGCGCAACGGCCTGCGGCGGACCTCACTGACGAAGAACAAGCCTTTCTGATCCGCCATTTCTTTTCTGCCAATTGGGCCACGATGGTGCGTCCGTACCCGCGCTACCACGAATTGCTGGTGAAGCGTGGATTAGACATCCAGGGGCAGGACCTTAACGGCCTGGCTGAGCGGTTCTCCGTTCAGGATTTTCTGGATCTGCAAGTCTGGCACAATCTCGCCTGGTTCGGATATGGGGCCGTCGCTCGCTATCCCCGCCTGGCTGCACTACGCAATAAGAATCGTGGCTTCACGGAGGAAGAGAAACAGGAGATATTGGCGCTCCAGCTCGCGACTATGCGCGAGGTCGTCCCTCTCTATCGGCAACTCCTGGAACGAGGACAAATCGAGCTGACGACGACGCCCTTCTTTCATCCGATTCTCCCACTCGTCATCGATACCGACCTCACCCGGCGCGCCAGGCCGGATCTCCCGCTGCCGGCTCGATTCCATGCCCCGGAAGATGCCGAGGCCCAACTCCGGCAGGCCGTCGACTTTCACAGCAGAACATTCGGCCGCGCGCCGGCGGGCTTATGGCCGTCGGAAGGGTCGGTCTGCCCTGAGCTGCTCCCTCTCGTCCATAGCACCGGTCTGCGCTGGCTGGCGACTGATGAAGGTATCCTCGCCCGTTCAATGGAGTTGGAGGGGCGGCCATGGAATCGACAAGGATCGCTCTACCGGTTCTATCGGGCCGGGCTGTCCGGACAAGAATTGACCATGCTGTTTCGAGACCGAGAGATCTCCGACGCGTTCGGATTTGTGTACCACAAGACGACGCCGGAATCAGCCGCCGAGGATGTGCTCCGGCGGCTGCGGAACATCGTCCGGGAGACGGCACAGGAGGAGATCGTCATCGGTGTAATCCTGGACGGAGAAAATCCTTGGGAACATTACCATGACGGCGGCGAGCGATTTCTTTCCCTCCTGTATTCCACTTTTTCACAGCGCACCCTGGATCAGGAACACAGTGTCGCCGTCCAATCCACGACTGTCTCCGAGGCGATGACGGCGGCTCCTCCCTTACAGCATCTGTCCTGCCTGCATTCAGGCTCATGGATCAATACCGACTATAAAATCTGGATCGGCCATGAGGAGGACAATCGAGGATGGGATGTCCTTGGCCACACCAGAGCGCGCCTTGCAGCCCTCGCACCGAATCTTCCGCCGGACCGCGCGCGAGCGGCATGGAACGAACTCTACGCCGCCGAGGGCAGCGACTGGTTCTGGTGGTATGGCGATGATTTCGAGACGGACTTCAAGCCGGAATTCGACCGGCTGTTCAGAACCCATCTTCGCAACGTGTGGACGCATATGGGCCTGACGCCGCCGGACCAGCTGAGTCGGCCGATTTGCACGGTAGCCTTCGTCCCTGAGACTGAGAGCGTCATTCAGCCACGCTCGCTGCTGTCCCCGACGATCGATGGAGTGGTAACCGATTTTTTTGAATGGCGCGGGGCAGGGACGATCAACACGCAGCCGCCGCTAGGCGCCATGTGGAAAGCCGACGGGCTGTTCACCGGCGTCCGGTTCTGCTGGAGCCATGAGTGGCTTTCCCTCCGGTTTGACTTCGACGAAGCGGCACAGGCACGGCACCCCGGCATGTGTGTGGACATCACGCTGCAAGGCCCGCAACATACGTTTCGACTTACATTCTCCCTGGACCCGCCCGGCCCTGATCATTTTGTGTTGTCTCAAGCAACCGGACCGGACACGTGGATGGAGATCGGACCCTACCGCTCAATTTGCCGCAACCGCGTGGTGGAGCTGGCGCTGCCCTGGAAAGATCTGCGGCTCGAGCCCGGACAGGACGTGCGGATGTCGATCGTCATCCTGGAGCACGGCCTCGAAGTGTCCCGTTACCCACATCAGCGGCCTGCTGTGTTAACCGCGCCAGGGCCTGAATTCGATGCAGCCATGTGGCGAGTGTGATACCAGTAAGGGGTTAGGGGTAAGGGGTGAGGCGTAAAGATCATGCGCAAACAATTCTCCGCTGCCACCCCTCACCCCTCACGCCTCACCCCTTACGTTCCAGGAGGAAGAGATGCCTGATTTGCGACGCGATCCCATCGTAGGCCGTTGGGTGATTATTTCCACCGACCGGAGCGGCCGCCCGCATGACTTCGTCCCGTTACTGCCGGCCAAGCCGGTGTCCTCGGTTCTCTGTCCGTTTTGTCCGGGCCAGGAGAGGCTGACACCGAAAGAAATTATGGCGTACCGGCCGCAGCCGGCCGAACCCAACTCGCCCGGCTGGACCGTGCGTGTGGTGCCGAACAAGTTTCCCGCGCTTCAAGTGGAGGGCGATATCGGACGGGAAGGCGTCGGACTGTACGACCGGATGAACGGCGTGGGTGCGCACGAGGTGATCATCGAATCACCAGGACACAAGGACAGCCTCGCGGATTTGCCGGCCAAAAAGATCGAAGACGTGCTGTGGACGTATCGGGACCGCATCATCGACCTGAAAAAAGACCTGCGCCTTCGCTATATCCTCATCTTCAAAAACCACGGCCCCTCCGCCGGCGCCACGTTGGAGCATAGCCATTCGCAATTGATCGCGCTCCCCATTGTACCGACCAGTGTGCTGGAAGAAATCGACGGCTGCAGAGCCCACTTTGAACAGAAGGAGCGCTGCATCTATTGTGACATCCTCCGGCAGGATCTCAGCGACGGCGACCGCGTCGTCGCTGAAAATCAGGAATTCGTCTGTGTCACCCCCTATGCGCCGCGATTTCCCTTCGAAATGTGGATCTTACCCAAACGCCACGCCGGCTATTTCGAGGAAAGCCAGAAGTCCCAGTTCGAATGCCTCGCGCCGATGTTGTCCGAATGTCTCCGGCGCATGGACAAAGTACTGGCCCGCCCCGCATACAATTTCATCCTGCACAGCTCGCCGTTGCACGAACGGACCGGCGGTTTTTACCACTGGCACCTGGAGATCATTCCCAAGCTCACCCAGGTTGCCGGGTTCGAATGGGGCACCGGCTTCTACATCAACCCGGTCTCGCCGGAAGAATCGGCGAAATCCCTTCGTGAGGCGGAGATCTGATGCCTGTTCGCTTTCGCATCGAAGACCATGCGCTGGCTGGAACGCTGCGGCAGATCGAACAGATCGTCCGCCGCGCCGGCGGGCGAACGTGGGTGGTGGGCGGATCGGTGCGTGATCTGGCACTGGGCCGTCAGCCGCGCGATTTGGACCTTGAAGTGTTCGGGATTCCGCCGGGGCGCCTCCATGCGCTGCTGGGAGAACAGTTCTCCGTTCAGTTCGTCGGAAAGGCCTTTGGCGTCTTCAAGCTCGCGGGCACGCCCGTCGATATTTCTATTCCCTCCCGCCTCCTCGCGGACCATGGGTCCGTATCAGGCTTGCTCCGACAGGCGGATCCCGACATGGACATCGACGAAGCGCTGGCCCGCCGCGATTTCACCATCAACGCGATGGCCTGGGACCCCGATACCCTGGAACTCCGCGATCCGTTCAACGGCCGGGCCGACCTGGCGGCCCATGTGCTGCGCCACGCGTCGGATCGCTTCACCGAAGACCCGTTGCGTGTCTTGCGCGGCATGCAGCTAGCTGCACGATTCGAGCTGACTCCCGCACCGGAGACGATCGAACTATGCAAAACGTTGTCTCAAGATGGACAGCCGAGCGAACGGCTGTGGGAAGAGTGGAAGAAGCTCCTGGTTCAAGGAGCCAAGCCGTCGCTGGGGTTCGCCTTCTTGCGCGATACCGGCTGGCTCCGTTTCTATCCGGAACTGGCCGCGCTCCAAGGCTGCGAGCAAGATCCCCTCTGGCACCCGGAAGGCGACGTCTGGATCCATACGCTGCACTGCCTGGACTGGTTCGCCGGGGAGCGGACCGGGCTACGGGAAGAGGATCTCCTCGTCGGGCTTGCCATCCTCTGTCATGACTTCGGCAAACCCTTGACGACCAGAGCCGACAATGGACGGATTACCTCGCGCGGGCATGAACAGGAAGGAGAGGAACCGACGAGACGCTTTCTTGAACGGCTGACGAACCAACAGGATGTGATCGACGACATTGTGGCTCTCGTACAATGTCACCTCAGGCCCCGTGCACTATACGATGTGCAAGCCTCCGACAGCGCCGTGCGCCGCCTGGCAAGGCAGGTGCGACGTATCGACTGTCTGGTGCGTGTGGCGCGGGCCGATCATGCAGGGCGTCCGCCGAAGTCGTTCGACGGCTTTCCCGCGGGCGAATGGCTGCTGGACCGCGCGCGCAAGCTGCAGGTCGACACCCAGGCCCCCGCCCCGATGATCATGGGCCGCCACTTGCTGGAATTGGGCGTGCCTCCCGGACCTGAAATGGGCCGGCTGCTTGACGACTGTTACGAAGCCCAATTGGATGGGTTGTTCTCAACCCTGGAAGAGGGTCTCACCTACGCCCGGGCACAGCTCACGCTTTCTCGCTGACTTCCACAATCATTATTCGAATGTCATATCTCATCGCTCGCCTGCCCCGGACACAGACGAGGAGTCAGTCCTCAAACGTCAACCGTCAGCCGTCGTTCATTTCAGCCAACTCATAATCCAACACTTTACTCTACCCCCCTCTTCCCCTTACCCCTTACCCCCTACCCCTCACCCGCCAACCAGCCCTTGCCC
>FSSH01004795.1_pt1 | contig 23457 bp, 23 predicted proteins | sample 1166101 | NCBI WGS metagenome assembly FSSH01 (sample SAMEA32972668, study PRJEB13176) | freshwater metagenome | biome: Drinking water system; feature: Biomass in drinking water that filtered by 0.45 um membrane; material: drinking water | place: USA | collected 2012-12-20 | depth 0 m | reverse complement strand
CCGCACCTCGACCTCCTCACTGGCGATATTGAGGAGGGCTTGGGCGATGGAATTTACAGGTGGCCGATCCCCGGCGGCAGTCGGCACTGCTTCATCAAGCGCCAGCACCGACTGGCAGTCAATCCCTAACGGGAGAAAGACACCTAGAACGAGTCCAAGTATTGTTTTCGAAACACTGGCCAGGTTCATCGACAACAACCTCCCTATGACCACCCAGCTGATGAGAATCTTCCTACAGCAGAACCAGCCCGTGTAAGCCTGTCGTAAAAAGCACTTCGCGAACGATGTGACCCGTATTCGGGTCCACCATCTCATGAAAGCCGACGCAGACCTATCAGGAAAACCCTGAAAGCAAGCCGGGAGATCACTGAGGAGCTTCGGAGAACTGAGGAACTGGGGATAAAGAGAAGAGAACTTAGGAGTAGGGCTGGACCAATCCGACGCCGATCGCGAAGCGAACGAGGCCGGGCACATCATGAATTTCCAGCCGTTCCATCAATTGGCTTCGGTGTGTTTCAACCGTTTTGACACTCAAGTTGAGACGTTGAGCAATATCTTTCGTAGTATGCCCTTCCGCGATGAGCTGCAGGATTTCTCGCTGGCGCATACTAAGCTTGGCCAACGGGCCTACCGGTCCTTCAGTCTTTTCTCGATAGGCATCGATGGCATATTTCGCAACCGCAGGAGTCAGGTACCTCTCACCCTTGGCGACGGTCCTGATGGCCAACTCTAGTTCGGCCAGTTCTGCGCCTTTCAACAGATAGCCTGACGCGCCCACCTGCAACGCTTGCTGGAGATATTCTTCATTGGCATGCATCGACAGTAGAATCACGCGTGTAGTAGGGGACTCCCTGAGGATCCGGGCGGTCGCATCGAGTCCGTTCAATCCGGGCATCGCAATATCCATCAGGACGAGATCAGGAGTATCCGTCTGCACATACTTGACGGCCTCCAACCCATCTCCCATATCCGCGACAACCTCGGTGCCCTCGATTTTTTGCAAGAGAGCCTTCATTCCGGCCCTGACCAAGCCATGATCTTCCACAAGAATAATTCGGATGTGGCTCATGGCGATATCACCTCAGCCGTTACGTGTGGCTTCGTCTGCTCTTGCTCTGTGAGTGGGAAACACAGTTCAAGCCTGGTTCCTTCACCCGGCGCTGACGAAATGACCAAGCTGCCGCCGGCCAGCCGCACACGCTCTTCCATGCCGAGCAGCCCGATGCTTTCCCCGCTCTGTGCCCGCCGCCGTGCCAGTATCACATCGAATCCGACACCGTCGTCTTGGATAACAAGCGTGACTTCCTCACCTTGCCGACGCAACGCAAGACCGATCGTCTTGGCGTGCGAGTACTTCGCGATGTTGGTCAGCGCCTCCTGCGCGACCCGAAAGCAGGTGACCTCGATAGAGGCCGGGATTCGGCTGTCCATTCCTTCGACAGAGAGCGAAAGGGTCCATCCATTACGCGCCGCCTGCCGGTTCGCGTACCATCGAAGTGCCGACACCAGACCCAGATCATCAAGGAGCGACGGTCGCAGGTCAAGAGCCAGCGTCCGCACTTGAGTCAGCAGGCGGTCCACCAGCTCAAGACTATCCGTGAGAGGACTGAAACGGGAATCTCTGACCTCGCCATGCTGGATGTCTTGCAAGTCGATCTTCAGTGCCGTCAGCAACTGTCCGACTTCGTCGTGCAGATCTCGCGCAAGCCGGCTTCGCTCCTCTTCCTGCACTTGCATCAGTCGGCTGGAAAGTATCCGTAGGGAATGGTTGGCGGCGCTCAATTCAGCAGTTCGCTCTTGAACCTTTATTTCCAGCGCTTCATGCGCCTGTTGCAGAAGAGTCTCCCCTCGCTTCCGCTCGCTGATATCACGGATGACTTTCGAGACCCCCACAAACTGACCGACCGCATCCTTGAGCGGCGATAAGGTGACTGAGACATCGATACACCGGCCGTCTTTGGTCAACCGTACGGCGTCATAGGTATGAATGTCATGCGCACCCCGTACCGTAGCCAGCAACCAGGCCATATCCCGACGCAGATGTGCGGGAATCAGCGTCAGGATCGAACGACCGATCATCTCAGTGGCGGTATATCCGAAGATACGCTCTGCACCGGCATTCCATGTGGTCACGAATCCGTCGGGGGTCACGCTCAGAATGGCATCGCTGCTGCTCTCCACGATCGCACCCAGCCGCCTGGTGGCATCGTCGAGCTTCGCCCTTCTCGCTCGTGCGACAAGCCCCGCCGTAGTCCACAAGAGGATAATGCCCAGAATCCGATTGAAGATTGCGATGTCCTGGGGGATGCCCGGCAGAGAGAGCGTGTGCCCCATATACACAAGAACAGTCCCAATGGCCGCAACGACATAGGGGGCAATCGGCCACTCAATCCAGAGGGCCAAGAATACGCCAAAGGCATCCCCGACGACCCAGACCGCATAACCCCACGGCATGAATACATCGGCCAGGAACGTTCCAGCCAGGATCAGCGGAATGAGTGCTCTGGCATAGTTAATATTCATACGTATGCGACCTATAAAACACGACCGCCCGACATCCGACGGCTTGGACCACGACGAAACAGAAGGCCCAGTGACTCCCAGATGTGCATGATACTCCAAACAGGGGCCCTGATCGAGAGCGGGGCGGATAGGGCTCTAGTGAGTTGTCTCAACCGTTTGGCGGTTAACTACCCAGACGCCGGCCAGAATAAGACCGATGCCGATAACTTCGATTAGGCCGACCGCTTCGTTCAGAATCAGCGCAGACAGCCCGATAGCAGCTACCGGCGTGAGGTTCCCCAAGACTGAGGCTCGCGACGGACCGATGCCTTTCACGCCGAACAGCCAAGCCTGCTGCGCCACGGCCGTGGCAAAGACCACGAGATAGCCCAGCGCCATCCAGTCGGACAGGGTCACCGACGCGACGCCTGCATCCAACATCTTCCGATCGGTCCAGAGCAACGGGACCTGCAAGGCGGTCGCAACCAACAGTGTAGTCCAGTTGACGGTCAACGCCGAGACCCGTTCCATGACCGCACGGCTGCCGATGCTATACAGCGCCCAACTCACGACGCCCAGAAAGACCAGCGTGCTGCCCAGCAACGGCTGTTCGCCGGCTGCCTGGAAACCCGCCACAGATACCAACCCGACACCGGCAAAGGAAAGCCCGGCGCCGGCCCACACGGCACGAAACGGAACATCGCGGATCAACATGGCCGAAAGAAGCGCGGTCACCACGGGGCTCGATCCGATAATGACTCCCCCGACGGCTCCACTCACATATTTCAGCCCCATCAGGATCAGCAGATGATTTCCCAACACGCCGAGCCCGAGCAGGCCCAACAGGCGGAGATCCGACCTGCTGATCTTGATGACGCCGCCTTCCTGCCACCACCAGGTTGCGAGGAGAATCGCCAATCCGCCGACATCCCGCAAAACCGACGCTTCGACCGCGGAAAAAGACCCCAGTGCCATCTTCTGTGCAACGATCGACCCGCCCCAAAGCACGGCTGCGAGCACGACCGACCCATAGGCTAACGTTGCGGATGGGGGCACCATGGCCATGGGACATACCGCTGTTTCGCCATCCCGTCAAGGAGTATTCCGCCACCGATTCACCGCTTGACGCTGTTTACGTTTCTGACTACCATTCGTCTAACCGTTGCGACCTGACAAAAATAGAGGAGGCATTTCATGCGTCATGAGCAACATCTCCGCGGATATGTGTCCATCATATTAGCTGCGTCTCTCCTGGCGGCGGGGTGCACGAAGGATCTGGTCCGCGATGATGTGCGCTATCCCCAAACCGGCGCCCATTGTTCAGGGTCCGAAGGCGTCGACGACTCTTCGATCGCCGTGCTGCCCGTGCCCATCGTCGCATTCTTCGTGCCGCACGTGAATCTCCACGATATCAAGGGCGACGATTACCTGAAGCGCTGCGGCGATTCGACGAAGCTCATCAACCGGCAGGTGACGGTCAACCGTACCGGCTGCATCCCAGCCGGGCTGACCCGCATCATCACTCTAGGCATCTGGCAATGGTGCCCGGCCCGCGTGTCCTGGGAAGCGGATGTGAAGACGTAAGGCGTCAAGCGTGAATGGTGAGATGTGCCTCGTACTGCGTGAGAGGATCTCGTCATCGTCTCACGCCTCACGCCTCACACCTTACACCTTACACCTTACGCCTCACGTCCTTTTCCTGACCACCAGCACCCCGTCTCGGATCGTGACCAGTACAGCGGTCACACGCGGATCGTTGGCCACCGTACGGTTCAACTCCTGGATGGCAGCGGTCTGGTCGTCGGGCGGCGGTTGTTTCAACACCTCACCACTCCAGAGTACATTATCAATCAGGATCACACCGTTCGGAGCAAGCAACTCCAGGGCACGTCGGTAGTAATTCAGATAATTCATTTTATCTGCGTCGATAAAGATCAGATCGAACGGACTGGAGAGCGTACTCATTGTGTCGAGGGCCGGCCCCATGCGAATGCTGATCTTGCTCCCGAACGGAGCCTGTGAGATGTAGCGTCGAGCCACCGCCGCAGACTCTTCATTGATTTCACATGTGACCACCGTTCCGTTCACCGGTAGCGCTTCTGCAAAGCACAGGGCGCTATAGCCCGTGAACATTCCGATTTCGAGCACCCGTTTGGCGCCCACCAACTGTGTCATCATTTGAAGAAAAGCCCCCTCCAGGGGGCCGACCACCATTTGCGCATACTCCATCGTCCGTTGCGTCTCTTCCCTGAGCGCCCGACACACCGACGATTCCGGCCTTGAATAGGCTTGGGCATAGGCTTCGATTTCCGGAGACACCAGGTGCTTCATACAGGCCTCGCTGGTTTGAAAAATACGGTTGCGGTTGCGTACACTGGGTCGCCATCATACATCACCTCCGCGCGAAGCGTGATGAGCAGTCTTAGCCTTACGATAGGAGGCCTCGTTTGAAGACATTGGCCACGCTGGAACCCCTCACGACGAGGCTGCTGGAAATCCAGCGTATCAACAGCGCCTCCTCGGTGCTGTCGTGGGATCAAGAGACCTATATGCCGGCCGGAGGAGGAGCCGCGCGAGCCGAGCAAATCGCCGTCCTCCAAGGCTTGGCCCATCAGAAGCTGGTGTCCCCGGATATTGAGCAGCTCTTGTCGCAATGGGTCGATCCCGCGACGGGCCAGGCCGCCGAACAACCGGGAGATCTGTGGGATGAGCCCTCTCGCTCGCTGTTGCGGGAAGTCTGGCGGGACTTCAGCCGTGCCAAGAAGCTTCCGTCTGATTTTGTGATGACGCTAAGCCGGGAATGTTCGCTCGCGCAGCAGGTCTGGGCCGAGGCGAAGACACAGAACACATTCGCCAAGTTTCTGCCGAACCTCCGCACGGTTCTGTCGCTCAAACGCCAGGAGGCTCAGTATCTCGGCTACACCGATTCGCCCTATAACGCGCTCCTGGACGTGTATGAACCGGGCTCCACGATCGCCGCGCTTCAACCCGTCTTCGCCCAACTGAAAGCCCGCCTCGTCCCGTTGCTGAGGCGAATTACCGAGAGCCACGTTCGGATCGACGATAGTATCCTCCGGCACTCGTATGATCAGACCCGGCAACTGGAGTTCGGGCGCCTGGTCCTGACTGCCATGGGTTATGACTTCGAGCGCGGCCGATTGGATCTTTCGGCCCATCCATTCACAACCTCATTTCATCCGACTGACGTGCGGGTAACCACTCGCGTCTATGAGCGCGAACTCCAATCCTGCCTGTTCAGCTGCATCCATGAAGGCGGGCATGGCCTCTACGACCAGGGGCTCGACCAACGGTATTTCGGCACACCGCTCGGCGACTCGGTCTCACTCGGCATTCACGAGAGCCAATCCCGACTGTGGGAAAATTGCGTCGGGCGCTCCCGCGCCTTTTGGCGCTTCTTCTATCCGGTTCTGCAACAGACCTTCCACAACCAGCTGCAGGGCGTGGACGTCGAGCGATTTTACGCCGCGATCAACTGCGTAAAACCCTCGTTCATCCGCGTGGAGGCCGACGAGTTGACCTATAACCTCCACATCATGCTGCGATTCGAAATTGAACAGGACCTCATTGAAGGCAAGGTGCAGCCCGAAGACTTGCCCGCCTTGTGGAACCAAAAGATGAAGGAGTATTTGGGGATCACGCCGACATCAGATGCGGAAGGCGTGCTGCAGGACGTCCACTGGTCGTTCGGCGCCTTCGGCTACTTTCCAACCTATACGCTGGGCAACCTGTACTCCGTGCAATTTTTCGAGCAAGCCAAACTGGAGATTCCCCGTCTTGAAGAAGGCATCGCCGCGGGGCAATTGCTGGAATTACGCCGCTGGTTGGAACAGAAGATTCATCGCTGGGGTCGGATGTTTACCCCGGACCATCTTGCCCGACGCGTGACAGGCACCACGATCAGTCCCGATCCATTTTTATCGTATGTGGAGACGAAATACGGCGAGATCTACCAGCTCTGAATGCTCGACACGGCCTTGCTGTCATAGCCCATCGCCGTATTCAGCTTGGCCAGCACCCCAGGGGAACAGGTAAATTCAGCCCGTACGTCGATCCGATCGGGCACAAGGAGCGTGGTGTGAAAGGTAATATCCCGAATGGGAATTTTGAATTCCGGTTGCTGCGGCGTGCTCAGCTCTACCGCCTCGACGGAATAGGTGATTGCGCCGCTGTCCTGCAGCCCATAGACAGCCACAACGGCATCAATGATCTCTTTGATCTTCTCATTGGTCTCCACCCCTTCAATCGACGTCAACAGCAGCGGAATCACCTCATCCCTGGCCTGATCGGACAAGGTGAAATTCTCGATCCTCCCCTTTCGACGAAGCGACGTGAGGTCATTATCAAGATCTTTGCTGAACGCACCATAGGCAAACCGGAAGAATTCAAAGTGCAACCCCTTATATCCTTTGCCGAATGTTTGGAGCTCGCATAGAAAGCACAACTGCTGCAGTTTGACATCGCTCAATAACCCGTACGGCTCCGCCAGATGCAGTACATAGGAGAGGAGCGCACGATCAACGGTGATTTGGTTCGGTGTTCTCATGCTGTGATCCTGATAGCAAGATACGGGTTCTTACTATAAATAGACCATCGGTGATCGTCAAACCTGTTTGTCCCACCTATGCCCTTGACCCTTATAGCTCGTTTCGTCTTTAATGGCACTTCTCAATAGGAGTCAGGTTGGCACCATGTCGAAGCATCAAAAAGAAATTACGGCTCTGAAAGAGCATCTCGGAAAACATCAGCTGAAATGCACCCGCCAACGCGAGCTGATTCTTGATGCCTTTCTCAAGCAAGAGCACATCACCGCTGAGGCGATGTATCACCAACTGGCGAAAAAAGATCCGCATTTGGGGCTGGCAACGATCTACCGCACGCTCAATCTCTTTTGCGAAGCCGGCCTGGCACAGGCCCGGCACTTCGGCACGCAGACCCAGTACGACAATGTCTCCCATAAAGGCCATCACGACCATCTCATCTGCACAGACTGCGGAAAGATCGTGGAGTTTGAAAACTGCGACATTGAACGTCTTCAGGAGGAAGTCGCCGCTCGCAACGGCTTCACCATCAAAACTCACCGTCTGGAACTCTACGGCCTCTGTTCTCGCTGTCGTCATTGACCTCCGCCCGTTTTTTTGGTATTCTTTTTGAGACGATTTATCAATTTCAATTTAATGAAAGGTGTGGCCTGTGCGGAACATCCTACAGCATCGGCTCTCTTCTTCTCGTTCTTTCCGTCTCCGATTCGCCTCAATCGCCCTGGTGTTCTGCGGCCTGCTCCTCTCCGCATGGCCGAATGCCGCAACCCCAGCCTGGGCCGAGGAGAAGTTGACTGTATATTCAGGGCGCGCTGAACGGCTGATCAAGCCTGTGCTTGATTCCTTTACTACTAAGACCGGCATTCAAATCGACCTGCTCTCCTCCGGCACCACCGAACTGGTCAACCGGTTGAAGATAGAAGGAGACCGCAGTCCGGCTGATCTGTTCATTACCAATGACGCCGGCAGCCTGGAGATAGCCCGTACTGCGGGACTGCTTCGCCCGCTAAACATGCGGGAAATCGACCGCTCCATCCCTTCGCAATTCCGCGCCGTGGACAATAGCTGGATCGGCTTGTCCGGACGCTTCTGGATCATCGTCTATAACACCACCCTGGTGAAACCCGATCAGGTCAAGTCGTTGCTCGATCTGGCCAATGCTGAATGGAAAGACAAAATTGCGATTCCAAATTCCGGCAGTGAGTACTTACAGGCGGGGGTCTCCGTCATCCGCGCGAGTGTGGGAGACGAACGGACAAAGAGTTTTCTCCAGGGACTTCGAGATAATGCCGGAAGCCAGGTCTATCAGAAAAGCTCTCAAATCGTGGAGGCAGTCGCCAAGGGCCAGGTCGCCATCGGCATCGTGAATCATTATTACGTGTATCGGCATCTCGCCGCGCAGCCGACTGCGCCGCTCGCCGTTTTGATGCCGGACCAACATGAGGGTGGTATGGGCGCGATCATGAATGTGGCGGGCGTCGGGATTCTCAAACATACCCCGCGGCTCGACAACGCCAAGCTGCTCGTCGAGTTTCTGGTGGCGCAGGCAGGCCAGAAGATGTTTGCCGATCTCGACAAGGAATATCCGCTTCATCCGGAGGTCAAGGCCGATCCTGCCCTTATCGAACGCAAGAGCTTTCGCGCAGCCCTGGTGCCGCTCACTAAGCTGGCCGAGTTGCGCGAACCGACACAGCTGCTCATCGAACAAGTAGGCCTCCGGTAACACGCGAGCCTGCTTGTGACCAATCTACGGCTCCATGCGACATTCCCCCTCCAGTTGGCCGTGCTGGGCAGCGCTATACTCATTCTTCTGCCGCTGGGCTATGTCACTGGCTTGGCCATGTCGGCCGATCTCGCGGTGTGGCAACGCCTGTGGGCCACACGCATCCCCGAACTGTTGACCAACACCGTGGCCCTGGCTGGGACCGTGGCCGTTCTGACCCTCCTGTTAGGCGTCTCGACTGCCTGGATAGTCACACGATTCGATTTTCATGGGCGCCGGCTCTGGGAAGTCGCCCTCGTGCTGCCACTGGCAATGCCGACCTATGTGTTGGCCTACGTGTACAACTATCTGTTGGGATTCAACGGACCGGTCGAACACCTCTGGCAAACCCTGGCAGGGCCTCAGGCCAGAATCTTCTCGCCGCAGAGTTTCTGGGGCGCCACGCTGGTGATGGCACTCGATACCTTCCCGTTCGTCTATCTCCTCACCCGTAGCGCGCTCTTGAGTTTAAACGTGTCGTTCGAAGAAGTGGCCCGTACCTGCGGCGCTTCGCGCGTGCGTACGATGCTCCGTGTGACTCTGCCGCTGCTTCGCCCTTCAATCGTAGCGGGAACGGCGCTGGTGATTCTCTACGTGGTTTCTGATTTCGGCGCCGTCTCACTCTTGCGCTACCAAACACTGACCTATGCCGTCTTTCAGCAAATGACCGGCCGATCCGACAACATCGCCGCCAGCATTCTGAGTATCCTGCTGGTGGTCCTCGCTCTGGTCTTCTTGCTGACCGAGCGTTGGTTTCGCCACAAAAGCCGATTTCACCAAACGACGGGCCGGTACCGTGCGCCACTGCGTATCAGATGTGACTGGATCAAGACGGCAACCTTTACTGCATATCTTTCCGCCATCCTCGGTGCAGCCTTCGGTGTTCCTTTCTACTTGCTCGTGCAATGGAGCCTATCTCCGGAAGCGCTGGCGATTTTGGATGCCCGCTTCGTCGGCTTTGTCTGGAATAGCGCCTTCCTTTCAGCCCTTGCCGCTACTGCAGGAGTCTTGATCGGCCTTCCGCTGGCCTATCTCGCAAGCCGGAAACCGACCTGGCTCAATCTGGGCTGCCTACAGGCGGCTTACGCCGGCTATGTCCTCCCTGGACCGGTTGCAGCCCTGGCCGTCTTAGTGCTGTGCCTCAAACTGGTGCCGTTCGTTTATGGCACGGTGGTCGTCTTGATCGTCGCCTACGTGCTGCATTTTCTCCCCGCCGGGCTTCAATCGCTCGAACCGGCGCTTCAGCAGATTACGCCCAATCTTGAAGAAGCAGCCCGCACATTGGGGCTCGGTGTTCAGTCAACCTGGCGTCGTGTGACGCTGCCGCTCATACGCAATGGCTTTATCGCAGCCTGGGTCCTGATGTTTCTGCAAACGATGAAAGAGTTGCCGGCCACACTGCTCCTCCGTCCGGTAGGTTTTGACACGCTGGCGATCCGTGTGTGGCTGGAGGCGAGCGAAGAGTACTATCAACTGGCGGCTCCCTCCGCGCTGCTGATCGTGCTGGTAGGTCTGCCGGCGTTGGCACTTCTGTTATCGCGTGATTGGCGTGCGGCCTAGGTTGAACGATGACGACTGAATCACATCCAACCCCTGCGGACACCAACGGGCTCGACAGCCAGGCCGACCTAAGCGCACCGGCAGCTCCTATTTTAGAACTGCGCTCGGTGTCTTGCGCCTATGATCCGCACCGCCCGGCTATTCGTGATATTTCATTTTCAGCGCGGGAAGGGGAAATACTTTGCCTGCTCGGGCCATCAGGTTGCGGCAAAACCACTGTGCTACGGGCCATCGCTGGCTTTGAGCCGGTGAGGTCCGGAGAGATCTTCCTGTCAGGCCGGCGAGTCTCTTCTTCCTCGGATACGATCCCCACTGAAGAACGGCATGTCGGCATGGTCTTCCAAGAATATGCCCTGTTTCCTCACCTGCGCGTCGTCGGCAACATTGCCTTTGGACTGGGCCACCTGTCCCGATCTGATCGGGAGAACCGGGTTCAAGAGATGTTGCGGCTGACTGGCTTGGAAGGTTTTGAGCGGCGCTATCCGCACGAGCTATCAGGCGGGCAGCAGCAGCGCGTGGCATTGGCTCGGGCGTTAGTACAAAATCCGGTCGTGCTGTTGCTGGATGAACCGTTCAGCAACCTCGACCCCGATATGGCCGGCCGCATGCGCCAAGAGCTCCATACGTTGTTGCGCCGGATGAAAACGACAACCATATTAGTCACCCACGATCATGACGAGGCCTTTGCCATGGCCGACCGGATTGCCGTGCTGAACCATGGTGTGCTGGAACAGATGGATTCGCCAGAAATCATCTACCACCTCCCTTCGACGCCGTTTGTGGCCGACTTCGTCGGGCAGGCCGACTTTATCACCGGACATGTCAGAGAAGGCATGGTCCATACCGAATTGGGAGTATTTCCCAACACGCTGGCCGCTGAAAAGGAAGCCCCAGTGGTCGTGATGATTCGCCCCGACGATATTCACCTCCTCCCGAACAAATCGGCCGGACCCCGGATCGTCGCCCGCCAGTTTCGAGGCTCGGAAAATCTGTATACGGTCCGGCTGGGATCCGGCCAAATCGTCCACAGCAGCGAAAGCTCGACCAGTGTCTATCAGGAAGGGACGGCCGTTGAGCTTCGTGTATCCGCAACACATACCGTGTTGTTTCGCGCCGACCAATTCCCCGATAGCGCACAGCATCCCCATGCGCTGACGGATTGACAGAATTCCCGGCGATCTGGCATTGATGAACCGATCTCCGGCTTTCTCGCCAGTATGGATCACACCTCCAGGATAGGAATGTAAGGAGTCGCAATGGACGCGCTAAAACACGCGATAGATTACGGAGTGATCGGCCTCCTCCTGGTTCTGAGCCTCTGGTCGGTCGCGGTGGCCGTCGAGCGCTGGCTCTTCTATCGACGGGTGGACCTGACCCAGTACTCCAATGCACAACTCCTGGAAATCACGCTTACCAGACGTCTTGTGATCATTGGGACCGTCGCCGCTAATGCTCCCTACATTGGCCTCCTCGGCACTGTCCTTGGTATCATGTTAACCTTTCACACGATGGGAACGTCGGGCACCATGGCGGTCAACACCATCATGATCGGCTTGAGTCTGGCATTGAAGGCCACGGCCGTTGGCTTGCTGGTCGCCATACCCTGCGTCGTCATGAACAACGTGCTTCGGCGTCGGGTTGCCGAACTTTTGACTCAGTACAAGGCACAGCATGAAACAGGAGATTGATCAGATCAATGTCATTCCGCTCGTGGACGTGATGCTGGTCTTGCTCGTCATCGTGCTGACGACGGCCACGTTCATCAGTACAGGGCAAATCCCCGTGAATTTGGCTAAGGCCAAGGCCGTCAGCGACCGGAAAGACGTTCCCATCATCATTACGCTGACATCGGAGGGCGGCCTGTTCGTAAATGACAAACCCGTCGCCGACGGGGAACTCCCCTCTACACTGCTGGCTGAGTCTCGTGAATCGGCTGTGCTCGTCCGCGCTGACAAAGTCACATTGCTGGAGAAGTTCGTCGCCTTGGTCGATGAAATCCGAGGCCTTGGATTTCATCAAGTCAGTCTTGAGGTGATCCGTCTGCCATGATCGATACCCGCCGGCATCCGATCGATCGAACAAACCCTGAAACTGCGGGCTGGATCGTATCCTGTCTGCTGCACGGCGGTATGGCCATCGGCGCCGTCTTTTTCCTGCACAACTTGCGCCTGGCACCCCAGGCAGAACCGTTCACATGGGATGTGGCTATGACCGCCGCCGCCTCACCAATGGCCACACCATCGCCGCGCGGAACAGCCATGGCACAGCGTGTGCCGTCTCCTACACCGCCAATACCCACGCGATCGACGACGACAGACCTCGCTCCTGCGCAACCAGTGCTGTCAGAGCCGGAGCCGGGCGAGACGGCTACCACGCCGCTTCCGCTGATTGAACCAACACAACCTGCGTCCACCACATCCTCGTATGCCGTTCCCTTGCCTCAGCCTGCGACCACACCAGCCGCTCAGCCAAACCTTCCTGCTCAGCATGAGTCACCACCCGCAACTACAGAATTGTCGGCCTATCAACAGACTAATCCGTCCCCTGGACCACAAGTGGCGACCAACTCTCGCGCCGAACAGTTCAAGCCCATCAAGCCTGATTACGGATGGCTCTCGGAACTCATGGCCAAATGGATCGAGGATCTCGACAAACGTTATCCGGTGATATTACGAACCGAGGGGATTCAGGGAAAAGTTACGTTGACGGCAGTGCTGCATGAGGATGGAGGATTGAGCGACGTGCGTATAGCCCAAAGTTCCGGTAACGCGATGCTCGACCAAGTCGCTGTGGAAGACGTCAGAAAAGGCCCGCCCATCACCCTATCACGCCCGCTGGAACGGCCTCATATGCCGGTGAAGTTCTCGATCATCTACGACCTGAAAACGGCCCGGTAGCCGCCCTGAAGCGCGCGCCGGTTCATGGATTGCGCAATCGGGACCGCAGCCCTGACGAGAGAGTCATTTTCCCCTGATTGTCGATGATGACCGCTTCAACGCCTGCGAGCTGTTCGACCAATGCCATCCCTCGCTCAGGTCCCAAGACAAAGATCCCGGTATCGAGGCCATCCACAAGCACTCCTTCTTTTCCGATCACAGTCACACTCTGACAAGCACGCGCAGGCCGCAAGGTCTGCGGGTCAAGAATATGATGATAGCGGACTCCATCTCGTTCAAAAAACCGTTCATAATCCCCCGCTGTTGAAATGGCTTCATCCTGTAAATCAATGACGGCAATGACAACACCTTCTTTCCGTGGATGCTTAATGCCCACTGGAAAGCCGGCGGCATCGGGAAGCGACCCGAATGCTTTGATATCTCCCGACAGCGCGACTACCCCTCCCTGCGCACCGGCCTTTTTCATCTCTTCTGCGGCCCGATCGGCTGCGTACCCCTTTCCGATCCCACCCACATCGATTTTCATCCCCTTGTGTGGAAGAAAAATGGTCCGCAACGCCCTATCGACCTGAATAGCGGCCCCATCAACGAGCACCTTCAACCGTTGCAGCTCTTCATCGCTCGGAATATGTTGCCGTTCGGTTACACTCCACGCTTCAACTGCAGGAGCCACCGCAATATTGAATCCTCCCTCTGTCAGTCTCGCCATCTCCATCGATCGAGCCACCAGATCCAGGGTCTCCCAACTCACGGCCACCGGACGATGGCCGGCTTCGGTGTTCACCTGCGAAAGCTCACTCTCAGGAATCCAAGTACTCAACAACCGTTCCAGTCGCTTGATCTCATTGAATCCTGCCTGGATGGCCTTGTGCCCTGCTTCCAGATCAGGCGCCACGGCTGTAATCGCCACCAGGGTCCCCATATGCATTTGGGCTCTCTTGACTGCCACCTTCTGAGAAGGAGACATAATCCCGGCACAGCCGACGATCATTAGGAGAAGAGGAACAAGAGCGCTCCATTGAAGAGCCTTGCGCCCCACAATCACTGATGTCCAAACGCTTTTGCGGCGATTCCATCCACTCATGACAAAGCAAAATTATAAGGAACGGCACAGAGGATTGCACCTGCGACAATCTCCGACTTCAATCATACGTCCTGACTAGGGAAATGGATGCCCTCTTGACAAGAATGCGACAATTGAGATATTAGTAATCGTTCTCAATTTCATTTTATTGCGATTGCGCTTTATGGTAACGACAAAAGCCCCCGTTTCAGAATGCGGTCAAGACAATGAAACCCGCTGCGAGTGCGGTCAATTGATCGCCAAAGTCGTGGGTGGAGGGCTGGAGCTCAAGTGCAAACGCTGCAAACGCATCGTCATGATCCCCTTCTCCTCGATTCAAGGATGGAGCAGCGTCACATCATGAACCGTTCAATGAAAGGAGGACTGCCACAGATCAGATTCCGTTCGTTTGTTCAGCATCTCCAATTACAAACCACAGGCCAGAGACCATTGAGTCCCGAGTCAGACCACCATCTTACTTTACCTGGGAGGATACCGATGATGATGCGGTCACTCCTCGGGGCTCTTTCGATCATTGCGCTGTCGGTTGCACCGGTCTTCGCAGAGGAGAGCCTTGAGGAACGAGTTAAAAAACTCGAAGAAGCACTGAGAAAAGCGCAGGAGCATGAATCCCGTGAAGTCCACCCGGAACGGTCATCGCCTCCGGCGACCGAATACCCAATACCGGCCGGTCCGATGACCGACATCAGAGTTGAGCGAAAGGGAGAAGAGAAGGTTCCTCTCGGATTCGGATCAACCGGGTCCGGCAAACTGATCTATGCCAAGCCGTTTCTCAGCATGCCGAAGGCGACGATCGGAGGCTATGCCGACGTCATGTACAACATCCTCTCCCGGCAGAATCTGGACAATCCAAGCCGCAACAGCTTCGGTCAGCAGCGACTGGTACCCTTTATCTACGGAGATATTACCGATCGTGTGAAATTCGCGGCAGAAATTGAGATCGAACGGGGAGGGACAAATTCTCCGCAGGGAGATGGAACCATTCAGGTTGAGTTCGCCCAGATGGACTATCTGGTCAATGAGACAATCAACCTCCGTGGCGGTATCTTGTTGATGCCGGTCGGCAAGTTCAACTTGCTGCACGACTCACCCTTGAACGATCTGGTCGATCGGCCGATGGTCTCCCGAATTATCATCCCCAGCACCTGGTTCGAAGCGGGGGCGGGAATCTACGGGACCTTCTACCCGACAACTCTCTCGAAGGTGGATTACGAAGTCTATGCTGTCAACGGCATGAGCCAGACAGCCGGCGGCATTACCGATTTAGGTGTTCGTAGCGCCCGTGGAAGCGTATCCCGAGACCGCGATGACAACAAAGCAGTCGTCGGGCGAGTGGCAATCAGCCCAATGCTGGGAATTGAAGTCGCTGGATCTGCCTATCATGGACAGTACAAGCCGGCGGGAGGAGTATTGGGGTCCGGATGGCTCAGCATCTATGCCTTGGACTGGACGCTCCAGCGGGGTCCCTTTGAACTTATCGGAGAAGCGGCCTTGTCCAGAATCAGTAACAACAACGCCACAACCGTGGCGAACAGACTTATCGGACCAGCCGGCATGTTCGGGTACTATGTTCAGGGCAACTATCACTTCATGCCGGAACTACTGAGGAGACTGGCCCCCAGCCACTTCTCAGAAGCCTCCACCTTCACCTTTACACTGCGGTGGGAACAGGTCGACACCGATACGGATAATCGCACATTGGCCAACACCCTGGGAAATCAGCGGGAGTTGGATCGTCTCACCGTGGGCCTCAATTTTCGCCCGATTGAGGACACTGTGTTCAAAGTCAACTGGCAGTACAACACCCAAAACGACAATGCCAGGGGCCTCGTTCCTGTTGGAGACTTCAGCACCAACGGAAGTGCTCCGATGGATGGAGACGGATTCCTGTTCCAAATGGCCACATACTTTTAAACCTGTATCGGCTGCGCTCTGCCAGAAATGGCGGAGCGCAGCTTCAGAGACCGAGGATTTTGCATGCACCAGTTTGGACGAATGCTCTTGATTACGATCATGACTGCTTGGCTCCCAGGCTGTGCTTTCTTGGGAGGGATGCATGAATTTGCCGCCGTATGCGACTACGAGCGTGCATGGGAGTCAGCCCTCGACACGGTCAAAGACCGTTCGGTTGGCACACAGGACAAGGATGCCGGCCTCATCGTGACCGATTGGCTTGAAATACCAATACCCGGACGAACGTACGGCCTTTTTGGAAGAGAGATTGCCGAGAGCAAAGATCGCTCCCGCGTAACCCTCCGGGTCAAGCGTCTCAATGATGGCGGCACCCAGATCAGCTTCATCGAAGAGCGACAGAGCTGGGTGTTCCGAGGCGGGTCCCGGCTCTTTGGATGGGCCCCGACCGACCCCTCGGCAAACGTCATGCGCGACCTACTGAACCGCCTGGACACGAAACTGAAGGAGCGCGGATGTTCGCTTGCATCGCGATGATTTTTGTCATAACCATGGGATTGATTATCCCTGGTTTGCCGCTCCCGGGGTGGGCGGCCGACAAGGTGTGGGATAACGAGCTTAAGCGCAACCTGACCGATGAGGAGCTTAACCACGCTGAAGTCTTTATGTCAGAAGAAGAGGCGGTAAAAATCATCCTGCCGAAGTCCCAGCGCGTCCGCAAAGAGGTCATCGAGCTAACCCAGGAAAAGAAAACTCTGATTGAGCAACGCATCGGCTGGAAGTTTCCGGAGAATGCCTTCGAACTCTACATCGGCGAGACAGGCGAGAAGATCGACGGCTATGCCATGGTCCATAACACGATCGGCAAACATAAACACATGACCTATATGGTCGGCGTGGACACCAAAGGCGCCTGCTCCGACGTCGAGTTACTCGTGTTCCGAGAGGCCAGAGGCAGTGAGGTCGGACGGAAACGATTTAATGTGCAGTATGAGGGGAAAACAGTGTCTGATCCCATTCGGCTCAACAAGGACATTATCAATATCACCGGCGCCACGATGTCGGCCCGTTCGATCAGTGCCGGCGTCAAACGGGTGCTCGTCCTGGTTGACGAGTTTTATCTAAAGCCCGCCGGCATCGGAAGCGACACGGTCACGGCCCGCAAATCCGAGAAAAATGTTCTGACATCAATTTTTGGAAATTAATCGAAGCGGACCGAGCGTCCCAGACATGCGAAACTTCAATCAAAAATTCAAACTGCGGGATTCGGATCGCCACATTCGATTACTGTATACGCTGTTCCTTCTCTTGATGCTAGCAGGGTTTGCATTCTCATTTTTTTGGGCTCACAGCATGACCAGTTTGTCTCCACAAGGCATCGCCGATCACTACCGGGGGTCCGACGCAACCTTCGGCGAGCCCATGTCGTTTCGGGAGCTGGCTGAGATCACCCACTTTCATCTGTTCACAATGCCCGTCGTCTTTATGATTTTGATCCATGTCATGTACCTGACGAGCGCAAGCCATGCCTTGAAATCCGCCGTCACATGGGCCGGCTTGGGAGGGGTTATTCTCGACCTGGTCTCGCCCTGGCTGATCAGCTACGTCTCACCGATTTTTGTGGCCACCATGCTGACCGGGGACACACTCATGACGGTCAGCTTCCTCGTCATGATGACAGTGCCGCTTTATGAAATGTGGGTATTAGGACAACCGCTGATGGGGGGGAAACAGCCGTCCAATTCGTGATTGCTGCACCCTGTTTCTGACATATAGAGCGGCCAGAGGTTTGCACCCAGAGCCCAGGATCATATCGATGGTCCTGGGCTCTGTTTTTTCGTGGAGAAGATGACATGCCTATCGAAGCCTTAGAACAAATTGATCCGGCGGTGGTAACAATCCAAGCTTTCCTCCAGAAGATTGACCGTCTTCGGCTTCCGGAAGCCTCCCGTCGTGACGTCGAAAGCATCCTGGTCCGTCAAGTAGCCAAAGAACTCGATCGCACCCTCCCCTGGCAAGCCGGGCATGGAGCACGAACCGCCATGATCGGTTGTCTGATCGGACAGGAGTTGGGCCTTGATGTTGCCGCACTTCACAATCTCAAACTCGCCGCCCTGATCCATGACATCGGGCTCTTGATGTTACCGGTCCGGCTTAGAAGCGATTCGGAGCCGCTGGCTCCCGCATCCTACATCGCCATTCAGCAACATTCCAGGCTCGGAGCGAATCTGCTGGAACCCTTCACGTTTTTGCGAGAGGCAGCGGTCCTAGTTGCCCATCATCACGAATGGTGGGACGGATCAGGTTATCCCTTTGGCATCAGGGGGGAGTTCATTCCGCTCGGCGCCAGAATCCTGGCCGTGGCCGACGCCTTTGAAGCGATTCGAGTCCCAGGCGTCTCCTGCCGGTCTGTCCGCGATCGAGTCGCGCTTAGAATCCTGCGAGTGGCTTCGAGAACACAATTCGACCCTGCTGTCGTCGAGGTATTGTGTGCCCGTGCTGAATCTTCGGCATCGCTGCTCCACAATGGCTCACCTTCACTGTAAGAGGTTCACCGATGAAACGTTTAATTGACATATCCTCTCATAGCACCCTGTCGGTTCTTCTCTACTCGATGCTTGCCTTTACCGGATGTTCCGGGGAAAGCGGCAATTCGGGGGTCATCGCCGCAGCGGCGCAACCTGCTTCAGCCGACCGGCATGCGTTCGATCCTCCCGAAGTGACCAACGGCGAGCGCTTGTTTCTGGAAACGCGCTTTGCCCAATTCTTCAAGGGCTATCTCGACGCGGGCGGAGGCGTGAATACCCCGGTGCCCGCAGGCGATCCTGTCATGAATCTCACCGTGACGACAGGGTCCGGACTGCAGGGTCCATTCGCCGGCCTTTCTATGAATTGCCGTGCCTGCCACCTTGTCGATGAACATGTCGGCACGCCGGGAGGCGGCATGCGGACCTATGGAGACTTTGCTCGGCGAAGTCCTATACCCGCTCGTGCCGATGGAAAGACCACGGCACCCCGCAATTCCCCTCCCCTGGTCAATGCCTCGCTTCCCCGATCCGTCGGGACCCTGTTCCATTTCGACGGAGAGTTCTCGACCATGACCGGGCTGACTGCGGCGACGTTCACGAGTCGCAACTTCGGATGGGTGCCGGGCGAACGGGATCAGGCCGTTTCCCATGTCGCTCGCATTGTGCGGGAGGACGACGGCACCGGTGCACTGGCGCAGGAATTCGGCGGCCTTCCACTGGCCGTCATGCTCACGGGAAGCGGTCAAGCCATTCCGAAGGAGTTCCGCATTCCTCCCGCCTTCCGGATCAATGTGGCTAGAGCGACCGATCAAGAGATTTTCGACGGTGTCGTACGTCTCGTCTCGTCCTATGTCGAACAGCTGGTGTTCTCCCGGGACAATGCCGGACATTTCAACCTCTCCCCTTTCGATATCTTTTTGGCCCATAACGGATTTCCCCGAAAACCGGCCGAGAATGAGTCCGACCGCGACTACAGCCGCCGCCTTCGCACCCTCATCGCTTCCCGCGAACAGGCTGGGACCATCCAATTTGTATTCGGCAATCCAAATTCAGCGGACGGGAAGTTCCGGTTCCACGATCATGACTTTCGGTTTGGACCAGCCGAACTGGCGGGATTGAAACTCTTTCTCGCCGAACCGACATCAACATCGCCGTCGCCACAGGACTTATCCCACGGAGGGGTCGGTAACTGCCTTGCCTGTCATGCGGCGCCGACATTTACTGATTCCCAATTGCACAACACCGGCACAGCCCAAACGGAGTACGACGCCATCCACGGCAACGGCCAATTCGCCCGCCTCGCTATACCCGACCTCGCTGAGCGCAGCACACATCCCGAACAGTATCTCCCCGCAACACACGAACATCTGGACTATCAGGAGCCTTTTCGAGCCATCCCATCTGTAACCGATCCAAGACTGACGGATCTCGGCATCTGGAATATTTTTGCCAACCCGGATATGCCAGCTCCACAAGCCACCATCCGCGCGTTGTTATGCCAGGAACAGCCGGCACCCTGCCCATCGGATAGGAGTCTGCTGCCCGCTTCAATCGCGAGATTCAAGACCCCTGGCCTCCGGGATCTCGGACACTCCGCACCATACATGCACAACGGCCAGTTCGATAGGCTCGAAGATGTCGTAGCCTTCTACATTGACTCTGCGAATTTGGCACGACAGGGGAGACTTCGTAACGGTGCGCCCGCACTGACGGGGATCATCCTCGCTCGACAGGACATTGCGAGTCTGACCGCATTCCTGAAGTCACTAAACGAGGACTATGAATAGCATGATTTGAATTTTGCGCGATGGACGATCATGGCACAGAAGTCGGTGCTGATCACACCGGCATCGGAGTGGGACTGTGCCTCCCACTTCGCGGGCGGGGTCCTCAAGGCCTCCCGAGGACTCCGCCCCATTTCCCAGTGCGGGTGACCGATCGAATCCAGGATCGGCATAGACTAGGCCAGAGGACTTTACGTCCGGAGCCCATGGTTGTTCTAGAACCATGGGCTTTTATTTTGAGGAAGGAAGCAAACCATGACGAAGATATTGCAAAGACCCGCGCAGCATCATTTTCTCGAAAGCCCCGTAACCTGTCAGCACTGTAAAAGGCCGAAGCTTAGTCAAAGTCTCACCCCTTGGTGCCGGAAATGTCGTGTGGCGATGCAACTCCGACGCCGCCAAGCCCGAGGACGGCTGCAATCGATCTGGACGCGACGACTTCAAGCGCGGCTGAGTAACTTTGCATGAGCCGTGGATGACCTCACAAGCACTGGGAATAGTGAACGCCTTCCATCGATTCCTCCCGTACGTAGCAGCCTTGAATGAAAATCATTCCCAGGAGAGAGCTGGGACCTCTAGCGAGATATTATGACACGTTTTGAGTTGGTTACCGGCAGCTGGCAAGGTTATCGAGAGCTTTTCAAACTCTTCACCCCGTCTTAATTAGGGGAAAATTCAACGAACTAGAACAAAAAAACGCCGGCCCGTCTTCTATCTTACGATAGGGACGGGCCGGCGTCATTGCACACCTCTACTTGAGTCTCGCTTATGCTCCGAGTCTGGTAAAGACTGGGAGTACAGGAGCCCAAACCGGGTTAACCAGCCGCTCACCGGAATCGGTGTACGACATAATCAAGCCCGCGAAGCGTTGATCCGGATCGTGAAGAATGTCCACCAAGCGCTGAACCTCCCAGAGGACGTCCTTCGACTCGATCTTGATGTCGACGGTCTGTCCTGGTTGGATCGCAGCTTCGTTATCCATCGTCAACCCAGACGCCGCCACGAGCTCGGCCGGATAGTTTGGATCAAGCTTGGCTGCTCCAGCCTTGTTGGTGAACCGAATACCGGCTGTCGTAAATTCACCGATGGTCACCGGCACTGTGCCGTTATTCGTCGCATGAACCACCATGCGCAACGCACGACCAGGCACATCGTATTCCGCATGAGTCACTTCCATGACCAGCGGATTTGGCTTGATCGGCATAGGCTTAATCTTCGCTTCACCGGCCTGGAGAGGCACGGTCACAGGATACTGGGCATCAGCAGAGAGATACCCGACAGTCACGACCGTGACAGTGAACACGAGAAAGAAAATACCTACTTTGCGATCGATCGGATCAAGCAGGATCTCATCGCCGTAGGCTGCCAATACGCGAGCACGAACCAGGTACATTGGACGGATCGCAAAAAATGAGACCCAGGCGATGGCCACTGCAGCCCAGAACAGGTGCCACATGACGCCGGTTGCCGTACCCTTGGTTTCAGAGTCGAACGTCTCTCCCGTGAGAGTCTTGATCTCATTCTTAAAGTCCGCAGCATTACCTGTGATGTCCATCCATCCGCCTGGTCCTGCAATAGGACCAGCATCCTTAACGGCAAACATAGGATGGATATGGTGGTGGCCAGGCAAGCGCGCCTTCAACGTGACTTCATATGCATAATCCCGACCGATTTCCATCGGACCGGACACGAACATTGGCGTACCGTTGATTTTTGAGCTCAACCGCACAAACACAGAGCTTGGAGAACCGATATTGAGGAACGTCCGGTTTGGCTTCACAACCGCCCTGGGCCAGTCCTCGGACAAGTGGAACTTCCCCCGCAAATAAGTCACATCATTGATAGCGGTCGACTTTCCGACCCACTCGGTGTCATACCAATTGACAGTACGCATCCGCAGAAACGGCTCCTGCGAACGTTCTCCATGGGCGAAAGCCGGAGTGGATTCGAACACCGGCGTAACCGCCAGTGTTGCTATCCCGCAAAATCCGAGCATCCACAGTTTGAAGGTTTTCTTGGCGTTCATGCTTTCCCCCCAGACGTTTTGGCTTTATCGGCATGCGCTAATGTCGCATAGGCGAACACGTCATGCACCTTCGTGGTTTTCTGTCTGTCATCCGTCAGGTAGAAGTAGGACGTACAGAAGAATTTCCCGAACTGCCACCACAGGATGTACATCAAGGAGGATGCGAACGCCGCGAAGAAGGAGGAGATCATGGTGCTGTGGCCGCCGAATGTCCGCAGCGAGCCGACCTCGATCATCCGAATGTACTCCGGCGTCCCGGTGCGGACATAGGCGAAGCCCATGTAATCCGCCCACGACAGGAGCGTGCCGTCGATCACGACCGGCGTATGGCTATAGGCGAAGATCGCCCAATTGGTCGGATAGAACAGCGCGGCAAACAGCCACGCGCCGATCACGGCCGTAATGGTCCAGTTTCTAGTCAGCAACAGCACGACGTCGAGCACGATCGCGCTGGGCAGAAGCGTGGAGGGCATCACGAAGTTATACGGATAGTTGGACCACCACCACCAAGCGGCCCAGATCGTGACCCATTTCCCAGCCAAGAGCGCCAGGATCGTGATGGTTGCGCCAAACGGCTGCCGATAGTTGACCCAGTTGTAGTACTGCAACGCGGCACAGAAGGTAATGGCCGTGATTGGCGTCACGATCGGCCACCACTGCCGGTCTTTCCAATCGATCCAGAAATCCCAGTCACCGGCCAGCAAGTCAAAGTGCATATGGAACGTCCCGATAATGGTAACAAACAAGATCGGGATAAAATAAATGTAGTCGATGTGCCTGGACATTGCGACGCCTTCCGGCGGCAACTTCGAGGCTTTAATGATCTCATCGGTTCTAAACATAA
>FSSH01000283.1_pt3 | contig 23494 bp, 20 predicted proteins | sample 1166101 | NCBI WGS metagenome assembly FSSH01 (sample SAMEA32972668, study PRJEB13176) | freshwater metagenome | biome: Drinking water system; feature: Biomass in drinking water that filtered by 0.45 um membrane; material: drinking water | place: USA | collected 2012-12-20 | depth 0 m | reverse complement strand
GTGCCAATCTGTACTAGTGGCAGAAGTGACAATTATGATACTATTCTCGCCATGCGAATTTACCTTCTTGCTCTGAATGAAGTCTTCGACACCGGCTTAACCACGCTGCTCGACACCTTCGGCACGGCGAACGACCTGGCGGAATCCGCCGGGACATCGTCGACGCGTTTCGACGTGACGGTCGTTGGTGTCCGTACCCGCGTGCACACTAGTCGTGGGCTGTCGGTGCCTGTACGGTCGGCGACACGACTTGCGCGTCCAGATGTCGCCCTGGTGCCGGCGCTCGGGGCGAAGATGCCTGAGACCCTGCGAGTGGCGCTTGAACGGCGAGACGTAACGGACGCACAAGCGCTCCTGCGTCGCTGGTCTGACAGTGGCACGCTGGTGGGCGCGGCATGCACGGGCACGTTTGTTCTCGCCGGCACGTCGCTGCTCAATGGCCAGAATGCGACGACATCCTGGTGGCTCGCCCCGTTTTTTCGTGAACGGTACCCGCATGTCGTGCTAGACGACTCGCGGATGCTCGTGAGTTCATCCCGCTTCGTCACCGCCGGCGCCGCGCTGGCGCACCTAGATCTGGCGTTGTGGCTGGTGCGTCGCAAAAGCCCGGCACTGGCGGCACTGACAGCACGCTACCTGGTGGTTGAGCCACGGCCATCGCAGGCGGCATTCGCAATTCCTGACCATCTTGCGCACTCAGACCCGCTTGTCGAACGGTTCGAGCGGTGGGCACGGCGCCAGCTGGCTGTCGGTTTTTCGCTCAGCGAAGCGGCTCGCGCAGTTGTGACAAGCGAACGTACCCTAGCGCGTCGCCTGCAATCCGTGCTGGGTAAATCCCCGCTCGCGTACGTTCAGGATCTTCGCGTCGAGCGTGCAGTACACTTGCTTCAAACTAGCGGCGCCAGTATTGACCAGATCGCCACCCAGGTCGGTTACGCAGATGGGGTGACGCTGCGCACACTCATTCGACGCAAGATCGGCCGCGGCGTTCGCGAGCTGCGCGCACGCAACTGATCGAAGACTGACGAAACAAGGTTGTCATTTGGATTTTCTGGAGGCAGAAATGGTGTCAGGAGCCAATCTCGCACTCCAGCCCTTGAGGCATAGCTCCATCGACACTGATCATTTTGTGCCGTCAGATTTGCAGCTTCCGATTCAATGAATGGGTCCTGACACCATTCTTCTCCGGTCAAGCTGGCCCGGTATCTCTCCAAGTACATCAGCAAAGACATCGACAGCCAGCCACGGGAGTTTGAGGAGCACCGATACTTCTGCTCGTTGGGGATCGCCGTGCCGACAGAGCGGTACCAGATTGTTCTGCAACGGCATGCCAGGCGGGCAGAAGGAAAAATATTTTGCTTCATGCATGACGACCTGTTGCGTCGAATAGGGGAATACGCCACTGTGAAACACTGGATCGGTGGGGCAGGGACGTTCGGATGGATATCGGGATTCGAAGACCCAAATTGCCGCTGGAGTATGGGCGAAGCGAGCCCAGCGTACAGTTGATTCCTGCTCAATTCCTTTCCCCTCACCGGAATGCTTCTAGCCGCTACCCTCACAAACCAGGGTGGCGGCGAATTCTCTTAAGTGTGTTCAGGCAACTTTGCAAGCGGAAGGCTGGAACGTAGTGACGGCCAGGGCTTGTCCGAATGCCTTAGTACAGCCAAAGCAATATAATTACACTGTCAGTGATTCTATGTTGACAGTTAATGTATCAATAGTCTAAATTGAACCCAACGTGGGCGTAGCGCCCTCGCGTTCTTTGACAATGCTCCGTTCGGGGCAACATATCCATCCGTGCCGGATGGGATTTGGCTTGGAACAGCAAGTCCTATCCAACTGCTCTAAGAAAGTGCGGTACAGCAGGCACTGCGCAGTGTGGGCGAATCAGCACGCAGGTTCGGTGTCACAGGTGATAGCGAACTCATCGCATGCTCTTACTGCCACATGTGGTGACGCAGGTCCGTACCAACGTAGAGCAGATCCCGGGATTGTCGCATGTGCGGCAATCTGACTGGGTCTCGACGCTATAAGTAAGTGTCGGGTTTGAAATAACTGTTCCTGACGTGGAGTTAGCCCACGTCGGTTAGCGGCGCCTTTGTCGTAACGGATGGAAAGAAGGGGGGTGAGAAACGTGAAGAAATATTCTCGAACGGAGCAGTTCCTTGCAGAGGTGATTCAAACCTTTGAGGAGCTGGCAGTAACATCAGCGCTAACCTCTGGGAAGCTGGAGAGTATGCTTGGAAAGCTTCGAAGCATGCGCCGATCTATGCAACGGCTAGACAAAACTGACCGTAAATCAAGGCAAAAGTTTTGGATGCTGTCGCGCCGATCAGTAGCATTAGCTGTCAAGATGGCCAAGATACGCTCCAGCTCCTAGTTTTTAAATCTAACCCAGCACAAGACCATGAAAACACAATATACAAAACAAAATACAAAACAAACTGAAGATCTCAAAATAGGCCAAGTTATAAAAATCTTCAGGGCTGCAATAGGTATTAGGCAAAAGGATCTAGCTGAAAAGGTTGATATTCAGCCGCATTACTTATCCCTTATTGAGTCAGGGAAGAGGGAGCCTAGTCTGCAAATACTTCGTAGAATAGCAAAAGAGCTAGACGTTCCAATTGGCCTTTTATTTTGGGAGGCTGAAGGTAAAGACGATGTTCAGCCTAGTAAACAGCAGCACTTATTGAAGAATCTGCGCCTAATGCTTCTGGAGATGGAAAGATTACGCCTAGGGGAACGAAAGGCCAGTTAGTCAATGAAATGGGGCGAAGTAAGAGCTCATTTGCAGTCTATTGATTCCTTGGCTCGCTATCTTGGCGTCGGCAAGGATACGCTTTTCCGCCTATGCCGTACTTCCAGCCGGTGCTATGTCCGAGGAGAGGAGCCGAAGGATAGCGGAGGAGTACGTGAGTTTTATAAGCCTCGTGGTGAGCTTAAGGAGATACAAAGACTCATACACAAAAGTATTCTTCTCTTTGCTCCTAGTCATGAAGCAATACACGGATATCGCAAGAAACGAAATCAACGCACCGCAGCGATGCCGCACCTTAAGAAGGACATGCTGGTCAAGGCTGATATCAAGACCTTTTTCCCAAGTGTTAAGCCAAAACAAGTCTATGATGCTTTCATGGGAATAGGTCTTCCTCATTGCGTCGCAGATATGCTGACAAAACTGTGCACGCACGCAGATCAACTACCTCAAGGAGCTCCGACGAGCCCCATGGTTGCGAATCTGTTGTGGCTGAGGCCTGCACGTCGAATTCAAGGCGTTGCTGACAAGCATGGTTTCGGGCACACGATATTAGGGGATGACGTTTTTCTATCAGGGAAAAAGCGAGCAGCAAAATATAAGTCATTTCTAAAGCGCGTGATTAGTGAAGAAGGCTTTAGAGCTAATGATCGTAAGACCATAGCAGTTTCTCATAATGGTCCCCAGACTGTTGCAGGCCTTTCCGTTAATCAAAAAGTAAACGTGCCAAAAGCCTATAGGAAAGCTTTGCGAAATGAAATTTACAGGTACGCACTGAGTGGCGAAGATGAGAATGGACTTGCCCGTCAGAAGGGGAGGGCGAGCCTTGAGGGGAAAATCGCCTATGTTAAGCAATTCAACTCATTGCAGGGTGCGAAGCTTCAGCAGAAATTGGCCGCAGGTAGAAAATAGTGTCAGGAGCCATTCTCTCACTCAAGCCCCTGAGGCATCGCTCCATCGACGCTGATTATTTTTCGCGGTCAGATTTGCAGCCTCCTATTCAATGAATGGTTCCTGACGCCATTCTTCTCACTATTGTTTAGGCCGTTATATTCAAAGGCTATAGTATGAGTGATAAACAGCAAGAAGAAGATCTGCCTGCCGTAAAGAGAAAGCTCCTGGCAGAAACGAGGGCCGACCTTCTCAAACGGCAGCTCTCTAATGCTGAGAACTACGACAAGGCGATTCTTTCTCTTTCAACTGTATTCCTTGGGTTTTCGTTTGCGTTTCTGAAAGACATTGTATCTATTGATCAGGCCCGGTGGTTCAATCTTCTATATGCTTCATGGATCGTATTGACTGCCGCGGTTCTAACAACGATTCTGTCATTCTGGGTGAGTCAGCGTGCGATAGACGTACAGCTCAAGAGAGCCGAAGAGTATTACCTTCACGACAAACAGGACACGTTGAGCAAGAGCCTGGTCGCTCAAATTACTGATTGGGTGAACGCCGCCTCAGGCATTTTGTTCGTTCTTGGAATCTCATTAACGACAGCATTCGTCCTCGCCAACATCGAAAGGAGTGCGATTATGAGCAATGAGACGAAAGGGAACCGAGTTCAGTTAAAGGAAGGAGCGCCGATCCCTAACCTGCAGGTAGCTCCCATTGAAAGGAGGGGGGCACCAATCCCAAATCTTCAACAGGCTCCGCAGGGACAAGCTCCACAAAGTCAGCCATCCGCCCAAAACACTACGCCTGCGCTGCCGGCTGGTGACACACAGTCTGGTGATTCCAAGAAGTAGCTTTCTGGGGCAGAAAATAGTGTCAGGAACCATTCTCTCACTCAAGCTCCTGAGGCATCGCCCCATTGACGCTGATCATTTTGCGCGGTCAGAGTTGCAGCTTCCTATTTAATGAATGGTTCCTGACACCAGGTTGTTCACTATAACCCTCTTGACGGGACGCGTGAAGCAGGGAAGCTAAAGGGGATCCGTGAATGAGGCTCAAATGCTATTCGCTATCGATTTCACAGATTTGCAAGCATTACCGCCACAACAAAATTCAGCTTAACCCGCCGTATCAACGGAGACCGGCTTGGGGAACACGCCAAAGAGAAGATCTCTTGGAGTCGATTTTCAATGGCATCCCACTTCCCGCGGTCATTTTCTATAAGACTAAAGCTGGAAGACGGACCGCTGTATTCGAGGTAATGGATGGAAAGCAACGCCTCGAAACCATTCTGCATTTCCGCTATGGCGGTATCATTCGTGGGGAGAAACGACTAAGTTTCTGGCTTCGGAGAGACAACTCAAAACTTCGCAAACGCCTAGTCTTTAGAGATCTATCAAAGCCTGAAATACGAAACGAACACGGTGTCGGTGTTAGGCACTTCCTGAATTATAAAGTCCCTGTTATCGAGTACAGCGGAGATTTGACCGGTCTTGCAGGTCAGAAGATCGCACAATGGGAGGTGTTCGCTAAGATTAATTCCACTGGCTCCAAGCTCACCAAAAACGAAATACGCCACTCACACTCGACACCCTTGTTCCATGCTGGTAGCCGTCTGGAGAAGCGCTGGCACAGAAAGATGATTGCAGCATGGAGAATCTTTTCGAAGGCCGAAGCTGATCGTTACCAGTACCATGAAATTATGCTGGAGCTTTGCACGATAAACTTGAATGGCGGAATTTCAGACCGACGTTTGAAGCTTGATGATTTCATGAGGCTTGATACGCTAACGAACCCACGTATTCGAAAAGCGGAAAAGGCGGTCAATGGTGCGCTAGCCTGGATGAGGCGGATAATGACCGACGACGGCATCAAGCATAGTCGTTTGTGCAAGAAGGCAGATTTTTATTCATTTGTCGGTGCCTTAATGGAACTCATGAGTCAGCGGGCCGTTACGCATGACGGAAGACAGAATCGAGCGGCGCAAAAAGCGGTGAAGAATGCGTTACGCAAGCTGGCGAGAGTTGATGCTCGAGTTGCAAGGTACACGTTCAAAGGTTTGCCGAGTAGGGAGCGTAGCCTTGCTGAGTACATCGTCGCGACTCGTGAGGCGACGGACCAACTAAGAAACAGGCGACATCGCCATGAGTTTTGGTATGGCGTGCTCGCACCCTGCTTTCCTAAAAGGCTGGCGTCGAGACGGCTTTTTGGAAAAGATTTAAAGGATGCTCTGTGGAGCGCCGCTCCGGTCCGAAAGAAAAGAATTACTTGTCCAAATCCCGATGATCGCGACGACTGTTGGGGGCGAATAAATTATGAGGAAGCGGAAGTCGATCACCGCAGACCATATAGAGCGGGCGGAAAGACATCCTTGAAAAATGCGCAACTTCTTTGTAAAGCCTGCAACTCAGGGAAGGGGGCGAAATTGCGCAGTTAAGTACGCGCGTGAGAGGAACACGCCTCGGTTAGCATGCGCCGTTGCACCTCCGCATATTTCTACAGCTACCTCCATCTCCCGCGCAAGCGTTATATACGCCCGACGTCGGGTCCCCCCCCCTGTGGATACGTGCAACGAGTGCTGCAAGTTAGCCCTAAGCGAATGCACCACCAGTGCCAGGATTTTCCCGATTCCGGGAGCCGACTCTTGAGCCAATCCAGTAAGCCTCAGTCTCATGTGCGATCCGAACCATGCAGTGCCAGTGCTCACCGCTAGCTCGATAGTTCCAGTGCCACCCACTCATGCAAACTCTCGCTTGACATATAATACTGTGCGTATTATAGGAATACCGAACGTATTCCAATGGAGGGTAAAAATGGGACCGTCTCGAACAGAGCTGATGCAGTTCAAGGTTACACCCGACGAGCGGAAGTTGATTGAGCAATGCGCCAAGAAGCAAAGCCTTTCAGTCTCCGAGTATGTACGAGCTGCCGTCATCATGGACATGATCCTGGAGGGGAATGTGGGAGCTATGAAGATTGCCGTCGATACCATCGGACGCAAAGCAGTCCAACTGCTCAGAAAGCGGGCAGATCGGTTAGCTGACTTAGGGGCAGAGGGATAGATCTATAACGAGGAGGGGGGGTGAGCAACGTGAGCGAGACCATCAGTAAGCGGCTGTACAGCGTCAAAGAGGCCGGCAAGTATCTTGGCAGAAGCGCCTGGGCGATTCGTCACTTGATTTGGGAAGGGCACCTTCCTCAAGTCCGGCAGGGTCGGCGGGTCATGGTGGACGTGGTCGACATGGATCAGTTCATTGCCAAACACAAAAAGGAGGCCAATGATGGGCATGATCTACCGCCGGAAACAGCGGGAGCCTGCATCGCATAAGTTGACTGAGGTCGGCCCGTACTGGATGAAGTACTACATCGAAGGTCGACCGATTCAGGAGAGTACGAAGACATTCGACAGAGAAGAAGCCAAGAGGCTTCTCAAGGAGAGAGAGGGGGACGTTGCGAAAGGGCTGTATCGCGGACCCAAGGTAGAGCGAACCACGTTCGAAGACCTTGCAGATTTAGTGAAGCTGGACTACCAGCTGAATAAACGAAAGACGCTGCGCCGCATCGGGGAATATCTGCTTCATCTCAAGCCGTTTTTCGGAAAGATGAGAGCGGTCAGAATCACAAGCGAACGAATCAAAGCCTACATCGTCAAGCGTCAGACTCATGGAGCCGCGAACGGTACGATCAATCGTGAGCTTGGATACCTCAAGAGAATGTTCAGACTGGGGTTTGAGCAGACACCGCAACTGGTGGCTCGGATTCCCCATATCCCACAGTTGAAAGAACACAACATCCGATCGGGGTTCTTCGAGCATGAAGATTTCCTTGCCCTCAGAGGGGCGTTACCCGATTACGCACAGGTCGCCGTCAGTCTTGCCTACTACAGCGGCATGAGGATGGGTGAAGTCTGCTCGCTTCAGTGGCGTCAGATTAACTGGACAGAAGGCAAGCTCTTTCTCCACGCGCAGGATACCAAGACTAATACCCCTCGCGTTCTCTTTCTGACCGGTGACCTGTATCGGGTTCTGAACACATGGAAAGGTCGCTGTGATCTGAAGTGGCCGGCTTGCCCCTGGATCTGTCATCGGGGCGGGATTCGACTCCAAACCCTTAAACATTCTTGGCGGAAAGCCTGTGAGACCGTTGGACTTGGACAATTGGAGAAGGATGTGGCGAAAGGTCGGAAGGTCTGGAAGGGGAAGATCCCCCATGATTTCAGACGGACGGCTGTACGGAATATGGTACGCGCCGGAGTCCCTGAGAAGGTGGCGATGGCGATATCCGGTCACAAGACCAGGAGTGTCTTTGACCGGTACAATATTGTGAACGAGAAGGACCTTGAACAGGCTGCGCGGTCGCTGTCAGCTTATTTCGAGAAACAGACGGTTACAATCGCGGTTACAGTGGCCGAGTTGATGGATGAGAGCAGGAGTTCTGTAAGCTGCAAAGAGGTTGAATCGTCAGCGGAATTTGTGGAGCTGGCGAGAGGAATCGAACCTCCAACCTGCGGTTTACAAAACCGCTGCTCTGCCGATTGAGCTACGCCAGCCCGCTGTCGATCCACTGCCGATCGGCCATACGTTTCCTGGGCACAGTAGCAATAGGCGAAAGATTCTGTCAAGAAAGGCTCTATTCCGAAAGGGCGCTCCTCCCGTGAGAGTTTGGCTTGCATTGACCGCCGCGTATCATTATCCTGTGCGGCACGCAGCCTATAGGTTCTGAAGGGCGTACCGATGAGCCAGATGCATGTTCTCGTGATCGACGATGATCCCGCTGTTCGGGAAATTCTGTACGAGACGCTTGTGCAGGAAGGCTACGCCGTGTCCGTTGCCGCCGATGGAGCGGCAGGGATTCAGGCCGCCAAGAATGCGCCGGTCCAAATCGTTGTCACTGATTTGCAGCTCCCCGACATCGACGGCCTTGCCGTCATTGATCGCCTTGCCGGGATCGACGCGAAGATTATTCCCATCATGATGACGGGTTTCGGCACCATCGAAACCGCGGTGCGCGCGATGAAGTCCGGCGCGTTCGATTTTGTCACCAAGCCGTTCGATCCGGAGACCGTCGCGGTGATTGTGCGCAAAGCGGTGGAGTTTTACCGGCTGCGGCAAGAGAATCATCTGCTGCGTAAGACGGTGCGGGACCAGTATCAGTTGGAACAATTGGTCGGGGGCAGCGAGCCGATCAGGCAGGTGCTGGATTTTGTGCGGAAAGTCGCGGATAGCGACAGCACCGTCATGATTCAAGGCGAGAGCGGGACCGGAAAAGAACTGGTAGCCCGCATGCTCCATTTCAACAGCCTCCGAAGGGACCGCCCGCTGGTTCCGGTGAATTGCGGGGCGATCCCGGAGACTCTGCTCGAATCGGAACTTTTCGGGCACGAAAAGGGCGCGTTCACGGGGGCGACACACACCAGGATGGGCCGATTTGAAATGGCCAACGGAGGCACGATTTTTCTCGATGAGATCGGGGAGATGAGCCTGCCGCTCCAAGTGAAACTGCTTCGCGTGTTGCAAGAGCGGGCCTTCGAACGGGTGGGAGGGAATCGTACGATCCAGGTCGATGTCCGCATCGTGGCCGCAACCAACCAGGATCTGGAAGCGCTGGTTGAAGAGAAGCGGTTTCGCCAAGACCTGTTCTATCGGCTGCACGTGATTCCCATCGTGATTCCTCCGCTCAGAGAGCGGCGCAGCGATATTCCGCTCTTGATCGATCATTTCCTGGCGCGCTTCAATCAGACCAAACATACGGCCATCTCGGGGATTGAGCCCGATGCGATGCGTTTATTGACCAGCTATGACTGGCCGGGCAACATTCGCGAACTGGAAAATATGGTCGAGCGGTTGGTCGTGCTCAAGAAACAGGGGGTACTCTCGCTTGGCGATCTTCCTGAAAAGATTTACCGGCAATCGGCAGCCCCCGAAATCAATGAACAGTTCATTCGGTTCAGCGAAGACGGCATCAATCTGTCCAGAGAGGTTGAGCAGTACGAGAAGCATCTCATTGTCGAGGCGCTGCGCAAAGCCAACGGAGTGACCACCAAGGCCGCGCAGCTGCTTCAACTGAACCGAACCACGCTTGTCGAAAAACTCAAGCGTAAGGGCGTCGACCCGAGGATCCACTCGCAAAGTCTTCCGAATTGACGGTCGCCTCTCCCGTCTCCTCGTCAATCTCTTGACGGCCTATTATTCCCGTTGTCGTCAATCCTGACAGTGTGCTCATCTCTGGCTGTCCGGCCTTCGCTTTTCCTCAATATCCGCACAATTATTTAGGGCACGGTCTTTGCTGATGCTCCCTCACCATGCGCTCTATTCTCTTGCGATACCGCTGGCTCTTGTTCGTGGTCATCGTCTGGATGTCCGCATGCCGACCGGCATTGGGTGAGCCACTCGCGACTGTTTCCGAAAATCAAAGAGCCGAACCAACGCCCGCGCAGGCCATCGCACAGGGGGTGGAATCTTCCGAACCCTCCCGGCCATCCATGCTTGACGACGGCCCTCGCGTGGAGGAACAGGTTCAAGGGAAGGGGCAGGGAATTGCTGATCTTACCTGGCATGAAGGCTACGCTGCGTACAAGAAAGGCGAGTGGCCGGAAGCGCGGCGACTGTTCGAGCGGATTATCACAGAGCACCCTGATAGTCCACAGGCCCCCGCCGCGCAGGCGTGCCGAGCAGAGCTGGCGCTTCAGGAAGATCCCTTGTTCCGGAACCGTCCGGAGGCGATTCATCTCTACAAGATATTGTTGCGCGACTATCCGCAATCGGCAAACGCGAGGCGGGCTGAATGGCGTCTCGCAGATCTCTATCTCGAACAAGGCTGGTTACAGGAAGCGCAATCCCTTTATGAACAGGCCATGGCGCACTCGCTGCATCTGCCGTTCGACGGTGAGCGGGCGTTGCTGGGGCTTGGGTACACATTCATGGCCATGCGCAAATGGAGCGAGGCCGAACACGCATTGATGAATCTGCGGAAACGGAGCAGCCATGATCAGCTGCTCCGGCACGCTACTCTGGGGCTTGCCCATACGGTGTATGCGCAGCGCCGGGTTACAGATGCGCAGACCTTTTTTGAACTTAGTTATCGCCGATGGCCGGAGACGTTTCGGCTCGATCCTCTGGCGATCCAACGATACGCCCTGACGCAGACTGCACTCCATCACGACGCGTCAGCGCGGGAGCTGATGCTGCTTTTCTACAACCTCTATCCGCGCCATGATTATGCTCCGACGGCGTTGTTGCATGTGGCGGACAGTCTGGCGGCGACGGCCCAACCATCGCGTGCAGAATTATTCTATGCGCTGGTGATAGCGCACTACCCAAACAGCGTGCAGGAGACGCTGGCCGGCATGCGGGTGGCTGCGCTTCGCGCGGAGCGGATGAAGCCGGCCGGAGATAATTGGGTGGGATTGACGGTCGACGCCATCATGCATGAGACGCCGGTGCCTGATCAGACCGACAAGATCTATCGGACGATGCTGGAGACGGTCGCGAGCCGGCATGTAGACACTCCGCTGGGCAGCGAGGCGCTCTTCCATCTTGGGAAACATTATGAACAGACGAACGACATGGGTCGTGCGCTGCTCACATACAAGGAGGCCGCGCTTCGAATTGGAATAGAGAATGACCGATGGCCGCTGAGCGCTTCGGAGCGGCTCGCGGCGATCTTGAAGCCTTGGATCGAAGCGGCTGTGAATTCCCGCGACGACCTCACGGTGGTCAGCCTCTTCCATCGACATGGGCCGAACGCCGAGCAACAGTACGCGCACTCGCCGCTCCTGGTCGAGATTGCCGACGCCCACCGACGGCTGGGTTTCTTGCCGGAGGCCGGACGCTTATATCAGCGACTGGTTAAGGCCAAAGATCCGGCCTTGCTCGAATCGACGTTAGTCGGTCTCGGCAACATTTATCTGGATCAACAGGATGCGCCGGCGGCCAGAAAAGTGCTCGAACGATACCGGTTTCAATTCCAAGCGGGCCGGTACGGGCCCGAAGTGTTACACCTCCTCGTGACTGCGATGCGACGCGAGGGCGATCTTGAAGGGCTTCTCCGTCTGTGCCGCCAGTGGCTGCTTCATCATCCGCAAGATAGGGAACGTCCTGCGATGTATCTTCAATTGGCTGAGACGTTGGGACAACTGGAGAAATTTTCAGATTCGGCGCTGGCCTATGAGGAAGCCTTCAAGGCCGGAGCTGTTCGTTCCCTTGATACGATGATGGCCTATGCCGACACACTCTCCAGGCTGAACCGGCATGAGCAGGCCATTACCGTCTATCGCGAGGCGTTGGATATGAAACCGGCGGCGCGCCACGCAGAGTGGATGCATCTCCAGACCGCCAGGCATTGGACAGCGTTGAAGCAATATGAGCGGGCGACCGTGGCGCTGGCCGAAGTGGGAGAAGCAGAGGATCCGCTCATTAACCGGTTTGCAGCATCGTTCAAGGGCAGCCTGCAGAGCATGCGCCGCCCGCTCACTGAGGAGGAACTATGACGATCACCGCCGTGCAACATTCGGAAGAACGGGATGTGCTTCAGACTGCGTTTCACAGTTTTGATCAAGCGGCCAGGACATTGCAGCAGTCGTACGGCGCGCTGACGGCTCGTGTGGAACAAATGGATCTGGAATTGGCGCAGAGCAATGATGCCCTTCGCCGGCAGCTCCGTGAAAACGAGGCTATGCGTACGCATCTCGACGGGATCTTGGAGTCCTTGTCGACCGGCATCCTTGTCTTGGACGATGCCGGGATCGTGACTCGCAGCAACGCACCGGCGGCTGATGCGCTCGGCATGACCGCCGCAGAGTTATGCGGCCGCCATGCCACCGACATTTTAGATGCGGTCGGCCTCAGCCTGTGTGATCGCCCGCAACGCATTGGGCAGGCTGTGGTGACGATTACCCAGACACCCTTGAAAACAAGTTCGGGATGCCGATCGGGCAGTCTCGTGCTCATTCAGGACGTGACCCGCCTCTGCCAGCTTGAAGAGCGGGTGCAGCGCAAAGATCGGTTGGCGGCCATGGGAGAAATGATCGGGCGGATCGCTCACGAAATCAGAAACCCGCTGGGCAGCGTGGAACTCTTTGCTTCCATGCTTCGCCGGGATCTCCATGAGCAGCCGGCCTCAAAAATATATGCGGAGCAGATTTCCCAGGCGGTCCATGCCATGGATCGCTTGCTGGAGAATCTCCTGGTGTACACCAAGCCGGCGCGATCCTCGCATGCCTGGTGTGCGGCGGAGCCGTTGATCCTTGACGCGTTGAGTTTGGCCGCGCATGCGATCGCAAAAACTCCGATGGATGTGCGGATCGATCTTGATCCCGGGATTCCGGCGATCTGGTGTCATGAGGGGCAGATGAAACAGGTAATGCTGAACTTGATCATCAATGCGGCGCAAGCCATGCCGGCCGGAGGCGTACTCAAGGTCACTCTGGATAGGGATCGGACACAATCCTTCAGCGATTCAGCCGTTCGCCTCACCGTCAGCGATTCAGGTCCCGGGATCGATGCGGCGTACCGATCCCGCTTATTCGACCCGTTTTTCACCACCAAAGACGAGGGGACCGGACTGGGCCTTGCCATTGTGCATGCGATCGTCGAAGCCCATCACGGACGCATCGATGTCGACAGTGTGGCCGGCCACGGTGCCTCATTTTCGATTGTGCTGCCGCATCCGGTGACCTCCCTTTGTGTAAGCGGCAATCGGGCCGTGACGTACATAGAGCATGAACAGATCGGCACTGAGACCGTCGAACAGGTGTTGGTGGAGGAGGCAGTCCATGAGTGAGCGGGACACGGACGCCAGGGCGTCAGACAGTCCGGATACAGAGGAGCGGATACTGGTTGTGGACGACGATCCGTCGATGAGGACCGCGTTGATGGAATCGGTGCGGCGCCTCGGGTATGCGGTGCAGGGGGCGGTGGACGGCGCCGATGCTCTGGAACGGGTCGGGCGGTTTCGTCCCTGGCTCGTACTGACAGATCTCAAGATGCCGCGCATGACCGGTCTGGAGTTAATTAAAGAGCTGAAAGCACGCGCACCGCAGGCAGCTATCGTGCTCATGACGGCCTATGGGACTGTGGAAACGGCTGTCGAAGCGATGAAACATGGCGCGAGCGAATATCTTTTGAAGCCGTTCTCGATGGATTTGTTAGAACGGGTGATCACGAACCTCAAGGAATGCCGTGAGACAGAGGGAGGAGTTGTTCCGTCGCTAGGCACAGCGGACAACCGTGCAATTCTGACGCAGGATCCCGGGATGGCCAGGTTGCTGAGCACGCTCGAAGGAGTGGCCGCAAGCCAGGCGACGGTGCTGATCAACGGAGAGAGCGGCACCGGTAAGGAGCTGCTGGCCCGGTTCATCCATAGCCGCAGTCCGCGCGCGCACCGACCCTTCATTGCAGTCAACTGCGCAGCGTTGCCGGATGGGCTGCTGGAGAGCGAGCTGTTCGGGCATGAACGGGGAGCGTTTACCGGCGCGCTGATCAGGAAAATCGGCAAATTTGAAATGGCCCATACCGGCACCTTGCTGCTGGATGAAATCGGGGAAATGACCATGGGGCTTCAAGCGAAGCTGCTGCGGGTGCTGCAAGAGCGCGAGGTCGATCGCGTGGGCGGGCGCGACCCGGTGCCGGTCAACATCCGGGTGATCGCCACAACGAATCGGACGCTCTATCGGGAAGTGGAGCAGAATCGGTTCCGAGAAGATTTGTATTACCGGTTGAATGTGTTTCCGGTCACGCTGCCTCCGCTGCGCGAGCGCCTTGCCGATATTCCCATGCTGGCGCGGCATTTCGCAGCGGCGGCGGCTTCGCGAAATGGACTGCCGCTACCGGTGTTGTCAGAGGCCGCACTGGCTCATTTGCAGCGATTGCCGTGGAAGGGCAACATCCGTGAGTTGGAGAATGTGATGGAGCGGGCAGTCCTGCTGGCCGGCCATGGCGTGATCCTGCCGGAACATTGCCCTGTGGAGATTCGCGATGCCGCCTCGCCGCCGGTCGTTCCGCAGCCGGGCAATGGCTCGCTGTGGGAAATGGAGCGTGATCTGATCTTTAAGACGCTGATGCGCGTGAAAGACAATCGGACTCATGCGGCGAAGGAGCTTGGCATCAGTATCCGCACGTTGCGGAACAAGCTCCGTGAGTATCGAACCGATGGGAAGCCACTGTCGATGACGACATTGTGACCAGGCAAATCTTGCCGATGGGAATTTTTCGACGAGAGAGGGTAATGCCTAGGGAAGGGCCGGAGGTTCTTTTGTACACGTAGCCGCAATCTTGCCACGGATTCTAAATCCGGCATTCAGGTTGCACCGGGAAGCCGGACATTGTGGTGCGGAAAGAAAGGATATGAGGCCATGAGGATTTTTGATCAGACCATACAATTGTTGGAACGAACTTTGGACCTCCGTAGCGCGCGCCAGCGCGTGATTGCCTCGAATTTGGCTAATGAAGAAACGCCCGGCTATCGAGCTTCCGAACTGAACTTTATGGATCAGCTGCGCTCCGCACATCAAGGCCGGTTGCCGGTTGTATTGGCGGCGACACAGCCTCGCCACTTCGGGCTCCATGGGCCTCAGGGAGTGCAGGCTATCGCAGGAAAGCTGAACGAGGTGCCGGCAGGCGATCTTCCGCTCGATGCGAACTCGGTCAATCTTGAATTGGAGATGGCAAAATTGTCCGACAATGCCATGCAGTACAACACTGCGGCAACGATTCTCGCCAAGAAGTTTCACGGATTGTTGAATGTGATACGAGAAGGGAGATAACGCGAAGCCCGATCGGATGGTCGAAATCGGCAAGCGGTTCACAGTTGATAGAGGAGGTTCATCATGGAAATGTCAGACAGTATGGCGGTTTCGGTGTCCGGCTTGGATGCCCAACGGCACCGGCTCAACGCCATTGCCAGCAATCTTGCCAACGCACAATCGACGAAAACGCCAGGGGGCGGTCCGTACAAACGACGAGATGTTGTCTTCCGGTCGACGCCGGTGCCCAGTACATTTCAGCGGGCGTTCCGTCAGGTGGCCGTGGGTCCGTCGGCCCATGCGCTCGAAGGCGTCTCGGTGGCCAGGGTGGTTGAAGACAGGAAGCCCGGGCAGCAGATTTATGACCCGCATCATCCCGACGCCGATGCGAAAGGGTTTGTGCGTCTGCCCAATGTGAATGTGATGGAGGAAATGGTCAACATGATGGGCGCCTCGCGCGCCTATGAGGCCAACGTACAGGCCATCAATGCCTCGCGCGCGATGTGGAATAAAGCGCTGGAGATCGGGAGGTAGCAATGAGTCCTATTCAAGGCATTGCCCAGGTAGCCTCCGCCATTCCTGCCGCGCCGTCCCCCGGCGCGGCAGCGTCGCAGGCTGGAGCCGGAGGGTTTCTGGACTCGCTGAAGAGTGCCGTCGGCAAGGTCAACGACGTGCAACTCCAAGCCGGCCAGGCCGTCGATGCCCTCATGACCGGCCAGACGCAGGACATTCATCGGACGATGGTCGCCTTGCAACAGGCTGATGTGTCCTTCCAGTTGATGATGCAGATCAGAAACAAACTGGTGACGGCCTACGAAGAAATTCAGCGGATGCAGATTTGACGAATCGAACCGAATAAAGGCAGGCAGCCGACATGTTTTCACAATTTTCAATCAATCAACGGATGATCATTTTGCTGGCCCTGGCCGGGTCGGTGGCGGGCCTGATCGCGTTGGCCTTATGGACGCAGCAGCCCGATATGCAGGTGCTGTTTACGAATCTCAACGGTGAAGACGCGGCGGCCATCATCGACAAGCTCAAAGAAACGAAGGTTCCGTATGAGACGACAGGAGGCGGTGCGACGGTGCTGGTGCCAAGCGCACAGGTCCACGACCTTCGGCTGCAACTGGCGACGCAGGGCCTGCCGCATGGAGGGGGAGTCGGCTACGAGATTTTTGATCGCACGTCGATCGGCATGTCCGAGTTCGTCCAGAAACTCAATTACCGCCGTGCGCTGCAAGGCGAGTTGGCCAGGACGATTGCGCAAATGCCGGAGGTCGAGCGGGCGCGTGTCCATCTGGCCATGCCGGAGCGGCGGTTGTTTGCCAATGAGCAGGATAAGGCACGGGCCTCCGTCATTCTGGCGCTGCGCAACGGACAGGCGCTGACGAAATCGCAAGTGCAGGGTGTCATTCACTTGGTGTCCAGCAGCGTCGAAGGGTTGCAGGCCCGTGACGTGACGATCGTCGACGGCCATGGCCGGTTGCTGTCCAGCACGGTCGCAGAGGACGAGACGGCCGGGTTGACGAATTCGCAGCTCGAGTATCAGCGCAATATTGAGAAGGATATCGAAACCCGTATCCAAACGATGCTGGAACGGATCGTTGGAATCAATAAAGCGGTTGTGCGTGTGTCCAGCCTGGTCGATTTCAGAAAAATAGAGACCACGGAAGAACGGTATGATCCGAACAGCCAGGTGGCCAGAAGTGAGCAACGCGGACAAGAAAAGTCCAGCGGGGTGAACGGGGTATCCGGTGGTATTCCGGGCGTGCAATCGAACGTGCCGCCGGGGACGGATCAGGAGCCGGCGCAGAGCAGTTCGAATAATAGTGTGACGAAGAATGAGACCGTCAACTATGAGATCAGCCGCACGGTATCAAAAATAGTAGAGCCGGTCGGCGCGATTAAGAAGTTATCGGTGGCTGTGTTGGTCGATGGAACATATGCAGCAGCTCAGGTCGGAGACGGAGCATCGGCTGACAGCGCCGCTGCTGAATCTGCCAGGAAATATACGCCACGGTCGGAGGAAGATTTGAAGCGTATCGAGGAGATTGTCAAGAAAGCGATGGGCTTTTCAGCGGAACGGCAGGATCAGGTCCAAGTGGTCAATGTTCAATTCGGCTTGGGGCCGGACGAACTGCCGACGTCGGCAGCCGAAGCCGCATCGGAAGGGCCGAACCCATGGTTGCCCTATCTGCGTTACGGTGTCGGGGCCCTGCTCTTTCTGATGATCCTCTTGTTCGTTGTCCGTCCCTTGATCGTCATGCTGGGTACCGCCGACAGGCAGGAGCCCGAGGCCGGCGGATCTGCGTCGCTGCCTCTTTCGGCGGCTGCGGCGGCCGGTTCGATTCCTGGAGCGCCCGATCGCGCCCAAATCATCGACATGGCCAGAAAGAATCCTGACACGACGGCTGTCGTCGTGAAACAGTGGTTGAAGAGCTCTTCTGCGAACGGCTGAGCATGGCTAAAAATCTGACTGGTGAGCAGAAGACGGCGATTCTCCTCCGCGCGATCGGCGAAGAAGCGGCCGCACAAGTCTTGAAGCAGCTTGATCCCAAAGAGATCAAAAAGCTGGGCGCCTCTATGAGCGGTACGGCGCAGATTTCACGGGATGAGGAAGATGCGGTAATCTTGGATTTTAAGGAGGCGAGCGCGACGGGGGATGTGCAATTTCAGGGAAAAGAATACATCAAGACCGTCCTGATCAAGGCACTGGGCCCCGAGAAAGCGGCGCGCATTATCGAATCGATGACCCGGAAAACCTATCCCGGATTGGAGACGCTCCGCTGGGTGGATGCGAAGAGCATCGCGCAAATGATGAAGATCGAACATCCGCAAACGGTGGCGGTCATTCTAGCGCATCTTGAAAGCGACCAGGCCGGGCAGGTGCTCGCCGGGCTGCCGGATGCCATGCGCGGCGATGTGGCATTACGGCTTGCGACTATGGAAGACGTACAGCCGGATGTCCTGGAGGAATTGAGCCAGAGTTTGCAAGAAACATTGTTGGCAAGCAAGGGATTGGGCGGTCAGAGCATCGGCGGAGCCGAGGTGATGGCCGAGATTCTGACGCGAATGGACAAAACCAATGAGGGCGGCATCATGGCCAAGATCGCAGAGAAGAGCCAGACGCTGGCCGATTCCATCCGTGCACTCATGTTTGTGTTCGACGATTTGATCAAAGTGGACGACCGCGGCATACAGGAGCTGATGAAGGAGATCAGCAAGGATGATCTCCCGCTTGCGCTACGCGGCGCGAATCCCGACGTCAAGGAGAAATTCTTTAAAAACATGTCGAGCCGCGCCGCTGAAATGCTCAAGGAAGACATGGAGGCAAAAGGGCCCGTCAAGGTGTCCGATGTCGAGAGGGCGCAGCAGAATCTGCTGAAGGTCTGTCGCAAGCTGGAAGAGGAAGGGCGGATTGTGATTGCCGGCGCAGGAGAACAATTGGTCTAAATGTCGACCGGAGCAACCATGACGGCGCAGGCTCTTCGCGGACAGACGGGGGGGCCACGGCTTCAAGGGACAGTTTTGGCCGTCGATGACGATGAACCGATCCGGAATTTATTTCTTGAGCTCTTCCGGGCTGAAGGGGTGTCCATTCGGGCTGCTGGATCCGGGCGGGATGCCATTGCCATGGTGAAACAGTCGGCTCCCGCGCTGATGCTCATCGATGTGTCGTTGCCGGATCAGGATGGCATCGCCGTTCTGGAAGAGGCACTGACCATCGACCACCGGATCATCGGGGTCGTCATCACAGGATCGGCAACCATCGAACTCGCCGTACGTGCGATGAAGGCAGGTGCCAGCGATTTTTTGATGAAGCCCATCGACAATAGTGTGGTCTTGGCGACGGCGCGCCGGTTGCTGGAACTCCACCGGCTGCGCGCCGAACAGACCGTTCTGAAACATGCAGCTGTTCGGTCCGGGGCGGTTCATTTGTCGAGCCTACCGTTCCAAACGTTTGGTGATGACGGGTCATTGCGGGGAGAGGACGGCTTGACAGAATTCGAGCGGGGGCTGAAGGCGGGGCAACAGTGTGCGGAAGAGGAGCGCAGGCATGAACGGACCCTGTTTGCCGGTGTGATGCGGAAGCTGGCCGAGGCGCAGTCTTCACTTCAGCGGACGATGGAAGACGAGATTGCCGCGTTGGCCATTCACATTGCGTCGAAAATCCTTCATGAGTCGGCGGCCGCCTGTAAAGACCAGATTGTGGCGCAAGCCAAGTCTGCGGTGACGGCGGTGCGGGAGTCCGGTGTCGTCGTTATTCAAGTGCATCCGTCCGATGCGCCGGCGCTGGAATCTGCTCAAGCCGAGCTTGCGACACTGCGTGATCTCGCACTCACGGTAAAAATCGAACCGATGGCCTCGATCACGCGAGGGAGTTGTCTTATTCATACCGCCAATCGTGTGATCGATGCGTCCCTGGACACTCAGTTGCTTCGGTTGGGCAGCGCACTGAAGAACAGGGCCAATCATGAATCTTAGCCGCCTGCTCGATCGGGTCGATCCTGTCGCAGTCTCAGGGCGGGTTGCCCAGGCTGTCGGCCTCGTGATCGAGGGGTATGCACCTATGACCACGGTGGGGGAACTCTGCCAGATCAGTAGGGAAGATGGCGGCGAGCCAATTGCCGCAGAAGTAGTGGGTTTTCGAGGCGACCGTGTGTTGCTGATGCCGCTGGGAGAGATGCAGGGGATCGGACCGGGCAGCCTCATCACGATGACCGGCCAGGTAGCGCATTTGCCCGTCGGGCCGGGCCTATTGGGACGCATTCTGGATGGGCTTGGACGCCCGCTCGATGAGAAGGGGGCCGTTCCGTATCTCGAACGATATCCGCTCCATGCTGCTCCACCCAACCCGCTGCATCGCGCGCGTATCCGTACACCGCTGGATCTTGGGATCCGTGCCATCAACGGATTTCTGACATGCGGGCAGGGGCAGAAAATGGGAATTTTCTCGGGTTCCGGCGTCGGAAAGAGCGTCTTGCTGGGAATGATCAGCCGGTACACGACCGCCGATGTCAACGTCATCGCGCTCATCGGTGAACGCGGACGTGAGGTTAAAGAATTCCTGGAGCGCGATCTGGGGCCTGCCGCGCTTCAACGGTCGATCGTCATCGTGGCGACGTCGGATCAAGCGCCGCTGGTACGGCTGCGCGCGGCGCTGGTGGCGACCACCGTGGCCGAATACTTTCGCGATGCGGGCAAACAAGTGCTTTTATTGATGGATTCTCTCACCCGGTTGGCGTACAGCCAGCGGGAAGTCGGTCTTGCGATCGGGGAGCCGCCGGCGACCAAAGGCTACACGCCGTCCGTATTCACCATGCTGCCCAAACTTCTGGAGCGTGTCGGCACCGGACCCGGCGCAGGCGCCATTACCGGTTTGTATACCGTGCTGGTTGATGGAGATGATCTGACTGATCCAGTGGCCGATGCCGCGCGGTCGATTCTCGACGGGCATATCGTGTTGTCACGCGCGCTGGCGGCGCAGAATCATTTTCCCGCGATCGATCTCTTGCAGAGCACCAGCCGTGTGATGCGCGATATCGTCGCTCGGGAACACGGTGATGCGGCAGGAACGGTTCGGGAATTAATCGCCCGCTATCGGCAGTCCGAAGATCTCATTCTGCTCGGCGCGTATAAGCAGGGCATGAATAAGACGCTCGACCGGGCTGTCCAGGCCCAAGAGGCCGTCAATGCCTATCTTCGGCAGGGGATCGATGAGTCAGCAGGATTGGGCGCGTCGGTTCAAGGGCTGCGCGCCTTGGCGCAGCAGGCAGCATGAAACTCGATTCGTTGCGGAAGCTGCGCGTACAGGTACAGGAAGCGCTCACGATGGAGCTGGCACAGGCGACTCAGGAATTACTCAGCATGGAGCAGCGCAGCAATGCGCTTGAAGCGCAGATTCAGTCGGACACATCGGCCTATCGGATCCACACCGAGCAGGGATTGGTTATTGAAGCTCTGTGGGAATGGCAGGGACGTCTGGATGTGCAACGGGCAGCGTTGATACAGGCGCGCAGCGCAGTCGGCCATCTGACCGAGGTGTGGACCAGTGCCCATGCCCGTCTTGTTGAAGCGACCCAGGAACGCAAAATACTCGAGCGCCTTCTCGAACGACAACGGGAGGCGCATGATGCCGAGTTGCACCGACGGGAGCAGCAGGCCATGGATGAAGCTGCCGGCCGTATGTGTCAGCATCCTGCCAGAAGGGGTGTGTCATGAATGCACAATCAGCGCGATCCACAGGAGATGGTATTTTTCTCAGCCGTGCCGGCCGGTCCAAGGCGGCCCTGTCGCCTTCGCAACGGCGGTCCTCGCTTTTGACGATCGCAGGCGGCGTCATCGGCTCTACGATTCTCTTATGGATTATGGTGCAACTGGGGCAAGCGTCCAATAATCCGAAAGACAAAGTGCGGCCGGCTGCTGTTCCGGCACAAACGGCCGCTATGCAAGCTGTTCCACCGGTTCTGCCTGCCGATGCGCAAGAAGCAGAATTCGATGAGAGTAGCCGGCTGCTTGCTCCGCCGACGCAGGGGCCGGCACTGGATGTGCCGAGAGAAGTTCTCGGGATGTTGGATCTGCGAAAGCGCGATCTGGACCGTCGGGAAGAGGCTGTCCGCCAGAACGAAGAGCGTCTCATGATAGTGCGGGCCGAGCTCGAAAAGGTTTTGGCGAAGAATGAAGCGTTGGAAAAACGGATTGAAACTGTGCGTGCGAAGGCGGATCAACCATCGCCTAAGGAACGCCTAGCGCAGGCGCAGAAGAACCAGCTTGCCAAGATGTATGAGGCGATGCCGTCAGAAGACGCGGCAGTCCGGCTGGAGCGGATGCCTGATCAGAAAGCGATCGAAATCCTTCGCCTTGTCAAAACAAAATCTGCTGCGGCGATCCTTGCCCAGGTCAAGCCGGAGCACGCGGCCAAACTTAGCGTGCAGTTGCTTGCGCAAAAACCGTAATCCGGGGATCGGTATTCGTCTGTTGCGAAGCCTGTTTCGGAGAAGAGGACCAGGCCCGGGCGCCACGGAAATGGTGCTGGCGAAACGATGAGTGCATGCCAACCGGTCTCCTCTCATTCGTACCTCCTGTTGGAATGTGGTGTTAACCTCTTACCTCCTCATCTTCAGCTCTAGGTGCATGCCTCTGCCTCATCATGCTTCACGTGCAACCCAATTCTCTTTGACGCCACTGTTGCCGCAGTGCGCACCGGCAAGAAAGTTCCTGCTACCCAGTAAAAAAGTCCTTGTCGCCAGCCGGTCAGTCTCTATCTCCAGAAAAAAGCCGTAATTCGTGGGGTTTTGCTGAGCAATGTCTGTGGCACAAGCTTTGTATTGTCCTTGGCGTGCCGGTTGGTCAAGCCAGAGAGGGCGTCGTTCGTTTATGGGTATGAATGCCGTTATCCCGCAGATTGCCGCTTCGAACGCGGGGTCTTCCTCGGAGCCCGCCGGGACTCTGCCTAATCGGGCACACCGTTCAACTGAGATCGGATCCCGGAAGAAATTTTCAACGGTTCTCAAGGCGATCAGTCGAGAGCGGGACACGGAGCCATCGCGCAAATCCGGAGATCGGCGGCCGGTGGATGCGTCGGACCGAGGGGGCCGGTCCGAGAAGGCGCGGGTCCCGATGGAGCGTACTTCTCAATACCAACAGTCTGACTCCCAGACGGACAAGATGGCGGAACGCAGACATCCAGGCGTGGATGCCTTGAAAGGATCCGACGCTCCAAGGGCTGACCACGAATCTCAGAAAAGCCCTACCAGGATTTCGGAGAGCCAGTCTTCCCAAGATCATCAGGAGTCTGAAACCTGGAAGAATATGGCAGAAGAAGGTAGCCACCCAGAGTTTGATGTGCCGGAAGCAGCCGATGTCCTCCATGGAAACTCTGAATCATGGTTGCTCGGGGACTATGCCCATCCTGCTTCTCATATCGAGTCGTCCTCACTCATCGAGCCTCTCGCCACGGTGTCATTGATCATGCAATCGGATGCCGTAGGGGCAGGCAGTGGAGAGGAGAGTGGTCTGTTAGGTACGGAACATCATGAAGGGTCGGCACCGAATCCGACACCGTTCGGTCTGACCTTGGTTGCAGCAACTGGTTCGTTACCGGGTCA
>FSSH01004783.1_pt1 | contig 23515 bp, 28 predicted proteins | sample 1166101 | NCBI WGS metagenome assembly FSSH01 (sample SAMEA32972668, study PRJEB13176) | freshwater metagenome | biome: Drinking water system; feature: Biomass in drinking water that filtered by 0.45 um membrane; material: drinking water | place: USA | collected 2012-12-20 | depth 0 m | reverse complement strand
TCTCTGCTAGTCTAGAGCCTTAAAATAATCCAAGACGATACTAAAGATAAAAAACTGAAGGAAGAGAATCAATAAACTGGTTATATCAAAAAATGGAAGATTTTCACCGCAGAAATTTACCAGCAAAAATAAATGGCGTAGAGCAATCTAGATTAGAAAAACTAGAGACAGATTATCTAAGTCTTATGTATACGCAAGGTAGTAGTCATATAACCCATTATTTTAGAGTTATTTTAAATATACTGAAATTTGTCGAAAAAGCTGATTTAAGTGATTTAGAAAAAGAAATTTATACAGAAATATTGTGGGGGCAACTTTCAAGGGAAGAGCTTGCTTTGATTTTTTATCATTCGATAAGCGAAATTGGGAAAGATGAAATGCTGCCATTATGCAAAAAATATGGTTTTCTTGAATATATATCCAGTACTTCAGTTTTATTATTTCCGAACGATATAGATTTTGCAGACGAAATACTCAAAGCCGCAATTTTGCAAAAGAGATAGTCAAGCTAACGATAGTCCATGCCAGGGCTCGGGCAGCATGCCCCTTTCGGGTCATACCCTTCGCGCCGGTCGGCGGCGCGACCCTTGGGCTTTCAGCGGTTTAAAGTAGCGGGTTTTTTGTTCAGCAAAGGGGAAAGTCAGCTTTTAGGCCGTTTGCGGGGCATCCGTGATTAGCTTCCTGTTGGGTATCTGAATATCACCGCTAACGCACTTCCAGAAGTTTGAATGTTTGTTTGCCTCAATCAGTCCAGCTGATCGGTGCGAGAGTTGGCCGATCGGTTCAAAGTATTCGTTCACTTTGATATTGAGCACTTTTTCATACTTCCGGACAGTACGCTTTGAATGCACGATGTACAGGAAGCGCCAGCCGTAATAGTGACCGGTGAACAGCATTCCCAGTGCCGAGTTCAGTACGTCAATATCTCCAGAGTAGCTGAGAATCGCAGTTTGCGCGATTTGCATGAGCTGATTGTGTTCCGTCATCGTCAGGATTCCCCTTTTATTGTTTCAATCGAACGGGTAAGGACGATCTGACATTTTTTCCGGTGCTCCAAAAAGCAGACGCTCAAAACGTTGACGGGAGATAATCCTTAACCCCCGCAGCAAGCAAATAAAAAACACATAAACCGGCACCAACAGTTTGAAGAAAATAATCTCAACAAATACAAACTCTAAAAATTTCATCATAGCTCCTTTAGTTTAGATAGTGCGGGTTACGAGTGAAGGCGGCTTGATCATCGCCCTTGATAATGTCTTCGCAGCGCTTTACCGGAAAATCCTTGATCCGGTTCATATACTGGTCGTAGCAAATACAGCCTTGCGATTTACTGGACAGGCAGGACAGCGGCACGCGCGGTGCTTTTGCGATTTCCGGGAAAGCAGGGTCTTTAGGCAGAAAATAATAGATATCGGGCGCTTCGTTGAGTTTTAGCGGTTTGTCATTTTTCGGCGCCGGTTGCGGCTGAGCGGAGCCGGACGGGATAAACGATGCCGATGTTAATTTTTCCTCGCTAGTTTGTGGTGTCTCTTCTTTACTGCCAAACCCGATCATGGTGGATTTGGAGCCGTAGTAATAAATTACACCGGCAAGAACAAAGATAAGCGCCATCAGAAAAATAAGGCGTTTAGGCAGTCGCAACCCTTTTTTCTGCAGGTCACTAACGCCGTCGTCTGATTTATAGAATTTCAGGCTTTCGACCGGGAAACTGTATTTTCTGGACTCGTCCCGGTTGAATTTCAAATCTTCCCTGATCTGCCCTGCTTCCGAATACTTTATGCCGAGCGCCGTTTTTTCCAGGTGGATATGACGGCCAACGAGACGGCGCAAGGCAACATCGATTTGCGTTGGCGCTTGTGCGGTCAGTATCCAGTCTTGTGCTATCGAGCGAGATTCGGCCAGGTGCGAATCAATAAATTCCGGTGTGGGTTTTCCGGCAATTCTGGACGGCCAGATTTTCTTGGCTTCGTCGACCAGATAGACAGTGCCGGGTAAGCCCCCTATTTCACCGATCAACTTCTGATTAGCCGTGGCATCTTGCATGCTTTTCAGCGGGTAATACGCCCAGCCGCCCTGCCATTCACGCACGCCGACGACTACGGCATTATCGGAATAGTACGAATGCTCGGTCAGCAGTTTGACCGCTAACGCAGTTTTTCCGGTCCCGAGAGATCCAGTGATTAAAGTAATCGACATGATTAAGCAGCCGGAGGATTAAGCCAGGTTAACGAAGGCTTGACACTCAACCAGGTGGCCTTGGCCAGGTAACAGGAAACGATCAGTGAAATACCTTCAAAAACGCCAAAAAGGGATAGAAGACCCATGACGGAAGCGCCAATTTCACCGCCACCGATTACAGCCAATTGCGCATTGGCAAAATCCCGCAGGTATTCAGCAGCCCATGAAATGACAGCCCAGGAGGTAACCGCTACGCCCAGCTTAATAAGCAGGCCGACGACGAACGAGGACAGCATGAAAGGCAGCGCCGTGATAGCGAGCCAGCGGAACGCCGTGAGAATTGGAGCAATGAAAGGAGCAAGCATTTTTTAATCCTCAGTTATTGACGAGAGAGCGCATGGCGACAATAGCCGACAGCATGAGAACGATTCCCCGGATAATGTCTGCCAGGGCACAGATAGGCGAAAAATCAATATTGAAATCTTTTCCCATCGCAGAAAAAGTAATAGGAGCCGGACAGCTGGCCGAGGTCGCGAAAATCTCAGTTGAAAACACAGGATTGCCCTGTGCTTTAATATTGAAATTGGTTTCAGTCGGTAATGACTGATCAAATACCGGCGCATCGCCAAGGTTTAGCTTTTCACCGCCCTGCCCATTATTGCCGGCCTGATTGATGCCATCGGTACCGGTTGTCGTGCCGGAGTAAGTGACGTTACCGCTACCGTCCTTATAAGTCGTGGTTGTGGTTGTCGTATTAGTGCCGCCAGGGTTTACCGTTGTAGTGGAGGTCGTGGTAACACTTCCGCTGGTGCTGGTCGTCGTGCTGGAACCGCCAGAAAACTGAGTGCCGGAAGGCAGACACATGCCGACATTGTTGACCTGAGCAAATCCGGAGCCGCCTGGACAATCTTCCCGGCTTTTCGGCGGATCGTTTACTGGTGTGGCTTTTATGGTGCTGGGAACTGTAGAAACAGGCGTAGCGACAAGCGAAGTATTAGTACAGTCAGCGCCAGTGAATTCATAATTTTCACAATAGACGCTAGATTGACCGCTTACTTCGTTATAGCTGGCAATGCCTGAATTGCACTTGATAGCGCAATCCGAGCCACCAGAACCGGCGCACATCGAAGCGCCTATCCCCTGCTGACCTGAAATGCCGGAAAGTGCGATAGTGTCTTTTTTCGTGGTTCCTGACACAGGACAAGGCGGAGGCGGATCACCAGCACATTCCATGCGATTGGAAACAATCCGGTATTCACCAGGGTAAGGACAAGTTTGATACTGAAAAACTTGCGGGCCATTGGTGCCGCCTTCATAGGTAGCGCACCAACCATAAGGCAAACCGACATAAGTATAGAAATAATACTCGCCCTGAGTCATCGGTCCAGTATTTACACCCTGAGCAGCTAAAATATTAGCGTAGGCGTAGCCTTTACCGGAACACAAAGCAGTAGCGGAATCGCCCCAGGTTCCCGAAACTACCCATCTTAAGGTTCCAGGAACCCAAGCATTCGCACTATTTGAAAAGCAGAAAAATAATAAGAAGGCTGGAAGCCAGCACAAAGGATTGCAGTGAGTCGATAACCATCGCACGATTACCCCCGGTAAAAGAGCTTGCCTATCATATTCCAGCCGGTAGCCAAACAAGCGGAAAGCAGAAGAGCACTGATTAAGAGAGAAACATCCGACCAAGCCAGATCGGAAAGCCCGATAGCGGCCGGTACGAGAGATGGGGCACTCGAATCACTACAGACGATTTCATACCCTGTTCCACTACTAACAAGGGATGGTACGGCAGGAGAAACACAGGAAATAAAAGCTGTAGCCATAGGAGCACCCCGAATCGTTACGCGAACGCGCCGCGGATGAGTTTCCAAGCAGCCAGGATACCCAAGGCAGCCAAGAAGGCAGCACCAACCAGCGGTATAGCTGTATTCACATCGCCGAAGGTTGTCAGAGCCGATGAAACATCAATCGCGGCCATTGAGGAGGTAGAAGCAAGGGTAATAACCGCAGTACCGCTTGCAAACATGGATTTGGGTAACCATTCACCTTCAATCGCACGTTCTTTAACAGCAACGGCAACGGAAGAAACGGTACTTTCAACTTTCTGAGCTGTATCACGGACTTTATTGATAAAGCCGTCATACAGTTCTTTGGATTTTTTTGCTACGCTGGAACCGATAGTCATCATGACATCTTTTGCTTTTTGAAACATAGTTAAAACTCCTTTAGTTAATCGGTGCGGGATTGCACCCCATACGCGCCGGATTGAGCGCGTATAGGCTGAAATCACGCGGCTGGTTTTGCTTGAGAAAGCGGTTTAATTGAGTTGATTATGTTCTTGGATACATTGCCATTTGTTACACGAACAAATTCAACTTCACAGATCAGCGGGAATTCCAGATGCATTAAAGCTTGTGCTTTGCCTGCATCGCCTAGCGGGTATTTTTGCGTTGCGGTGCCCTTCGATCTTCCGGTTTGGAAATTCAAATGCTCTTCAACGAAGGCAGCGCCTGAATCAATGGGTTTGCCGTCGATGGTATCTTTAAAGAATGTGATACCGGTTACTTTTACTTTTTCTAACATAACAACCTTTTAACACCACCTGTTAACGCTTTACCTGAACCGGAAGTTAATGAGTCCAGAGCGTAGAAAAACTAATTTATGCGTATTTCTTGATGTACCAATCCGGCGCAGTGAGCGCGGCCAGTTCGATGGTTTTTACCTTGATTGGCATGGTTTGCACGTTGTTGGGGATGGAAATATCGATGCCGTAAGCTAGTATTGCTTTTCGGTGTTTATAAAAAGCTGTTTTTTTAAGTGTGATAGGAAACCCATATTTCCAGCTCACGTAAGTAGCTCTTAAATTTGCTGGCAAGTCGTTAAAGTTTTCGTACTGGACTTTTTCAAGTCTTTGTAATTGGGTTCTGTTCATATAAACCTCTATTAATAGTGAATCTGTGATTGCGCCCAAGTAAGCCAGGCCGTTTTGTAGAAGGAAACGCGATTTGAGGGTAAATTCTTCGCGTATTACGCCTAAGTGTTGGCAGAAGTCGATAACTTCATCCGATACGTGCTGACCGGATTTTTTGGAACGATGTTTTTTGAGTTCGGTGGTTTTGCAGTAGAGTTTGCCGTAAACATACTTTGAACCCCGGCCGTATTCGACCGTTGCGCCATTGACGGATAAAGAGCCTTTTTGTCTGCCGATATGATGCCCTGCCATATTGCGGAGTAATGCTTCCGAGTCGATCATGGATCCGGTGACATAATTGCAGGTTATGTCTATCCGGCTGACTCGGGCACCTGTCCATGTCCATCCGGAATCAGCGAATTTGTACAGCTTGCCGGAGGTGAAAGGCGGAAGTCCTAAGCGTTTAAGCAGTTCATTGATGCGTACAATACAACCCGCGAAAGTGTAGCCAAACAAATTATCCGATCTGCCATAGCGCGAAATATTGCCGGAGAATTCCACCTGATGGCCATCACAGCGAACCTCTACCCTGCTATCGAAACTACCTTCCAAGCCCTGCCGAGTGTCCACGGTATATTCAATTTCACCATCGGAATCTATGCGCAATACCCGGCCGCCGTTAATGATTGGAAGCTTTCCGCCGTCATGCACTCAACCAGGTGGCCTTGGCCAGGTAACAGGAAACGATCAGTGAAATACCTTCAAACACGCCAAAGAGCGAGAGCATGGATATGACCGATTGTCCAAGTTCGCCGGAGCCAATGGTTGCAAGCTGCGCATTGGCAAAATCCCGCAGGTATTCAGCAGCCCATGAAATGACAGCCCAAGAGGTAACCGCTACGGAGTGCCGGAAGGCAGATACATGCCGACATTGTTAACCTGAGTAAACCCGAAGTCGCCTGGACAATCTTCCCGGCTTTTCGGCGGATCGTTTACCGGTGTAGCTTTTATGGTGCTGGGAACTGTAGAAACAGGCGTAACGACAAGCGAAGTATTAGTGCAGTCAGCGCCGGTGAATTCATAACTTTCGCAGTAAACACTAGACTGTCCGCTTACTTCGTTTATAGCTGGCAATGCCTGAATTGCACTTGATAGCGCAATTGGAGTTGGAGTTATCTCCTTGAACGGACACAGCTTGGATACTTATCACCGAATAATTTTGAAAGAAAATTGAAGGAGCAAAATCAAATCACGATAAGCTACAATTCTCTCACACAGATCGAGGTCCTCTCGACTCAGTGAAAAAAAGTCCGTCATGATTGGACAGCTCCAAAGCAAGTAACAATTAAGATTGTAATTGCTACTTTCATCTCCATTTATAAGTTAATTTCAATTTCATGGGAGCATGATATGCGTGCTTTTCTATCGCTCACGGCAATTCTCTATGCGCTTTCTTTAAGCGGTTGTGGTTACAATACATTACAAGCCACGGATGAACAAATTAAAGCCAGCTGGGCGGAAGTTTTGAATCAATATAAGCGCCGCGCTGACTTGGTGCCTAATTTGGTCAATACGGTTAAGGGATTTGCCGCGCAAGAAAAGGATGTGTTGTTAGGCGTTACGGCTGCTCGCTCTAGAGTCGGCAGTATTCAAGCCACGCCGGAGCTGCTCAATAATCCTGACGCTTTCGCCAAGTTCCAGAACGCACAAGGTGAATTATCGAGTTCACTCGCTCGGTTACTGGTCGTCACTGAGAACTATCCCGAATTAAAGTCAGATGCAAATTTCCGCGATTTGCAGGCACAGCTAGAAGGTACTGAGAACCGCATTACCGTGGCACGCAATCGTTATATCAAGGCGGTGCAGGAATACAATATCGTGGTGCGCTCTTTCCCCAGCAATCTCACGGCAATGATGTTCGGTTTTCAAACCAAACCCAGCTTCACCGTGGAAAATGAGCAAGAAATATCAGCAGCGCCCAGAGTGGATTTCGCTGTGCCCGCACCGGCGGCAAAATAAACCAATATGATATTTACCAAAATGATCCGGCCGGGAATAACAGCATGGTTACTTATAACCATGCTGCTGGGTGCTACGCTCGCTATGGCCGATGCAGCCATTCCTCCACTCAAAGCACATGTCAACGATTTGACTGCAACCCTCTCCGCCAGTGAAATCATGCATCTGGAGCAAAAGTTACAGGCATTTGAGAAAACCAAAGGCAGTCAGATTGCGGTATTAATGATCCCGACTACACAGCCTGAGACCATCGAACAATATTCCATACGCGTGGCGGAAGCGTGGCAATTGGGACGTAAAGGCATAGACGATGGCATTTTATTGCTCATCGCCAAGAACGATCGTGCCTTGCGCATCGAAGTTGGTTACGGATTGGAAGGCGTGATACCGGACGTGATAGCCAAACGCATTATTGCGGATATTATGACACCGCATTTCAAACTGGGGCATTTTGCCAACGGCGTTGATGCCGGAATCGAGGCCATCATCCATCTGATTCAAGGCGAACCGTTGCCGCTTCCTAAAAACTCCCGGAACACTAATAGCGCTGCGAGTGAATATTCTCCGGTTGAAAATTTTATTTCCCTTCTGATCGGAGCGATGGTGCTGGGAAGAATTTTACAAGTTATGCTTGGCCGCCTTGCCGGCGCAATGGTTACCGGTATTGGCGTGGGACTCATCGGATGGTTGTCTTCTGCGTCGTTGACAGCTGCCATTCTGATTGCGATCGCGGCATTTTTCATTAATCTCTTTTTGAATAGCGGCGGAGGAATTTATCGAACCGGACGGAGTAGCTGGTCAGATCGCGGTTACCGGCATGGCGGCTTTGATCGTGGCGGTTTCGGTGGTGGCTTTGGTGGCGGAGGCGGCGGTTTTGGCGGCGGTGGTGCATCGGGGAGGTGGTAAATGAATTTTGCTCGTATCCTGCGTCACTTATTAACCGGGCAATTGACACAACGCCGCACATTTCCGGCCGTATCGCTTGCAGCGATCGAACAAGCGATTGTGCAATCGGAAATGACACATGGCGGTGAGATTTGTTTTGCCGTGGAAGCGGCGCTGAATACACTGCCGCTACTCAAAAGCCAGACTGCCCGGGAGCGCGCGATTGAAGTGTTCTCACAAATGCGGGTCTGGGATACCGCACACAATAACGGTGTGCTGATTTATTTGCTATTAGCCGATCGCACGGTGGAGATCATCGCCGACCGGGGTATTCATGCCAAAGTCCCGGATCAAGAATGGCAGGCTATTTGCCGGATGATGGAATCGGCATTCCAGCAACGGCAATTCGAGGCTGGCGTCATCGCGGGTATTCATGCCGTTGGCATGCAGTTGCAGAAATATTTTCCATTTGATCCGGAGAAAGATACCAATGAGCTTCCCAATAAACCCGCGGTGCTTTGAAGCGGCGTGCAGCTGAACTGCCTGCCGTCGAATCAGCAAGCATGCAATACCAATCGTCAGGTTAAGAAATTCGCTATCGCGGCAAACTCTTCCACCGACAAATTCTCGGCGCGCAACCCCGGATCGATTCCCAATGTACTGAAATCACTGGCTGTTAAATGTTGTTGTAGTGTGTTGCGAAGCGTCTTGCGGCGCTGTGAAAATGCTGCGGTGACAATTTGTGCGAATAATGCTTCGTCCTTAACGATGCGCGCGGATGAATCGCGCGGAGTCATGCGAACGATAGCCGATTCAACTTTTGGTACGGGACGGAATGATTCCGCCGGGACACTGAAAACATATTCCATATCGAAACGGTATTGCAACATGACGGAGAGCCGCCCGTAATCGGCTGTGGCGGGTGAGCCGACCATGCGATCGACAACTTCCTTTTGCAGCATAAAATGCATATCCAGGATATGTTCTGAGAATTGACTCAGATGAAACAGTAACGGCGTTGAAATGTTATAAGGCAGATTGCCGACAATGCGCAGTTTGCTGCCCAGCGCGGAGAAATCGAACTTCAGCGCATCGGCGGCATGGATGGTTAATTCTTCCTGTGCAAACGCTTGACTCAGCTTGCTCACAATATCGCGGTCAATTTCGATCACGTGCAAGTGATCCAGAACCTGCAACAAAGGACGCGTCAGTGCACCCAATCCCGGGCCAATCTCAATAACCCGGTGGCTTTTTTGCGGATAAATTTCAGCAACGATTTGCGCAATAATATGCTGGTCGACCAGGAAATTCTGGCCAAAGCGCTTGCGTGGATTATGATGCATGGCGGAGAAATTGGGTTTGGTTCTTTGCTAGCTGCACAGCCATTTCAATCGCTGTCAGCAAACTGCCAGGATTCGCCTTTCCTGTGCCAGCCAGTTCCAATGCGGTACCGTGATCGACTGATGTGCGAATAATGGGCAATCCCAGGGTAATATTCACGCCACCGCCAAAACTGGCATGTTTCAGAACCGGCAAACCCTGATCGTGGTACATGGTGAATATACAATCGAACTGCTTCAGTTGCGCCGGGTTGAACAAGGTATCAGCCGGTACCGGGCCGGTTAGCTGCATGCCTTCGGCACGTAATTTATTCAGTACCGGAATGATGACATCGATTTCTTCCCGGCCTAGATGTCCCGATTCACCGGCATGCGGATTAAGTCCAGCAACGGCAATACGCGGATTTTCCAACATAAAGCGCGTGATTAGATCGCGTTGAATGATGCGTAATTTGCTTTCGATTCTATCCGTCGTGATGGCTGCGGCTACATCTTTCAGCGGCAAATGCGTGGTTGCCAGCGTCACCCGCATATTCCCACCCGCCAGCATCATAACGACGGGGCTATGCAGCAATTCGGATAAATATTCGGTATGTCCGGTGAACGGGATACCGGCATCATTGATCACGCCTTTATGCACGGGAGCAGTCACCATGCCGTCAAACTGACCGGATTGGCAAGCGGCAACCGCATGGCGGAGCGTCTCTAGCACATACTGCGCATTCGCCGGATTCAATGTGCCCGGAACCGCTGTTTGCGCCAATGGCACATGCATCAACTGCAAGCTACCGGCTTCATGCGACGCTGACAGCGTGGCGGCGGCATCGATAAGTTTTAGCGGAAGCTGCAACTGCTGCGCGCGGGCCATGAGCAACTCACCATCCGCAATAACAACTAAGCGGCATGATAACGGTTGTTGCGCGATTTGCACGCATAAGTCGGGACCGATTCCCGCCGGTTCGCCGGGTGTCAGTACGAGTGAGGGAATGAATTTAATGTTCATGGTCGTCGTCCAAACGGTATTCCACATACGCTTGATCGCGCAGCTGCCGCAGCCATTCTTGCACCACGACATCGGCTTTACGTGAGCGTATTGCTTGCCTTGCAGTCTGACGACGCCGGTCCAAGCTGATATCTTGCGAGCGGCGTTCCAGCACTTGGATTAAATGCCAGCCGAATTGCGACCGGACCGGATCGCTTATCTGTCCCGGCAGCAGCGCATTCATCGCTCGCTCAAAATCTGGCACGGTATCGCCCGGCGAGAGCCAGCCGAGGTCGCCGCCGGAAGAAGCGCTGGTATCTTCGGAATACAGTTTCGCGACTTCTTCGAAGTTTTCTCCTTTATCCAGCCGCTCCTTAATCTGAAGAATCTTTTGCTTGCCATCGCTTTCCGAAGTCAGCTCATTAATTTTAATCAATACATGGCGCGCATGTGTTTGGTCAATGATGACGGTCGGTGTTTCCTGAGCGCGCCTGCCGAGCAGCTTGAAAATATGGAAACCGCTGGGGCTTTGTACCACCGGCGTCACCTCGCCAGGTTGCAGCGGTTCCAGCAGCTCGGCGAAGGTTGGGCCCATTTGCGTGACTGGGCGCCATTCGATAATACCACCCGTCTTGGCGTCGGCGGCATCGGAAAATTCCGCCGCGACCTGGGAAAAATCCACACCCTGTTGAAGCTTATCGGACGCCAATTTGGCCCGCTCCGCTCTTTGCTGAATTTGACTCGGTGCGATATTTTCCGGCACCAGGATCAAAATATGTGCAAGACGGTATTCGTCTTGACCTTCTGATGTTGATTTTTGCGTTTGGAGGTAATTATCCACCTCCCCTTCGGTCACATTCACCTGATGCTTCACTTCCCGTTCCTTAAGACGCGCCATGATCATTTCATCGCGGATTTCATCGCGGAATTTGTTGTAACTGATGCCGTCTTTTTCCAATACCGCATGAAATTCCGGCAAGGATAATTTATTGTCCGCCGCAATCCGTTGTATGGTCTCGTCCAGTTCGCTTTCACCAACCGCCAGGCCAACTTCCTTGGCATGCTGCAATTGGATGTGTTTCATGACGACCGATTCTAGCACCTGATTTTCCAGGCTACGTTGATCCGGCAATTGCACACCTTGCTGCTGCAGACGGCCAACCGCTGTCTTAACCGCATCGTCAAGCTCCTGGCGCGTAATCACATCTTCGTTCACCACGGCTACGATATGATCGATGGGTTTCGCAGCTGGGATAAACATCGACTCCTGCGCGGCAATGGGAGCCGATAGCAATACGATAAACAGCAAAGGAATGCAAAAATAATTGCTTTTATGCATAAAATGACAACACTGGATAAATGCGATAGGAAAAATCAACGCTTAATGAACGCTGGTATAGCCGGGAATGCTTTGTTGCAGCACCTGCAACGGGTTATTGCCAAGTCCCATTAACCCTTTCAACTCAAGTTGCACAAAAAATGCGGTGGTGGTCGTTTGTGTAGCGGTCGTCAACCGTTGCAGCACAACCCGTAAGGCCCAGCAGCACGAGTTATATTCAAAACCGGCCAGACCGGCCAGAATTTTATCATCCAGCAATGAATAATTGACCCGGGTAACGCCATGCCAATTTCCACCCAGCGGCCATTGCATTGAAGTATCCACTTGTTCCAATACACCGCGAGTAAACCGGTAGCCCAGATTGAACACCTTGCCGGCTTCCGGCTGGTAACTGATACCGGTGCGGACTTTCTCAATCCATAATTTGGATTCGTCCATCTGGACATTCGAATCGGCACTGATGGTCGGCGTCAGACGTCCGGATATCGCGGCAATGAAGTCCGACCGGCCACTGGTAACTTGAGGCGGAAGCAATAAAACTCTAGGGTCGTTAAAATGGAATTGCTGTCCAACGGCAAGGCGCAATCGTTCGATGCCCGTTTCCTGTTCCACGAATCGCGATGTCAACGCAGTCACGACACGATTGGCGTCATTGATACGATCACCGCCGCTGAAACGGTTCTCGGTCAGTATTTGCGCAAAGCTGAAGTCATTGACGGCGGAGTCAAAATTAGGCAAGAAACTTTGATTACGGTAAGGCGCGTAAACATAGAATAAGCGCGGTTCCAGTGTCTGAATAAATTTTGTATCCCATAGCTTTATTTGACGATCAAATGCAATGCCGCTATCCAAGCTGAAAATCGGCACGGTACGGTCAAGGTTGCTGCTTTTACCTTCGACCGGCGCTGAGTCAAGATTATAGTTAGTATAGTGCAACCCGAATTTGGGTGTGATATAGCCATATTCATTGCGCAACGGAACACTGACACTGGGATAGAAAACGAGACGATTGCCATCGACAAGCGTCGGATGATAAAAATTCGTCCAGCTGCTTTTCATCTCGAAATCCATTTTGCCGACATTATATTTGACGGCATTTAAAGCAAAATGCGGCAATCGCTCGTAAGGAGAAACAAATAATGCCAACGGATCCTGGAGGGTTTGAAAGCGCTGTGCAAATCCGGTGAAATGCAATGCGCCGTCCTTTCCTAATCTACCGTTGTATGAAACCCCGGCTTGTTGCGACAAGTTGGTCAAGCTGGTCTGGGCCAGGTTAGGGGTAAGCTCACGAAAGTACCGGTCGTCGGATACCTCGTTATAATTCATAAAACCTTGCCAGCCCCGGCCGATATTTTGCGAATGTGTGTATAAAACACCCCAGCGGGTTCGATCGGTATTAATGTCCATCGGCAGAATATCGAACAGTAAATGACCGTTCATGTTGTTATTGCCGATATAGCGCAGCTCGTTGCTTAACAAGAAGCCACGCATCGTCATAATCCGCGGTGTTATGGTCGCATCGATATTGGGTGCGATATTCAAATAAATCGGCAACCCCACATCGAAGCCAGTTTTGGCGTTGTAGCCCGCTACGGGCGCCAGCAATCCGCTTTTACGCCGGCCGCTGTAGGAGAAATTGATCCACGGCGAATACAGAATCGGCACATCTTTAAACACTACGCTGACATGCTTTGCGGTACCTATTTCTTTGTTATTGTCGATTTCCAGCTCTTCCGCACGCAGATACCAATCTCTTTTTCTTGGCGGGCAGGTGGTGTAGTTGGTCTCTTTAATCCGATAATGATCTTTGCCTTCAAAATACAAGATATCGCCAGCGCCGCGCCCTTTCCCTTGTTTCATGGAATAGCGCGGTTCGGTCAATTGACCGACTTCGGTTTTCATATTGAGTTCGAGTTTCTTGCCTTGCAGAATATCCTTAGGTCTTTCCAGGTGGATATTTCCTTCAACTTCGGCATCTTCGGTCTGCTCGTAATATTTCACACGATCAGCTTTAAGAGTATTGTCGCCTTGCTGTAAAACCGCATTTCCGGTTGCTTCGACTTCTTGCTTGTAATAACCGGTAATTCGATCGGCCTCGATGAATACTGGTTTCTTTTGCGGTTTGACGATGGGTTTATATTCGATCTCACCCTCACCTTCGACTCTGGGAACGACGCAACTGCCCCAACTGTTGAGCGGTAAAGTGAGCACTAACGCCAGGATAAATATACTCGGGATAATAGGTAATTTCATTCTGGATTTAGTGTGCAGTGCCTGTCTGTCTGATTCAATTATTCGCAATCCTTGATTACCGGTCTGCCGAATTCATCGCAAAATCTTACCGGCTTATTTGTCCCAATAACTCAACATTGTACTATTTCTCGCAGCCGATGTTCTATCGAAAAACAGGGATTTTAAAATGTTCAGAAAATCAAAATCCATTCAGCGTGCGCGGAACATGAAATAAACCGCGCCCACCATGCATAACGCGGCCCAGAGATAATCCAGTTTCAGCGGTTCCTTCAAATACCAGAGTGCAAATGGCACAAACACCGTCAACGTGATGACTTCCTGCAAAATTTTGAGCTGTGCGACCGACAGTACCGTGTAACCGATCCGGTTGGCGGGAACTTGCAGCATATATTCGAAAAACGCAATGCCCCAGCTGACCAGCGCGGCGATAATCCACGGTTTGTGATTCAATTCCTTCAAATGCGCGTACCAGGCGAAGGTCATAAACACATTGCTCATCGTCAATAGCAGGATGGTGTGCCCAATTTCGCGCATGTTATTACTCAAAACCACCTATAAACTGCATTACTAATCCAATTGCTAAGAAGCCAAAACCCAACAACTCAGTAAAAGCTTGATTTGATATTATGTCTCTTAATTTTTCTGTTAGATCTGCTTCCCAAAAATCTGGAACATCTTTAATCTTTTTTCTTGTTTTAAAAGCTGAAACGACAATAATCACTGCACCAACAATCTCAAAAATTATCCCTGTTTGATTGATACACCAAAGGATTTCTTCTGAATTAGTGCACATTTCTTTCAAATCCCTAACTCATTCCAAATAATATCAATCCGCTGCTTGATAGCATCATCCATCACAATTGGCGTGCCCCATTCCCGGTTCGTTTCGCCGGGAAATTTATTCGTTGCATCCAATCCCATCTTGCCGCCCAATCCGGAAATTGGACTGGCAAAATCGAGGTAGTCGATCGGCGTATTTTCAACCAGCAGCGTATCGCGCACCGGATCGACCCGAGTCGTGATCGCCCAGATCACTTCTTTCCAGTCGCGCACATTGATATCGTCGTCGGTAACGATGATGAATTTGGTGTACATGAATTGGCGCAAAAAACTCCAGATACCGAACATCACGCGCTTACTGTGCCCGGCGTACTGTTTTTTCATGCTGACCACCGCCATGCGGTACGAGCAGCCTTCCGGCGGCAGGTAAAAATCGGTAATTTCCGGGAATTGTTTTTGCAGCAGCGGCACGAACACTTCGTTCAGCGCCACACCGAGAATCGCCGGTTCATCGGGCGGTTTGCCGGTATATGTGGAATGATAAATCGGATTGCGGCGCATGGTGATGCGGTCGATGGTAAAAACCGGGAAAGTTTCCTGCTCATTATAGTAACCAGTATGATCGCCATACGGCCCTTCCAATGCGGTTTCTCCGGGATGAATCGCCCCTTCCAGCACGATTTCGGCGCTGGCCGGCACTTGCAGATCATTGCCGATACATTTGATTACTTCGGTTTTAGCGCCGCGCAACAACCCGGCAAATTGATATTCGCTCAATGTATCCGGCACCGGCGTCACGGCACCGAGTATAGTCGCTGGATCGGCACCCAAAGCCACCGCCAATGGATACGGTTTGCCCGGATTCAACAGGCTGAATTCGCGGAAATCTAAAGCTCCGCCGCGGTGCGCCAGCCAGCGCATAATGACTTTATTCGGACCGATGACCTGCTGGCGGTAAATACCCAAATTCTGCCGGGTTTTGTTTGGACCCCGAGTGACCGTCAGACCCCAGGTGATCAGCGGCGCAACATCGCCCGGCCAGCAAGTTTGAATCGGAATCCGGCTCAGATCGACATCGCTGCCTTCCCACACGATTTCTTGGCACGGCGCGCTGCTCAACTCCTTCGGCGCCATGTTCAGTACCTGCTTCAATACCGGTAATTTATCCCAGGCATCCTTCAGTCCCTTCGGTGGATCGGGTTCTTTCAAATAAGCCAACAGCTTACCGACCTCGCGCAACGCTTCAACCGATTCCTGCCTCATGCCCAATGCCACCCGTTTCGGCGTGCCGAACAGATTGCCCAGCACCGGCATGCTGTGCCCTTTGGGGTGCTCAAATAAAACTGCTGGGCCTTGCGCCTTGAGGATACGGTCGCAAATTTCCGTCATCTCCAGCGCAGGATCAATTTCCGTTTGAATGCGCTTGAGTTCACCCATTGCTTCCAGTTGTGCGATGAAATCCCGAAGGTCTTTATATTGCATGGATCGAATCCTTAATGCGGAAAAATGACAAAATCGAGCGCGATCCCGGCAAACACGGCCATTCCCACCCAATTATTATGCAAGAATGCTTTGAAGCACAGCGCTCGATCACGATTACGAATCAAGGCATATTGGTATGCAATCAAACCGCATGCGGTTATCAACCCGGCGTAGTACGCCCAATTCATCTGCTGCATTTGCCCGATGATCAGCATGATCGCGATGAAACAGGCATGACATACCATCACGCCCAGTACATCAAAGCGCCCAAAGGTAATCGCGGAAGTTTGGATGCCGATTTTCAAATCATCCGGTTTATCGACGATGGCATACTCGGTATCGTACGCAATCACCCAGAACAGATTGGCCAGCATCAGAATCCAGATAATTGGCGGCAAGCTATCGGTTTGCGCGGCAAAAGCCATCGGAATGCCGAAACTGAACGCTATGCCCAGATAAGCTTGCGGCATCGCAAAGAAACGCTTGGTGAACGGATAGCTTGCAGCCAAAAATAGTGCCGGTACCGAAAGCAGAATGGTCAGTTGATTCAAAGGCAGAATCAGCAGAAATGCGCAGATACTCAATCCCGCCGCCAGCAGCAAAGCTTCTTTGGAGCTGACCCGGCCGGCCGCCATCGGGCGATTCTTGGTGCGTTCGACATGCGGATCGATTTTGCGGTCAGCGTAATCATTGATGACACAGCCCGCCGAGCGCATCAGCACCGTACCCAGCACAAAAATGGCCAGAATCTGTCCATCGGGCAATCCCTGCGCGGCAAACCATAAACCCCATAACATCGGCCACAACAGCAGTAGAATACCAATCGGCTTGTCGAGCCGCATCAATTGCGCATAGGTTTTAATTCGATCTGCCAAGTTCATAGCGGTAAATTCAAGATAGCGGGTAAAAAAACTTCGGTGACTAAAATCGATTGCCCATGCAGTGTAAACAACGAGCGTCGTGCCCATAGATTGTCCGGTTTCTCCGGCAAGCGCGTACACGCACGATCATAAAGGAAATGGCCGCGGCTGACTTTTTTAAATTCCAGCGGCGTGCGCTTGATTCTGGGATTGGTAAACAAAACCGTTCCCAGCGATTTATTACCCAATCCGCTCAAACCCCGCCATGCACCGCGCAGGTTTTTATGCGCCACCACCGAATGCGCAAACACCACTGGCGTATTGCCGCAGTATAAATAAACTTCCCGCACCATGGCCAACTCACTGGCACGCAATCCCATCACATCCAATTCATCCCCATAAATCCTGCTGAACGACTGAAATATGCGTTGTACGCGAAATTGCCCGCAGCGATCCTGGATGCGGCGCGTCAATGACCCGCGATCCTGTAACCAGTTACGTTGATGGTATGAAACAGAAGTCAGTGTGGAATGCCATGCCAGCGGATGCGCTTTGTTCATTGCGGCAAAGCTACAGAATGAGAGTGTTGCATGCTAGAAATTCTTACCCTTAGATCTGGCAAAGCCATACTGAGAATTGTTGTGCGGCATTATACATCAGTCTCAAAGCGGGAATTGCAAAACGGGGATAATCACAATGAGGAAAGCGAAATTGTTGGTTTGTGTCATCACATCAAAATATCATCCACAGGGCTAAGAGGCATCGGCCTGTCGGGAGCATCGATCAGTTCCAGTAAATTAATCTCGATATTGCGTGAAATCGCAGTGAGCGGCAGATCATTCGGCTGTAAACCAAAAGGGTCCTCAATTTCATCGCCAATAGCATCGAGTTCAAAGAAGGCATATGAAATCAGCAATACCACAATAGGTGTCAGTACACTGGTGGTTTCAACCAGTCCAAACGGCAGGAAAAAGCAATAAGAGGCAACGATACGGTGGATCAGTACGGAATAACTGAACGGTAGCGGGGTGTTTCTGATGCGTTCGCAGCCGCCGAGAATATGGGTAAGCTCGTTGATCTGTGCATCCATCGCCGGGTGATTGAATTCACTTAACCACTGCCGCTCGCGTGCAATTGCAAGATCACGGCCCAGTTGCTGCAAAATGGCCAGCGGACGGTGTGTCGATTTGAGCACTTGAGTCAGATCTTCCGGTGTTAGAAATTTTTTGATTTCCTCAGCGGAATCTTCCCTACGTAAATGACAGCGCAGTGCATGTGCATACGCAATCATGCGTTTAACAAACATTTCACGAAACTGCCGCACCGCCTCATTATCCTGTGGTGCTTTGATTAGAAAGCATGTTTGACGGGCTAGATTACGCGAAGTGTTGACCAATGCGCCCCAAAGTTTGCGCCCTTCCCAGAATTTATCGTATGAAGCGCTGTTACGGAAGCCCAGGAATATACCCAGCGCAACACCAATCAGCAAGAACGGAGTCGTCGTGAGCGTGTACGCTTGAATGTTGTAGTACAGCTCAATATAGGTCACGATCATCGCGGAGATAGTCACCATGAGGATACGCGGCCACGTCACCATGAAACTGCTGCCTCTGAAATGAAACAGCAATCGTGTCCATGAAACCTTATCCTTAACAATCATGACAGTAATGATCCTTTATTGTTTGATTCAATCTATTCATTTGATCTTAACCGGCTAACGATGGCAGCGTACCGGTGACAGCAATCCATGTATATTTATACTCGCAAATATTCGGTTTTATCCCCTAGCCACCGCGCGATATGCCGCTGCACCAGCTCAGGATAGCTATTGAGCATTTCTTCCGCAGCAGCTTGCGCGGCCGTGATGAGTTCTCCATCTTGTTCCAGATCGGCAAAACGTAGCATTGGTACACCACTCTGCCGCGCTCCCAGGAATTCACCGGGACCGCGTAAGTTTAAGTCCTGACGGGCGATTTCAAAACCATCCGTGTGTTCAAAAATAATTTTGAGCCGCTTGCGGGCAATTTCGGATAAGGGCTGTTGAAACATCAGGATACAAATACTGGCCTCCGGTCCGCGTCCAACACGGCCGCGCAGTTGATGCAGTTGCGACAAGCCCATGCGCTCGGCATTTTCGATCACCATCAGCGATGCATTTGGCACATCCACGCCGACTTCAATAACCGTTGTCGCGACCAGTAATTGGATTTCTCCTTGCTTGAACGCGGTCATCACAGTGGCTTTTTCCTGCGCAGGCAAGCGTCCATGCACCAAGCCAATCGTTAAATCCGGAAAAACCGAGTGCAAATTTTCAAATGTTTCCATCGCGGTTTGCAGTTGCAACGTTTCGGATTCCTCGATCAACGGGCAAACCCAATAAACTTGCTTGCCTTGCTCGCAGGCATGGCGTATGCGCGCAATGACCTCGTCACGGCGGTTACCGGCGATCAATTTGGTCACGACCGGCGAACGGCCCGGCGGCAATTCGTCGATGATCGACACGTCCAGATCGGCGAAATAACTCATCGACAATGTGCGTGGAATCGGTGTCGCGCTCATCATCAGCTGGTGCGGCACTTGATCGGATTGCGTGCCTTTCATGCGCAGCGCCAGGCGCTGCTGCACGCCGAAACGGTGTTGCTCATCAATAATCGCCAAACCCAATTGATGAAATATCACCTGATCCTGGAACAGCGCATGCGTACCGGCAGCCAAGTGCGCGGCGCCGGATGCGATATCGTCCAGCACCGCTTGCTTTTGTTTCTTCTTCTGGCTGCCGGACAGCCAAACCACCTTGATTCCCAATGGCTCAAACCAGCCGGTTAATTTCTGAAAATGCTGCTCGGCAAGAATCTCGGTCGGTGCCATGATAGCCGCCTGATAACCATTTTCAATCGTCTGTAACGCCGCCAACGCGGCCACGATCGTTTTGCCGCTGCCGACATCGCCTTGCAGCAAGCGCTGCATCGGATACGCGGAAGCCAAATCTCGACTGATTTCTGTGCAAACTCTGATTTGCGCGGTTGTCAGGGTAAAACTCAGTTGCGTGAGAAATTGCTGTGTCAGTGTGTCTTTTTGCGCCAACGCCGGTGCGGAACGGCTGCGCCGTTGCCGGTAGTGCAAACGCATCGATAATTGCTGCGCCAGCAATTCGTCGAATTTGACGCGCCGCCAAGCCGGATGCGTGCGCGTTTGCAACGCTTCGATCGATACCTCGGGCGGCGGATTATGCAGACACTGGATGCTATCCGGAAGACTCATCAGCCGGTATTTCTGGACAATAAGGTCAGGGATGGTTTCGGTCAGCATGTGCTGTGCATTCCGCAAAGTCTGTGCGATCAATTTGCTCAGAATCGTTTGCGTCAAACCCGCTGTCGTGGGATAAACCGGCGTCATTGTATCCGCCAGCGATTCTCCGGCGCGAACGATGCGGCATTTGGGATGCACCATTTCGGCGCCGAAAAAACCGCTGCGAATCTCGCCTAATAAGCGCACACGCTTTCCCACTGCATATGTTTTGATTTGACTGCCGTAGAAATTCAGAAAGCGCATCACTACAACACCGCTGCTGTCTTCCACCTGGCAAACCAGTTGCCGTCTGGGACGAAAAACCACTTCATTGTGAATTATAACGCCTTCAACCTGCACCGTTTGCCCTGGCGGCGCATCGGCGATGGGAAACAGATGTGTTTCATCTTCGTAACGAATCGGCAGGTGCAAAATCAAATCCAGTTCGGTAGCGATGCCCAAACGGGATAATTTCTCCTGCACCTGCGGGCTGGCAGTCACTGAGTTGATTGATCAGCTTTGCAACACCATGACTGCATCCATTTCCACCAGCGCATCACGCGGCAGCGCTTTAACACCGACGGCGGCACGGGCCGGATAGGGTTGGGAAAAATGACTGGCCATGATTTCATTGACCAGCGCGAAATTGCCGAGATCGGTGAGAAATATATTGAGCTTCACAATATCGTTCAAACTGCCGTCACTCGCTGCTGCCACCGCTTTCAGATTGGCGAATACCTGCTGAATCTGCGCTTCAATCCCGTCTGCCATTTGCATGCTGACCGGATTCAATCCAATCTGTCCCGATATATAGATGGTATATCCTCCTCCCCGTACCCGCACTGCTTGCGAATAAGTGCCAATGGCTTGTGGCGCATCGGCGGTATGGATGATTTGCTTGGTCATTTTTTCTCCTGATGAAATTGATTCGGTATTTTTTGTTATAGTTGGCGCCCGCGAGCAACCTTAACCGCACTATTGCGGTATGATGCAGTGAACTTGGGCACATTTCAACCAGGCCGGAATTTTAATCGAAACTTCATTTGTATTTTTCATGCTATGCAAAAACTGATTATCCAGGGGGGCGTGCCGCTACACGGCGAAATTTCCATTTCGGGCGCAAAAAACGCCGCGCTTCCAGTGTTGTGCGCCGCATTGCTCACCGGGGAATCGCTTAAAATAACTAATGTCCCCGCATTGCATGACATCACCACCATGCTGTCACTGCTCAAACAAATGGGAACAGACATTGTTGCAACAACAAACGCCGGTGAAGTTGTGCTCTCAGCCGCTACGTTGACCAATCTGGTTGCGCCGTATGAAATGGTGAAAACCATGCGCGCCGCCATTCTGGTGCTGGGTCCTTTGCTGGCGCGCGCCGGAGAAGCGGAGATTTCCCTCCCTGGCGGCTGCGCCATCGGTCTGCGTCCGGTCGATCAGCATATCAAAGGCTTGCAGGCAATGGGCGCGGAAATTCATATCCGGCATGGCTACATTCATGCCGTAGCGAAAAAACTGCACGGCGCGCGCATCGTTTTCGATATCGTGACGGTCACCGGCACCGAGAATCTGATGATGGCGGCAACTCTCGCCGAAGGAACGACAATTCTTGAAAATGCGGCGCGAGAACCGGAGATTATCGATCTTGCCAACTGCCTGAAAGCGATGGGGGCAAAAATTCAAGGCGCGGGCACCGACATCATCACGATTGAAGGCGTACCGTCGCTGCATGGCGCGGAACATATGGTCATGCCGGATCGTATTGAAACCGGTACGTTTCTGGTCGCGGCTACCGCCACCGGTGGTGAAATTCATTTAAAAAATACCGATGCGCATCTTCTCGACGCGGTTCTGGATAAATTAACCGAAGCTGGTGCACGGATTGACTCCAACGGAAACTGGATCAACCTGAAAATGCACGCGAAACCCAAGTCTGTGAATGTGCGTACCGCTCCCTACCCGGCTTTCCCGACCGATATGCAGGCGCAATTCATGTCGCTGAATTGCATTGCCGATGGAACCGCCATCATTACCGAAACCATTTTTGAAAATCGTCTGATGCATGTACAGGAATTGAAGCGCATGAACGCCAGCATCGAAGTCGAAGGCAACGCCGCCATCGTCACCGGCATTGCTCACTTGGACGGCACCAATGTCATGGCAACCGATCTACGCGCTTCGGCCAGTCTCGTGATTGCCGGATTGATTGCGCAAGGTGAAACCGTGATTGACCGTATCTACCACCTGGATCGCGGTTATGAAAATATCGAAGGAAAACTATCCGCGCTCGGCGCGCAAATCCGCCGTATCCAATAAAAAAGGCTTTTGCCATCGCAAAAGCCTTTCATTCATTGCAACAAATCTTAAACCGCGTGTGCGGTCAATCTTTATTAGAATTTAGGTTGTTTGTAGCTGACAACCAAAGTGGCGATTTTCTTGTTCAATCCCATGACTGGAACAACCAGAATTTTTTTACCGTCGACATCCGATCTAACCGAAATCTTTTGCAAATTCAGAATTTCTTTCGGAAATATTTCCGTTCCTTTTGCTTCTTCCAGCCGTTTATCGGTGGAAACCAGCAATTGTCCATCTTCACCGATCAATACCACACGTTCGGTGTCTTTCATTCTGACGATTTCGCTTAAGTATTGATCGATCTGATCAATATTGTTGCGGATTAATTCACCACGTACCGCCCAAGATAAAACTTGCCCGAAGCGTTCTTCTTCCTTCACGTATTGCTGATCGGCATATTCCCTGGCTTGTTGTGTGATAATCGCGCGCTCGCTTTCAAGTTTCTTCGCCATATCGGATTCCACTTTGCTGACGGCGATCATTTTCCATGCGATGACGACGATAATAAGTCCGATCAATGCTCCAGCATACTTTGCGGGCAATTGCATTGTCGGGATCTGTGCCATCCATTCGAACTTCGAATTGAATTGTGAGAATAAATTATCAGTTTTGGATTGCTGGTTTGGATTTTGTCTACTATTGTAATCCGACATGAATAACTCCTTGTGTTATGGGTGGCAGAGGAAAACGCGAATTATCCACTAATACGTATAGAAGGAAAAGTGGCGTGCATCAATTAACTGAAATGATTCGCGCTGCGGATCGGAAAATTGACAAAAATCGCACCAGCACAAAATAACCGGCTGGGTATTTATGTTGGCTCTAGACTAGCAGAGA
>FSSH01000703.1_pt1 | contig 23519 bp, 18 predicted proteins | sample 1166101 | NCBI WGS metagenome assembly FSSH01 (sample SAMEA32972668, study PRJEB13176) | freshwater metagenome | biome: Drinking water system; feature: Biomass in drinking water that filtered by 0.45 um membrane; material: drinking water | place: USA | collected 2012-12-20 | depth 0 m | reverse complement strand
AGTTTTCAATCGGCGCCAACAGATCGACTTGCCAGTCAAATGCGGATGAAAGTTATCCAGCATCAAAATCAGTATTACGGTCTTGTTTTTCATTTGCCTTGCAAAATTCCTTTGGAAATAACCGGAAAACTCAAAGGTGCAGAACCGCAAAGTTTAATTGCTAATCAGACAGCCATTTGGCGCAAAGTCCACCAACACTTAGACAATCACCTGCAACGCACCGGGAGCAAATAATCATGGCCGATAACAAACTCTGGCAAGCCAAACTCGCCGCCCGTGTTCACGATCCGGCGGAAAAAGCCCTGGTTTTAATGCGCGACCCTGCCGGACACGAAGGCGGCACCACCCGTGAACTGTTCAACACCTTTTTCCCGCAAGGTATCGACAGTCAAACCAGACAATGGATCAAAACCGCCGATCACTGGGCTTCGGCTGCTGACCGCCCGCAGTTTCCGCAAGACGCCAAAAACCGTTATGCCAGTTGGTCACAAGTGCGTTTTGACCAAAGCCCCGAAATCAAGCACCCTTTGACCGGCAAGTCCCACAACCTGGGTACACTGACCATCGAACCGGCTCACATCAAGGCGTTTAGTACCGATAGTTTCAAAGCCTTGATCGAATATAACCCAGACGGTGGCATAAACGGGCAACTTACCTTGCTCAGTTTCTGGCGTTTCGGACCGGAACTCAATCCGCAAGGCATAGGCCATTTATGGCGGCTCTTACCTGCCGATACCCGCGTACCCGATCACACCATTTGGGCGCACCTGGATTTGACATCGGCATTCTGCGGTGCGTTTGCCGCCGACCCCGACCAACAACCGGCCTTGCTCAACATCAGCTTTGGCCCGGTGCAGTCGTTTATAGCCGCCGGGCGCTCCACCTCTGACCTTTGGGCCGGTTCGCATTTGTTGTCGCGCATCGCCTGGGAAGGCATGAAAGTCATCTGCGAACAACTGGGGCCGGATGCGATCATCTTTCCTCAGTTGCGCGGTGTGCCGTTAGTCGATTTGTGGCTACAAAACGAAATGGGCTTGCCGGAAAGTCGATTTGCAGACTGTGAATGGCGCAAAGCCAAAACCGACGCCAATCCCTTGTTTTCTGCAGCTTTGCCCAACAAGTTCGTGGCACTCGTGCCGGCATCGTTAGCAAAACCATTGGCCGAACAAGTCACCGCTAAAGTTCGGGAATGGGTAATGAGCGAAGCCGAAGCCATGCTGGATGAATGTCTGGAAATCGCCAAGCTCAAGCAAGCCGATTTGTATTGTTACCAGCAACTTCGCCAACAATTGGATGGCTTCCCGGAAGTGTACTGGGCTGCCGTGCCCTGGTTGTGCGAACAGCAAGACGGCAAAGTGAATACGGATGCCTTGCAACAGGCGATGCAAGCTTTTTATCCATCCACTGGTAGGAGCGACGCCCACGTCGCGAGCGAAAGCGATAGTCGTAACGAATGCGTCGAGCCTACAAACCCCGGCTTTTTGGGTAGCGAATTGTGGCAAACCCTCAACCAATCCATCCAGCCCGAGCAAGACTGGATGTTCTACAAACCCAATCCCGGCGTGTTGTATCCGGCGGTTTACGACTTGCTGGATAGAGTGGCGGCGGCGGCCAAAGCTACCCGCACTTTTCAGCAACAACCGCAGCAAGGCTACCGCAATACTTTAAGCGGCGAATACGAATGGCTAACCACCGATCAAACTCAACTTGCTTGGTCGCCAGGACAACGGCAGAACACGCTCTGGCAAAAAGTCGCCGCGCAAAAACCGTCCTGGGTCAAAAAAGGCGAGCATTTGAGTGCGTTGGATATGCTGAAACGGCTGTGGCCAAAACACTTTATCGATGAAATTAAAGGCTCGGTGGAAGGCTTGCAAGGCATCAGTCGCTATGTAGTATCCACTCACGACATGGCATTTTCCACCAGCTTCGAGCAATGGCTACAAAACCCGAATCGAGAGTCCTTGCCGATTGAATTAATGGCGATTCTGGAAGGCTGGCCGGAACAATCAGCCCTTCCCAAAAAAGTGCTCAACATGGCAGGATCGGACCAGCAAGCGCGATTACTGGCAAAGAAACTACCATCGTTTTGGGAGGCCAATTGTGACAACGACGCCTTAAAGCCCAATATCAAATCTAAGCTCACAGGCTTTTTTCAGGAAACCTACTACGCCCTAATCATGATGGACGGCGACAACATGGGCGCATGGCTGGCCGGTAGCGAAGATCAATATAGACTTGCCTACCAAGATAGTTGGCACACCAAGCTAAGAGCCGGTATCGATCAACGTTATGCCGATCAGCTCAAACCCTATCTGCAAAGCAAACGCTATCCCTCACCAGCCCGGCATATGGCTATCTCTGATGCCCTCAACGGCTTTTCGCTGGATTTGGCTCGTTATGTAGTTGAGGGTTTGTACAAAGGCAAGCTGCTCTACGCCGGTGGCGACGATGTGATGGCGATGGTCGCTGTCGACGATTTGTTACCGATGATGTTGCTGTTGCGGCTTGTCTATAGCGGGGTTTTTCCGGTCAATGGCGAGCCGTTGACGGTTTGGCAGCAATTGTTCAAACAGCCGGAAGCCAAACTGCGCATGGCCAATGGCTATGTCATGCAGTCCGACAACAGGCTTTATCGTGTGATGGGCGATAAGGCAACCGCCTCATGCGGTGCGGTAATTGCTCATCACACCGCGCCATTGGGGCAAGTGTTAAAAACTTTGAGAAATGCCGAAAAGCGAGCCAAATCCAGCGGTCGAAATGCCTTTGCCATTGATTTGCTCAAGCGTTCCGGTGGCGCAGTAAAACTGACTTGTCCCTGGTTTAATAATCCTGATAGCCCGAAAAGTTTGCTGGACAGCCCGATGGGACAGCTGCTGAGGCTCAAGGATGCGTTGGCCGAACCTAATATGTCGCGCCGTGCTGCTTATATTGCTCAAGACTGGTTACGACAATTACCGCCGGATTCACTATTCGCAAACAATCCAGCGTCTTACAAAACCTTGTTGCAAAAAGCCTTGGAATATCCACTGCTCAAGCAAAACCAAGGCATTCCGCAATATCACGATTTGGCGAGAACCTTGGTCGAATTGGGTGTATCGCAAACAGGGCAAAGCTGCACCGCCTTCATCACCCATTTCATCGGCATTGCCGAATTTTTGGCCCGCGACAGCCGCTCAGGAGGTGCGCAATGAGCGAATTCCATTTTTTACAACCGCTGGACGTGTTGTATTTACGCGGAAATCGCTTGTTTGGCGACAGTTCCGCCACTGGTGAAGCCATTATGCCGCCTTGGCCGTCTATGGCCGCCGGTGCGATACGCTCGCAAATCCTAGCCAGTCTTGACGTCGATAGCGGCCAGTTTGCCCAAGGTAAAGCATTAATAACCGGTGCGTTGGCGCAAAGTCTGGGTACGCCAGACCAGCCAGGCGATTTTCGAGTCAGCCATTTCCTGCTGGCAAAATACCAAGCGTCTCTAGGAGCGACGCCTACGTCGCGACCAACCGAGCAAGTTGAGGTTTACCTGCCCCTACCCGCCGATGTGGTCGTCCTAGCAGACAACAGCAACAAACAGCCTCACTACCTGCAACCGCACCCTTTACCGGCGGCGATACAAACCAGCGCCCACTGTCCGCAAATCCCCGTGTTACGCACTGCCAAACAAGCCAAACCGGAAGCTGGGCTATGGCTCAATTCGGCAGGTATTCAGGCATGGCTGAACAGTCAAGCCATTGATGCCAGCCATTTAGTTGAAAGCAAATCCCTGTGGAAAATCGACTCACGCCTAGGTATTGCCTTAGATGCGCAAGGCCGCACCACCGACGATGGTCAGCTTTATACCGTTGAAACTGTGGCTTTGGCTGAAGATATTGGCTTTTTGACCGGTATAGCAGGTGCTGAAAATTTGCTACCTGCCAACGGTGTTTTACGTTTAGGTGGCGATGGCCGCGGCGCTCAGCACAGCCAAATAGTATGGCAACCACCCCAACCGGATTGGGAGCTAATAGCCCAAACTAAACGCTTTCGCTTGCTGCTGACCACGCCCGGTTTATTCGAACAAGGCTGGTTATTACCCGGCATGACAGCGGAAAACGGCGGTTATCTCTGGAAAACCCCGGATATTTCGGCGCATTTAGTTACTGCCAGCACAGCTAGAGCAGAAACCATCAGCGGTTGGGATATTGCCAGCAATCAACCCAAACCCGCATTGAAAGCGGTCAGTAGCGGCAGCGTTTACTGGTTCAATCAATTTGAAGGTGATATCAGCGCCCTTCAAAAGCTTGTCGAACACAGTCTATTTCATATCGACGCGTATCCTGACCAAAAACGATGCGCGGAAGGTTTTAACAACATCATGATTGCGGCGTGGCCGCTTTAAATTCAGGAGTAACCATGTTTCAGGAAACCCGAATAGCCTTTTTATATTGCGTCAGCCCGGTCCACATGGGCACCGGCATGGCGGTTGGCGGCTTGATCGACAACCCCATCCAGCGTGAACGCCACACCGAATACCCCATGATGGCCGGTTCCGGCATTAAGGGTGCAATCCGTCATGATTATTGGGCTCAGCATGAGGACCGCAAATTACTGAATCGCCTTTTCGGCCCGGATCAAAGCGCGGCCGAACACGCCGGTGCGCTGAGTTTCAGTGACGGCCAACTGGTCGCTTTTCCGGTACGTTGCGCCAAAGCCGGTTTTGTTTATGCCACTTCACCGTTGTTGTTGGCGCGGCTGAAAAGGCAATTGGCGTTAGCCAAGATTCAAGCGGATTGGGTTATTCCTAACCCAGAAAGTGGCAAATGCAAAATCTTGAATCCTGACTTAATGACCGAAAACAAACTAGCCTTGGAAGCTTACGAACTAGACCCGCAATTAGACCCAACTTTGAAGCCGATTGCCGACTGGTTAGCGCAACATGCATTGCCAGAAACTAACGGTTACGACTATTTCCGTGACAAGCTCACAACCGACTTAGTGCTGTTATCTGATGACGAACTGCATTATTTCGCCCTCAATTCGACTGTTGTTGAACCGCATGTCCGTATCGACGACATCAGCGGCACAGCCGATGGTGGAGCTTTGTTCTACACCGAAAACCTGCCGCCGGAAAGCTTGCTGTTTACCGTCATCATGGCCAGTCAGGAGCGATACAAACGCGGTGACAGTGCGGAAAACCGGCTGGATGCCACGCAAATCATCAAAACACTGGTCGACGGCGGCGACAATTGGCAAGCCTTGCAAGGTCGCATGCTGCAATTCGGCGGCGACGCCACCACCGGACGTGGGCAAATTGTTTGTTCGATTGTGGGAGTCGGACATGACTAAACAGCCCAGTCTCGACCAAAAACGTGCGGCGTATGCCTGGCAAAAAGTGCAAGGTCAAAACGATGAATACGGCAAGCTTGCCAAAGGTGCGCCAGCGTTAATCATGAACAACGGCCTGATGCAGACCTTGGCGTTTTACCAAGATAAAGGCAAACCTCATCACAAGGCATTGAACGAACACATGATTGATTGGCTTGCCGCCTATTTCACTCATCAAGACAATGTCTCGATGCCTTTCGACAAAATGATGGAAGCTTTGTTGAGGGCTGACAGCCAAAAGTACCGCAAAGCCACCGAAGAAACCTTAGCCCTGTTGCGCTGGATACGCCAATTGGCTGCCATCAATTAGCCTGGAGCATCCAAGATGAGCAAAGCAGCAATTCCAAGTTACATGGGCAAACATCTGGCCGGTCAGGACATAGCCCCCGGCCATCGCTTCGGTTTGTATTTTCCGGTTTGGCAAAATGATTGGAGTAGAGCAGAAAGCGCCAAAAAAGATGCGTTGAAGACAGTAGCCACATCGTTACCGCCGAACTCAATAAAGCTTGCGGAAAGTTTGCAAAAGCGTCAACTGGCCATTGCCCTGCAAAACCCGCAACTGGCTTATTTTCCGGCCAAAAGCACCGCGCCGTTCATGACCGGCATGGGTAACGAACACCCACTGGAAAACGGCTTTGCCTTTTTAAATCCTTATGGCTTGCCATATTTGCCCGGTTCCAGCGTCAAAGGTGTATTGCGTACGGCTGCGGAACAACTGGCTTTAGGCTTATACGGTGAAACCGGTGGCTGGGATATGCTTAGCGTGTGGTGGCTATTTGGTTTTGAAGCGGGCGGTTCCATGTTTCAAGGTAAGCCCTATCAAATTGATGTGCTGGACGAAGAAGCCCACCGCCGCCAACAGGCTTATCAATCCTGGCTCGAAACGGGCGATTACGACCAGGACACTCTCAACTGTTTTATCAAGGCCGTGGTCGAAAAAAAGGACCAGAAAAAATACCTGGAACAACCCAAAGATTTCTTGATTGATCTGATTAACAAAAAAGCCTTGCGCGAAGCGCTAAGTAATCAAGACGCACTGTGCTTCTGGGATGTTTATCCGCAAAGCAAAAATTTGGCTATGGAAATTATGACCCCGCATCACATGGGGTACTTCCAAGGTAAAAATGGTGTTCTAAATGCCCCGCACGATTCCGAACAACCCAATCCGATTGTCTTTTTAACCCTTCCGCCAAACAGCCTTTTCGACTTCTATTGCACCTGCAACAGTGCCAGTTTACCTGAAACCTTACGGCAAAACTGGCAAGCTTTGATTCAAACCGCGTTTGAATACGCCTTTGACTGGCTGGGTTTTGGCGCGAAAACGGCGGTGGGTTATGGGCAGATGCAACTGGATAACAGCGCGTTAGCCACATTGGAGGAATCTCGAAAACAAGCAGAATTTCAAGCCCAACAACGCGAAGAAGCCAAACGACTGGCCGATCTACCCACCGTTGAACGCGATATGGCGCAATTACTCAAAGAGAACAAAGACCCCAACAAAAAGCCTTATCTGGTTTTATTGGAAGTCGTAAAAAGTGGGCGCTGGCAGGATAATGATAGGCAACAGGTCTTACAAAGAATTCAGCAATTAATGCTGGAACTCGGCGATTGGAGACCAACTACGCTAAAAAAAGATCCGTCTAAGGACAAAGAACATCAACGCACGCTGGAAGTGCAAAAACTGCTTGCAAACTAACCATGCTCACCTATTTCATCACCCGTCACCCTGGCGCGATTGAATGGGCAAGGGAACAAGGCCTTTGCGTTGACCAGCAAATCGCCCATCTGGATATTGACCTTATCCAGTCGGGTGACACGGTCATCGGCAGTTTGCCGGTCAACTTGGCGGCAGAAGTGTGCAAAAAAGGTGCAACTTACATTCATTTATCACTGACCGTGCCGGCATATTGGCGGGGTCAGGAATTAAGCGCGGCGCAAATGACTGAATGCGGGGCAAGACTGACAACATTCCAGGTCTCTGAACCCCATCTTGTTAACGACTAGCCACTTGTCTGTTGTGGCTAGGCCAGTGACCTTGGTGTTCAGAATGACTAACCGGCACTAACCATGAAAAACATCCTGCTCTGCACCCTCGGTGCCAGTTGGGCCGTCATTCCGGAAGCATACGCCTTTCTGGCGCCCGAACAATTGCCACTTTATCGACACCATCCTGAGCAAGCCGCACTGCTCACCTCAAAATCCGAGGCCAAACTCAATCCCCCCGATGAAATCTGGGTGTGCACCACGCAAGGTGATCAAACGCAAAAAAGCTTGAAACAACTGACTGCTTGGGCTGAAAGCTTGTCCCCTATTCGCTTACGCGTCTGGCAAGCAAAGTACACCAATCAATTAGCCAGTCAATCGGAATGCGAACTCATTAAGGAACTGATATTCCGTGCCTGCTTAACCGCACATCAATACGCGGAAGGCGGTCAGGTCGTATTGTCCTTGGCGGGGGGGCGTAAAACCATGAGCGCGGACATGCAAAGAGCAGGCAGTCTGTTCGGATGTCAGGCGCTATTACATGTCATCAGTGCAGATGGTTTACCAAACGAGTTTCGGGAGGCGGGACCAGATGTTTTCACTCAGCCCCTACCCGCCGCGTGGGCCGCACTGCTCACGCCGCTGATTGCCGGACAAACCCACCGCAGCGATCTGCTGGATATCAACCTCGATGGTCTAGCGCCCATTGTTTCCCCGGAATACCCTTTACCCTGGCCAAAGGCTGGCGAAATTGCCGAATTTACCCACGCAAGTAACTCATTAAGTCAAGAACTCACTAAACGCGAACGCGACAGCAGCCGCTTATTCGGCAATTACCTAGAGAGCATCGGTAGCCATGAAAGCCATGAAAACTGGCGCAGTTTATATCGCTTGCCTCCACGCCGCATCAACGACCTGAGAACCACGATGCTTGGGCCACTTCACCGTGATTGGCTAATCAACGTTCCAAAAGCCGATCTGCATAGGCACCTTGGCGGATGTCTGAATTTGGCTGCCCAGCGCACGGTGGCCGCGGCTATTTGGGAAAATCTAACTAGCCGTGAGCGCGAGCAAGCGCTAACACATTGCCAATCGTTGCTGCAAAAAGACCAATGGCCCTGGAATTGGCCAGAATATCTCGCCAGCCATCACGCACGTAGCCATCATGCCGCAGTGATGCTGCTGCATGCCACTGACCAGCAACTCCGCCAAAATCTCTGGCAAGCAACCGAGCCACGCATCGCATTGAAAGACAGGCATCCACAGGGGTTTTCCGCCTACGAGCGTCCCGGCGAACTCTCCGGCTCCGCGTTGCTCACGCATCCGGCAGCTATCAAACCCTACGCCCAAGCCATTATTGAACAAGTTGTCGCCGAGGGTTTGGCTTACATCGAACTACGCGGCAGCCCACAAAAATACGGTAATGGACTGAATTTTCTCCAATGTTTCCACCAAGCCGTGACAGAAGTACTCACAAGCTTGCCAAACAGCGACAAGCCCCAGATTCGCTTTATCATTATCGTTGATAGGCGTGCCGGAAAGGACGATTTGCAAAACACCATCTCAATGGCCATCCAAGCCAAGCAACACATGCCCGAGTTCATCGTAGGACTCGACATGGCTGGCGACGAAACCCGATGTCAACCCGATCAAGTCGCCAGTTTGTTTACACCGGCCTTTGAGGCTTGTTTGCCTATCACCATCCATGCTGGCGAGGGCGAAGCCGCAGATTCCATATGGAAAGCGGCGTACCACCTTCACGCCGACCGCATTGGCCATGGGCTTACGATCAACGACAATCCGAATCTTGCCCAACGCTTTCGCGATCGAAACATTTGTCTGGAACTCTGCCCCAGTTCAAATCGGGAAGTGGTCGGTTTTTATGATCCCAAGTATCCGAAAACCAAAGGCCTGCCAAACTATCCATTACTGCCACTCTGGCGCGACAAGGGCTTGCCACTCACCTTATGTACCGATAACCCTGGCATCAGTACCACGACCTTGGCCGATGAATACCTAACCGCCGCGCGCATGACGAATGGAGAAATCAGCCAATGGGACGCCTTGGCAATGATCAAACAAGGCTTTGTCCATGCCTTTTTACCGGCTCAAGATAAAGAACGTTTATTGAAAAACATCGATGCCAAACTTTATTGCCAACTGCTGGAAGCCCTATGAACATTGCTGCCCATTTAATTCTGGTGTCCGCGCAACCCATCCCCAACATCACCCCAATGCTCGACGAAGCCATCAAACCGCGAAACGTGGTCATGCTGGTTAGCAACGACATGGTTGAAAAGGCGAATGCGCTGGAAAACATCCTCAAGCCACGCGGCATCGGGGTTCGACAGCAAAGAATTGCGGATCCCTGGGACGCCAACCAGATTAGCGACGTTATCCTTGATTTGCTCTCGGAATACGCGGAAGGGGAAATAGCCCTCAATGCAACGGGCGGCACCAAATTGATGAGTATCGCGGCCTATGAAGCGTTTCGCAGCGTTGAGGCTCCCATTTATTACGTCCATCCCGAGCAAGACCGCCTGCTATGGTTGTCGCCCAAACAGCCCGCGCACGAACTGGCGGACCGTCTGAAACTAAAAGACTACCTGATGGCTTATGGTGCCAGTCAAGTCGACATCCCCCCGCCGCAAGGCGTCAAACCGGAAATTAGAGTGCTGACAGAGACCCTTTTAACCAGTATCGATCGATACGCCGATGAACTGGGCAGGCTCAATTATTTGGCTTACCTGGCGGACAATCCAACACTCAGTGTTGAAATCGAGCACGGGCCGCAATCCAAACCCATGCTTTGGGAATTGTTGGAACTATTCGAACAGGCTGACTTGTGCCGCATAACCGGACACCGCTTACACTTCACAAACGCCGATGCCCGATTCATGGCTAATGGAGGCTGGCTGGAAATGCACACCTATGGTATTTGCCTCAATTTAAAAAAAGCATTAAACATCCAGGACCTGGGGTGTAATGTAACCATCGAACGTCAATCAGGGGGTAAAGTCACGGTCAAAAATGAAATAGATGTTGGCATCATAAAGGCTAACCGACTACACCTGATCGAATGTAAAACCAAGCAGTATGACAAGGAGGCCGACGTCTTGTACAAACTGGACAGCCTGCGCGACTTGATCGGCGGTCTGCAGGCGAAAGCCATGTTGGTGAGTTTTAACGACCCAGGTAAATCAATGCGCGCACGCGCCAGGGAGTTACATATTGCGGTATGTTGTAAAACCGAATTGAGAAATCTTCAACAACAGTTACAGAGTTGGTTTTTGGCGGACAGATAACTTTTATAAAATGAAAAATCGTGACAACCCTATCTGTAACCACTTGAAAACTGGAGGTAAAAACCATTGAGCTAAATTGAATAACAGACCTTATAAAGAAGGGATTAAGACTAATTGTACACAGCTATTGTTTACTGCAAAAGCGAATTGAATAACAGACCTTATAAAGAAGGGATTAAGACGCAACAAAAAGGCATCATGAACCGCTTTTAACAAATTGAATAACAGACCTTATAAAGAAGGGATTAAGACTCGATATTTCACCTCGACCAAACGATATAGACGAATTGAATAACAGACCTTATAAAGAAGGGATTAAGACCTTTCATTGTCGTTCTCTTGTGAAGTTGGTTAAAATTGAATAACAGACCTTATAAAGAAGGGATTAAGACGTCTAATAGTTTCTTGATTGTTCATTTTATTATCAATTGAATAACAGACCTTATAAAGAAGGGATTAAGACATGCGCGGCTGACTCTTGTGACTAAAAATGTGAAATTGAATAACAGACCTTATAAAGAAGGGATTAAGACGTGCGTTTGTGTTTAATTTTTGCATAGTGTTTAAATTGAATAACAGACCTTATAAAGAAGGGATTAAGACGTTTCCTTTCTGCAACCTGGAAAGCAGCATCGAATTGAATAACAGACCTTATAAAGAAGGGATTAAGACTTTTAAGATAACTTCAGTTCCAGACTTTTCGGTAATTGAATAACAGACCTTATAAAGAAGGGATTAAGACCGTAAATCGCTTTTGTATATGCGCGTTTTGCTAATTGAATAACAGACCTTATAAAGAAGGGATTAAGACCTTCTTGCGCTGTTCGGCTTTATAGGCGCATTGCAATTGAATAACAGACCTTATAAAGAAGGGATTAAGACTCATTTTCCAAATTGGCTTTGCTTTAAACAAGTCAATTGAATAACAGACCTTATAAAGAAGGGATTAAGACGGGTGTTAGGCTGCGTTTGTTTCAGCCTTGTTAATTGAATAACAGACCTTATAAAGAAGGGATTAAGACTCACCAACAGATAGAAAATTAAGCGGCATCAGAAAATTGAATAACAGACCTTATAAAGAAGGGATTAAGACTGTCTTCAATAGAGACAGTATTGACAAGGGCTTAATTGAATAACAGACCTTATAAAGAAGGGATTAAGACCAAGCACCCGCTGAGTACGTTCTAACGATGCATAATTGAATAACAGACCTTATAAAGAAGGGATTAAGACATAAAGCTGGGCGGCTACTTCGCGAAGTTGTTCTAAATTGAATAACAGACCTTATAAAGAAGGGATTAAGACTTAGCTATCGCTGCTAACAGCTCTTCATAAGATAATTGAATAACAGACCTTATAAAGAAGGGATTAAGACTTAAGGCTTGGCGTCCAAGTCACGCTATAACCTCAATTGAATAACAGACCTTATAAAGAAGGGATTAAGACTGTTCAAAAGTGAGTGTATCCATTGTGATGTTCCAATTGAATAACAGACCTTATAAAGAAGGGATTAAGACTTCGCTCTTCAACAATACTGTTAAACTCAACTAATTGAATAACAGACCTTATAAAGAAGGGATTAAGACTCAAATGGCGAGTATTCAGCGATGGGTGTATTGAAATTGAATAACAGACCTTATAAAGAAGGGATTAAGACCTCCGCTTTTTGTTTTTTCGCAATCGCAGCCGAATTGAATAACAGACCTTATAAAGAAGGGATTAAGACCAACTAAGTTGCTATTTGACTGTGTTTCGCTGCAATTGAATAACAGACCTTATAAAGAAGGGATTAAGACGAAAAGCTGACATTGTTTGAGAATGGACATCAATTGAATAACAGACCTTATAAAGAAGGGATTAAGACCTTTGTTTCCAGCCATAACGTGGTGGTCAAAGTAATTGAATAACAGACCTTATAAAGAAGGGATTAAGACATAGAATGCCATGATAATTATCCTCAATTGGGGGGTAATTGAATAACAGACCTTATAAAGAAGGGATTAAGACGAATCTTTCTAACCGCTTCAATCTGTGCAAGATAATTGAATAACAGACCTTATAAAGAAGGGATTAAGACCCATCGGATTCGTCACTCTCCTCGGATTCATTGATAATTGAATAACAGACCTTATAAAGAAGGGATTAAGACTGCGGATTGTTTGGTTAGGATGCCTTGCAAGGCTAAATTGAATAACAGACCTTATAAAGAAGGGATTAAGACGCTTTTAAATCATTTAGGCCTTTTTCCTTTTCAGAATTTAATAACAGACCTTATAAAGAAGGGATTAAGACGAAGGCTACACGATGAAGGTTGGCGCCTTCAAATTGAATAACAGACCTTATAAAGAAGGGATTAAAGCACTTAGTGTTCTGCAAATGCGGCCAAGGATTACATCTTAAAATGACCTTATTAAGAAGGGATAGTTAGATGGCTTTTTATTGGGAGGTAACTGACTTAATATTTTTTACGATGACTAAACGTTGCCCATCATTTTGATTTGGCAAGCTTGTCAACTCCTACTGTCGTTTGGGGATTGGTTATTTTATTGCCATGAAACAAAGGCAACTGTATTTAGCGGCTTACGACATTTCCTGCAACCGTCGGCTGCGTAAGGCGCTGTATGTGTTGCGGGCCTATGCCTCGGGCGGACAAAAATCGGTGTTCGAGTGCTTTTTGACCATCACGGAAAAACGCCAACTGCTAGAAGACATTGCCCAAGTCATAGACCCTGAAGAAGATCGCTTTATCTTGTTGCGCTTGGCGGGTGCTAAACAGATCCGTACTCTTGGTAAGGCGGTGGCTCCTCAGGACGGTTCGTTTTATTACGTGGGGTAGCGGATGAGCAGTTTGTATTTGGATCGCAAGAATTTAGCGCTTAAGTTGGACGGGCAGGCGTTAGCACTTTACGAAGATGGTGCCCGCAAGGGTACTGTGCCCTTACATTTACTCGATAGGGTCGTGCTACGTGGCAACGTACAACTGGAAAGCCGTTTATTGGGCGCATTGAGTGAGCGCAATATTGGGCTGCTGGTGCTGTCTGGGCGCAATACCGAAGCTACTGCGATGTTGGCGGGGCGTTCACATAACGACACTGCCCGGCGTTTAGGGCAGTATCGGGTGAGCTTGGACATGGATTTGCGAACGCCTTTGGCGCGCTGGTTGGTCCTGGTAAAAGTCCGCTCGCAACTCCGGTTGTTAAGGCAGGCCTTGTTGGATCGGCCGGATTTACGTTATCCACTAACCGGCGCCGTGCAAACCCTGTCTGGCGTCATAGGCCAGTTGCGTGAGGATCGATTGGCTATGTCGCTGGAGAGTTTACGCGGTTATGAAGGCGCGGCGGCTGCCGCTTATTTTGGCGGCTTCACCCGCTTGTTTGCACCGGCGTTGAATTTTACTGGTCGCAGTAAGCGTCCGCCGCCTGATCCGGTGAATACGTGTTTATCTTTGGGCTATACGCTATTGCATTACGACGCCGTGCGAGCCTGTCATATTGTCGGCTTGGATGGCATGTTGGGGTTTTATCATGATGTCAGTTTTGGGCGCGAATCGCTGGCTTGCGACTTGATGGAGCCCTTACGGCCGCTGATGGATCGTTGGGTTTGGCAGTTATTTCGGGAACGCGAGTTACGACCCGAGTATTTCAGCGATGACAACGGCCGTTGTTTGATGAATAAGACGGGTCGGCAGCGGTTTTATGCTTTTTATGAATCGCACGCAGCACCCGCACGACGTTTGCTGCGACGTTATGCGCATGCCTTGAGCAAGCGTTACCAATTGGCCTGTGAGGCAGGCTAATGCGTCCTTTGTATATTGACGGTGCGCCCAATTGCCGGGTGGTGTTGGACGAGCCGGCTTTACGGGTTTCGCTAGCGGATAAGGCCGATCAGTTATTTCCACTGTCCCGAATATCACGCGTGGTTTGTAAAGGCATGGTCGAGTGGTCGATGTCGGCACTGTTGGCCTGTGCTGATGCCGGTATCTCGGTGTTGTTTTTGGAAAAAAACGGCGAGTTGCGCGCCCGTTGGTTTGGGCGGGCGAGTGAAAGGCAATCGCTGACCCAACGATTACTGGATTTGTTGGCTCGCTCGGACGGCCCGGGCTTACTTGAAAATTGGACCCTTGCTATGGAGAAAATGGCCGCCCGCAGCTTTGCTCGACGCATCGGCTTGCCTGAGTGGCGGGAAGCGCCGGTGCCAATACTTCGCCGACAGTTATCCGTTAGTTTGGGGAGCGAGGGGCGACACCGAGCGAACCTGCTGGAGAATATTCTGCATGCTGAACTGCTGGTTTGGCTGCCGGAAGCCGGTTTTGACGGCAACGATGACGCTTTAGTGACCAGCGAGCTGGATCTGGCAGCGTTTTTGAGTCGCTTGTTGATATGGGATTTCTATCCCTTGCTGCTGGACGTCGACCAAAGCTGTTCCGGAGCGCCTATGCAGGCTATGGCTATGATATTCCAGCAACGGGCTGATCGTGCGTATCTACTGTTTCGAAGTACGATCAATAAGTTGCATCAATTTTTACTGTCTGTCAACTGATGGCAGATAGTGAGTTAGGCTTATATTTGATTGCTTATGATATTGCCAATCCAAGACGCTTGGGTAAAGTGCATCGCATTTTAAAAAAGCAGGGGCTACCCGTGCAGTACTCGGTGTTTACAGCGGTGCTGAAACGGCCGAGCTTACTGCGGTTATTGGAGCGAATTGAGCAACAGATCGGAGCGGTTGAAGACGATGTGCGTTGTTATCGTCTGCCTGCACAGACCGATACGGTGTCTTTAGGCAAACAATTGTTCCCGGACGATGTGATGCTGTTTACCGGCGGTGTGAACCGAATTTTGGGCAACTAGCGTCTTATTTATTACTTGAAATACTATCTATGAGAATTTTACATACCTCGGATTGGCATTTAGGCCATAGCCTGCGCGGCTTTGACCGGCATTTTGAGCACCAATGTTTTCTGGATTGGTTATTGGTGCAGCTTCGCCATCAGAATATCGATGTGTTGCTGGTCACTGGCGATATTTTCGATAACGCCAATCCGTCTGCGGCCTCGCAAAAGCAGTTATACCGGTTTTTACAAGCGGCGCGCGAAGCATCACCGCATTTGCGGGTGATGATGATTGCCGGTAACCACGATTCGCCGGGGCGACTGGAAGCACCTTCGCCGTTGTTAGAGTTGTTTGAAACTAAGGTGGTGGGCCAAACGTGGCGCAATGCCGACGGTGAGATCGATCTCGATGCCTTGATCGTAGCCTTACATGATCGCCATGATGTTTGTCGGGCCTGGTGTTTGGCGGTGCCGTTCCTGCGCCCGGGTGATGTCCCGCGTGTAGAAACCGATGGGGATAGCTATCTGGCAGGGGTGCATGCTCTGTATCAGGCGGCTTTACAGAAAGTATTGTTAAAACGGCAAGCCGGTGAAGCTATTCTGGCGATGGGGCATTGCCATCTGGATGGTGGGGCGGTCTCGCAGGACTCGGAACGGCGGATCGTCATCGGCGGGTTGGAGGCGTTGTCGGTCGCGATGTTTGAGAAACCGATTGCCTACGCGGCTTTAGGTCATTTGCATTTTCCGCAAAGCGTCGGTGGTAAGGATTGGGTGCGGTACAGCGGTAGCCCACTGCCGATGTCGTTTTCCGAGATTGATTATCCGCATCAAATCGTGTGTGTGGAATTGGCTGGTGAACAACTTAAATCCATCCAAACTCACCTCGTGCCACGCGCTGTGGATTTACTTAGGATTCCAGCTAAGCCGGCCCCATTGTCAGAGGCCTTGGTTGCACTGGAGGCTTTATCGCTTGCCAATCAGGTGTTGCCAGAGGAACGCTGGCCTTATCTGGAAGTGAGATTGCTGTTGGATGCACCCGAACCTTCCGCCAGGACTGAGATTGAATCGGTTCTGAATGGCAAGCCGGTGCGTTTAGCGGGTATCGATGTCCGTTACCAGCGAGGTGACCATAAAGCCTTGGACACTGAGGACCCGGCCTTGGGCGATCTCAGTCAGTTACAGCCGGAGGACCTACTGCAACGGCATTATCAAAAACTATACGGTGCGACCGTGCCCGATGACCTGTTGCAGGCTTTTCAGACCTTATTGCTGGAAACCGAGGCATCCGCATGAAAATTTTAGCCATTCGCGGTAAAAATCTGGCCTCCTTGGCAGGGGAGTTCGCGATCGATTTTTTGCAACAACCCTTGGCTTCTGCAGGTTTGTTCGCCATCAGTGGGCCGACCGGATCCGGAAAATCTACCTTGCTTGATGCCTTGTGCCTGGCCTTGTTTGATAAAACTCCGCGTTTACAGCAGGCTGGTACGCGAGGTGTGCACTTGCGCGATGTCGGCGATGAGACTTTACCGCCGTTCGATGCGCGCAATCTGTTAAGACGCGGCTGTGCTGAGGGTTATGCCGAGGTTGAGTTTATCGGCAACGACCGCCAACATTACCGGACCCGCTGGAGTGTGCGCAGGGCAAGGTTACGCGCCGATGGCAAATTGCAGGCCAGCGAAATGACGTTATGCCGATTGCCTGAACAACAAGCCCTCGGCGGCAAGAAAACCGAAGTGCAGGATATGATTGTCGAAAAACTGGGCCTGAGTTTCGATCAATTCACCCGTGCTGTGTTACTAGCTCAGAACGAGTTCAGCGTGTTTTTAAAAGCGCCAGATGATGAACGCGCCAGTTTATTGGAAACCTTGACCGGCACTGATGAATACAGCCGAATCTCCATTCGCGCTTTTGACCGCGCCAAACAGGAACGACTCACGCTGGAAGGCTTGCAACAGCAGCTCACCACGCAACAGCCGCTCGCCCCCGCCGAGCGAGAGGCCTTGCTGGCCCAAATCGAAACAGCGCAGTCGGCTCTGGATAAAGCCCAGCAACAGAAAACCGAACTGGATGGCTATCTTAACTGGCATCGGCGCTATCAAGCATTACAGACTGCCGAGCAGCAGGCACAAGCGCAGCTACAAAACGCCCAGCAGGCACATGAACAGGTCCAGCCCCAACGCCAGCAATTGCAGCTCATCGAATCCTTGCAAGCGGCCCGCCCTTTGCTGGTCGAGTACGATAGGCTGCAGGACGAATGCGAGCAACAGCAAAAGCGACTGACTATTGCGGAACAGACGGCGGCCTCCACCTTGGCTTTGCAACAACAGGCGCAGCAAAATCGGGCTGTAGCCGAAGCGCAATTGCAGCAGGCCGAGCAGCAAAAAATCGATGCAGAACAGGATATAGCCCAAGCGCGCAGCTTGGATGCACAAATCCAGACGCTGCAGCCGCAACATCAAAAACAACAGCAAGACACACTGACGGCCCAACACCAAGCGGCGGAATTACTCAAGCAATGCAGCGACACACAACAAAGTGAGCAACGAACGACCAACGAACTGACGGACTGCAACAACTGGTTGGCCGAGCATGAACATTGGCAACGCTTAAGCGAGCAATGGCCGCGCTGGGAAACTCTGTTCCGGCAAGGCAAAACCCTGGTTGGCGAATTGGATTTCGCACGTTCGCTGTGTGCAAAAAACGAGTCCACCCTGACTTTGGTTGAGTCAGCGACGCACTCGGCTCGACAAGCGATGGAAGCCCTGTTACTGCAAGTTTCGCTGGCTGAACAGCAGTGGCAAACGGCAGCGCAACAGGCCAAATCGTTTGACACCGACGCGCTCGCGCAAGCATCGGAGCAGCATCAGGCGTACCTGTCGACTTTACGGCAGACTGAAAGCCAGTGGCGGGAACTGTCGCGACTTAACGCGGAAGTCGATAATCACACGGCAAGCCAGCAGACAATATCGGCGCAGCGGCAACAGGCCAGTGAGGCGCTACATACAGTCGAAAACGCGTTGCCGAGGTTGATTGCCAGTCACGACCAGGCGGCCAAAATGCTCGACTTGGCCAAATTGGCCTGTAGCGAGCGAGTGGAAGCCTTACGCGCCCAACTCAAACCCGATACGGAATGTCCGGTATGTGGCGCCACGCAACACCCGTTTGCCGAACACGATCATCCGTTGCGGCGCGAATTACAGCCATTGGAACTGGAAGTCGAGGCCTGTTGGCAACGCCGGCAACAGGCGGAACAAGATCGTCAGCGTGGGCAACTGGAGATCGGGCAATATGACAAAGCCCTGCAAACGACCAACGAGTTACTGGCGGCACTGCGTCTGCAGATCGACCAGCAACAGCAAAGCTGGTTGGACATTGCGACAGAATTGTCGGTGCTGGACGTACCCGATGCGAATAAATTAGCCTGGTTGGCCAGCGAAATTCAGACGACAGAACAGAGTTTGCATGCGGCTGCCGAGCAATTGAAAGCCATGAGTGCGGCTTTTGCGACGCGCGACCAAGCCCGCGAGGCATTGGAGAAGCTGAAGTTGCAACAACAGGTTTTGCAACAACAACTGGATCAAGCCAGTACGGACCGGAACACAGCAGATCAGGCTCTGACCAACGCCCGCGATAAACAGCAAACAGTGGCCCTGCAACATGAGCGCTTGCTGGACGAGTTGGATGGTGCGTTTGACGATGCGGCCTGGCGCCAAGCCTGGCAAACCGATGTGGAAGGGTTATATCAAGCCTGTCTGCACCATGCTCAGGATTGGCAGAGACGCTATCTACAACAGGCGCAGTTGAACCAACAGATTTCAATTCTCCGAACTGAGTTGGCGGCTTTGCAGGCTAATGCGGATCAAGCGGTTCAACGCCAGGCCCAGGCAGAGGCATCGTTTGCCGTTATCGATGCCGACTTGGCTGCCAAACAGCAGCAGCGCCAAAACATGCTGAATGGCCGCTCGGTTTCGGAAGTCGAACAAGCGTTGGCCACGGTGTTGGGTGACGTCAAAACTGCTCTGCAACATACAGTGACTGCAACCCAGGATGCGGCAGCGCAAGTGGCGACGGCTCAGGAAGCGGTCAGCCAAATCGGCAAATTGCTTAGCATTCGCCGGACTGAGTGGCAGGCAGCCGAATCGGCGGTGTCGCAATGGTTGCAAGCCTTTAACGATAAGCAACCGGAACGTCCTGCGCTGGCCTTGGAGTCGCTGCGACAGCACTTACAACGGGATGCTGCTTGGCTGAATAGAGAGCGCGAAATCCTACAGCAGCTTAACCAGATGCTGATGCAAGCGCAGACCGTATTGGCCGAACGCCGATTGCAATCTGAGCAGCATTTGCAAACGCGAGGCTCGTTGGAGAGTTTTGAGGTGTTGGCGTCTCAGCTGGCCGGTCTTTCTGAGCAACTTGAAGCACTGACACAACAACTGAGCGATTTGCATCTGCAGCGCCGTCTGGATGACGAGCGTTTGCAAGCAAACGCCAGTCTGCAAACACAAATTACCGCCCAAGCTGCCGTCAACGACACCTGGGCCAAGCTCAGCAGCCTGATTGGTTCCGCCGACGGCAAACGCTTTCGCAATATCGCTCAGCAACTGACCCTGGATATTTTGCTGGGCTATGCCAATCAGCATTTGAAAGACTTGAGCCGACGCTATCGTTTGGAACGGGTGGCCGAAACCCTGGCATTGCAAGTCATCGACCAGGATATGGGCGACGAAATCCGCTCGGTACATTCTTTGTCTGGTGGAGAATCCTTTCTGCTGTCGTTGGCTCTGGCTTTGGGACTGGCCTCGTTATCCTCAAATCGCGTATGTGTCGAGTCATTGTTCATTGATGAAGGCTTCGGTAGCCTGGATGCCGACACGCTGCGAGTGGCGATGGATGCCTTAGACAGTCTGCAAGCCATGGGTCGCAAGGTCGGAGTTATTTCCCATGTGCAGGAAATGACTGAGCGAATCGGTACCCGGATACAGGTGAAAAGATGCGGCAGTGGATCGAGTGAGATTGTGGTCTGCTAGTGAACCTAAAAGCCAAATTGGCCCACTCTTCAAAAAACCGCTGAGTGGCATGGGCTCGAAAAGTGAAAATAAAATAAATCAATTTTCGGGCTGAGCCCTTTTTGTCATCAATCCAACCCATAGTCAAAGAGACTAGATCAAACGACAAAATTTCTATGGTGACAGAATTAACCCAAGGCAATTTCTGCTCAAAGGTTCCGTAACCTGCTTATCTACCCAGCTATAGGATCCAATATTGATGCCTTGTTCATAAGCCCAATATGCCACTCGGTTTGAGCAAGCCTGATTAGAGTTGAAATTAATTAATTCATAGACCAATTCAGCGTTATATCGAAGATTTCTATCGAGCCAGTGATCGAGATGTCGTTCAGCCGCTAACATGTCAGATTTGTGCCGGTTGCAGGAGGCATGAGCGAGGACAAAGTTATGAGCTAAATCCCGAGGATACTTTGACCAGGGTACGAAATGATCAACATCTGCCTGATTAAAAAGGGTCGAACCACAATAGAAGCATCTGTTGGATTGAATTTTTCGCAATAACTCAGAAACTTGGGCTAGGCATGCTCTCGGGGTCCCAAACATAAAGGATTCCAGGGCATCGACTTGTCCTAAGATCTGACTGTTACTTTTATTTTTTCGGATGTGTGTAATCCATCCAGCGCGGGCCATTTGCTGAATAAAGGAATGAAATGTTCTTAACATCAGGGCTACGCCTTCATTGAGAACAATTTTTCCTGAAGGATTTGGGTATTCATAAAGAAATGGAATTTGAGTACCACCAAAATTCTGGAGATACTTAACCGGCATTTCGGCAACAGTTTTCCCAATGGTGCGGAGTGTTGTCGGCCAGCTAGAGTATTTTTTCGCCTCAGACAGTGTGGTTGCGCCCTCTTGTCGCAATTTTAATAGCGCATTGACTACTGCCGTTTGTTTGCCTTGGTTTTGGTTTAAAACCTCGGTGGTCGCTCCCGCGGTTCCGGACGAGTAAGGTACTGTTTGCGGCCAGTACAATTCGGCGAATTTTTCGGCTATGGCAATCATTGGGATTTCAAGTTTCCCATCTACATGATTAGACTCGACCGAAATCTCTGCCAACGCCATGAGCAAAGCAAATTTGTAGGTTGCGACAAATTCACCTTCGTCAAAAAGACGCTGCAGTTGTTGCAGAAAAAGAAGTTGGCGTTCCGCACTCAGAATCATGAAGACCAATACTTTGCTTTTTCAGGAATAATCCAACGAATGCCACCACGTGGGTCTTCTTGGTCGCCTGAATATCGAGGGATGAGATGTATATGCAGATGAGGCACTGTTTGCCCTGCTGATGGTCCGTCATTAATGCCAATATTGTAGCCATCCGGCTGGAACTCTTTATCCAAACGACGTTTAGATTCTTCCAGTAATGAAAAAAGCGATTCTCTTTCCTCAGGCTCTAGCTCAAAGAATGAAGCAATATGTCTTTGAGGGATAACCAATGTATGCCCAGGAGAAATGGGATAACCATCTCGTATAACCATTCCCAGGCTGTTCGATAGAATAATTCGCTCTTTAGGTAACTCGCAAAATGGACAATTCATATTGATGGTCAAATTTAATTTTTAATTAAACACTAGTTGCAATGAGTTTGACGGATCCTCGCTCGGCGAGGGAGGTGTCATAAGTAGTGCGTCGACGAAATTATCTCGCGAATACCTCCTGAATCGGGACGACCGATGGGGCATTTCGTTACACTGGTAAGCGAACGCCTTGTCGATCCATGCCCAAGTCGTCGGTAGTAGCTACCATCAATGTAGTTTTACCCAATCGGATTAAACTGGGGTTGCAGGCGGTTGGATTTTAATTCAATAACTTAGATTGAGCTGAGCTTTCGTTAGATGACGTCTTGCCGCTTGCCAAAGATGACAAGACGCTTAACATAATGTGGCTACCTTGGTGGATTACGCTTTTAAGCGCTTAAAGATCTAGCGACCTTTAGGTTTTTCCCAAAGATCAAACTGATTCCGAAAAACAACCATCCCATCGAGGGCAAAGGTACATTGGAAATCGGTTCTGTAACAAGGAAGTGACCAAATTTAGTAGTAGCATCAAAACCTCCAGTTGCTGATGCTTGCAGTCCAATATTCATTAAATCGATGCTTGCATTGGTTCTTGATGTGGATTGGTCTAAATATAGACTAGAGACTAAGAAATTGTCCCCTTGGGTGGTTCCAGTGACGCCAATTGAGCGAAAGACACTTCCAGAGATTTGGGTTGCTCCCAACAAGTTAATTAAATTTGCAAACTGTACTTTCTCACCACTTGAATGAGCGACGCTGTCGTTATTAACTATAATGCCAGCATTTGCAAACAACCCAATGACCTCGCCAATTGTGGCGTATCGAAATCCTGTCAAGTCAGTATTATTAAGTCGATTATTTACCTGACTTACCGTTTCACTTTCTGTATAAGTCAGATCAAGCCAATATAATCCGGACTGGGAGTCGTAAGACAATAACGCGTCGTTTGTAGTTTTCCAATCTACTGATGAAACTGATGCAAAGCCAAGGGGGGATAAGGCGGTTAGAGTAAGAGATAAAATAAGTTTTTTCATATTATACAAGTCCAGATTTCAATACCGTATTGGCCTACAGTAACTAAAAATATGGATCTATTGAGCATATATGTAGGTGTCACCGCCCCTCAAAATTATTGAAATTTGAGGTAAAGCGCGGCGGTCAATACTATGATAGTTGACTATCGACAGATCTGGTGATCCCATCCAGAATGCATAAATCCATGTCCAATCTGCCAATACCTGGCAGCTTATCACCACGACGACACCTCATTTCTAGGCGATATTGTTAGGAAATTTTACTGGCTTTGTAAGATTATGGTCAACAGCAGGGGGCAAACATGGCTTACCCCGAAGATAATCAACAGTTAACAGGGCAGCAATGAGGCCCCGGCGGATGCCCGGGAATGACTTACGTTTGTATCCATTAGACACACGTTGTTATGCAGCTTCAATTAGGCCCCGGC
>FSSH01000464.1_pt2 | contig 23541 bp, 22 predicted proteins | sample 1166101 | NCBI WGS metagenome assembly FSSH01 (sample SAMEA32972668, study PRJEB13176) | freshwater metagenome | biome: Drinking water system; feature: Biomass in drinking water that filtered by 0.45 um membrane; material: drinking water | place: USA | collected 2012-12-20 | depth 0 m | reverse complement strand
CTAGGTAGGGCAATTCACCTATGAGGAAATCGTGTCGGCTCATCGAGAAAAGGTGATTGCACACAATCTGTCGCTCCCGCGCGAGACCCCTTACGTAAGACGGTCGCGAAAAGTTTCAGGTGTGTGTCAGCACCGCGATCGCTCTGGCTCCTCCCGCCTTTTCCGGCCATAGACCGGCCTATGCCGCACCCCCTCGCCGCCGGACGGTCCCATAAGCCCAGCCGCGAACGCAAGCGCAAGACGTTCCCCGTCCTTCGGGTCCGGCCCCTCATCGCCGACGCGCGGCGCGGCCAACTGATCGCCGGTCCCCTCGTCATTCGCTGCGCGCTCGGCCGAAGCGGCATCGCCACCGTCAAGCGCGAAGGCGACGGTGCCTCCCCGCGTGGGCTGTTCCGCCTTCGGGAGGTGTTCTACCGGCCGGATCACCTCACCGCGCGCCCTCCCACGGGCTTGCCGATCCGAGCGACGCGACCGTACGACGGCTGGTGCGATGCGCCCTTGCACCGGCGATACAACCGACCGGTGACGCTGCCTTGCCCAGGCATGAGCGCCGAGGAGATGTGGCGCGGCGACGGCCTCTACGACCTCGTCGTCGACATCGACTACAATCGCGGGCCGATCCGGCCCGGACGCGGCTCCGCCATCTTCCTGCACGTCGCCCGGCCCGGCTATCCGCCGACCGAAGGCTGCGTCGCCCTCGCGCGCTCCGACCTGTTGCGGCTCCTGCGAAGGCTCGGGCCGCGCACCCGCCTGCGCATCGGGTGACGACGTTCAGCGGGTCGCGAGAGCCGGCCGCCTCAGCGTCATGATCGCGGCGGCCGCGAATAGGCATAGGGCACCCGCGGTGAAGAAGGCCGGCAGATAGCTAGCGAGCACGTCCCGCGACAGTCCGGCGCCGTAGGCGGCGCACGCCGCGCCGAGCTGATGCCCGGCGAAGATCCAGCCGAAGACCAGGGTGGCGCGCTCGCGCCCGAACCGGGCCGCGGTGAGGCGCACCGTCGGCGGCACCGTGGCGATCCAGTCGAGGCCATAGAGCAGGGCGAAGAACGAGAGCCCGACCATGGAGAAGTCGGAGAAGGGCAGGCACATCAGCGCGATGCCGCGCAGGGCGTAATACCAGAACAGGAGCCAGCGGTTGTCGTAGCGGTCCGAGAGCCAGCCCGAGGCCACTGTGCCGATGAAGTCGAAGGCGCCCATGGCGGCGAGAACGCCGGCAGCCTGAACTGGCCCGATTCCGTAATCGGCGCAGAGCGGGATGAAATGGGTCTGGATCAGCCCGTTGGTGCTGGCGCCGCAGATGAAGAAGGTCCCGAACAGGATCCAGAACACCCGCGTCGCCGCGGCCTCGCGCAAGGCAGCGATGGCGCCGCCTGCACTCGGGGGAGGGGGCAGAGGCGCCCCCGTCGTCGCCACCTCGCCATAGGGGAGGAGCCCGAGATCCTCGGGCCGGTCGCGCATCAGGGCGAGGACGCTGAGCCCCGTGACGACGAGGAGGGCGCAGACGACGAGGAGCGCGGCGCGCCAACCGAGCGCTTCGGTCAGCGCCGCGAGCGCCGGCAGCACGATGAGCTGCCCGGTGGCGGAGCTCGCGGTCAGGAGCCCGACGACGAGGCCGCGGCGATGGGTGAACCAGCGCGTCGCCACCGTGGCCCCGAGCACGAGGGCGGTGAGCCCGGTCCCGACGCCGACCACCACGCCCCAGAGGAGGACGAGCTGCCAGGCCGATGTCATGCCGAGCGACAGGAGAAGACCGCCCGTGATGAGGAGGAGGGCGCAGAGCACGATCCGGCGCGGGCCGTAGCGGTTCATCAGGGCGGCGGCGAACGGCCCCATCAGCCCGAACAAGACGAGGCGGATGGCGAGCGCGCCCGAGATGGTCGCGGTGTCCCAGCCGAATTCCCGCTGCAGCGGCAGGATCAGGACCCCCGGCGCGCCGACCGCACCCGCGGTCACCAGCATCGTCAGGAAGGTGACGCCCGCCACCACCCAGCCGTAATGAACGCCGTGCGAGGCCATCCACGCGACGAGGCCTGTCGAAGGGGAAGCGGTGGGCATGGGATGGAGGCCTCGCATCGCCTTGGCGGCTCTCCGGCGCCCGCAAGGTCGGCTTCGGGCATAGGCGTGAGGGTGATGTCCCGGCAAGCCCATGCGCGGCTCGGCTTCCCACGGCGTTCCGGATAAGCTCAGGGGGCTGTTTCGCGAGGGTGCGCCGATGTCGTTGAAGCCCGTCACCCTTACGGGGGGATACGTCGAACTCGTGCCGCTGTCGCATGACCATGGCAAGGCCCTCGCCGAGGCCGTGCGCGACGGCGAGCTCTGGCGGCTCTGGTACACCGCTATTCCGGCGCCGGAGGGGATGGCAGCCGAGATCGACCGCCGCCTCGGCCTCCAGGCAGCAGGCTCCATGATGCCCTTCACCGTCCTCGACGGTCCGGGCGGCCTGCCCGTTGGCATGACCACCTATATGAACGTCGATGCCGCCGCGCCGCGGGTGGAGATCGGATCGACCTGGTACGCCGCCCGCGTCCAGCGCACGCTCCTCAACACCGAGGCCAAGCTCCTCTTGCTGGAGCATGCCTTCGACCGGCTCGATTGCCTCGCCGTGGAGTTTCGCACCCACGTCATGAACCAGGCGAGCCGGCGTGCCATCGAGCGCCTCGGTGCCAAGCTCGACGGCATCCTGCGCCACCACCAGCGCATGACGAACGGCACGCTGCGCGACACCTGCGTCTACAGCGTCACGGCGCCCGAATGGCCGACGGTGCACGCGCATCTGAGATGGGAGCTGGAGAGGCCGCGGTGAGGGGGCGCTGACGTCGCCGCCGCGCCCGCTTGCGACCCTTAGCAAGCCTGGGGTCGTCCGCTTTCAGGGACTTGGCCGAACAGCCCACGCTGCCGAGGAGGACCGAGGGACGTGAAGGCGTCGCGCGAAGCCGGGTTCGAGGGTCGACTCATTCCCGATCCTGCTCGCCTCGTGTTCCTCGACGAACCGACGGGCAGCGCGAAGCAGCAAGACCTGGACCTCGACCGAAATGGCCCCTGTGGGCGGGCGCTCTCCCCCTGGGCAGGCGACTGCGCTCGCCAGTGCCGCATGGTCATTGGAAGACGACGACCTTCGTCGCCAGCTTGCTCCTGTCCGGGGTCGCCGCGCCGTTCGTGCTGGACGGGCCGGCCAACCAAGATATCGAGGCGCTGAAGCGCAAGGCCGCCCCGCGCAGCGTCGAGGGGCTTTGGTCTCCCATCGGGCGCCCATCGACGCTGTCACACCCGATGAATACGCAGCAGTCATTGTCAACATCAGGATATCATTCTAATGATCCCGAAAACGCTCCAGGGCTTAAAGATGAGTATAACAGATAACTAAGCAGCGAGTTGCGCCAGTATGCAACTCAGCGTCATTCTAGACATCAAGTATCTTCGGTCGATCAATCAAATACGGTTGCCCGGTCAATCAGCTTGCCGATCGGCGCTTCAGGATCGAGGGTGCCAAGCGCGATACCATGGCTCCCGCCCAATCGCGACCGACAAAAAGCTTTCGCGATTTCGATGTCTCCGCCCTCCTTACAGGCCCGCAGCAGAACTGAAGCCTGTAGCGCAAGGGCGAGCTGTTCGACGACGAAGCGGATCCGGTGCTCGATTGTCGTGGCGTCATCGAGGGCGCAGACAAGCCGTCGGAGCACGGCGTCATACTCAGGATCGAGCCCTGAAGCGCTCCGGAGTTCAGAGAACAGCGCGTCGCGAGACGCCGGCTCACGCGCCAGTGCGCGCAACACATCAAGGCATTGAACGTTACCGCTGCCCTCCCAGATAGAATTGAGGGGTGCCTGACGGTAGAGGCGCGGCATGATCGACTCCTCAACGTAGCCGATGCCTCCCAGACATTCCTGCGCCTCGTTGACGTGCGACGGCGTCCGTTTGCAGATCCAATATTTGCCGATTGCGGTGGCGACCCGTGCAAGCGCCGCCTCGTGTTGATCTTTCGCGCTCGCGTCGACCGCACGGGCGATACGCATCGTGAGCGCCAGTGCCGCCTCGCTCTCCAGCGCGAGATCAGCCAGCACGTTGCGCATCAGAGGCTGATCAACGAGACGTTTGCCGAATGCTCGGCGATTGCGCGTGTGGTGGATTGCCTGGATCGTCGCCTGCCGCATCTGTGCCGACGATCCGATCATGCAGTCGAGGCGGGTGAGCGACACCATCTCGATGATCGTCGAGATGCCTCGGCCTTCCCTGCCTACGGGCATACCGTGAGCGCCGCGGAACTCGACCTCCGACGATGCATTGGACCAGTCTCCCAGCTTGTCCTTCAAACGCTGGATCTCAACGGCGTTCTTGCTGCCGTCAGGGCGGAACCGCGGGACCAGGAAGCAGGACAAGCCGCCTTCGGCCTGCGCAAGAACGAGGTGGGCGTCGCACATGGGCGCCGAGAAGAACCACTTATGACCTACGATCTCGTAGCTACCATCCGCTAGACGGGTTGCCCGCGTGGTGTTCGCCCGCACGTCGGAGCCGCCCTGCTTCTCCGTCATCCCCATGCCGATGGTGCAGCCCGACTTTTCCTCCATCGGAATGCTGCGAGGATCGTAGTGCTGCGAGATGAGCTTGGGGATCCACTTCTCGGCGAGGCCGGGCGCGTGGCGAAGCGCCGGGATGGCCGCATGGGTCATCGACATGGGGCAGCAAATGCCGGCGTCGGCCTGTGTCCCAAGATACATGATCGCCGCACGTGCGACATGCGCACCGACCCGGTTTTGATTGCGCCAAGCGAAGCCGTTCACGCCGTGCCGCATCGCCGCCTCCATCAGGCGATGGTAGGATGGATGGAATTCGACTTCGTCGGTTCGGCGCCCGTAGCGATCAAAAGTCTTGAGCCTTGGCTTGTTCTCGTTCGCCGCAAAGCCCTCTGCCACCAGCTCGCCGCCAGTCAGCGCCCCATAAGCATCGATGGCGCCGGACGCCCACGAGGCTCCCTCGCGCGCGACGGCCTCACGAAGTGCCGTGTCGCTGCTCCAGCCATTATAGGCTGACAAAGAGGACGGCTGGTTCTCTACAATGTGGGTCGCAAAGCCATCAGGTCAAAACATTGAAATTTATCCTTCTATACTGATTCAATTTTACACAATGCGACGCATATGGTCAATAAAGGCAATATTCCCGAGCGTGACCTGCCGTCCATCCGCAGGCTGCCGCTCAACCTGCTGAGTTCTGCCGAGAGGGCACACTGACGGGTTTGATTCCAGAGTTTGGTCGTGCACTCTTCAAGTCGGGGTGGAGGGATGCGCGACGGGCCAAGTTCCTCACGGCGGAGCCACTACGACGGAGGCAGTCCGTCGAGCGGTACAACATAGTCAAGCGAGCCGAAGGCTCTCTCGAAGCGCTACGGGGTCAACAAAAGACGGTCGCCAAACGGCGGCAGCGGACCTCGATCGCCGACCGGTGCGCCAGGCAAGGAGCCGCGTTCGACGGTGCTGTCACCGGAGGATGAGGCGGTCGTCGTCATCCGTTCCTACCGCTCGACGCCTGCCTACACGCGATCCGGGCGACGATCCCACACCTGACCTGTTCGTCGCTACATCGATGCCTGCAGCGCCACGGCATCAGCCGACTGCCGGAGGTCGACGGCATCAAGCCCAAGCGCTCGCGCTTCAAGGCCTACCCGCTCGGCTACCTGCACATCGATCTGGCCGAGGTTCATACGGCCGAAAGGCGGCTCTAACCGCTCGTCGCCATCAACCCCACGACCACGTTCGCCTTCGTCGAGCCACATGGGAAGGCAGCGCGGAGCGTGGCGCTCAACTTCCTCCGCCATCTCATCGGGGCCGTGCCTTACAAGGTGCGTACGGTGCACACCCACAACGGCACCCACCTCACCCCGCCCGGCACCGTCGCCTCGGCAGCCTCCATCATCAGGGAGGCGATCGCAGCCGGCGAGTCATTCCGAGCCCACTGCTTCGAGCTTGCCACGCATGCAACGATATCAACCACTGGCTCATCACTTCGCGCCACCCCTGGACCAACGGTCAGGTCGATCGGATGAATCGCACGATCAAGGACGGGACGGTCAAGGGCTACCACGACGACAGCCACGAACAGCTCGGCGCTCACTTGGCCGACTTCGTCAGCGGCCACAACTTCGCAGGGCCGCCTCGAGACCCTGCGTGGCCTCACGCCTCATGAGGACATCTGCAAAGCATGGTCGGCCGAGTCCGGCCGCTTCAGGTCGAACCCGCTCCACCAGATGCAGGGACCAAACATCCGCCGATGCAAGGATACATCACATATACGGAAGCCGTTCTCCTTGATGAAGAAGGGTTTGTTTTAAAACGCTCTCTCTTCGTACCGATACAACGCATGCAAAATTTTCTTAGCTGCTCAGTTCCCTGAGGCGCAGGGCGTGTCCACTTGAGGAGAATTTACGATCAGTGAGAAATGACCTGCTCGGGTCCGAGGCGGAACGTCGGCTTCGGGATGTTGGCCGGGTTCCGCTTCCCACCCCGATCCGAAGTGGCCGGACTGCCGGCGCGTGGCCACTTTCGGGAAGCGTCGATGGCTCTCGGCCCGGCTTGCATGGGTTGGAGCCCTCCAGTCGACAATCTCAAACATCAGCCAATCCCGCCTCCACCCTCACCGCGCCCAAACGCCCAGCCGTTCCGTCCGCGCCCGGTCCTCCGCGGCCACGAGATCGGGGGTCGCTTCCGGCGAGGCGCGGCCGCCGCCGTTGAAGAGGACGACCTCGGAGAGGTCGCGCCCGTCCACCGAGCAGAGATGGGCGTCGCTGCCCGCCACCGGCTGGCAGGAGACAGAACGGTTGCCGAGGTAGCGGGCGAGCTCTTCGCCCTGTCCGCGGCGGACCCAGACCACGCCGAACAGACGCACCACCTTGCCGTTGACCTTCAAGGTGGCGGTGTCGATCACCTCGACCTTGCCGGAGATCCCGCCGGGCTGCGTCACGACCTCGCCCTGCATCGGAGCGTCGTCGGGGGGTGGCTCCTCGTCTGAGGTGGGCGGCCGGATCGCCTCGGCCGATCTTGGCGGAACCGTCTGGGGCGCCGTCGGGGTCGAGGGCTGCTGCACCGGCTCCGGCGCGGACTCGACTGTCGGCCGCTGGGGCGCCTCCGCCACACGCGGGTCGGGGGTGGCCGGCTGAGTCTCGGACGACCGGTCTCCGCTGAAGATCAGTGTGAGAAGCCCGAGGATGCCGACGCCGACCAGAGCGGCGATCAGCGAGGGACGGCGCAGGATGCCCCCGGCGCCCATCGCATCGCGGGCATCGTCAAGGCCGCGCTGAAGCCTGTCGCGGCTCCGCGACCAAAGGAGGGCGCTTCCGTAGCGCAGGCGCAAGCCGGTTCGCCGAACCTGTCTGCGCCATGGGGCCGGCGCCTTCGCAATGCTCGCCGTGCGGGCCGCCGGTTCCTCCGGCGCAGAAATCGCAACGGCGGCGCGTGTCGCGCTGCGCGCCTTGATCCAGTCGGACCCTGCCGACGCCAGGGTAAGGCCCCGTTGCCGCGATTCCGCAACGAACGATCGCATCCGCGCCGACGGCTTCGCCCATGGCTTCGGCTTCGGCTTCGGCTCCGAAGCGGGCGCTTCCCGTGCGGGCGCGGCCGCCGGTTCGGGTTCGGCCGGCTTGAAGAGGCTCGGCTTGTCGTGGCGAAATTCCTCGATGAGATCGTCCAGGGTCAGCGGTCCGCCGGTCTCCGGATTCAGTCGGACGCTGCCGTCGCGGTCGACCACGCGGTAGCCGGGTGGCTCGGCGATCGCGTCGAGACGAGCCTCGATGAGGAGAGCGAGGGTACGCCTCGCGATCGGCTGCGGCCCCGCCCGGTCGATGGCGGCAGCGATCAACGAGCGCAGCCTCTCTCGCTCGGAGGCCCATGCGGCCTCCTCCCCGGCGGAGGCGTCGGAGAATACGGGGTCGGCCGGGTCGCTGGCGGCATCGAGGGACATGAATCCCGTCTTAGGCCCCCGGTTTCGCCCGCGCGTCAACCAGGCTCGCCGACGCGGCGCGGCTGAGGACGCGGCTCGATTCCGAGACGATCAAGGGCCGGTCCGCCGTAAAACTGATCTCCAGGACGAGCTCGGCGACACCTTGCGAGCGGGCGCCGCGCGCCGGGTTCTGGGCGCGGTAATCGAGGGTCGTCCGGACGACGCAGGACATCTGGGCCGCATTGCAGGCGGTCTGCGTCGTGCCGGACCGGATGGCGTAGCGACGGTCGGGCCAGCGCTGATTGAAGCGGCGCTTGTCGGCCATCACCGCCTCGAGACCCTCGACCTTGCCGAAGCGGCGCACCCGCTGGGCGTAGAAGCGCGGTGCCGCTGCCAGGGTCACCGCATTGGGGGCGGAGATGCTGTCGACATACTCGAAGGTCAGCTGCTGGGCTCTGCCGGCCCAGTCGACGAAGCGCGAATCGTCGACCGCCGGTGCCGGTGCGATCACTCGATGCGGAGAGGCTGCGGAACGTCCGCGGCGGGACATGGCGGGAGTCTCCGATAGCCTTCGGCGAACCATCCTGTCACCGAATCCGGATTCCCCCGATTGTCGTGCGGTCACCGCCCTCGGACCCTGCGCCGCCTCGCCCTTCGCCGCTTCTTTCGCATTGGCCGGAACGGACCTCAGGGCGTCGGCTTTTGATGTCTCGGTGGCCTTGGGTCCTTCCGTCCTGGGCGCCTCCGCCTTCGGCATGTCGGTCCTGGCCGGAGGGTCAACCCAGCCCGGCCGCTGCTGTGCCTGTGCCGAGGCCATCGTCACGAGACCGCCGACCATGGCGGCTGAGAGGAGGATCAGGTTGTCGCGCATGGCATCGGCACCGGGATCGCAGTCGAGGGGCGGGCGAGGATCGTCTCGTGGCAGCATCGCGGCCTGCCTTGCACCGGACCTTGCCCGGTCCGACCAGCTTAAACGGAAGCGGGCGGCTCCGGTTTCCATGATGGCGACAGAAAGATGGTTCTCCCCGATTTACCCGATTTCGACTGAGGCTCCGCCTTGCCGCCGCATGGGAGTCGGGACACAAGCCTTGCCATTGCCCTGCCGCTACCCACCTGTATCGGCGTCGGGTCCGGGCCCCTCTGGCGGTGGATGTGTCGACCGTGATGTCGGACCCCTTCTCTGCCGCCGTGCCGTTCGTGGCGCAGCCGCACCGGAGGGATCTTGCCACGTGACCACACGATCGTTTTCTGTCCATTTTCGCGAGATCTGCTCGTGGTAGATGCCCCAGCGCCGGGCCGCCGCGCCCTGCTTCTCGTCAACCCGAAGGCGCGCAACGGCGCCGTGCCGCTCGACGAGATCCGCGAGGCTCTTCGTGCGGGGGGCATCACCACGTTCGAGCCTCCGGGCGATCCCGATTGCACCGCCGTGATCAAGCGTTACGCCGCGGAATGCGACCTCGTTATCCTCGGCGGCGGCGACGGAACCATGAATTCGGCCGCGCCCGCCCTCGTCGAAACCGGCCTGCCGTTGGGCATCCTGCCGCTCGGCACCGCCAACGACCTCGCCCGCTCCCTGAACCTGCCCCTCGAGCCCGTGGCCGCGGCGCAGATGATCACCACCGAACGGCCGCGCCCGGCCGATCTCGGGTGGGTCAACGGACACTATTATTTCAACGTCGCCAGCATCGGCTTCTCGGCGGAGCTCGCCGGGGACCTCACCGCCGAATCCAAGAAGCGCTGGGGCACCCTCGGCTACGCCATCGCGGCGATCCGGGTGCTGCGCCGGGTACGTCCGTTCACGGTCACCATCGAGCATGACGGCACCGTCGAGAAGGTCACGACGATCCAGGTCTCTGTCGGCAACGGGCGCCATTACGGTGGCGGCATGACCGTGGAGGAGACCGCCCAGGTCGACGACGGCAAGCTCGATTTCTACAGTCTCGAAGTCGATCACTGGTGGCGGCTCATCGCCCTGCTGCCGGCCCTGCGCCGCGGCACCCACGGCCGCGCGGAGGATGTACGCGCCTTCCATACCACCGAGATCGTGGTGAGGACGAAGCGCCCCCGCCCCGTCAACACCGATGGCGAGCTCACCACCCACACCCCGGCCCATTTCAAGGTCGTGCCGAAAGCCGTGCGCATCGTCTCGCCGGAGCCGGGTGCCGTTTCGCCGGCGCTCGCCGGTATCTCATTACCCTTCTCCTTCGCACCGAGGTCCTGACTCCCGTGGACAGCCTGATCACTCTCGCCTCAGACCCGACCGCCTGGGCGGCGCTTGCCACCCTCGTCGTGATGGAGGTCGTACTCGGCATCGACAACCTCATCTTCATCTCGATCCTGACGAACAAGCTGCCCGAGGAGCATCAGGCCAAGGCCCGTCGCATCGGCATCGGCCTCGCCCTGATCCTGCGCCTCGCGCTCCTGGGCTCGGTCGCCTACATCGTCCAGCTCACCGAGCCGGTCTTCGAGGTCTTCGGGAAAGGCTTTTCCTGGCGCGACCTCATCCTCATCGCCGGCGGCCTGTTCCTGCTCTGGAAGGCGACGCAGGAGATCCATCACAGCCTCGATCCGAAGCCCGAGACGCAAGGGACGGCCAAGGTCCAGATCGGCTTCGCCGCGGCGATCGGCCAGATCCTCATCCTCGACCTCGTCTTCTCGATCGACAGCATCATCACCGCCGTCGGCATGACCGAGCACGTGCCGATCATGGTCATCGCCGTGCTCGCTGCCGTGACGGTGATGCTCCTCGCCGCCGACCCGCTCTCGCGCTTCATCGCCGCCAATCCGACCGTGGTGATGCTGGCGCTCGGCTTCCTCATCATGATCGGCATGACGCTGATCGCCGAAGGCTTCGGCGCGCATGTGCCCAAGGGCTACATCTACAGCGCCATGGCGTTTTCGGCCGGCGTCGAGACTCTCAACATCCTCGCCCGCCGGCGCCGGCAGGCGAAGGCGGCAACGGGGGGCTGAACGGCCATTCACCGCTCCTCTCCCTGCTCCAGACGGCAGGGAGAGGCCTGTGGATAACTCACACGTCCCTCAATTCCGGCAAGCTTGTCGCAAGAGCACCGGCGAATCGCTTTGTCGCAGCCAAAGCGCTTGTGGATAACCCTCCGCAACCCCACTTCTGATGCATGGGAACGTCGGCGTTGACGTCTCAGAAGCGCTACGATTATAAGCGGAACAAATGGCGAACAAGAGAGCTTTGTCCTGGTCGGCCGCCCTCCGCGACCTGCGGGACGACCGGGCGCGGAGAATGGATGTGCGTGAAGAACGCCTGAGATCGACGGCCGGGTTGCGCGGAACTCCAGCCCTGACGCTCAGCGCCTGGCGTGGGCATTCGGGCCGCCGCTACGTCGTCGGCGTTCACGACCTCATCGAGCCCGATCTTGCGGAGATGGGCGAGGCCGTCGTGATCGCGGTGCGTCGCGACGAAGCCGGCGTCGCCGAACTCGTTGCCGTCTCCACCGCCGGTGGGACACCGCGCGAACGCCTGCAGCATTGGATTGCCCGCGCCCGAAAGCGCGGTGCCACCGAGATGCACGTCCACCGCCTCGCCGAGGACGAGAACGAGCGTCAGGCGATCGTCGCCGACCTCGATGGAGCGGCCGATACGGACGCTGCGGCCTAGAGCGGCAGCGTAGCGACGCTTGCATCGCACCTCCCGGCTCGTCCAAGACGGGCCCTCGCTGCGGAAGTCAGGCCCATCCGCAAGCCGGGAGAGCAAGAACGATGGCATCCAACGCAGGTGAAGAACGGTCGAGCGGGGCGGTGGCTGCCAAGGGCGGGCCGAGCCGGATCGGCCTCTTCCTTCCGTTCATTCTGCTGAGCCTCCTCGTCGTACTCTGGTCAGTCGCCTGGCTCTGGATCCGCGGCCGGGCCAGCGACGAGATGGACGCTTGGCTCGCCCGCGAGGCGAATGCGGGCCGAACCTGGACTTGCGCGGACCGCTCCGTCACCGGCTATCCGTTCCGCCTCGAATTGCGCTGCGCCTCCCTCGCTTTTTCACGCGCCGACAGCAGCTTCACACTCGGGCCCCTGACCGCCGTGGTTCAGGTCTACCAGCCGCGCCATGGCTTGCTGCAGGTCGCCGGACCGTTTCACGTGAAACAGGGCGACCTCAGCGCAGACGCCACCTGGACCGACTTGGAGGCGAGCTTCCACGGCGCTTCGGACGGCTTCAGCCGGGCGTCCCTCGTGGTGAACGGAGCCAAGGGGCAGATCCGCAACGCAGGCCCCCAGCCGATCGATTTTTCCGGCAATCATCTCGAAGCCCATGCCAGACCGACGCCCGGCCGCTTCGCCAGCGGCGGCGCCGTCGATGTCAGCCTGCGCCTGACGAAGGCCCTGATCCCGCCCCTCGATCCTTTGACCGGCAACGCCGACCCGCTCGACCTCGCGCTTGATGCGACGATCGATCAGGCCGCAGGTCTGCGCACCGGCGAGGTTGCCCGCGAACTCGAGGAATGGCGTCAGGCCGGCGGCCGGCTCGATATCGCTCTCCTGTCGCTCGCCAAGGGCGACAGTCGTCTTCAGGCGAATGGCAGGATCGGCCTCGATGACGATCACCGCCCGGCGGGAGAACTGGACCTGCGGGCAGCCAACCTCGAAGCTATGGTGAGCCAGGTCCTCGGCCAGCGCATCGGTGCCGAGCGCGGAGCGATGGTCGGCAAGCTGCTCGGGCAGATCCTCGCCGGCGGCAGGCGGCCATCCTCCGTCGAGGCTCCCAATTCTGGCGCCGAAGCAGGCCTCAAGCCGTTGCCGCAACTACGCCTGACCGATGGTCGCCTTGTCCTCGGCCCGTTTCCGGTCCCGAACGTCGTGCTCCCGTCCCTCTATTGAGGCGACGCGCGGGTGAGAGCTGTTCCCGCAAGGTAGGACGTCATGGCGATCCCAGAGTACGGCGGGCCTGAAGCCGCAGCGGCAAACGCTACGCGGACCGCCTATCCGCTCCTCACCCTCACGGCGATGCTCTGGGCCGGCAATGCCGTCGCCAGCAAATGGGCCGTGGGCGAGGTCTCGCCGCAGGTGCTGACTTGCTTACGCTGGCTCGTGGTCTGCGCCGTCCTCCTCGGCATCGCTCGGGCCGACATACGCCGGGATTGGCCACGGCTCGTCCCGCGTTGGTTGACCATCCTGTTGATGGGGGCGGGTGGATACACGGCCTTCAACAGCCTGTTCTACGCGGCCGGCACCTATACCACGACCCTCAACCTCGCCCTGTTCCAGGGCACGCTGCCGGTCCTCGTCATCCTCGCCAATTACGGGGTGCGCGGTGCCACCGTAACCGGCTTGCAGATGCTCGGCGTGACCGTCACCCTGGCCGGCACCGCCCTGGCGGCAACCCATGGCGACCTGACGGTTCTGACGACACTCGCCCTCAACCGAGGCGACGTCCTCATGCTCATCGCCTGCCTGCTCTATGCCGGCTACACGGTCGCCCTACCGTCCCGGCCCGCGGTCTCGGGCCTGTCCTTCTTCACTGCGATGGCCGGCGCGGCCTTCCTGACCTCCGTGCCGTTGCTTGCTGCCGAATGGGCGGCGGGACAGACGATCTGGCCGTCGGCGAAGGGTTGGGTGATCGTCGTCTTCGTATCACTCGGCCCCTCGCTCGGCTCGCAGCTCGCCTTCATGCGCGGTGTCGAGCTGATCGGCCCGAACCGGGCAGGCGTCTTCGTCAACCTCGTCCCGGTCTTCGGCGCGCTGCTCGCCGTCGTCCTCGTCGGCGAGACCTTCCGCTGGCACGACGGGGTTGCCCTCGCCCTGGTCCTGGGCGGCATCGTCATCGCCGAGCGTCTGGGGCGGCGCCCTGCCGATCGATCCTCCGCCAAATGAGTGGCGTGCCGAAGCGCACCAGACTGGAAACGAGCCGGTAACGCATGAGAGCCAGCCGCCGAAACCCCTGCAGCTGCCCGGACGATCCGGCGCCGCAACAGCCCAGGAGTTCAGGTCATGCTCAAGTCCCTCTCGATCGCCGCCCTTGCTCTCACCCTCGCCGCCGGCAGCGCCATCGCGGCGCCCCGGTCCCTCGATGTGTGGGGAGCGCATCTCAACGCCCCGACCTACCTCACGGACAACGATTCCCGCGAATACGAGGTCATCACCGGCACGAACGCCGGCGGCACCAGCTACATGGCCCTCGCCGGCGCCGAGGGCGGCAAGTCGAGCAAAGCTAATCCGCGCCGCGTCCGCTAGTGCAGGTAAGACGGACATCCCGCTTCGACTCGGGATGTCCGCGACGGCCTCGATGACACGGGTCTCGGCTCAGACCACCGCGTCCCAGGTTTCGCTGATCGGCTTGCCGTCGAGCACGAGGCGCGCCCGCAGGACGACGTCTCCAGCCGGCATCGGCATAGGCGGGCGCCATTCCGTGACGATGCGCCAGCCGCCGGTCTGGTTGACCTTCTCCAAAACCGGATCGACCATCTTGCCGGCGCTGGCCGAGACCGAGGCGGTGATCGGGGCGTCGGCGCTGACGGGCAGTCCCGGCCCCTCGAAATCGATCATGATGAGCCGCCGGCCCGGCAGCGGCGGTTTGAGCGGCCGAAGTTGGTCGGCCGATCCGAAGCGGGTCGAGACCACCCGTGCGAGGGCGCCCGGAAGGGTCGAATCCGGCTCCGGGCCCACTGTGGTCAGGGTATAGTCGAGGGCAAGCGGTGCGCCGACGGCAGGGCTCGTCTGCGGCACGAAGGCGGCGACGATGTTGTCGTTCCATTCCTCGCGGGACGGGATCTCGAACAACTCGACCGCGCCGGGGCCGAAGCCGCCAGGCACCGTCGGCGCCACCCACAGGCCCGGCCGCGCCTCCTGTCTCGCGGCCACATCCATATAGGCGGCGAAACGCCGCTCGCGCTGGAGCAGGCCGAAGCCGACAAGGTTGTCGGCCCGGAACAGCGACGCCTGCGGCGCCACCCGCCCATTGACGAGGGGGCGCCAGAGCCGGTCGTCCCGGGTCGCCACCGCGAGCCCGTCGGAATCGTGGACATGCGGCCGGACATCCTCGATCGGCACCGCGTTCCGGGCTCCGGGCCCGTTCTGGCCAGTCACGAACATGCTGGTCAAAGGCGCCAGCCCGAGCCGGCCGATGGCATGACGCGGATGCAACGAGGCCGAGACCGCGACCCGCGAGGGATCGCCCGGCGCGATCTCGAAACGGTAGGCGCCGGCGAGACTCGGCGAATCGAGGAGCGCCAGGACCGTGATCGTGTGTGCCTCGGGTGCGGGTTCCGAGATCCAGAAGGCGGTGAAATCGGGAAATTCTTCCGGCTTGCCCGGATTGGCGGTGTTGATCGCCGCGGCGCGGGCCGAGATGCCGTATTCCTGGCCCTTGCCACGCAGGCGGAAATACGATGCCCCGAGGAAGACGAGGAATTCTTCCTGCTGGCCGGCGTTGAGCGGATCGAAGGCGTAGTGCAGCCGAAATCCCGCGAAGCCGAGCTCGGACGAGAACGACTTTCCGGCGAGCTTGTCGCCGAGGCGGAACAGCTTCGAATCGTAGGCGAGCGGACGTGGCGGCCCCTCATCGCTCTGCAGGAACAGGGCGACCCGCTTTCGGTGCAGGAAGCCGCGGTGGAACAGCTGCATCGAGAACAGGCGGTTCAGCTTCGGCGCCGCCTCCGGCCTGAAGCCGATGGCGACATAGCCGTCGTAATCGAGCTTGGCCAAGGCCGGCGGAAGGTCGTCGAGCTGCGGCTTGTAGGGTGAGGCCGCGAGCGCCTTCGCCTGCGCCACGACACCCGCAAAGGTCATCGGTCCTTCGCCCTCCGCGTGGGCTCGGCCACTCGGCAGCATCGCTGCCGTCGCGGCGCCGAGGCCGGCCTGGAGCATCGCCCGCCGGGAGAGGTCGCTGTCTGGCTGTGTTGTCATCGGGGATCCCGTTGCGAGGAGAGAATCGCGCCTCCCTATCACGGCATGACGATCTCCAAGGTCACGCCGACCCGCGCCTCCACGGTGATGCGTCCGGGCCGTACCGGCAGCCTCGTCTCCGGTTCCGGAGCCGGCGCTGCGAGTGCTCGGGCCGACCGGTAGGGCAGGTCAGCGCTCCCTCTCTCCACGGCGATGCCCAGCACCCGGCCCGGCTTCGCGCCGGCTGCCGCGACGAGACGCTTCGCCCGGTCGAGGGCATCGGCGACGGCGCGTTCTTCGAGGGAGATCTGCAAGGCGCGAGCCTCCTTCAGCGAGAAATTCACCGCCTGGACCATGGCCCCGGCCTCGGCGAGGCGGGGCAGCAGAGCCGGAATTGCCCCCAGGTCGCCCATCATGACGGTGAGGCCGTACTGCGCACTGAAGCCTGTCCGCCGCCGCTTCTCGGCGACCTCGCGGCTGCGCTCGTCGCGAACGGCCTCGTAGACTGCCTGGACCATCGGGCCGTCGCTCTCGGTGTCGGCTTCTGCGATTCCCGCCGCCTTGAGCACCGGCAGCACGCGGTTGACGCGGGCGGTCAGATCGCGCGTCGCCTCCTCGGAGCTCGCTGCTGTGGCCTCGACCCGCAACATCATCGTCGCCCGGTCAGCCATGCGGGTCTCGCGTGCCTCTCCCGTGATCTGAACCGAAGGCGGGGCCACTTCGGCGCGCGCCGCTGCGACCCAAAAAGGCATGATCATGCCGAGGACGGCGGCGAGATGCGCCAGACCGGCTCGCGTCGAACGATCAACGGGCATCGCCACCCACCGTCGCATTCTCGTCATCCCGTCCTGATCCCTTCATGCCGCCTGGCTTTCGGATAAAAGCCCGTTCGCGGCTGAATCAAACCCTGTTCCTCCGTTCGGGCGGCATTCAGGCGCCGCTACCTCCTATGTTGCACTCTTCTGCAACCTTTCTCCCCTCCCGCTTCGAATGTCCCCCATGACCAGCCCTCGGTCCCTGCGCGAGCCCTCGCCCGTCGAGATGTCCGCCCCTGTCGAGCTCCTCGTCGAGTCGAGCGCTAAGCTTCTGCGGCGTCGGCTCCTCCTCGCCGTGCCGACCCTGATGACGGCAGCGACGGCGGTCGCCCTCGCCTGGTTGGCCTATGGCCAGCCGGCCGGCTTCCTCGGCTGGACCGTGCTCGTGCTGTTCGGCCTGGTGATGACCTGGCAGTCCTTCGTGGCCTGGCAATACCTCTACGGCCTGATCGCGACGGGCCTCGGCGCGCGCGTGAAATCCGCTCTGGAGATCCGCTCGGAGAGCGTGCCGGCCCGCGCCTCCGGGGAGAGCCGCACCGCCGCATTGGTGGCGATCCATGCCGAGGACGCGGTCGCGGTGTTCGCGGCGCTTCGCGTGATGGCCCGCTCGCTCCAGCGCGAGGGCGGCACGGGAGAGGACGTCGACATCTTCGTCCTTTCCGACACCCGCGACGGCGCCATTGCGGCGGTTGAGGAGCACGAATTCGCCAGGATCGAAACCTGGGCGGCCCAGAACGGACCGGGCTTGCCCCGGTTCCGCTATCGCCGCCGCGAGCAGAACATCGGCCGCAAGGCCGGTAACATCACCGAGTTCTGCCGGACCTACGGCCCTGAATACGACTTCATGATCGTGCTCGACGCCGACAGCCTGATGACCGGCGCCACCATGCGCCGCCTCGTCCGGCTCATGGAGGAGGCACCGAAGGTCGGCCTGATCCAGACCGTCAGCTACGCCGCCGGCCGCGACACCCTCTTCGCTCGTATCCAGCAATTCGCAGTGCGGCTCTACGCGCCGCTCGCCATCCGCTGCCTCGAGACCTGGCAGGGTCCAGATGGCAGCTATTGGGGCCACAACGCCATCCTGCGGATCGAGGCCTTCGCGCAGAATGCCGAGCTGCCGGTGCTGCGCGGCAAGGCGCCCCTCGGCGGCGAGATCCTCTGCCACGACATCGTCGAGGGCGCGCTGCTGCGCCGGGCCGGCTGGGAGGTGCGCCTGCTGCCCGAGATGGGCGGCACCTGGGAGGAGATGCCGACGAACCTCGTCGACCTCCTGGGGCGCGAGCGCCGCTGGTGTCAGGGCAACATGCAGCATCTCGGCGTGGTCGGGCTTCCGGGATTGAGAGCCGCGAGCCGTTGGCACCTCATCGTCGGCATCCTCTCCTACCTCGCCTGCCCGCTCTGGGTGCTGTTCCTCGCCGCCGCCGGAACGCAGGCTGCGCTCAGCGGCGATCTCGGGCTCCTCGCCTATGGGCTCACCGGATCGGGCGTCGCCGCCCACGCACTCGCCGCCCTCACGGTCACGGTCCTGGCGATGCCCAAGCTCCTCAGCCTCGGCCATGTCCTCGCCTCGCCGGAGCGGCGGGCGGCCTTCGGTGGGACCCGCTCGCTCCTCGTCAGCGCCGCTCTGGAACAGGCGATCTGGGTGCTGCTCTGGCCGGTCATGACGGTCTTCGCGGCGGGCGCCGTGGCCACAACCTTCCTCGGCCGGGTCGTGCGCTGGGACGCGCAGGTCCGCGACGACCGCCGCGTGCCGTGGGGCGAGGCCTGCCGGCTCCAGGCCGACGCCCTCGTGGTCGGCGCGGTGCTGGCCGGACTCCTCCTCTATGCCGGCGACCTCTGGCTCGGCCTGTGGCTGGCGCCCGTGGCCTTCGCGCTGCTTTCGAGCCCACCCCAGAGCGTGCTCACCAGCCGGGCCGATCTCGGCCGCAAGGCGAGGGCCGCCCGCCTGTTCCTGACCTCGGACGACACCGCACAGGCGCCCGAGCTCGTGGAACTCGCCAAGGGGCGCGGCCATGTCCCGGAGGTCGACGCCCAGGACCGCTCTATGCGTGCCCCCGAGTCGATCTGGATCCCCGAGGAAGCAGGGGCCGGTTCGTCGCGCTGACGAACGGCCAGCCTATTTCGCGGACGGCGCGTCGAGAACCTTGCCCGGATCTGTCCGCTGGCTCGGGTTCGAGCGGATCGGCGCGCTGCCGCTGGCGAGTTCGAGGCAGGTGAGAAGCTCGACATAGCCGGGTGAGCCGCCGAGTCCCGATTGCTTCGCGCATTGGGTCTTGGCATCGGCGCTGAACTCGCCCCAACGGCGCTTGGTCTCGTCGCGAGACTCGCGTTCCGAACGCAGGCAGCCGTCGCGGCTCTCCTTCTGAGTGCCAGTGCTGATCGAACCAGCCGAGCGGCAGGTCGCGTCGATGTCGAGGGAAGGCGGGCCCTCCTGCGCTTGGAGTTGATGCGTCGCCAGAAGGAGGGCGGCGCCGAGGAGGAAACGGTGAACGATCATGGCGGCGTCCTCGCGCGAACTTGCGGCCCATAACGCGCGAAACCGGCTTCGGGCTGCGCCCTAGCCTGCCATCCGCAACGCCGCATCAAGGTCTGCATAGAGATCCTCGACCGATTCGATGCCGACGGAGAGCCGCAGCAGGTCCGGCGGGCAGGGACTTCCCGCCCCCTCCACCGAGGCGCGATGCTCGATCAGGCTCTCGACGCCGCCGAGCGACGTGGCGCGCTTCCACAGGCGCACCCGCGCCGCCGTGGCGATGGCCGCGTCCTCGCCCGCCCTGACCCGGATCGACAGCATGAAGCCGAAGCCGCCTTCCATCTGCCGGGCGGCGACCGCATGGCCGGGATCCTCGGGCAGGCCCGGATACAGGACGGCCAAGATGCCGGGGTGGCGCCGGAAGCGCTGCGCAAGTTCCGCCGCGGCCGTCGATTGCGCGGCCACCCGCAGGTGGAGCGTGCGCAGGCCCCGCATCAGCAAATAGGCCTCGAACGGCCCGAGGATCGCCCCGCTCCCCGAGCGGATCGACCCGATGCGCTCCCAGGTCGCATCGAGGCGGGCGGTGGCGAGGACCCCCGCGACGACATCGGAATGGCCGTTGAGGATCTTGGTCGCCGAATGCATCACGATGTCGGCCCCGAGACTCAACGGCCTCGTATGGATCGGGGAGGCTGCGGTCGAATCGATGGCAAGCCGGGCGCCAGCCCCGTGGACGATCTCGGCGGCGGCCCTGATGTCCGTGATGGTCCAGAGCGGGTTGCCGGGGGTCTCGATCCAGGCGAGCTTCGTCCGGCCGGGCTTGATCGCGGCGCGCAGGGCGTCGAGGTCGTCCATGGCGACCGCCTCGACCTCCCAGCCTCTCAGCGGCGCTTCCGTGCCGAGCCAGCGGCGTAGCCCCCAATACATCACCTGCGGCACGACGATGTGGTCGCCGGGTGCGAGGGAGCCGAAGACCGCGGCAGCGGCGGCCATGCCGGAGCCGAACAGCATCGCGGCCGGCGCTTCCTCCAGCATGGCGATCACCGCCTCGCATTCGCGGACCGTGGCGTTGTCCGGCCTGGCATAGGAATATCCAGAGGCGTAGCCGTTGTCGGGATCGCGCAGGAAGGTCGTGGAGAGGTGGAGCGGCGGCACCACGGCGCGGGTCGCGGGGTCGATCCGCCCCATCGCCTGGGCCGCGAGGCTACGTTTCTCGAAAGCCGGACGATCCGCCTCCTGGTCCCCGGGCTCGGTCTGCGCCATCTCGATCTCTCTTCGTCCGATTGCCGACGCGGCGAGGCCTTGCAGAACGGGTGCCCGGCGGCAAGCTCGGGTGCCTTCCGGAGACGTCCTCAGCCATGACCGCGATGCCTCACGTGCCGACCGCCCCTGCCGTGACCCCGATCGCCCGGATCGCGATCGCGGTGGTGCCGGTGCTCCTCACCTCGTATATCGGCTCGATCTCGACGACGCCCAACATCGAAGGCTGGTATGCGGGGCTGACGAAGCCGAGCTTCAACCCGCCGAACTGGGCTTTTCCGGTGGCCTGGACGATCCTCTACACGATGATCGCCTATTCGGGCTGGCGGTTGCTCGGGGTGAAGCCGCGCACCGGCCCGACATTGCGGGCCTGGTGGCTGGCGGTGACCGCCTTCGCGGTACAGCTCGCCCTCAACGCCGCTTGGTCGCCGGTGTTCTTCTCGGCCCATGCGCTCGGGGCAGGCGTCGTCGTCGCGGCGTCCATGTTCGTCATGATCCTCTGGACGATCCGATCGAGTTGGCGCTTCGACCGGATCGCCGCGTGGCTGCTGGTGCCCTACGCCGTCTGGGTCGGCTTCGCGACGATTCTGAACGCAGCGCTCTGGCGCCTGAACTGACTTCTTCTGCCGGTGGCCCCTGACCATGTCCGGTCAGGGGCGCCCGCCGCAGAGGTGGCGGCGCGCATTCGCGCTTGCCTGCGGCTGAAGGCACCAAGAGTCGCCGGTATCAGGTCGCCGAGATGTTGACCTGGATGTTGCCGCGGGTGGCGTGTGAGTACGGGCAGACCACATCGGCGCGCTTGACGAGGTCGGCAGCCTTCTCGTGGTCGATGCCCGGCAGTGTCGCCTTGAGTGTCACGACGAGGCCGAAACCGGCACCGTCGTCGCGCTTGCCGATGCCGACGCTCGACTCGACCTTGGCATCGTCGGGAATCTTCACTTTGTCCTGGGCGGCGACGAACTTGATCGCCCCGAGGAAGCAGGCGGCATAGCCGGCAGCGAAGAGCTGCTCGGGGTTGGTTCCGGTGCCGCCGCCGCCGCCCAGCTCCTTCGGGGTCGAGAGGGCGACCTTGAGCGCGCCGTTATCGGTCTCCGCCGAGCCTTCGCGGCCGCCGGTGGCGTGGGCGTGGGCGGTGTAGAGAGCCTGCATGTCGATCTCCTGGAATGTTGAGGGGTTCGGCGTCACGTGGTTGCCACGTGGCTCGAGCGGATCGGTTCGCGGGCAATCGCCCGACGTGAACGAAACCAGTGCCGGCCGGATCGGCTCCCGCACCCCGGATCGAGGCATTGGAAATGATCCGCCGTCCCCTTGATCGCACGAATTTAGATTGTGCGCAATGTAGTTCGGCGCCATCGTAGACAGGTGATGTTCCTGCGAACGCACTTCTCCCAAGCAGATCTGTATGATTGTGCACACGAGCATTTTCTGCCTAAGGTCCGGTGGCCGCGCGGAAAAACCACGTTTCAGTCGGCCGCGAGAAACGAGGCGAAGCGAGTATGGCGGGCCGACAATTGATGAGAGCGGAGAGTGTCGAGCGGTCGCCGGCCGCTGCATCCGACGAGGCGCAGAGGCTCGACAACCAGCTTTGCTTTGCCGTCTACTCAGCGGCCCATGCTTTCGGCCGCACCTACAGGGCGCTCCTGTCCAGCCACGACCTGACCTATCCGCAATACCTCGTCCTGATGGTGCTGTGGGAACAGGAGGGGCTGACCGTGAAGGAGATCGGCGGTCGCCTCTTCCTCGATTCCGGGACCCTGACGCCCCTGCTCAAGCGGATGGAGGCCTCGGGCCATGTCCGCCGTGCCCGAGATCGCGCCGACGAGCGACAGGTCAGCATCTTCCTCACCGCCAAAGGTCGGGAGCTGAAGGGCACGCTCGACTGCGTTCCGAACCGGGCTGGCGGAATGAGCGGACTGAGCGTGGATGCCCAACGCGAATTGCTCGACGTGCTGGTCAACCTGCGCGCCGGCTTGCACCAGAGCCTCGACGCGGAACCGGCCGCCTGAACCCGATCCTGTCTTGATCGGTCATGAAAAAGCCGCCTCCGGAGGACCGAAGGCGGCTTCGAAGAGATAGGGTGCGTGGCGCCTACTTCATGGTCGCAAGGTAGGCGATCACGTCGGCGGTCTTCTTCTCGTCCTTGAGGCCCGGATAGACCATCTTGGTCCCCTTCACCTTGTTGGCGGCGGGGCCGATCAACCATTCCTTGAGGTTGGCCTCATCCCAGGTGATACCGGAATCCTTGAGGGCGGCCGAGTAGCTGTAGCCTTCCACCGCAGCGGCCTTGCGCCCGACCACACCCGTCAAGTTCGGGCCGACGCCGTTCTTGCCGAATGCGTGGCATGCCTTGCAGGCCGTGAACGCCTTCTCGCCGGCGGCGGCATCCTGTGCCTGGGCTGAGAGGGGAAGAAGCAGCGCGAAGGCGGCGCCGAGGATGAGGTGACGCATCAATGTTTTCCTCCAGGTGCGGCGGCTGCCGCTTGCTTAAGGCCGGGTGGGCTTATGGCAGAGCTTGTACGTTTGGAACAAGTCGAAACTGGAAACGCACTCGGTCGCCAGGGGTTCAAAGTGTTCTGGTATCGAAGGGTTCACTCAGAAGAAGATCGCCTGCGGCCAAACGAAGCCCGGGTGCCGTGCGGCCCACTCTTGGGTTAGTGTGGGTGATGCAGGTCTCGGCAGCGTCGTCTCGGCCACCCCGGTCTTAACCGGGTCCTCATGAGCGATTGCTGAAGGCGAAGGCCGCTTCGGAGGATTTCGCATGTCGATCGCCTTTCCCGTTCCCGATCCCGAGATCCTGGCACGCCGCGACGCCATCCTGGCCGGCCTGCGGCCACTGGTCGCCGCCGAAGCCCTGGTGACCACCGAAGACGAGCGCCGCGCCTTCGAGACCGATGGCCTCACCGCCTATCGCCAGATGCCCCTCGCCGTGGTGCTGCCCTCGACCACCGCCGAGGTCTCGGCGGTGATGGCGTACTGCCACGCGAATGGGGTGAGGGTGGTCCCGCGCGGGGCAGGCACGTCGCTGGCCGGCGGCGCGATCGCTCAGGGCGACGCGATCATCCTCGGCGTCGCCAAGATGGCCCGCGTCCTCGACATCGATTTTGCCAACCGCACCGCGCGGGTCGAGGCCGGCATCACCAACCTGGCGATCTCGGGCGCTGTCAGCCACGAGGGCTTCTTCTACGCCCCCGACCCGTCGAGCCAGCTCGCCTGCACCATCGC
>FSSH01000994.1_pt1 | contig 23558 bp, 24 predicted proteins | sample 1166101 | NCBI WGS metagenome assembly FSSH01 (sample SAMEA32972668, study PRJEB13176) | freshwater metagenome | biome: Drinking water system; feature: Biomass in drinking water that filtered by 0.45 um membrane; material: drinking water | place: USA | collected 2012-12-20 | depth 0 m | reverse complement strand
TGTTGAATATCGGCCTGCCGGATCGCTTTGTCGAGCAAGGCAGCCGCGAGGAATTGCTGGCGCTGTGTGAGTTGGATGCCAAGGGCATTTTGGCGAAAATTCAAGCTGTGTGTGGGTAAACGACTATCGGATGGGCACATTACCGTAACCATGTGCCTACTTTAACAACATCGATACACGCTTTGTTTAACTAAACCTAACGGGACTCGGTGCAGTGCTAGGCTTTAGACTTCTGCTTTCGAGTGAGTTATATGTTGCAAGTCGAGATAATTCCTGTTCTGGCAGATAATTACATCTTTCTGCTATACGACTCCAACAGCCGTGAAACGGCGGTTGTCGATCCAGCCCCAGCTAAACCGGTGTTAGACGCACTTCAAAAGCACGGTTGGCAGCTCAACTATATTTTTAACACCCATCACCACAGCGACCATGTTGGCGCCAATCTGCATCTCAAGCAGGAAACCAACTGCAAGATTGTCGGCTCGGCAGTAGACCAGGCGCGCATCCCCGGCATCGATATAAAACTTGCCGAAGGGGATGAAGTAAAACTTGGCAATCAAACCTTTCAAGTTATCGACACACCGGGTCATACCCTAGGACATATCGTCTATTACAACGCTGGTAACCAGGCTTTGTTTTGCGGTGACACCTTGTTTTCATTGGGTTGTGGCCGCCTATTTGAGGGAAGTGCGGAACAAATGTGGCAGTCGCTGCAAAAGTTGCGAGCCTTACCACCGGAAACCCGGGTTTACTGCGCTCACGAATATACGGCGGCCAATGGCCGATTTGCCCAATCCGTTGATGCGGAGAATACTGAGCTGCAGCAGCGGGTTACGCAGGTCGCAGCACTTCGTCAACAAAACATCCCCACCATTCCCACCAGCATCGGCCTGGAATTGGCCACCAATCCCTTTTTTAGGGCGGATAACGTCTGTATTCGCAGCAATATCGGCATGGCCGAACAATCCGACTTGGCGGTTTTTAGGCAATTACGCCTAATGAAAGACCAGTTTCGATAAGCCTAGCCCGGCTGTCGATAGTGTTTAATTCTGCTAGACTGTTTTCCACATTTCGGCATGTGTCCCTGCCAACCTTTGGATTTTCATGAATAACATCCCGTCAATCAGCATCGTAATCCCTGCGAAAAACGAGTCGAAAAATCTACCGTCTTTTTTGCCAATGTTACATCTGCTATATCCTGATGCGGAGATTCTGCTAATCAATGACGGCTCGACAGACGATACCGCCGCCATTGCTCGCGCGGCCGGTGTCACTGTTATTGATCATCCTTACAGCATGGGCAATGGCGCAGCTATCAAAACCGGCGCCAGACATGCAAAAAACGATATTTTGGTGTTTATGGACGCTGACGGCCAACACCATCCCGGCGACATTCCGGCCTTGCTCAATAAACTGAACGACGGCTATGACATGGTGGTCGGCGCTCGAAACGCCGGTAGCCATGCCTCTTTATTCCGACGTCTGGCCAATAACTTTTACAACAAGCTGGCATCGATGATGACCGGACATAAAATAGAAGATCTTACCTCCGGATTTCGTGCAGCTCGGGCCAACAAATTCCGCAAATTTCTTTACCTATTACCCAACGGTTTTTCTTATCCAACCACCAGCACGATGGCGTTTTTCCGTTCCGGCTTCCCAGTGGCGTACATTCCTATCCACGCCGGTAAACGCAGCGGGAAAAGCCATATCCGGCTGATGCATGACGGTTTTCGATTTTTTATAATTATCTTGCGGATCGGGGTGCTGTTCTCGCCAATGCGGCTATTTTTACCCATCAGTAGCATAGTGTTTAGCTTAGGAGCTGGCTATTACGGCTATACCTATTTCACAGAAAACCGCTTTACCAATATGAGCGCAGTGCTGTTTCTATCGTCTTTGTTTATATTTCTGATCGGCATTGTGTCCGAACAGATATCTTCGCTACATTATAAAAATATCGAATAGCTCAGTTCTTAATACAGCTGAAAATCGCAAACTTGGCATTGGCGGCCACCTGCCGGCAATGTCCGAACAGCTTCTTCAAAGGCAAATGGTAATTTAAATGGCGATTGCCGATTACCCGTAATTCGCCGCCCTGTCGCACAACCTTATGCGCCTGCTGAAACATCTGCCAGGCGATATGGTCACCAATAGTATGTTGTTGATGAAAAGGTGGATTGCAGACTATGCAATCGGCGCTATTCGCCGGTAAACCGGTTAAGCAGTCACCCAGCAGGAATTCTGCTTCCCGAGGCTCGGTAAAAGCTGCCGAAAAATTTTCCCTGGCCGAGGCAATGGCCATAAACGATTCATCGATAAAACAGATTCGCGCCTGCGGATTTTGTTTCGCCAACAGCACGCCGACAATACCGTTGCCGCAACCCAGATCGATATAATCTCGATACGCGGCCTTTTGCGGCAAATGCTCCAATAAAAAGCGAGTACCAATATCCAGGCTATCGCGGGAAAACACATTGGCGTGATTGCAAACACTAAGATCGCTATTCTCCAATTGATAGCGGGTTGGGTAAGGGTTCACAGGCAATTGCAGATCTCGGTCCACTCGGGCAAAAATCAGCCGGGCTTTTTTGACCGCCAAAGAAGGTTGCGTAGGTCCGATCAAACCTTCCAGCAACTTCCAGGCCGTGGGCGGCAAATTCTTCACCATGCCAGCGGCTATCACTTGGCAATCGGCTTTCAACAAAGGCTTAAGCGAGTGCAACTGATATTCGAGTAGCGCCAGGGTTTTAGGAATTTTAATCAGTAGATAATCGATGCCTGCGGTCGGTAGCGACAAACTATCCAGCAAACCCACTCGCTCGTCGCCAATGCCATTCAATGCCAGGTTAATACGCGTCGCCCGCTGCGATAGCCAGGAATCGGAAACGGCGGTTGGTTGGTAAGCGCTTAGCGAAACCGCCAGCGCACCGAAGCTATCGTTAAGTATCACGATATTGGCATTGTCTGAAATGCCTTTGGTAGCCAAATGGTTCAAGAGATATTCGTCTGCGGCGTCCCACGCCCGCAACAATTCGTTTTTGCGAAACGGCAAGCGCTTAAGTTGAAAATTCCCTAGCGGACTAATTAATTCCAAATTCATATTACGAGAAAAGTAAATATGCTGTTAAGCCAGCCAAGAATGATAGCGCCATGCAATGACGACTTTTTTCGTGAATCAGCTTTAACACTAGGCTAGCGACAATTTGCCACGCGGCAAAATGCCACATTTTCAGGACGAGTTAGCTTCAGTAAACTGCGTTCAACTCTTGTATGCGCCCCTTTTGGGGAATGAGAGTTATACCCCACCTCTCCAAACGACCGCTTCATCTCACATGGATTCGGTCGTTTTTTTTGCGCACTTAATTTTGCCTAGATGCTGACGAACCGGCGAACAAACGATAAAAATTTTCTGTCGATTGCTCCGCCACTGCCTCAACCGAAGTCCCGCGCAAATCGGCAATATGTTCCGCCACATAACGCACATAAAGCGGGTAATTCGGTTTGCCACGATACGGCACCGGCGCCAAATACGGTGAATCGGTTTCGATCAAAAAACGGTCGGAGGGGATTTTACGCGCCACCTCCTTGATAGCTTCCGCATTCTTGAAGGTCACAATACCGGAAAAAGAGATATAAAAATTCAAATCCAAAGCCTTTTCCGCATAGGCCCAATCTTCGGTAAAGCAATGGATGATGCCACCCACTTGATCCGCACCCTCGTCCCGCAGCACATCCAACGAATCCTGCCCGGCTTCGCGGGTATGAATGATCAAAGGCTTATTGAGCAACTTGGCGGCGGCAATATGGGTGCGAAACCGCTGAAACTGCCATTCCAGATCGCCTTCGCTGCGGAAATAGTCCAGACCGGTCTCGCCGATGGCGATAACCTTATCGTTATCGGCCAATTGCAATAAATCGTCTAGGGTCGGCTCGCGTCCGTCGTTCACATTGGGATGCACGCCCACCGATAATGAAATGTCTGGATAGGGCATCACCTGTTCCAACATAGCCGGGTAGGCTTCCATATCGATGGCTATGCACAGCATGTGGTGGATTTTGGCAGCGCGCGCCGCATCGACAAAAGTATTAAAGTCGTTGGCGTAGGGGGCTAAATCGATACGATCGAGATGACAGTGGGAGTCGATGAACATGGGATTAGAAAAGTAAAGACAAGGGGCAAAGTCCGCCCGCAAAGCAGTTTACATGGTATGGGTGGAACGATCAGATTCCAATGCGCCAGCCAAATAGGTTTCGATTTTGTTACGCGCCGCACCGCCATCCTGATCGCTGAATTGCACGCCGATTCCGGCAGCGCGATAACCTTCTGCGCCAGAAGGGGTTTTCCAGATAATTTTGCCGGCTATCGGCAAGCGCTCGGTTTCGTCCATTAAATTAAGCAACATGAATACTTCCTCGCCCATTTCGTATTCGCGTTTGGTCGGAATAAACAAACCGCCGTTTTTTACGAACGGCATATACGCCGCAAACAGCGCGTTTTTATCTTTGATCGATAAGGACAAAATACCTTGTCTGGGTGCTGCTGATTCTGCCATACGCTTATTGTCTATTCAGTTGCGACCAACTAATCAATAGCTGCTCGAGCATCAATTGTTTATTAAGTTGCGTGTTCAATTGCGACTTAGTGGTAAGCACATTATCGTAAAACCGATATAGGCGTTTCAATTCTAGCCGCTCGGCAAGGGCTTGCAAGGCATTTTTCAGATCCGGGTTGGCAATCGCCGGCGAATCCGCCCGATAAGCGTATTTAATAATGTCCGCCACCCAGCCTGCCATCCAACGCAACACCACGGCCAAATCAAGTTTTTCCTGCTTTTGCCAAAGCTCGGCTATCGTCAGCAAATGTTCCTTACCTTGCGCGATACGCCACCAAGCCTCGAAATACTGCTGCCTGAGCTGAATCATATTATGTTCGGCATAGTGCTTAGCCAATAGCGGCGAACCTTGGGCCAGTGTCAATAACAGCTCGGTTTGTTCCGAGACACCTTGCTGCTGCAACCAACTGATAGCCACTTCGCGCGCCGGCGTTGCACACGCCACTTTTTGGCAACGGCTCCGAATCGTCGCCGGCAATCGACTCGGCTGCTCACTGATTAACAGCAAACACGTGCGTTCGGTCGGTTCTTCCAAACACTTCAAAAAAGCATTTGCCGAAGCATTATTCAAGGCGTCAGCCGGCTGGATAATCACGACCCTATAAGCAGCGTCATACTGCGGTTTCAATGCCAGCTTCACAATCAGTTGCCTGATTTTATCGATACCGAGGGCTTTACCAGGTTCGTCGGGTTCTATGGTCAGAAAATCAGGATGGGTTTGCGCAGCAAACAATTTACAGCCGACGCAATGACCGCAGGGGCTACTATCAGCGAGCGGGGTATGGCATAACAAGCTTTGCGTATAATGTTCTGCCAAATCTCGCCTGCCCTGCCCGGCCGCGCCGGAAAACAGCAGGGCCTGCGGGATGCGCTGTTGCTGGATGTAAGCGCAGAGTTGCCGCCAGTTGTCCGCTTGCCAAGGATAAATCGCGGTTTGGCCTGACATCACTCGCTCCATAAGCTGGCCAATTCGCTGCGCAACTGCTGTTGCACCGCATTCAGAGGCAGGCTGGCATCGATAATTTTATAGCGGCGCAAATCCGAAGCGGCACGTTGCAAATACGCTTGCCTGACTCTTTCGAAAAACGCTAACTGCTCGGTTTCAAAACGATCTAGAGCGGCTCGGTGCTTGGCGCGCTGCATACCAATTTCTATCGGCGCATCAAAGACAAAGGTCAAATCCGGCCGCAGGTTACCTTGTACGGCATTTTCCAACCAAGCGATGGTTTGCAGATCCATATTCCGACCACCACCTTGATAGGCATAGGTAGCATCAGTAAAACGGTCGCACACCACCCACTGCCCTTGCTGCAAAGCCGGCACAATCACCTGTTGAATATGTTGAGCCCGAGCCGCAAACATCAGCAACAACTCGGCCTGCTCGCACAAACTCTCTTCTTGATGTTCCAGCAAAATGCCGCGAATCTTTTCAGCAATGCCCGTCCCGCCTGGCTCGCGGGTCGCTACAAAGGGAATACCCCGCTCTTCTAATAGCTGCTTGATAAACTGCAGATTGGTGGACTTGCCGACGCCTTCACCACCTTCCAGGGTAATAAATCGTCCGCCGGTCATCGTTGATATTGATCGACGTATCGTTCGTGTTCTGCCAAAGTCGAAGAAAAGGCATGGCGGCCATTCCCGCGGGCGACAAAAAACAAGGCATCGCTGTGATCAGGATGCAAGGCAGCAACAATGGCTTGTTTGCCCGGCATCGCAATCGGCGTAGGCGGCAGGCCCTCTATGATATAGGTGTTGTAAGGCGTGTGTTCGCGCAAATCCTTATGGCGAATATCACCGTGGTAGTCATCGCCCATGCCGTAGATGACGGTGGGGTCGGTTTGTAACAACATGCCTTTTTTCAAGCGTCGCGCAAATACCCCGGCGATTTTTCTGCGTTCTTCGCCGGCGCCGGTCTCTTTTTCGACGATAGAGGCCAAAATCAAAGCCTCATAAGGGTTTTCCAAAGGCACCCCGTCATCGCGCTTCTGCCATTCTTCGTTCAAAACCGCTTGCATTCGATCGTGGGCACGTTTCAATAAATCGACATCGGAAGTGTTTTTTTCAAAGAAATAGGTATCGGGGAAAAATAAGCCTTCGGGGTGGTTCTTATCCGAGCCGATTTGCGCCATCAACTCTTCGAGTTGGTTATCGGTCAGCGTGTGTTGCAGGTTGGGGTTGTTCTTAATGGTGTTAAACACTTGCTTGAACGACCAGCCTTCCGGAAAGGTAATCGAATACTTTCGGGTCTTGCCGTCGGTCAGTTGTTGCAGAATATCGGCAGCGGTAGCGCCTTTAGCTAATACATACTCGCCCACCTTCAACAAGTGATCGAGATTTTTCCGGTAGGCAAACAAGCGAAACCATAAGCGATTCACTATCACTTGCTGCGCCCGTAGATTCTTTACCACCGATTCCAGCGTGTCGCCTTTTTTGATTTCAATCACCGTCTCGGTCATCACCACCGGCTTTTTTAGTATCAGGTGATAATGCATTCCCGCCCAAATCGACACCAAACCCAAAACCATTAATAACGTAAATGCGCTTATGCTTCTAAACACTGCTATACCTCCGCCATGCGGGCTGCGCTGAGCAGATCTTGCAAACGCCGAGTGATAACACCGACCTCAAATACCTGCCCTTCCAGCCGTTTGATCGGCCAAATACCGATTACCGAGTTACTGACAAATAATTCGTCAGCTTGCAAAACGGCAGCTTGATCAATTGCTTGCTCACACAAAGGTAGTTTGATCCGCTGCGCGAACTCCATAATCAACTCTCGCACAATACCCGCGACCCCGCATTGTCCTAGCGGTGGCGTGTATAAACTGTCAGATTTGACCAGGAATAGGTTGCTCATCGTGCCTTCCACGACGTGATCTTGAGTATCCAGCATCAAACCCTCTTGAATCGCCCCGTCCTGCCATTCCGCTCTCGCTAAAATCTGTTCGAGTCGATTCATGTGCTTGACGCCGGCTAATCGGGGGTTTATAGACAAACGCTGCTCGCAAAAACGCGCAGCAATGCCGTCTGTTTGGAGCTGTTGGGGATAATCGGGATAAGGATAGAGACTGAATAGTCTGGTAGGGATAATATGATCCGGCTGCCGGTAACCCCGACCGCCGCTGCCGCGCGTCACAATCAACTTCAACACGGCTCGCTCGCAAGACTCGCTGAATTGCCGAGCTTCAGTGTCGAGCAAGGCGCTGTCCGGCATGGGGATCAACAGTCGCCGGCACCCCTCGGCTAGCCGTTTTAGATGTCGGTCAAAAAACAGTGGCTTGCCCTGCAACACTTCGATAGTCTCGAATAGTCCGTCGCCGTACTGAAAACCTCGATCAGAAACATCGACACAGTGTCTGTGCTCGCCGTTTAATAAAAACATAGCCAGACACTGCGAAAGCGGAAGCGCTTATTGGTAACGTTTAAAAACCAGAGAACCATTGGTGCCGCCAAACCCAAACGAGTTGGAAATAGCGACATCGATGCTCATGTTTCTGGCGATGTTCGGGACGTAATCCAGATCGCACTCGGGATCGGGATTTTCCAAGTTGATAGTCGGCGGGGCAATTTGATGTTGGATAGCCAAAGCCGTCAATACCGCTTCGATACCACCTGCAGCACCCAGCAAATGGCCAATCATCGACTTGGTAGAACTGACAGCCACTTTGTAGGCCCAATCGCCGAGCGCCAATTTCATCGCATGCGTTTCACCAATATCACCCGCTGGCGTCGAGGTACCGTGCGCGTTGATATAGTGCACATCTTGCGGGTTAACTTTGGCGTCGCGCATCGCATTGCGCATGCAGCGTGCCGCGCCCTCACCGCCTTCCGATGGCGAGGTAATGTGATAAGCATCGCCGCTCATGCCGTAACCGACCAGTTCCGCATAAATTTTTGCACCGCGTGCCTTGGCGTGTTCCAGTTCTTCCAAGACCACTACGCCGGCACCGTCGCTGAGTACGAAACCGTCGCGGTCGCGATCCCAAGGCCGACTCGCGGTAGTCGGACTGTCATTGCGACGCGACAAGGCTTTTGCCGAAGCAAATCCGCCCATCGCGGTTGCCGAGGTTGTACATCGCTCGGCACCGCCAGCCACCATGACATCGGCATCGCCATATTTGATTAAACGCGCTGCGTCGCCGATGTTATGAGTACCGGTCGAACAGGCGGTGACAATCGCAAAATTGGGGCCTTTCAAACCGTATTTGATCGACAAGTTACCGGAGATCATATTGATAATATTGCCCGGTACAAAAAAAGGCGAAATCCGTCTGGGACCGCCCGCCACATAGGTGGCATAACATTCTTCAATACCGGTAATGCCGCCGATACCAGCGCCGATAGCCACACCGATACGCTCGGCATTTTCCTCGGTGACTTCAATACCCGAATCCTCAATCGCCTGGCAACCGGCCGCGATCCCGTAATGCACGAAGCCGTCCATGCGCTTAGCATCCTTCTCGGCTATATAGTCGCCAATATTAAAATTTCTGATGACACCGCCGAACGTCGTTGCAAAAGAAGATATGTCAAATGAATCGATCGGGCTGATGCCGCTCTTTCCGTTGACAATGCCATCCCAGGTATCGGCAACATTATTGGCTAACGGCGTAATGGCGCCTAAGCCCGTTATAACAACTCGACGTGTGCTCACAGTAAACTACCGGTAAAAAAAGAAGACAACCAGAGAAGGGGGATAAACCGGCTAGTGGATGGAGACCACCCACTAACTATTGGAAACAACTTACTGCAGATTGGCGTTGATATAATCGATAGCCAATTGGACTGTGGTGATTTTTTCAGCTTCTTCGTCTGGAATTTCGCATTCGAATTCTTCTTCCAGAGCCATGACGAGTTCAACTGTGTCTAAAGAATCAGCACCAAGATCGTCAACAAAAGACGCATCGTTCGCGATTTCTTCTTTTACGCCTAATTGTTCTGCGACAATCTTTTTTACTCGTTCTTCGATATTACTCATATTTTTTTCCTCGAACAATGCAAATGCCTGACTGCGAGCACTTACCTTATCTTTAGTGTTGTATTAATTGAATTTGCAATCTCGTCACTGGCCTTGCCTAACGACAACGCGGATTATACTTTATGTTCCAAAAAATTCACAACATTCGCCCGCGACTAGGCGATTCGGGCTCTGCGGCTATGTTTTTCCACTCAAATTTTTAATAATTTCTTCCAAAGGCACCAAATTCAGTTTGATTCTGAACAAAACGGCCTTATTGTCCAACACCCCAAAACATTCGTAGGTCCGCAACATTATACTGGTGTGATTGAGAGTTTTGTCCGGCGACTCCGGCAGTTGCCGGACCAGAATATGCAGCTTGTCGTTGTTTTTCAGCGTAGCCAGATGTACGCGATCCACCGAAATATCGTGCGAGGTATACACCATCGGATTGCGTTTGAAATCGTGATTTTCCAATTGCGCTTTCTCCAGCAAGGCCCCGGAAGTCAAGCTGCAAGGAAACACTTCCGGATATTGCGCCACCTGCAATAACTCGTCGAAATAATCCGACTGCTCCGCAAACGAACCCGACAAAAAATTCTTCACATTACCGTTATTCATCCACTTACGTTTCAGAAAAAACTCGGTGCCGGGCACCATAGATTTATCCGACAAAGCGTTCAAATCTGGCAAGCTGCTTAGGTCGGTATCCGCTAAAAATAAAGGTTTTTTAGTTTCTTTTTTATACCCCAGCAAAATCGTTTTACCTTGCGACTTAATCGCGATGCGATTGGTCAACGTCAGTTCGGGGATTGTCGCGATCAGGGTCCTTTTAATATCCAGCTTCATTTCCTGTCGTGGCCGCAAGGCATTGACGAAAATGATCTGATAGTTGCTAAACCGCAGCTGATTGTCGGCGATAATTTGGTCTTCATGATGGGCTTCCCGATACAAGCGCATCTGATATTCGATCAACGTATTCAATTGAAAGCCCAGTACGATTGGGCCCTTGAATGGATTATGGGTGACCTGCAACCACTTATGCTTGTCATGAAACAGGTTGAAATCGTCGGACGCGTTGCGGGCGACTTCGATATGAATTTGTTCGAAGGTAAAGGACTGATCTTTCATCGGCGACCAATGACAATAGGGATTAGCCGGCTATTCTAGGCCGATTGCAACAAATCAGGAAGTAACGCACCAAACCGGCCAATCTGGAATCGACAAGACCCCTCGTTCAGAGCAGGTAAATCAAGTTACTATCCTGCAATAACCCGACTTACTTTGTTAGCGAGAAGCCTGATGCACATCGAAAGACATAAAAATCACCGAATTGGCTGGCTGCGTGCGGCGGTATTGGGTGCGAACGACGGCATCGTTTCCACCGCCAGCCTGATTTTGGGCGTCGCAGAAGCCGGCGCGATATCCATGGCCGCCGGCGAATATCTATCCGTCTGTTCGCAAGCCGACACAGAGCAAGCTGATCTGGAGCGCGAACGCCTGGAACTCGCCGGCTATCCGAAACACGAACATGAGGAAATGACGGCTATTTATGTCGGACGCGGCCTGAACGAAGCGCTGGCCGCCGAGGTTGCCCGCCAACTGATGTCCCACGATGCCTTAGGCGCGCACAGCCGAGACGAACTTGGCATCACCGACACCTCAGCCGCACGCCCGGAATTGGCAGCATGTTCATAGGCTGGCAGTTTTTCAGTCGGGGCAACATTGCATTTATTAATTGTATTGTGGACACCAGCAGGGTTATTGATTTGGGCCGTCGCGGGTGGCTCATTGCTATTGCGGGTATCGCTGGGCGCCGCCTCCGCTCGTGCCGGCGGCGCGTCTATGCTGATCGCCGGTATGCGGGTGAGTTTTTGGGCCGCGTTGGCGATGGGATTGACTGCTGGGGTTGGCTTTTCAGTAGACCTAGCATTGTAGCCCCCCCCAAACTAGTTAACCAGCCAGCCATCCGTTGAACTTTGGAGAATGCCTCTTATGCAGAAAAACAGGGGGAATTTCCTCGGTTGGTAGCCACAGAAGCAAAACAAGGTACTAAGAAACAACCAACTAGATTCCAGAATAGGAACTTTCGAAACTGGACTAAGCAAAGCAACTCCATCCCAAGAGTCTTTAACTAGAATTTGGCCCATATCATTTATCCCGAAGGCTTCAGCAAAATAAAAACTATCACCATAACCAAGCTGATCTGTATCTACCAAGGAATTCAGGTCGGTCATCGGGCCACCATTTAATTCGGCAATAAATGCCCGTCGATTAAAGCTATTGGCTAAATTTGACCATCCAACAATTTGTCCGCTTGCATTGATATCGTTTGCACCACTGTCTTTTCCGCCTAAAGTACCTAGGTCAGTCATTCCAAAATTGCCAGCTTGATACAAGAAGGCATGAGAAGAACCATCAGCGACGTCAGATAAACCAACGACTTGACCACTTGCATTTAAAGCTTTAGCGCTACTCTCGCTTCCTCCAAGCGTGCCCAAGTCCATCATATTTGAACCATTCGCGCCGGTAACGAAGCGTGGGTTTGCCCAGAACTAAGCTTGGACTCTCCCACCACGTTTCCCATGTCATTAATACCATTTGCGTAGCTACTCACACCGCCAAGAGTACCTAAGTCAATTGCAGTTATCAAATCAGGTGCCGAGATAAACGCCCGCTCCCTCATGTATTCTCCTGATGATCCAACGACTCGGCCACTGTTATTGATATCAGTAGCGCGAGCGTCTTTACCCACAGTATTTATATAAGTAAACGACGTACTGTTAGGCTGAGTGTAAAAGGCATATTGATGAAACCCGGTATTATCTAAGTCCATTCGCCACCCGACCGCTTGGCCTTTATCATTAATGCCAGCTATACCTCCGCTTGAACTGCCCAAAACCGGAGAATAATAAGTAACGGGAAGAGAACCACCCGGACCGGTAAGATAGTCATCCACACCAAAACCGCCTCGATACACCCCGACGGCAACCTGCCCACTTATGTTGATGTCAAGGGGACTAGTCCCCCCAGGGTAACTAGGTAACTCGGTTATGGAGTAAAAGGCACTTGCTGATACTGATAACGGAAAAAAAATGAGCGCTTCTAAGAAAATCGCTATCGCGGGCAATTTCATATTGATTTGGGCGGAAGTATTTTGCGAGGTTGCTGGCAGCATCCTAACGCACACCCAATTTAAACACTAGCCTTGCTTATCAAACTGTCATTTACTCCTTGATAAGGGTAAGCTTTTTTGCCTGTGACCGTATTTCCTCCGTAATCAAGGCGTTTAGTCTAGCCAACCACCGCTCCGGAATCCGTTCCAATCCATATTTCGCCCCAGCCAGCATCCCTGCCAACGCCCCCGTGGTATCGGCATCGCCGCCCTGATTGACGGTGGCGATCAGGCAAGACTCAAAGCTGTCAGTGTTGAAAAAATGATGCAATACCGTCTGCACCGTATCGACGATATAACCCGTGGCTTTGCCCGGATAAGGGCGGTAAACAAACTCCCTGTATCGACCAATTAAACTTTCCGCTTCCAGCAGACAGGCGTCCAAGCCTTGTCCATGAATTAACAGATTGGTCATTCGCCCTAAAGCCAATGTCGCGGCGTCGGACAACAGGTTATGATGGGTGATATGACTTTGCTCCAAACTCCACGTCTCGAATTTATCGGGACTGCTCAATGTTGCCAACACCACCGGCAGATTGCGCATACAGGCACCGTTGCCGGCTTCGTCTGCGCGCGGTAACCCGCTCAATAAACCTTCATCTCGATAACGCAGGATGCCACGCCGACAAGTATTGCCGACATCCGGCGGACCGCTGTCCAGCCAAGCCAGGAAATTGTCAGCCACGGCCCGCAAATTCCAGCCTTGATGATCGATGATGGCTTGACCCAAGGCCAGTGACATTTGTGTATCGTCTGTCACCTGTCCAGGCTCCAAGCCCAGCCAGCCGCCGCCTATCATTTCCGTATGCACGCCGTAACGTTTTTGGATTTGCTTGGGCGACATGAACTCCACCGTCGCGCCCAATGCATCGCCGCAAGCAAAGCCCAGATAAGCGCCCAAGGCCCGATTCATTAAACGCTCGTTCATCGCTGCACCGTCACCCGATAATCGCCACCGATTACCAAATATTCCGCTTCGCCGCGCAATGCATGGCGCGGCAGCAGGTCGCTAAAAAACACCAGTTTCACCATCGGCACCTCCACTTCCAATATATATCCGCCAAATTCGCTGGCGATACCAGGGCGGTCGGTAAACGACACAATACTGTTGAAGCGGACGATTTTGTGCAGCTTGTCTTGCTCGGTAACGACCCAATCGTCCAGAGCATTGACGCCACGATACAGGGTTTTATGGGTTGCAGCCGGCACCTGAAAGCACTCAATCACCCATTGGCAAAACTCGTACAGCAAATCCAGCTGCATATAGATGCAATTGTTGTGATACCGGCTGTTCATCTTTTCTTCTATGTACACGATCCAGTCCTTGCTCATCAAGGTGCTGATCGGGTGTTTATGGTAGTTGGGAAATAAACCAAAACGGCTTTCCACCCAACCTTTTAATACTGCACCTTGCGCATTGTTGGAATCCAGCCCCCAATCCTGGATCAATCGCAGATAGCTGTTGCGATACCTGCGCCGCCCCTCGGCATCGTCGCGCAAACGTTGCTCGGCTTCAAAGCCAAACACCACACACATGTAGTCTTGAAATATCCGTCCACACTCGGCTAATGTGGTTTGTCCGGCCAACTGCTCGAACAAACCGGGCGCCGACTCACGGGTACCGGCGATGTGTAAGGGCTTGGGGTATTCGTTAAACAAATGACTGGCCATACACGCCGTCGCCATGCCGATCAAGTTGGTGCTGTGGCCGTGCTGAGAAATATCGGACATGGATTAACCGGTAAGAATGTCGGGCAATTATGTAAACGCCAATTCTCACATCGAATAGGGAAATTAGCCATACAGAGCAGACTTGCCCGAAGTAATTCTGCGGCAATTCTTGACGTCACAAAAACAAGCCTCTTCCACGCAACAGAGTCTCTAGCCAAAAATAGCAAGTACCAAGCAAGAATCTAGCCGTTTTTTGTGATTGACATCACACAAAGACACAGAATACAGTGCGCTAGCCGATTGATTATTAAACAAAAACAAGTGATCGATGACAGGCAAATCTATAACAACGCTCAGGAGAGTCATATGAAAAAATATGTTGCCGAGTCCTTTGGGACATTTTGGTTAGTTCTTGGTGGATGTGGAAGCGCGGTCCTGGCCGCAGCGTTTCCCAATGTTGGTATTGGCTTGCTCGGCGTCTCGCTGGCATTCGGGGTGACCGTATTGACCATGGCCTATGCCATCGGCCATATCTCCGGCTGCCATCTCAATCCGGCGGTATCGGTGGGCTTATGGATGGGGGGGCGCTTTCCAGCCAATCAATTATTGCCTTACATCGTTTCGCAAGTCATCGGTGCCATCGTCGCCGGCGGGGTCCTGTATTTAATCGCCAGCGGCAAAGCCGGCTTCGATGTCGCCGCTGGCTTTGCCTCTAACGGCTATGGCGAGCACTCGCCTGGCGGCTATTCCTTGCTGTCCGCGTTGGTTACTGAAGTTGTGATGACTATGATGTTTTTGCTGATCATCCTCGGCTCCACCGATGCCCGCGCCCCTGCAGGCTTGGCACCTATCGCAATTGGTTTGGGCCTGACTCTGATTCACTTGATCAGCATTCCGGTCACCAATACCTCAGTCAACCCAGCTCGTAGCTTGGGCGTGGCGGTTTATGTCGGAGATTGGGCTTTGGCGCAACTCTGGCTGTTCTGGGTCGCGCCGATTATCGGCGCAGTTTTGGGCGCGTTGGTCTATCGCTTTATCGGTAGCCCAGACGAGTAACTACCAGGGCTATCAGCCCGACCCCTAAATTCCCAAGGCCGTCAATCTCGCGAAAGCGGGAGTCCGAAATCGCGTAACGAACGCATATTAGCAACTAAGCTCCCGCCTGTGCGGGAGCGACGACAGTTAAAGACTAATCATATCCGTCCGGTGCGACGAAACAAATCACCGCTATTTCCTATTTGCTGACTGGAGTTCAGCCAGCTTGCTAAACACGCACAAAAGGACATAAAGCTTGCTGCGATCAGAGGCGTTTGCGAAGGCTTGCTTCCCGCTACGATCCATTGTTAGCTGGCACTGCCAAACTGGCGTGTCTATGAAGTAACGAAATGAAATCAATACTTTTCCTGAATACCCCCTCTCCCTTCTTCGATACCCTCGGTCAATCCGCGCAATTTCCGCTCGTACTAACCCAACTTAAAGAAATCAAATGCATCGGGAAGTGGCTATTAGCCTCTCGCCAGAGTCCCCAAGCCGCTGGCTAAGGCGTTGCTTCTCCTCATATTAATCCTGCACCTCGCGCAAATTTGACAATCAATCGATTGATTGATATTTTGCAAATCAATCGATTGATTTTATTTCTAGCAAGCATTTTGCCGAGGCAGCATGGTCATTTCCGAAATTTCCGCAACAGATACTCACGACGCACGCAGCCGACTGGTGATGGCGGCGTTGCGGTTGTTTGCCGAAAAGGGCTACAAGGCCGCCTCCACACGAGAAATCTGCGACGCGGCGGGCGCGAATATTTCGGCTATCCGCTATTACTTCGGCGATAAAGCCGGGCTATATCGTGCCGCGTTCACCGAGCCGATGGGCGATTTGCCTTGTGGTTCCAATGTTGCGGATTACGCGGACTTACCCTTGCGCGAGGTTTTACGTAGGTTTTTTAGCGAATTCCTGGAGCCTTTCAAAAGAGGCGAGGAACTGGGGCTGGTGATGAAACTCCACTTTCGGGAGATGATTGAGCCGACCGGCGCTTGGCAGCAAGAAATCGACACGGAGATTAAGCCGCAACACGAAGCGCTGGTGGCACTGTTGCAAAGGCATTTGGGACTAAATGATGTCGACGCCGATTTACACCGGCTGGCCTTCGCAATGATCGGTATGGCTGTGTATTTTTATGTGGGGCAAGAAGTGGTCTCAGTGATTTCCCCGCAAATTTTAGCCGCGCCCAAAGCAATCGACGTGCTCGCGGAGAGGTTAGCTGATTTCGCGTTTGCGATGATCGAGAACGAGGCCGCGCGTCGCACTGGAGGTGGCTTATGATAATAAGTCCATTGAGATCTGCGTATTTGAGTTTTAAGTCTATGCAGCCAACGGCGGACGCTTTGCTCAATAGCGCCAGCATTCGCAGATTATTTTTAAATCAAAACGCCACTTTCACCGGAGGAAAGTCATGAGTAAAGGCAAGATAGGTACACTGCTTCTCGTCCTGATTTCGCTAGTTGGCATTGGCATAGCCATGGGTCGGGCCAACGAACCCGCCCCATCACCCCCGCCGCCCGCTGCCAATCCTGCACTCAGTGTGTCTGTGATTCGCTTGCAAATGCGCGATATTCCGGTCAGTCTGACGGCTAACGGTTCAATCGCACCCTGGCAGGAAGCGGTGATCGGCGCCGAAGTTGGCGACCTGCGCCTAAGCGCGGTCAATGTGCAAATTGGCGAAGCAGTCAAGAAAGGCCAGGTATTGGCGACATTTTCCGATGAAAGCGTACTGGCCGATGTTGCGCAAAGCCGAGCGGTGTTGGCGGAAGCGGAAGCTAATCAGGCCGATGCGCGGATCAACGCCGAACGCGCCGAGCGGCTGGCCAGCAAAGCCTTGAGTGCGCAACAAGTTGGGCAATATCTAACCAGCGAAAAAACCGCCAATGCCAAAGTCCAGCTAGCGAAAGCGCAGTTGGATGCGCAATTGTTGCGTTTGAAATATACCAAGGTAATGGCCACCGACGATGGGGTGATTTCGGCGCGGAATGCCACCTTGGGCGCAGTGGCGGCCAAGGGTCAGGAATTGTTTCGGTTGATCCGGCAGAACCGGCTGGAATGGCGCGGCGAACTGACCGCCGCCGAAATGATGCAACTTAAACCGGGCCTTAAGGTGAGGGTAGAAGTGCCTAATGTCGGCAGCATAGACGGTCGCATCCGTTTCTTAGCGCCAACCCTGGATGTACAAAATCGCAATGGTCTGGTTTACGTTGATTTACCCAATGCCGTGCAGAGCGGTTTGCGCGCCGGGATGTTTGCCCGTGGCGAATTTGATTTGGGTAGTTCCAAAGGATTAACGCTGCCTCAAGAGGCCTTGTCTTTGCGGGACGGCTTTAGCTACGTGTTTGTGCTGACTGAGCAAAACCAGGATCGGGCGCGTGTCAAGCAGGTTAAAGTGCAGTTGGGTCGCAGAAACGGCGACCAGCTGGAAATTTTAGCGGGAGTGGCCGCCGATGATCGTCTGGTGGCTAGTGGTGCGTCCTTTTTAGCGGATGGCGACAGCGTGCGGGTGCTAACACAATGAATGTTTCCGCCTGGTGTATCCGCAACCCCATTCCGGCCATGATGTTGTTCGTGCTGCTCAGTTTCGCCGGTGTGTTTAGCTTCAAGTCAATGAAAATCCAGAACTTTCCCGATCTGGAACTGCCAACCATCTCAGTCTCGACCTCGCTGCCCGGCGCTTCGCCGTCGCAACTGGAAACCGAGGTGGCGCGAAAAATCGAAAATGCCATCGCCACTTTACAGGGCTTGAAGCATATCTCTTCCAAAGTTCAGGATGGCAGTGCCACTATTACCGCCGAATTTCGCCTGGAAAAACCGGTGCAAGAAGCATTGGATGATGTGCGTTCCGCCATTTCCAAAGTGCGCGCCGATTTGCCGGGCGACCTGCGCGACCCGATTGTCACCAAGCTGGATTTGGCCGGTTCGCCGATTTTGGCTTTAACCGTCAGCTCTAGCCAGCGCGATGAAGAAGCGCTGTCCTGGTTTGTGGAAGACACAGTCGCCAAGCGCTTGTTGGCCGTGCGTGGCGTTGGTGCCGTCAACCGGGTGGGCGGCGTCAGTCGTGAAGTGACGATTGCATTGGATCCGGTCAAGCTGCAGGCATTGGGCGCGACAGCAGCAGATATTTCCCGGCAATTGCGGCAAATGCAGCGCGAGAGCGCCGGCGGGCGGATTGACTTGGGTAGCGGTGAGCAACCGGTGCGCACTTTGGCGAACGTGGCTTCGGTCGATGAAATGCGGCCCTTGCAACTGTCCTTAGCCGATGGCCGCCGCATTCGACTCGATCAAGTCGCCAAGGTAGACGACTCGGTTGCCGAACCGCGCGCGCTGGCGCTGCTGAATGGTAAGCCGGTGGTGGGCTTTGAAGTCACCCGCAGTCGGGGTGCCAGCGAGGTAGAGGTCGGCGCCGGTGTGCAAAAAGCCCTGGCCGAACTACGCGTCGCCAACCCGGATATCGAATTCACCGAGGCTTTTAATTTTGTCACGCCGGTTGAGGAAGAATTTCAGGGCTCGATGACCATGCTCTACGAAGGCGCCTTACTGGCGGTTTTAGTGGTCTGGTTGTTCTTGCGTGATTGGCGGGCCACCTTTATTTCCGCCGTGGCCTTGCCGCTGTCGGTGATTCCGGCCTTCTTGGGTATGGATTATTTGGGCTTCTCGCTGAACGTGATCACCTTGTTAGCCTTATCTTTGGTAATCGGCATTTTGGTCGACGATGCTATCGTGGAAGTGGAAAACATTGTCCGCCACTTACGGATGGGCAAAACCCCGTATCAAGCCGCGATGGAGGCCGCCGATGAAATCGGTTTGGCCGTGGTGGCCACTACCTTCGCACTGGTAGCGGTATTTCTACCGACCGCTTTTATGAGTGGCGTTGCAGGGCGGTTTTTCAAGCAATTCGGCTGGACGGCGGCGTTGGCAATCTTGGCCTCGCTTGTGGTAGCCCGGATGCTGACGCCGATGATGGCCGCGTACATGTTAAAAGACAAAGAGTACGCAGAGGTAAAAGAAGGTGTGCTGATGCGCACCTATATGAAGCTGGCGGGCTGGTGTTTGCATCATCGGTTCACCACGATCTGTGGCGCGGCGGCGTTTTTTATCGGCTCGCTGTTTTTGATTCCGTTATTGCCCACCGGCTTTATCCCAGCCGATGACAACCCGCAGACCCAGGTATTCGTAGAATTACCGCCCGGTTCAAGTCTGGCCCAAACGCGCGCTTCCGCCGAAGCTGCCAGGCAATTGGTCGCCGGTATCGATTATGTGAAAACGATCTACACCACCATCGGCAGCGGCTCGGCGGGTAGTGACCCTATGGCCGGCAACCAAGGCAGCGGCGAGGTTCGCAAGGCCACGCTGACGATTACTTTGGCCAACCGCCAAGACAGGCCGGTGCGTAAACAGGTCATCGAGCAAAATATCCGTCAGGCTCTCCAAAAACTCCCCGGCGTACGTACCAAAGTGGGTTTGGGTGCTTCCGGCGAAAAATACATATTGGTGTTGAGTGGTGACGATCCGCAAGCCTTGAGCGTTGCGGCTCGCAACTTGGAGCGCGACCTGCGAACCATTCCTGGCCTGGGCAGCATCGCCTCCAGTGCCGCGCTGGTGCGTCCGGAAATAGCGGTGCGACCGGACTTTGCCCGCGCCGCCGATCTGGGCGTGACTACCTCTGCACTGGCGGAAACCCTGCGTATCGCCACCCTGGGCGATTACGACTGGTCTTTGGCCAAGCTCAATCTCGCGCAACGGCAAGTGCCGATGGTGGTCAAATTGGCCGATGAGGGCCGGCACGATTTGAGCGTGTTGGAACGGCTGGCCGTGCCGTCCGCCAAGCCGGGCATCGGCGCGGTGATGGTCGGCCAAGTGGCTAAACTGGAACTGTCCAGCGGTCCGGCGGTGATTGATCGCTATGACCGCTCGCGCAATGTCAACTTCGAAATCGAATTGTCCGGCCAACCGCTCGGCGAGGTTGCCGCGGCGGTGGAAAACCTTCAGAGCATAAAAAACCTGCCGGCCGGCGTGAAACGTATCAATATCGGTGACGCGGAAATGATGGGGGAGCTGTTTGCCAGTTTTGGTCTGGCTATGCTGACCGGCGTGTTGTGCATCTTTATTGTGCTGGTTTTACTGTTTAAAGACTTCCTGCAGCCCATCACCATTTTGGCGGCACTGCCGCTGTCGTTCGGTGGCGGCTTCGTGGCGTTGTTGTTGACGGGCAAGGCGTTTTCGATGCCGTCATTGATTGGTCTAGTGATGCTGATGGGCATAGCCACCAAAAACTCCATCTTGCTGGTCGAATACGCCATCGTCGCCCGCCGCGAGCACGGCATGAGCCGCATGGATGCCCTGCTGGATGCCTGCCATAAGCGCGCCAGACCTATCGTCATGACCACGATCGCGATGGGTGCGGGCATGTTGCCAATTGCGATAGGCATGGGCAACGCGGATTCATCATTCCGCAGCCCGATGGCGGTTGCGGTGATCGGCGGCTTGGTCACGTCCACTTTGCTCAGCCTATTGGTGATTCCGGTGGCTTATACCTATCTGGACGATTTTAAAAATTTGGGTTTGGCTTTTTGGAAACGCTATACCGCACCAAAAGCAGCCGCTGTCGAGTCGTGATTTTCGAAACAAAGCCGGCTATGTCAAACGGCTTTGAAAATCGACAGGACTTGCTTGGGCACAAATCTGGCAGGATTACTGATCATTACTGTCAGGCTGAGATTGCTGAACTGCGTGATTCTGTTGAAAAGCTAAGTCGCGTAAATCTCGCGTAGTAAAATTGCAGGCATAAGAAAACCAGCCGCCTGCGAAATCTAAATTTTTGATTTATAAAGCATTTTATAGTGTGTCGTGTGCGATTCGATCGCACGACCATCGCATTAAAAGTGCATCACCAACGAATTGAAACAACGTGAAATTACAGTCTATTCCTTATATGCACGCAGTTTCAAGTCGTTTCGTTTTGAGTCAAATTTGTCTTGCGTTGTTTGACTAGTGCGCCTAAATTTACGCCTTGTTCTAATGAATTATTATCGATGCTTTTGGCTTATAGCGCATGCTTAGCGCCATTAAACCTATCCACGCGCTAAACAACCACGCCGCGCCTGGCAGTGGCACGGACGTAAGATTACCGGGACTCACTGCCCAGGCATATAAAGGGAAGTCCTTGTAATACTTACTAAAAACGCCATTAGAAGTGATAAAATTATAGGCGAGGTCATTTGCGTAGGGGTCCTGAGTATCAGACCAGTAGACCCAATCTTGTTCGTTGCTGAAGTAGCTAGTTTTTGGAATTGGGTTACCGGCGGTGCCACCCAATTCTTTATAAAAAAGTTCGCCCAATTGACTGCTAGTTTGTTCAAAATTACCAGTTTGGTCGTTGCTTGGTGGTGTTATTGGCAAGCCCCACTGGCTGGAACCAGCGTAAGCTGTGCTGTTTAGGTAGTTTATAAATGCTTTGGCACCAAACCAGCTGACTGCTCCAAGTCTATTGCTATCAAAATCTAAACTTGAGACGGTGTGCTTGCCACTATTGGCAGGTGTATCAAAGATATTCGGCATATCAATGATGACCGGACTAACGGCGATGATAGAATTCACCACTACCTCGTACCCCAATTTGTTTTGAAGAGTACCCAGCAAATTGGCATCGCCAGTCCAAGTAATGTTGCCTAAACTACTATAAACGACACTTTTGCCGTCGGCATAACCAACAGTTAATGAGGCCTCTGTAGTTATAGAAGTGAGGCTAAGCAGCAGGCCGGCCATTAGGGTTCTATTTTTGCTCATACTTACCTCTCAATAGTGGATAACGAGTTGATTTTTCAGAAAACTTGAACGGGCTACCATCAAAAGGGTTTATTCGCTACGAACCATTACATCTAAAGCTTCGAGGAGCGACTGGCTATCTACAGCCATAACACATTGCCAAATATGCACATATTGACCCGGGCAAAGGTATAGAAATCACTGGGGCTTTCTGCCCATTCGGAAAGCTCCCGTTGCTAGTAAGCCAGATGCGAACATTAGAATGCCAGATGGGATAGGCACTGCAGTTCCATACAATGTGTAGCCACCACCATCATAGCCGAGGACATATACGGGTGAATTATCGTGACGGGTTAAGAATTGATTTACAGACGTGTAGCGCTGGTTAATTCCAAAAACCGCCTCAACAAAAGATGCCTTTGGAGGCCATTCTGAAAGCTGTATTACATTGTTAAATAGCCCCATATGGTTAGAAAACGATAAGCCGGGCGAAACCATATACGGTTTTGATTTGATAATGGGATTGTCATCTTTGATAGCATCAATACCAAAGTCAATTATTTTAATGTCGTTGCCAATGAAACTAGTCACAACATCAATAGACCCGTCGGGCAAAAGTGAAAACGAAACATTGCCGACCGATGGAATGCTAACTATTGATCCAGTTGCAACAGAATATTTGGCATCTAATGCGTAAGTGATTGAGTCAGCACTCGCGTTTGATTGAAAAAGAGAATAAGCAAAAAATATAGTTAAAAGGACTAGGAATGCTAACTTTTTCATTTAAAGACCTAAAAAAATAAAGGAAATTATTAAAAACAATTCATCTTATTTTGTTTCCAAATAAAGGGGGTGATCTGTGCAATATGGCGCTAAGGTGCGCGCCCAACTCGGGAACTAGATTTCTCTCCCATGTATGCACGATAGTGTTCTATCGCTGTTTGCTATTCACTAAAGGTCGCTCTTCTTACGAAAATCTGATTTCGCCTCTTTCATCACTTGCTGCCCATCACTATCCTTGGCTACCAATGCAACCATGGCTTGCAACGCTTGCTCGCGTATTGTCGAAACATAACCCCCTTCGCAAAAAGCAATGTCATCACTTTAAAGTAAATGTAGATTACCAAGGCCGATAAAACATAACACAGCAGCCATCAGTAATCTGTACGTTAACACTCACAGGCAATTCAATTGCTACGTTATTTTAGATGTTTCAGGCAATTGTTCTGCTCCGGTAATCCCCCTGAAAAAAGCAGTGTTTAAAAGTAGAATTTTCTCGTAACAGACGGAGGAAGTTTTACATGAAGACTAAAGTGGACCCCATTGTCCA
>FSSH01000018.1_pt2 | contig 23585 bp, 20 predicted proteins | sample 1166101 | NCBI WGS metagenome assembly FSSH01 (sample SAMEA32972668, study PRJEB13176) | freshwater metagenome | biome: Drinking water system; feature: Biomass in drinking water that filtered by 0.45 um membrane; material: drinking water | place: USA | collected 2012-12-20 | depth 0 m | reverse complement strand
CCGACCACGTGTCGGTGTGATGCGTTCGCGCGAGTTCATCATGAAAGACGCTGACTCCTTCCATCTAGATCAGGAATCGCTACAAGCGACCTACGACGTAATGTATCAAGCCTACACTAATATTTTTAACCGCTTTGGTTTGAAATTCCGGGCAGTGATAGCCGACTCCGGCTCAATTGGCGGCGCGGTTTCCCATGAATTCCACGTACTTGCCGAATCCGGCGAAGACGCAATAGCCTTTTCCACCGCCAGCGATTATGCCGCGAATGTCGAAAAAGCCGAAGCTCTAATGCCGGGAGGGACACGCGCCGAGCCGACCCAAAGCAAAACGTTGGTTGATACGCCAAATCAGCACAGCATCGAAGATGTCAGCGGATTTTTTAAGGTCGATGCCAAGCAATGTCTGAAAACCTTGATCGTCAGAGGCGAGGACGACAGCTTGGTTGCGCTGTTACTGCGTGGCGATCACGAATTAAACCCGATTAAAGCCGAAAAAATCGACGGTGTACTGTCGCCCCTGCAATTTGCCAGCGATGAAGAAATTCTCGGCGCCTGCCACTGCAAACCCGGCTCGATAGGTCCTATCGACTTGAGCATCAAGATAGTTGCCGACCGCAGCGTGACTTTGATGTCCGACTTTATTTGCGGCGCCAACCAAGACGGCAAACATTATCAAGGGGTCAATTGGCAACGCGACTTAGAATTGCCGGAGCACATTGCAGACTTGCGGATGGTCGTGGAAGGCGACGCTAGTCCGGACGGCAAAGGGAAAATTACCATTGCCAGAGGCATTGAAGTAGGCCATATTTTTCAGCTGGGCACTAAATACAGCGAAGCGATGAACGCCGCCATCGTTAACGAAGCCGGCAAAAATCAAATCATGATCATGGGCTGCTATGGCATTGGTATTTCCCGGGTGGTCGCGGCGGCTATCGAACAAGGCCACGATGAGCGCGGCATTATCTGGCCCAACGAACTGGCACCGTTTCAAGTGGCTATTTGCCCGATGAATATGCATAAGTCCGATCGCTTGATCGATATGGTCGAGAAGATCTATAAGGATTTAACGGATGCCGGCATCGAAGTATTACTGGACGACAGAAAAGTTCGTGCGGGATTCATGTTCTCGGACATGGAATTGATCGGTATTCCGCACCGGATTGTAATCGGCGACCGCGGCCTGGATAGCGGCACCGTCGAATATCAAGGCAGAATGGATAAAGAAAGCCAAAATGTTGAGTTCGGCAATCTAGTCAGCTTTATCAAGGACAAGCTGGCTTAGTGTTGATTTGATGAATCAGACGAAAAAGGGCGCAAATTGCGCCCTTTTTATTTGCTGCACTAGACGCTTGTTAGCGTACCAGAGTAAACATGGATTTTACCGCGCCGCATTTAGGGCAACCCCAATCTTCCGGTACGTCTTCCCAGCGAGTACCGGGCGCGACGCCGTTGCGTGGATCGCCCAATTGCTCGTCGTAAATGTGGCCGCAGGTTTTACATTTGTATTTTCTATACTCTGCCATGGATTGATTCCTCGAATTGTAATCACGGTTTAAAGAAAGCCCGGCGATTGTAGCCGATGCTCTGTGCACAAAAAACCACGAAGATTTGGAGGGGATTGTTCGGGATACCTGAAATTGGTCCAGCGGGGCTTAATTTGTCTATCCTTAAAGCTGTCTAATTACATGATTTTTATAAATAAATATCATTTTTTACATTGTTCAATATTTGGCCGATTCAGGGCGCGCCCCATGATGGGATGGTATTCATTCTGTCGTATTTGCAATGATTTTATGAATTCGTTTGGTGCTAATGCCGATGATGACCAAAATAAACGGAATCGATACGCCTTCCACCAACTCGGCATCAACATGCCATCCTAAGCTGTGCAATGCTTCGGCGATTTTGCCGATTAGGCTCGCAGCATAATAGGTGATGGCTACCATCGAAATGCCTTCAACCATTTGTTGCATGCGCAACTGCATTTTTGCGCGCAGGGCCATGGACGATAGCAAGCCCTGATTCTGGCGCTCGATAATAATGTCCACTTTGGTACGCAACAACTGGCTGGCATTGCTGACGCGTTCGGAAACCAGTGTGAAGCGGTGCGATACGGAGTTGCAGGTATGCATCGCCGGCTCCATCCGCCGTTTCATGAATTCGCCCAAGGTTTGAATGCCTTGAATACGCACTTCGCGCAAGTCTTCAAGCCGTTGGCCGACTAATTGATAGTAAGCACTGGCTGCGGCAAAGCGAAATTGATGCGTGGAAATATGATTCTCGACTTCAGCTGCCAACGCAGTTAACTCATCCAACAGTTTTGCGTCATCGTTATCCGACTGGGTCATCGAATTGGTGATCGTATATAGCTGCCGATCAGCCTTTTTTAATTCTGGATACAGTTTGCGCGCGATAGGAAACGCCAACAGCGCCATCACCCGGTAAACTTCAATATCGAACAAGCGATGTAACAGGCGGCCGGCCTGTGCGGTTCTTAGGGTTTGATTCACCACCAGAAAGCGGCTAAAACCATCGACATGAATGCGAAAGTCGGTAAATACGGCCGCCGCACCGCCGGTTACTTTTGAGCCGACGATTGGGTTGCCTGCAAAGTAGGTGGTTAGTGGCGATAAATCCATTTCGTCTTGGTAATTAACGTCTGCTGCTGATACGACGCTGGCGTGAGCCGCAACGATCACTCTACCGCTGATCTGCGATAACCAATCGACCGGGACTTTTTTTAAAGCTGGGTCTGCAAACGGCTCCGCAGCGGTGTCGTAGGCATAAAAGCTATAGGTGCTGAATTCGCCGTGTTGCTCCCAGCTCATTTGAAATGCGTCGAAGCTGGCGCTGAAGTGATCGGCATCTTGGTCGGGCGGCGTCGTTCCAAACCGCTCGCAGAGCGCTTTCAAATGCCGACGCTCCTGCATTTTTTCGTCGCTTGATAGCGATAACGCCAGGTAACTGGCCCTGACCGGCAAGCTAAGAATAGACGAGGCCCTGGCATGGACCTCGTTGTGCAGGATAAACCGTTGCGGATGATTTTCCGGGATCTGAAATAAGGTGGTCACGAGTAAATTGGGTAGCATTAGAGGTTAGTGTCTATAGCGTTTACCGGTGAATATAACGTAGAGAGGGGTAGGTTGCTACTGCCTATGTGAAAGCGGGCTATGGACAATGAAAAATCCTAGCATTGCGCCTTGCTGGCGTTCCTATTCAAGTTTGTCGATGAAGCGGGTTGTGCCGAGCAAGTTTTTGATTTGATATAGGCATATGGATCTTGCCAAGTCTAGTGCTTCCGGCTCAGAGCGTTTTTTGTTTTTCCCACCGATTCATCGGTTTAACTAGTCGGTTGCGGTTTTTATGTCCGCCGCTGTGCATCACTCCAATTTGGTAAATTTGCTCACAAAGCTGATTTGGCAGTTTTGACCTGTTATCCCAGACGCAAAGCTCCTTTGGTGACGTAAGTAAGAGTCGTACATTGCGCAGCCATCATGCGAATGAAAGTTTATGAAAGGGTCGTAGCCTTTTTGGGAAAAAAAGGAATGACAGAGCTGCTGAGACAATGTCAGTTGATTTTGGGGTTTAATTGGTTTTTCCATGTTGTTCTCCAATGATTTGCAGTCGAGACACCATACGCTTTCTAGCAAAAAGCTTCTGTGAAACGCGGTTCGTAGTTAAAAATATTTTGTGTTTTTATCAAAAAAATGGCGAGAAATCAGCCCGAGTCACTAAAGCTGAATTTTTTGTTTTACAGGGCAGCCGGATCCACACACCAAAACCGTTAAATTGTGTACGTTTCCCTCAGTTGTCAGGCGATTCCTGGTGTTTTTATGGCTGTCGGGAAAATCCTAAAAGTGCCAAAAATAAGCAGAGCAAGCAAGATTTCAACCTGGATTGAGTGGCAAGTCGATGCGGCTTGATTGTCTGCAAGCTGCTCCTTTGTAAGCAATCCTTGTCGCAAAATGTCGGCAAAAGCAAATTAGAAATGTGACAGAGTGCTATAATTACAGAAACCCGTTGGGCATTAGCCTGCGGAATCATCACTATCCGAATGATGTTGAATCAGGAGATTATGGATGCTGAGACATAATTTAGAAAATCAAGACAATAAGCAAGACGACGTAGAGCTGTCTCGGCGCAGCTTCTTTGGGCGTCTGGCTGTTGGTGCTGTTTTATCTATTGCAATGCCCGGCGTAGTGCATGCTGCGAAAAGCGTAGCGGTAAAAGCGGATAAAAACCAACGATTGGCGAAGTCGGCAAGGAGCGCAGTGCGCTTACCTAAACATGGAGCCATTCAGGCGACCAAGGCTGTTCGTCAACCTGCCAAATTAAGTAAAAGCGCTGGCGGCAACAACCTTAAACCCGTTGCTGGCGAGCATGGGCACTTGCATACCGCGCATGCGGAACGCCACATCCAGCATGACTCTCGCGTGCGAGATATTTACAGCGGCAAAAAGCAACATGTAACTGCGTCCTACCATGCCAATCGTCATAATAATCAGAGAGGTAGAGCGCAGTCGATTATTCAACCGGCGCCAAGAGAAGCATTCATGGAGCCAAGCCAAGACTCGCTGTTCTTGGCTGATCACGGTCGTTTTGCGACTCATCGGGCCTTGGCGTTTCAAAATCCGCACACTGGGGACAAATTGAGTCTGACGTATTTTGAAAGAGGCCGTTATCTTAGCGATGCTTTGAATGAAATCAGCTTTTTGTTGCGCGATTATCGCACTGACGATGTACATCCTATCGATCCGGAATTACTGGATCAGTTGCACGATTTGAAACAAATCCTGGGTTTAAATCAACCGTTTGATGTTATCTGCGGTTATCGTTCGCCATTGACCAACGCTAAATTGCATGCCGAGAATTCCGGTGTTGCCAATAACAGCTTTCACATGCATGGCCGGGCTGTGGATATTCGCATCGAGCGTTTTGATCTTCGGCGTATTCATAGTGCGGCGCTGGCTATGCACCGTGGTGGAGTGGGTTATTACCCTGACTCGAACTTTATCCACCTGGATACCGGCACCTTCAGAACCTGGAAATTGTAGAGTCGTCCACTCATAAAAAAAGCGCCATTTGCGGCGCTTTTTTTATGCCTGCTCGATTTTGCGGCTTATGGATTGGTGCCGACGTCCGTACTTTTACTCATCACCAATTGATTATTCGGAGTCGAACTGGCCGTCGTCGGCGCATGGATTTTGTTCAAGGCCTTCTTCAGCTGCTCGTCCTGTCCGTATACGTCCGGATAGAAACGTAACTGGTTTTGGTGATCGACAAAGGTAGTGCCGTAATAAAACAGTACCGGTACCGCGCGTTTTAGCGTCACATGGCGGGTTTTGGGCGCCGACATCGCTTGCTTGATGGATTCTTTGTCCCAGCCAGCCTGATCGCCCAGCACGAATTGGGCTAGCTCTTCGGGTGCCGATACCCGCACGCAACCGTGGCTTAAATCACGACGTGGGCGGTTAAACGCGGCGTGGCCTGGGGTGTCGTGTAAATACACGTCCGCAGTATTTGGAAAGACGAATTTAACCCGTCCTAATGGATTTTTCTTGCCCGGTCGCTGGCGTGCGCGCAAATAGCTGCCTCCGCCTTTTTCTTCGCTGTTTTGGTGTCTTACCAGTTCTATGTCCTGGCTGGCTAAATAGCCTTCGTTGTTTGCCGCTTTGGGTAGAATTTCCTTCTCATAAATGGTTTTTGGAATGTTCCAGTAAGGCATAAATTCCAGATATTTCATTTCTTCCCAAAGTACCGGTGTTTGGTTGCTTGGGGATTTGCCTACTACCACTTTCATATTTAGCGGATTGGGATCGTCGATTGAATTGAACGCCCATAATTCAAAGGCCGGGATATTAACCACAATCATTGGTCCGTCGGTAGTGTCCGGAATCCAGCGCGCGCGCTCCATGGCCAGCGCGATCTGGGCGATTTTTTCGCTCGAAGATTGATTGAATAATGCGGCAGTTGCCGAGCCAATCACGCCATCGGCCGTTAAACCTTGCTGTTGCTGAACTTTTTTCACAGCGGCAACCAAATCGTTGTCGTAAGTTTTACTGTCCGCGGCATTATTGTCCAGTAAGCCCATGTCCCGCAGCCGTTGGCGCAAATAAACGATATGCGGATGCTTATCGCCGGGACGTAGCATTTTGCCCGGCTTGAATTCCTGGGACCCCGTTTGATTTCCCAACTGCTGCAAACGGGTGAAAATTTGTTTGAGTTGTTGGTATTGCTTAGTTTTAGGCTCAAATTGACCGACTACCTCGGTCAATGTTTGTGATGCCAAGTGTTGTTTCAAAAAGCCGGCCAAATCCAAAGCGGGTTTGGGAGCGATGTGTACCGGATACTCAACATCGCGCGGATCCACTTGGCCTTGCCGCAAATCGTGCAGATAACGTACCAAGGACACGGTCAAAGCCACATCGTAACCCGCAACGGCAGCGTTATCAGGATTCGGGCCACTGATCAGTTGTTTCAGGCGGTCAACGTCATAATTGGCAGGATTCAACGCATCGTTGGATGCATTGTTTAATATGCTCAACAAATCGTTAAGGTTTTTTTCCGAGCGATTTGCCGTAAACCAGATCGGTTGAAATTGAGTATTAAGATAGATTTGGCTAACAAACTCGCTAACGCGGCTAAAATCGGCGCGTAACAACAGCGGATGTCGTTTACTAAGCAGAATCGCGCCAATTGGGTTGTCGGCAGGAATAGGATTAACGATCTCGGAAACGCTATTTATCGAAGGCAGACTGGTTTCCTGCACTGTAGCGGGCATATCTGCGCTCCACACCTGCTCTGTTCCAGCATAATAAATACAGGCCGCCAACGCTAATCGAGCATACCTGTGGCGCGAATCTTTCAGGGCGTGCGATTGAGTTGTCATGGTTACACGAATAGGGTTCGAATTGGGTATTTATCGTATGCTTTACGGTTAAGACAGGCCGCAAAGCTAAGCAATATAATATTAGTCTAATTGTACCCTGTTATGACAACAATTGACGCGAAAAGCTTGCCAAAGCTTTGTAATTTGGGGTATCAGGGAAAGGGCGAAGTTGTTAACCGAGTTCCCTAAATTTCCTCGTCATTCCTCTTTAGCTTTCAAAAGACAGTTTATCGGCAAATGCCGCTTGCCAGTCGTGGCTGAATTTCGCAACGGCAGTGTCGGAAGCTGGAGTGGTCAAGATTTGCTGGGCAATGTCCAGCGGCAAGGTTACCGCGCCCACGCCGAGTTTTAACACCTGCAAAACCTGATTGACGTTTTTGAAGCTGGCAACCAAAAGTTTGCTGGGCAATTGGTAGCGGTCGATTAAGGCTTGCAAATCGCTGACTACAGCAATCCCGTCAAAGCCTTGATTGTCGATGCGGTTGAGATAGGGCGCCAGGTAATCCGCGCCATGCAGCGCTGCAAGCATCCCTTGCTGCACGTTGTAAATCGCAGTGGCCAATAGCGGGATATTATCTTTTTTCAGTTGTTTGATAGCACTTAAACCAGCGGTATGCGCAGGTATTTTGACAATGATGTCGAACGGTAACTCGTGGAGTTTGTGCGCTTCCGCGATGATACCGTCAACCGAGTTATTGAGCACTTGTACATGAAACCGCGCTTGTGGGCCGATGATGTCTGTCAGTATCGGTAACAGTTCATGTAGACCGATTCCGCCGGTCGCCATAATCGACGGATTGGTGGTAACGCCCGCCAAGGGTAAAGCTGGGCAAAGGTTTTTGATGCCGGCTACATCGGCGCTATCTAAATATATTTCTAACATCGGACAAGGATTGTGATTTTGCGGATAAAGGCGGCCAGTATAACCAGTGCTGTTAGATAGCTTTAGAAAATCACCTCGGTAAAGCGTGCGTTCGGCGTCAGTACTTGCAGTTTTGCCAGTTGATCCAGCGCGATTTTCCCAGTGGGGCTATGCTCCAACAATAGAAATTCGTGTCTTTCTTCGGCCACTACATTTAATGCCCGACCCTCGACGATTCTTTTGTCCTTTAAAGTCAATCTAACCTGATAGCCGTAAAGACAGGCAATTTCGATATAGTCGTGCAAATCGCAAGCGATACGGCATTCGCTCATGGCAGTCTCCCCTTGAGTTTTTTGCTGATCGATCTTACCCTCCGCGTCTCTGATTGCCAATCATGCGGGGCAAATTACTTTGGATACCGTTTCATCTTCCAGACGCTTGGCGTCTATCGACATCTTGCGCGGCCTGGTCATGGTGTTGATGACACTGGATCATACCCGCGATTTTTTCAGTGTCAGTCATTTCAGCCCGACCGATCTTGATAAGACTTCAGTGGCCTTGTTTCTGACCCGCTGGATTACGCATTTCTGCGCTCCGGTATTCGTGTTTTTGGCCGGCACCAGCGCCTATCTGTGGCAGAGTCGCCGGGAAGCGGATGCGCCGTTGAGCCGGTTTTTATTGGAGCGTGGTCTGTTGCTGCTGGTTTTGACGTGCACCGTAGAAGCCTGGTCATGGAATTTTCGCGCCGATCTACGGCACATCGATGGCGGCGTGTTATGGGCGATTGCCTGGTCGATGATCGCGCTGGCCGGGCTGGTGAAGTTGCCTTTGGGTTGGTGTGTGGCGTTTGGTGCGACGATGATAGTGGGGCATAACGCCTTCGATGCACTCAAGCCTGCCGACTTGGGTGGTTTTGGTCCTTGGTGGGCAATACTGCATACGGGTGATGATGTGCCATTCGGCGACGGTTGGTTACTTAATCCCTACTACCCGCTGATTCCGTGGATAGGCGTGATGGCGGTTGGCTTCGGTTTTGGAAAGTTATTGACTAACAACGTCTGGCGCACGCCGCGCCGGCTTTTTACCTTAGGTCTAGCGCTGCTAGGGGTGTTTTTGGCTTTGCGTTTCAGTAACGTTTACGGAGATCCCAAGCCATGGCAAAGCTATCCGGACCCGGTATTTACCGTATTATCCTTTATCAACTGTCATAAATATCCGCCGTCCTTGTTGTATCTGTTAATGACCTTGGGACCGGCGCTGCTGGTCTTGGCGCTGGCCGAGGGCAAGGCGGCGGAACGCGTCGGTTTTTTGCAAGTATTCGGCAGGACCCCGCTGTTCTTTTATCTGCTGCACTTGTACCTGATTCATGGTCTGGCAGTATTGGTGGCCGCCATTACAGACGGACCGGTGGCTGCAATAATCGGCGGCGGTATTTGGTCGCCGGAATTACCGCAAGACTACGGCTATGGTTTGCCGGTGGTTTATGGCATTTGGCTATTTGTGGTGCTAACGCTGTTTCCCATCTGCCAGGGTTTTGAAACCTTAAAAGCTCGCAAGCCACATAGGCGCTGGCTCAAATACCTGTAACTCGCATGGAGTGTTTTCCATGGAAGCCGACGCGCAACCTGTGGCGGCAGCTTTACTTTTTGATGTGAATGCAATAGTTTGCAAGCGACTTTACTGTAGCAATTAATCCCTTTTGGAGGTCAGTATGAAATGCACTATCGGCTGGATTATTCCTACTTTGCTGGCAACAGCAGCTATGCAAGTGCAGGCTGACGAGCGGGAGGGGGGCGGGCTTAACGTTGCTTTTACCGATTGCACCGAGTTTGTCGGGGTTGCCCCGGTCCCTGAGAGTAAAGCTCGGGTTCTGGTACCTAGCCAATACCAATTGGTCGTGGATGACGCCGGGGCAAAATTGGTGGTGCGCATTGCCCATTGCCAAGGTGTGGCAGTGAATAATCGCCCAGCCCAAGCCGGTACGGTGGCCCACCTTGGCATCATGCTGTATTCACCGGACGGTACCGGAACCGATCCCAATACTGCCATCAATAATTACACCCTGACTTATGCTAGCAACGTGCCGCCCTTGGTTAACGGTTTGCGTAAACAAGGCGTGTCTGCACAATGGGACGGCAATTTGACCTATGAAGTGACGCAGACAAGCGCAACAAACGAGTTTTACGCAGCGGTTTCTCCCGATACTCCGGATGCTGTCACTTGGTTTTTACATGGGAATGTTGCCGAGCCGGAGATACCCAGTCCGTTTCTGGCAAATTGGTGGTCTTATTCCAAGAAAGGCGAAGTGAAGATGGCAACCAATATAGAGCAAATTTATTTCGACTTTAGTTCTACTGTGTCTTTCTTTACAGCTAGAGCTAGCATTATCGGCGACTTGCTCGGCGGCAATCGCATTTACAATTTTCCTTTGAGTTTTCGCGGCAAGTTTGCCAGCGCGCAAATGACGGTGACCCGTGCGCGCTAAAATTTTAAACAGCCATTAAGCAGGCTTAGCTTCCTTGGTCTGCTTTTGTTTATTTAACTGAGTTAAAAAATAGCTTTGATAATTCCAGCCGGGGCGAGGCGGTGGTGGTTGGTGAGCGAACGGCATGATAAACCTCTGTGATGCATTGATTAGGGATAAAAGATGCTCCCGCAGATTCAGCAACGATGCGCTCTATTGCTTTAATCGAATCTACGGGAGCACAAACTAGGAAATATTGAAACTAATACACTGCGAGGGAGAATCTACCAGCGAAAAGCCGACAAGCAAGAGCGGGTAAAATTTTACTGCGATGAAATAGAGTCCAACTGTGTCTCGCCGTTTTGTCGATAAAGCGACTGACGGAACGGCGAGATGTCCTAGGTTTCGCTCACCTATGTAACTGTTCGGTGAGCGTGGATTGACATAACTTAAGCGGCCGCGAAGCCGTCTACCTGCTCGCGGGGTATTTGCAGGCCTATTAGTTTTTCCACTAGACGCAAGGCCTGATATTCGTCTTGCGATACCAGCGAAACCGCCTGGCCGTTTTGTCCGGCGCGGCCGGTTCTGCCGATGCGATGCACATAATCGGCGGACGAGCGCGGTAATTCAAAATTAACCACATGCGGCAATTGGGCAATATCGATGCCGCGTGCTGCCACGTCGGTGGCGACCAACACGCGAATGTCACCGGCTTTGAAACCGGCCAAAGCGCTGGTTCTGGCGCCCTGGCTTTTATTACCATGAATCGCGGCAGCCTTGATATTGGCGATGTTCAGTTTTTCGGTGAGTTTGTTGGCGCCGTGCTTGGTACTGGTGAACACTAATACTTGCTGCCAGTCTTTGGTTTTCACCAGATGGGTCAACAAGGCGGTTTTCGCGGTTTTACTGACGGTATAAACCCGTTGGTCTATCAAGTCGGCGGCGGCGTTTTCGACAGCCACTTCGATTTTGACCGGGTTGACCAGCAAATCGCCGGTTAATTTGCGGATGTCTGCGGAAAAGGTCGCGGAAAACAACAGGTTTTGGCGCTTTTTCGGCAGCATGGCTAGAATTTTGCGAATGTCTTTGATAAAGCCCATATCCAGCATGCGGTCAGCTTCGTCCAACACCAGCATTTCCACTTTATCCAGTTTAACTGCGTTTTGGCTGACCAAATCCAGCAGACGCCCCGGTGTGGCGGTCAGAATATCCACGCCGCCGCGCAGCCGCATCATTTGCGGATTGATCTTCACGCCGCCAAATACCACTTCGGATTTTAAGCGCGGTTGCTGATGCGCGCCATATTTGGCAACAGACTCTGCAACTTGCGCGGCCAGTTCTCGTGTGGGAGTCAGGATCAGTGCGCGCACGGGCCGATTGCGGCCGTAGTCGGTTTGCGCCAAACGGTGCAATATCGGCAAGGTAAAACCGGCGGTTTTGCCGGTGCCGGTTTGCGCGGCGGCAAGTAAATCGCGGCCGGTTAATACGGCGGGTATGGCTTTACTTTGAATGGGGGTAGGGGTCGTGTAGCCTGAATCGGCAATAGCTTTTATTAAAGCCTCGGATAAACCGAGATTGGAAAATGGCATTAAGGTCTCAATGGGGAAAATAAGGGGAGAAATCTGTGTTCGGCACTGCTGCTGTCGCGATGTCCGCCCGGGGACTAATGGAATTACATATTGAAGATGAACTTTCAGCCAGCAGTCTATCACGGTTACTGGTTTAAGGTTAGGAAACCCGTATTAGCTTGATTGGACGGCTGCTCGCGGCAGTGAAATTGATACGCGAAAGCCGAGTTCAAATAGCCAAACTGGCCAGATCGAGCACTATCCCGCCGATTTTTTCCGCGGCGCCCAAATGGTTGGCAATGCGTATGTCAATTTGTGGATGTGTGTCGCGAATCCTTTGCACTTGTTCGGGAATATCGATGCTGACGTGGCGTCCCGCCGACAGGAAATAAGGCATCACGACAATCTGCCGCGCGCCCTGGACTATTTGTTGGTGTAAGCCTTGCGCGATAGTCGGTTCGGCGATTTCCAGAAACGCACAGTCTATTGCCGCGAAGCGGGTAGTCGTCAGCCGCAGTTGTTCTATCAGCTCGCGAATTTCAAGGTTGGAATCGTCCCGACGGCTGCCGTGCGCCACCACTAACAAATGTGTCACCGATTCTGCCTTATTCGATGTCGATATGGATTTCGTTGCGGCGTAAGGCGGGTAGAGTCCAAGGTGGATCGTATGCCGCCGAACGCGGGGCGGTTAGGGGCGTGAGCTGCTGTTGTTCGATCCAGGCCAGCAATAGTTGGCTTTTTTCGTTAATTTTTTCCAGGTTAAGACTGCCGGAATAGCGCAACACCGCGACTTTTTTCGCGGGTAAGACTTTGATAGTCACTTGGGGATCGATTGGAGTCGGTAAGGTCTCCAGACTATAGCCCGCCGGCATCACGAAAGCCATCGTCCATTTGTTACCGACTGCCTGCTGCAACACAGGCGCGGTCATCGCGATTTGTTCGCCGGCATTTTCGCGAAACACCGGAGCGGTCATGGCCATCTGCTGTTTTTGCTGATTACCACCAAAAATATAGCCGGCCAAGCGATTGAAACCGATATTGCCGGCTTGCGCGTAATCGGCGTCAATGACGGTTTCGGCGATTAATAAGGGCGGATACTGCCTAATTTGCACGTCTCCACGTTCGGAGAGCAACTGATATTGCGGTTCGGCGCTGCTTCTAATGCCCATTACCGTGCATCCAGTTAAAATTACGCTGAGCAACGCTGCAAAAGGGTTTTTCATGTTTTTCCATGTTCGGAGCGAATGCTGCAACGTGCATCTTGACAGGCTTTGGCGCCGAACAAGGCGCCGAGCCCCAAACGGTGCCGGGCAAACCAGGCATAGAGGCTATCGAATAGCGGTCTTAGCAGCGGCCAGCGGGTAGGAGCCATCAGCCATCCTAATCCGACAGCGCTGTATGCAGCGTAAAATACCGGCATCCCCTTGATCAGCCGGCCATCAGCGCATACGCCATGGATTTCCGCCATCAATTCGTCCAGCGATTTGCCATAGTGCGCCGGATTGAAACCCTCGGCGTGAATATCTTGCAAAGCCAGTTTGTTTTGCTTGTTTCGCGACTGTAACCAGGTCACTTCCTTCCGGCAAATCGGGCAGCGGCCATCGTAAAGCAGAGTGAATTCGTATTCGTTATTCATTGGGCGGTTCTGGGAAGTGGTGCTAGCGGGCTTGTCGCTGGGACTGGCGGCTTAATAGCCCTGCAAGTCTGTATTGGTTTGCTTTGTAATTTCACAATGTTTGCGTATTCCCTAGCTTCGGATTCCGCAAAAAAAGTCCCCTCGCGATGCGGGGCTCGCGCAGTCGGCGAGATACTCGCATCGGAGGGGATTATGGGCTATGGAGCACCCCTCTGAGGACGGAACGTGTGTCAGGAATCAACAAACTTAGCACTTTGCAATCTACCAGCAGATGCGGCGTAAGCAAGGGGGCGAATGCTAAAAAACGGTAGGGTGATCACGTCATATTCTCGCTTTAGAGGCGGTAAAGGCGAATCGGCGTTTTCGTTTAGCAAACTATGAACAGGCTATCCAGGCAATAGTTCCTGTTTTATTGTTTACCAAAAAGGAATTATGAATAACGTAAATGGCTAATTGTAAATTTTCGACAGGGGATTATAGTGAAGTCGTCCTTTAAATCGACTGCAAACGGTCAAGGCGGAACGGATGAACGCTCCAGGTAATTTTAGGAAAGACAGTAGTGCCGGTATTCAGTTGGCTACCCGTATTTTGAACTTTTCGGTGGGTGAGTTTTTGATACCTACGCTTTTGTTCGGTGCTGCTTGCATTTGCAGTACTTTGATTTTGTTGGACCCGCTAGTGCTTTAAGTTTTATGTGTGACCTCCCTCGTTGTTAAGCAGTGACTCCGGCACTGCACACTCTATAGCCTCTATCGTTGTATTCGGTAGAGGCTTTTTTTATTTACATCGAAAGTCTATTTGCACCGCACGCGGTAAATGGCGTAGCCGGCAAAAGCCATGGTTAGAAGGTAAATTGTCACTGTAATCATTTTGTACTCCTGGTTATCTTTATTGTTGTGCGCCATTTATAACAGAAATCCGGGCACAGAAGCTTACATTTGCGTTGGCGACAGTTTTCGTATGTTAGTGATGTTGTGGATGAACGCGGTTTTCCACAAAAACTGTGGATAAGCTTGTTGGTATGCTGATAAAAGTAAGTGCAAGTCGCTGTATTTACGCAGGCGCTTTCAAATTGGCTAAAAATTGACCACGCTTATTTGATTGATCAAGTTGTCGGCACTGTAAATCAATAGCCGCAATACCCATTTGTCGATCACTTTGCCGGAAATTTTTCTAAGCCGTTAGCCGCGCTTCGCCTAGAATGTTCAGTCTCCGTGGCAAACTTTCAGGACATGTTATGCAAATTCTTGGTGTGGATATTGGCGGTTCGGGTATTAAAGGTGCGATTGTCGATACCTTGACGGGCGAACTGGTTTCGGAACGGCATAGAATCGATACGCCGCAGCCTGCAACACCGGAGGCGGTAGCAGCGGTTCTGGCGCAATTAGTCTTGCATTTGGGCTGGACTGGACCCATCGGTTGTGGTTTTCCTGCGGCGATTCAACAGGGCGTGGTGCGCACGGCGGCGAATATATCCAAAGCTTTTATCGGCACCAATATCGATAAATTGTTTTCCGAAGCCACCAACTGCGAGTGCCACAACCTAAACGATGCCGATGCCGCCGGTATCGCGGAAATGCATTTTGGCGAGGGGGCCGGCCAAGCCGGCGTGGTCTTGTTAATTACCATCGGCACCGGTTTGGGAACCGCGCTGTTCACCGATGGTAAATTGCTACCCAATACGGAACTGGGGCATGTGTATCTGGAAAATGGTCTGGAGGCCGAGCGCTTCGCATCTGATGCCGCCCGAAAACTGCAAGATTTGGGTTGGAAATCTTGGGGCAATCGTTTCAATATCTATTTGAATACGATGGAAAAACTGTTCTGGCCCGATCTGATCATTTTGGGCGGCGGTGCGAGTAAAAAATTCGATAAATTTAAAGAGCAAATAGCCATAAAAACCCCTGCCAAGCCGGCGGCGTTTTTAAACCAGGCGGGTATTGTCGGCGCGGCGCTATATGCCAAATCCAAAGTTGTCTGATCGATGGCACTTGAGTCCGTATACCTTGTGAGCAGAAACAGCAAAACAAGGACTTTTTCAAATAGCTGTCGATATTTCCACCCTCGATAAAAATTCTGTTTTCAAGCAGACTTGACTATCTAATTACCCGCGGTAACCTGTCTTCCATGAGGTTGCCGGTGGTGAAAAATTCAATTTTTTCCGTGAGAGCAATCAGACAAGATAGTCGGCAGCCTCATATTTTCCGTATGCTGTAAAAGTTAATTATTCTGCCTTGTTGCATGGCAACCAGCAGGTGATTAGCGCAAATCATGGGTGGTGCTGGTGACGCAAGCTTCTAGGTCGGGAGATAGCTAGAGGCCCGTCATCAGTATCATTCCTGGTCTTCATCAATATCCCATAACAACTAAAGCGACAAGCCACCAGTGCGTCAGCTTGTTTCGAGGCCAAGCGCCTTTACTGCCCAATCCCGCCCGTGTACCATGCCGAGAACTATTGCGCCGATGTGGTTGATGAATGTGCCGGCGCCGTTATCAACTGCCGACTGAAGCGAGAAAACTAATGACGACGCTTAATATCAACGGTAAAAGCCGCAAGATAAATCTGCCTGCTGATACGCCACTGCTTTGGGCGCTGCGCGACCAACTGGGTTTGACCGGTACCAAGTATGGTTGCGGTATGGCATTATGCGGTGCCTGCACGGTGCATATCGACGGCGAGCCGACCCGCGCCTGCGTCACGCCTATTTCGGCGGTGGTCGGCAAAAAAATTGTCACTATCGAAGCTATAGAGCAGGACCAGACCGGTAAAAAGGTCCAGGACGCCTGGCTGAATCTGGGGGTACCGCAATGCGGCTACTGTCAGGCCGGACAAGTCATGGCAGCTACCGCACTGCTGAAACAGCATCCGCAACCCAGCGACGCCGAGATTGATAAAGCCATGAGCGGCAATCTGTGCCGCTGCGGCACTTATCCGCGGATTCGCGCCGCGATCAAGCAGGCCGCCGGTTTGCCGGAGGGGCAATCATGAAAAACTCAGCCGAATTTCTGCAAGTAAATACCGATCAGAGCGCTGCCGACGACGCTTATGTGATCGACAATGTCAGTCGCCGGACTTTTATCAAACAGTTCGCGTTGAGCGGCTTTGTGTTGGCCGTGGGCCTGCCTACGCTGCTCAGAGCGGATGAAACTGCCGAGCCGGCCGCGGCCGGCAAGTTCGGTGCCGATGCGATGCCGCACGGCTGGGTGGACAATCCCCTGGTATTTGTAGCCATTGCCGCCGATGGCGCAGTAAGCATCATCTGTCACCGTTCCGAGATGGGGCAGGGCGTGCGTACCAGCTTGCCGATGGTGGTAGCCGATGAACTGGAAGCCGATTGGTCCAGGGTGCGTGTCGTGCAAGCGCCCGGCGACGAAAAACGCTTCGGCAATCAAGACACCGACGGCTCGCGCAGCATGCGCCACTTTTTTATGCCGATGCGCCGTGCCGGCGCGGCTGCCAGACAAATGCTGGAAGCCGCTGCTGCCGCGCGCTGGCGCGTGCCGGTAACGGAAGTGCGCGCCGAGCAACACCAAGTACTGCACGTGCCCAGCGGCAAAACCTTAGGCTACGGCGAATTAGCCAAAGCGGCGGCAAAACTGCCGGTGCCAGACCGAGATACGTTGCGTTTGAAGAATTCGACGGAATTTCGCTACATCGGCAAAGGCCGGCAAGGCGTTTACGATGGCCGGGATATTGTGACCGGACGAGCCATGTATGGCATCGATACGCAGTTGAAGGGCTTGCTTCATGCCGTGGTGGCGCGGCCTCCGGTGTTGGGTGGCAAGCTGTTAAAATTTGATGCCAGCGCCGCCCTCAAAGTGCCGGGTGTCGTAAAGATCGTGGAACTGCCCAGCAGTCCGCTACCCGCGGAATTCAATCCGTTGGGTGGTGTTGCAGTGATTGCCAGCAACACTTGGGCGGCGATTCAGGGCCGCAACGCCTTGAAAATCGAATGGGACAACGGCATTCACGCCAGCTACGATTCGCTAGCCTACAAAGCCGAACTGGAAGCCGCTGTCCGCCAGCCGGGTAAAGTGGTGCGTCAACAAGGCGATGTCGATGCCGCATTGCAAGGTTCAGCCAAACGCCTGGAGGCGGAATATTATTTGCCGCATCTGGCCCAAGCGCCGATGGAACCGCCGGCGGCGACGGCCCGCATCGTCAAGGGACATTGCGAAATTTGGACCTGCACCCAGGCGCCGCAGTTGACGCGGGATAAAGTCGCCAAATGGCTGAAACTGCCGGAAGATAAAGTGACGGTCAACGTAACTTTATTGGGCGGCGGTTTCGGGCGTAAATCCAAACCCGATTATGTTATCGAAGCGGCTTTGTTATCGCAGGCGATGCAAGGCAAACCGGTGAAACTGACCTGGACCCGCGAGGACGATCTACATCATTCCTATTTCCATACCGTATCCTTGGAGCGGCTGGAAGCGGGTTTGGATGCGCAGGGTAAACCGGTAGCCTGGCTACATAGAACTGCGGCCCCGAGTATTTCCTCCACATTCGGGCCGGACAGCAAGCAACAGATGCCGGTGGAATTGGGGATGGGCGTGATCAACGTGCCGTTCGCAATCGATAATCTCCGCATCGAAAATCCCCCGGCTGCGGCGCATACCCGTATCGGCTGGTTTCGCTCGGTGTCCAATATTCCGCATGCCTTTGCCGTGCAGTCTTTTGTGGCTGAACTGGCGGCGGCGGCAGGACGCGATCACCGGGATTTTCTGTTGGATATCATCGGTCCGGCGCGGCGCATCGACCCGGCTAGTTTGAGCGATACCTGGAACCAGGGCGAATCGCCCGTGCTTTACCCGGTCGATACCGGCCGTTTACGCCGCGTGATCGAAACGGTGACCCACGAAGCCGGCTGGGGCCGTCAGCTGGTCAAGGGCCAAGGCTTGGGGCTGGCCGCGCATTACAGCTTCGTGACTTATGTGGCTATCGTTGTGGAGGTCGCGGTCGATGACGCGGGTAAATTGAGCATCCCTAGAGTCGATGTGGCTGTCGATTGCGGTCCGCAAGTCAACCCCGAGCGGATTCGCTCGCAGATCGAAGGCGCTTGCATCATGGGTGTCAGTTTGGCGACGCTGGGCGAAATCAGCTTTAAAAACGGCGCGGTCCAGCAGGACAATTTTCACGCGTACCAGCTCACGCGCATCGACGATGCGCCGCGCGAAATTAAAGTGCATTTGCTGCCGTCCGCCGAATTCGATACTCCTTTGGGCGGTGTTGGCGAACCGGGCGTGCCGCCGATTGCGCCGGCGCTGTGCAATGCAATTTTCGCGGCCACCGGTCAGCGCATACGGCAATTACCGATACGGGATCAGCTTTTGAAGGATTGAGGACTTTTCTGGATGGCGGCCAGCTAAATTGGCTTGCCGTCCCCGGTTTTTTCCGGATCGCGAAAGCTTAAGTCCGCCGTTTAAAGCTTTGGCAAAACCGGTCGATAACCGGATGCCAGCCGAAACATGGCGGGTACTATTCAATCCAGAGGAGATAAACCATGTCATCCGTATCGGGAGTAGGTTCAAAGCCGTATTTCCCAATCACCAATCAACCGAAACAGCCCGCAGCCAATCAGCAGGTAGCAACGCCGCCCGTACAAGCTGTTGTGAAAGATGCCGATGGCGATAACGATGCTAGAAAAGGCAGCAAGATCGATACCTATGCCTGATAGCGTTAGCGGTTCCAAGCAGTAAGAAAAAGCCGGGTAACACCGGCTTTTTCTTGTGTGCAATTTGTTGGAGGCAGCGAATCAGGGAGTCTGTAAAAAACGCTGCTTGGCCTCGTTTTCTTCGCGGGCCGCGTCTATCTCGCGGATGACGCTGCGCAGGTCGGCCGGTTTAGCGTTGTCCTCGAAATGGCCGGTCAAATTGGTCTCGGGGTGCAAATCGCCGCTTTGATACAGCTTCCACATTTCCTTACCAAAGTTAGTCTGCAACAATTCCGGCGCGAACTGGCCGAAATAGGCGGCCATATTGGCCACGTCGCGCTCCAGCATGACTCGGGCGTTGTTATTGCCGGCGGCATCGACGGCTTGCGGTAAATCGATAATCACCGGCCCATCGCTGCCGACCAGCACGTTGTATTCGGATAAATCGCCATGTACCAGACCGTCGCAGAGCATACGCACGATCTGGCCGATCAGAAACGCATGGTATTGGCGCGCCAATTCTGCCGGCATTTCCAGATCGTTGAGCCGGGGTGCCGGGTGGCCGTCCGCATCGGCGACCAGTTCCATCAGCAGCACGCCGTCGATAAAGTTATAGGGTTTGGGTACCCGGACGCCGGCGTCGGCCAGACGGTATAAGGCGGTCACTTCGGCGTTTTGCCAAGCCGATTCCTGCTCTTTACGACCATAGCTGCTGCCTTTTTCCATCGCGCGGGCGCGGCGGCTGTTGCGGACTTTGCGGCCTTCCTGGTACAGAACGCTTTGCTTGAAGCTGCGCTGGTCGGCGTCTTTGTAAACTTTGGCGCAGCAGATTTCGGCGCCGCAGCGCACTACATAAACGGCTGCTTCCTTGCCGCTTTTCAATGAGCCAATGACCTCGTCGACCAGGCCGCTATCGATTAAAGGTTCGAGTCTTTTCGGTGTTTTCATGGGAGTTATTATGCCGTGCTGGCTTGAGTTTAGCTCAATACTTCGACAAATTGATGGCTCCGAACCACCGAAAACGGGCTTTCCAGCTTTAAACAGTAGAAATAGATAGCAGTCTGGCAGCGGCGAATGGTTTAAATCAGATAGGGTTCACGTCGTTATGATGAGCATATTGACGCAAATTTAATCCGGTCTGCCTGGCCTTATTTCGGTTCGAAACTGCCAAGTGGCTCACTTTTGTCGTTTTGCTGGTACATTAGCCGGTTTTAAATAAAATGCTTCGGCAATAACCGATTCACAATCAGACATGGCCAATTCCAAACACATCATCATCGTCGGTGCCGGTCCGGGCGGCTTATGCGCCGGCATGTTATTGAGCCATCGCGGCTTTAAAGTCTCCATTTTCGATAAACATCCCAATGTCGGCGGTCGCAATCGGGCCATCACAATGGATGGTTTTACGTTTGATACCGGCCCGACCTTTTTGCTGATGAAGGGCGTGCTGGATGAAATGTTTGAATTATGCGGCCGGCGCAGTGAGGACTATATGCAGTTCATGCCGTTGAGTCCGATGTACCGTTTGCTGTACGACGATCGCGAGATCAATGTCTACTCGGATCGGGAAAATATGCGCGCTGAGTTGGAGCGGGTATTCGACGAAGGCAGTGCCGGCTACGAGCGTTTCATGGATAACGAGCGCAGCCGTTTTAATCGCTTGTACCCTTGCATTACCCGCGATTACTCCACGCTGGCGTCGTTTTTTTCGCTGGATTTGATCAAGGCCTTGCCGTGGTTGGCATTTCCGAAAAGTGTCTTCAAAAATCTGGGTCAGTATTTCGATAAGGAAAAGATGCGCTTGGCGTTTTGCTTTCAGTCAAAATATCTGGGTATGTCGCCGTGGGAATGCCCGGCTCTGTTTACCATGTTGCCTTACCTAGAACACGAGTACGGTATTTACCATGTGGCTGGCGGCTTGAATCGGATCGCTTCTGCCATGGCGCAGGTGGTCACTGAATCCGGCGGCGAGATTCATCTCAATGCCGAAATTGCGTCCCTAATCGTCGAGGACGGCGGAGTAAAGGGCGTGAAATTGCAGAATGGCGATGAAGTTCGCGGCGATGAAGTCATCGTCAATGCCGATTTTGCCCATGCGATGACCCATCTGCTGAAACCGGGTACCTTGCGGAAATACGATCATCAAGAGCTGGAAAAGCGCGAGTACTCTTGCTCGACCTTCATGCTGTATTTGGGCCTGGATAAGCAATACGATTTGCCGCATCACACTATCGTGTTTGCCAAGGATTACCGTACCAATATCAACAATATCTTCAGCAATAAAACCTTGACCGAGGACTTTTCGTTTTACGTGCAAAATGCCTCCGTCACTGATGCCAGCTTGGCTCCGGCAGGCAAGTCCGCCTTATATGTGTTGGTGCCCATGCCAAATAACGATAGCGGTGTGGATTGGCCGGCGCATTGCGCCGATGTGCGCGAGCAAGTTCTGGACACGCTGGGAGCGCGTCTGGGTTTAAGCGATCTGCGCGAGCATATCGAATGCGAAAAAATCATCACCCCCGGCACCTGGGAAAGCGACGAGCACGTTTACAAAGGCGCTACCTTCAGTCTGTCGCACAAGTTCAGCCAGATGCTGTATTGGCGGCCGCATAACCGTTTCGAAGAGCTGGATAACTGCTATCTGGTCGGCGGCGGTACCCATCCGGGGAGCGGCTTACCCACGATTTATGAGTCGGCGCGGATTTCCTCGAATTTAATTTCCCGCAAACACCGGGTGGCGTTCAAGGAAATTCAGCAAAGTGCCTGGCTGAAAACAGCCAAGGCTTAAACCGTGGCGACGATGCAGGCCGTTTCACCGGTCGACGGCAGAGTGCTGGGTGATTTTCCGGTTAGCAACGTGGCGGCGATTCAGCAGCAGATGCTGGCTGCGCGCTCAGCCGGGCAAATTTGGGCCAAGCGGCCGGTAGCCGAGCGGGCCAAAATCTTGGCCAAGCTGGTGCCCTTGTTAATGGCTGAGCTGGATTCGATTTGCGAATTAATCAGCCTGACCACCGGTAAAGTCCGCACCGAAGCGTTGTTGGGCGAAATTTATCCTGTTTTGGATTTGGCGCGTTACTACCAAAAGCATGCCGCCAACATCTTATCCTATCGAGGCATCCCCACCTCGCCGTTTGCGTTTCCTGGTGCTACTGCGGGGATCGAACGTCGGCCGTATGGGGTGGTTGCGGTGATTTCGCCGTGGAATTATCCGTTCCAACTCTCGCTGGGGCCGATGCTCACAGCCTTGTTTGCCGGCAATGCGGTAATTCTGAAACCCTCCGAATTGAGTCTGCCGGTCGGGCAACTGATAGGCGACTTATTTAAACAATTGGATTTACCCGAAGGTCTGGTGCAATGGCTGGTAGGCGACGGCGAAACCGGAGCGCAACTAGTCGACGCCGGTCCGGATTTGGTATTTTTTACCGGTGGCCTGAATAGCGGTAAGGCCGTGATGCAGCGGGCCGCCCAGCATCCGATTCCAGTATTGCTGGAGTTGGGCGGCAAGGACCCGATGCTGGTGTTCAATGACGCGCAATTGCAGCGCGCCGCCGATGCAGCCTTGTATGGCGCATTTTGCAATAGCGGTCAGGTCTGCGTATCGGTGGAGCGATTGTATGTGCAGCAAGACTGTCACGATCAGTTTTTAAAGCTGTTACAGGACGGAGTTGCCCAGTTGCAGGTCGGTCACAACCCGCAAGGCGATCTGGGGGCAATGACTACGGAACGGCAAATTGCGATTGTCGAGGCCCATTACCAGGATGCTATTGCCCAAGGTGCGCAGGCTTCGGGGCCGCTGGAACGACAGGGTAATTATCTCAAGCCGGTGTTGTTGTGGAATGTAAATCACGGTATGCGGGTGATGCGCGAGGAAAGCTTCGGGCCTTTGTTGCCAGTGATGGCCTTTCGCGATGAAGCCGAAGCAATCCGTTTGGCCAACGACAGCGAGTTTGGCTTGAATGCCAGCGTCTGGAGCCAGGATATCACCAAAGCCGAGCGGGTAGCCGGGCAACTCCAAGTGGGTAATTGGGCGATCAACGATGTCATCAAAAATATTGGTCATCCTGGCTTGCCGTTCGGCGGCGTGAAAAAAAGCGGATTTGGTCGTTATCACGGCGCCGAAGGTTTACGCAGTTTTACCTATCCGGTGGCCGGCATGACCAGCCGGAGCCATTTGCCTAAGGAACCGAACTGGTTTCCGTATTCCGAACAACGCTATCAAGACTTCAAAGGCTATATGGACTTTGTCTATGGCGAAGGTTCGCTGATACAACGCATCAAACGCAATTGGCCGGCGCTGCAAGCGTTTCGGGAATATTCTGCCTTCGATTTAACGCAGCGCTGGCAAAATCTTAAATTACTGTTGTCATGGAAACGGGACTACTGATGAAGCAAAACAATACTAAACGCGTCGTCATCATCGGCGCCGGTCTGGGCGGTTTGTCCGCAGCGATTTCGCTGGCCAGCGAAGGCTTTGCGGTGGAAATGGTCGAGAAGAACGACAAGGTCGGCGGC
>FSSH01000594.1_pt1 | contig 23596 bp, 32 predicted proteins | sample 1166101 | NCBI WGS metagenome assembly FSSH01 (sample SAMEA32972668, study PRJEB13176) | freshwater metagenome | biome: Drinking water system; feature: Biomass in drinking water that filtered by 0.45 um membrane; material: drinking water | place: USA | collected 2012-12-20 | depth 0 m | reverse complement strand
TGGTTAGTTGATAACAGCGAGAATATTCGCCTCAGAGACGATGAGGTACTCAACACCTCCCACCTTCACCTCTTCGTGCCCGTACTTGCTGAAGAGCACACGGTCGTTAAGTGAGACGGCGACCGGGTGGAGAACGCCGTCGTCGAAACGTCCTGGCCCCACTGCAACCACCACCCCCTCAGACGCCTTCTCCTGTGCAGAGTCGGGGATAATGATACCGCTTGCAGTTCTCGTGCCACGTTCTGCGTCAGAAAGTTTTCGTACCACTACCCGATCCCCAAGGGGTCGGAGCGGCACTGTTGCTCGTGGAGCAGCTCCCCGCGATGCCTTGTGAGCGGACATTTTTTTCTTTGATGTCTTTGATGCCATAGGTACTGAAGAATTAGTGACGAAGTAAATAAGAGGCGCCACACAGACGCCATGTACACAGCAGTATACCTGCACCAACTTTCCCCACGCAAGCAGCATCCTCGTTGCGGTCATGCCGAGGGCGTGGTATCGTTCCGGGTAAAGTATCGGTACGTTATGGCGCAGCTTTCAAGCCTGCTCACCGCAGCACAGTTAATCCTCTCTCTCCTCCTCATTGGCGGCATTCTCTTGCAGCAACGCGGAGCAGGCTTAGGTGGTGCGTTCGGCGGCGGGGACTCTGACTCGACCTACAGTACGAGACGCGGAGCGGAAAAGACGCTCTTCCAGGCAACCATCGTCGTTGCTATTCTCTTCGCGCTCACGTCGCTCGCGTCACTCTTCATCTAGCCGCCCTGCTACCGATCCTGACATTCTGGATCTATGGCTTCTTTTACGCGCTTTCTCGCACAAAAACGAACTCTTTCACCACTGCATAAGGCAGAGGGGCAACTCGCCACCCTCTTTACTCCCTCCGACTGGCTTGTCGCGTCCCTCTTTATTGGGGCGCTCGTCATCGGCGCAGGCATACTCTTCGCCCAGGCGTCGCTCGCGGTTTCGATAGAGGTTCCGGTTCAAGGCGGGGTACACCGCGAAGGTGTCGTGGGAACACCACGATTCATTAACCCTCTTCTCGCCACCTCTGAGGTAGACCGCGACCTTGCAACGCTCCTCTACGGAGGACTCATGAAAAGCACCCCAGGGGGAGGTGTCGTCCCGTACCTTGCAGAGCGGTATGAAATTTCTGAAGATGGCATCGAGTATACGTTTTTTCTCAAAGACAATATTTTTTTCCACGACGGCTCACCTCACCCATTACTGCCGAAGATGTCGTCTTCACCGTGCAGGCGGCAAAGAATCCCGACATTAAGAGCCCGCGCCGCGCGAACTGGGAAGGGGTAGAAGTCGTCGCTACTGACCCGAAAACAGTGGTGTTCACGCTGCGCGCGCCCTACGCGCTATTTCTTGAAAACACCACTATGGGCATCCTGCCAAAGCGTCTCTGGGAGGGTGTAAACGCCGAAGAATTTCCGTTCACCGACCTCAACACGTCCCCTATTGGGAGCGGCCTCTACCGTGTTGAGTCGGTAAAGAAAAACTCTTCAGGGGTGCCGGTGTCCTACACACTCGCCGCCTCTCAAACTGCCGACGTGCGACCGTACATTTCGCGGATGCTCTTTACGTTCTACCCGAATGATGAGGCGCTGGAACGCGCGTACGCAGCACGAGAAATTGGCGCCGCACATTCAATAGTGCCCGGAGACACAGGGAACAACTCGGTCATCGAGGAGGCGGTGTTCGCACGAATTTTCGGCGTCTTCTTTAACCAGAACCAGCAGGAGATTTTTGCCAACGAAGTGGTACGCCGCGCACTCGATCAGGCACTTGACAAACGGGCACTTATTGCTACAGTGGTCAACGGTTACGGGTCGCCACTTTCGGGACCACTTCCTCCAGAGTCTGTATCATCCGCGGAAACGGACACCGTGTCCGCAGAAGAGAAGATTGCGCGTGCCGCCTCCCTCCTCGAGGGCGATGGGTGGAAGCGAGGCGAAGACGGCGTATACGAAAAAACCATCAACAAGGAAACACGGCGACTTGCCTTTTCGCTCGCGACCGCAAACGCGCCCGAGCTTAAGGCTTCAGCCGAGCTTGTGGCGGCAACGTGGCGGTCGCTGGGAGCCGAGGTGTCGCTCCAGTTCTTTGAACAGAATGACCTGACCCTCGAGGTGCTTCGTCCTCGCACGTACGATGCATTGCTCTTTGGGCTCGTCGTGGGGCGCGAACTCGACCTCTTCGCCTTTTGGCACTCGAGCCAGCGAAATGACCCTGGGCTCAACATTGCGCTCTACGCCAACATCACCACCGACAAGTTGTTGGAGGAGGCGCGTAACGAGCTTTCAAGCGAGGCGCGTCGGGAGAGCGCGCGAAAAGCGGCAGAGGAGATCGCCTCTGAAACGGCAGCAGTCTTTCTCTACGCACCGCATTTCACGTACGTCCACGGTCCGGAACTGCGCGGCGTCGCTGTAGGAACCGTAGCAACGCCAGCGGACAGATTCGCTGGGGTTGAGTCCTGGTACGTTCAAACGGAACGTGTCTGGAATATATTCGCTCGTTCCCAGCCGGTCACCAGTTACTAAATACTTACTCACTAAAAACTTTTTTATCACCTACATACCTCTATGAATACTCAAAATACTCCCGCACCAAGCCCGTCACGAAACCGCCCGCGCCATGCAGGGTCACGCGGGGGCTCCGCTGGACGCGGACGAAGTTCGCGCGGCGGTCGCGGACGCGGAGGCCGCGGGCGCGACCGCGACCGGCGTCCCTCCCCGAAGCCACTACGCGACTCGGGCATGGCAAACCTCAAGGAAACCGAAGCACTTGAGCTCCCCCCACTCGACCGCGACACGGTCCGCATCATCCCGCTCGGCGGCGTTGAAGAAGTAGGCCGCAACATGATGGCGATTGAGCTCGCCCAGGGCATTATTGTCTCTGACGCCGGCTTCCAGTTCATGTCTGAAGAAGCGGCTCCTGGCATCGATTACGTCCTCCCCAACACCCGCTACCTCGAGGCGAACAAGCACCGCATCTTGGGCCTTTTCATTACCCATGGTCACCTCGACCACATCGGCGGCATTCCCTACCTCATTGACCGCATCGGAAACCCCCCTATCTACACGCAGTACCTGACCTCGCTCATGATTAAGAAGCGCCAAGAAGAGTTTCCGCACCTGCCTGAGATCAGCATGAACGTCGTTGAGCCAGGCGGACGACTCCAGGTTGCGCTCCCCGGCGGAGAACCAGTCACCATAAAGACCTTCCCCGTAACACACTCAATCCCCGATTCGATGGGCCTCTCGATTCAAACAGCGCATGGCAATATTGTGATTTCTGGAGACCTTAAACTCGAACACGAGGACGGGGTACCGTCAGAGCGCGAAGAGCGAGTGTGGGGTGGCTTGGGGAAAGACAAGAACATTCTTTTCATTGCCGATTCAACCAACGCAGAGCGTGGAGGATTCTCTATTCCTGAATCGAAGGTGTACCAGACGTTGGAAGAAATCATTACCCAGACGAAGGGACGTCTCATCATCGGGCTCTTTGCCTCGAACTTCGAGCGCATGATTCACATTGTGAAAACCGCAGAGCGCCTCGGCAAGAAAATCGTGCTCGAGGGACGCTCGGTAAAGACGAACATCGAAATCGCAGAGCGCGGCGAAATCTTCAAGCCAAAACCGGGCACCATCATTCCCTCTGAACAGGTGGGAGATCACGCGCCTGACAAAATCGTCATCATCGCAACCGGAGCACAGGGCGAAGAACAGGCTGCGCTGATGCGTATTGCAACTGGCAAGCACAAGACGCTTCGCTTTACCGAACGTGACACCATCGTTCTGTCTTCATCAGTCATCCCTGGGAACGAGGTGTCGGTCCAGCGTTTGAAAGACAATCTCTACCGCCACGGCCTCACCATCGTTCACTACCGCTCTTCTGACGTACACTCAACGGGACACGGCAACACAGGTGAGTTGGTGTGGATGCGCGAGAAGATCAATCCAACCTTCATGATGCCAGCCTACGGCTACCACTCGATGATCCGCTGCCACGCAAACGCCCATGTTGAAAGTGGGTTCCCCAAAGAACAAATCATTCTTGCCGACAACGGGAAGGTGTACGAAATCAAACATGGCACTGAGCTCACGGTACGGAAAGAGCGCGTGCCGTCAGGCCCCATGATGGTGGACGGCTTCTCGATTGGCGACATGCAGGAGGTTGTCATTCGCGACCGCCAAGCGCTTGCCAAGGACGGGATGTTCGTTATCATCGCAACCGTGAATGTGCGCACCGGACAACTCAAGAAATCTCCTGACATTATTTCGCGCGGGTTTGTGTACCTCCGCGAGAGCCAAGGACTCCTCTCTGAAACACGCCTCCTCATTAAAAAATCAATCGAAGACATGACGCAAGGCATGAACCCGGTTGATTTGGAGTACGTAAAAACGAACCTTACCGACACGGTAGAGCGCTACCTCTTACAGAAGACGTCGAAACGTCCGATGGTGATCCCTGTCTTGATTGGGGTATAATACACACCGTATGATTCACCTAACACAAGACGAAACCGGAGTCTAGTTAAAAACACCCGCCGTACGGCGGGTGTTTGTCTTTTAAATGAGCGAATCAATCGCATGGGAGAGACTAAGACTTGGGCAAACGCCCAGCCGTCCCTGCGCTGGCGTTGAGTTTCTCACATGCGAAGCATAACGCCAGCGCAGGGACGCGCGAGGAGTGGTCTCTCCGCTGCGATTGATGAGCTGATGGTGCGTTATACTTTTGAGAATGATCAATGTCGCCAGAAATCCTCGGCGTTTTTTAAGTGCGTTCACCATTCTCTTGGGACTCAACCTACTCGTTACCACGTCGCACTTTTCAACGAGCTACGTTAACTCATCGTTCCTCAGCTCATTCTTTTCGCCGCAGCATCTGAGCCTCCTCTACATTGCCACACCTCTCATCGCCATTCTGCTCCTCGGTCGAGTCTCTGTAATCGTTCGCCGGCTTGGGGTCCGACAAACCGCGCTTGGAACCACACTTCTCTTGGCGAGCTCTGTGTTTCTGCTCGGTGGCGCACCAGGCCCCGTAAGCGCTGCGTTTTTTTTCATAGCACAGGCACTCCTCATTCTTACCCTCAGGTACCTCCTCGACCTCTACGTTGAGTCCCTCGCCCAGGGTGAAGCGGAAACCGGAGGGACCCGCGGACTCTTCATTACAGCGGGCAACACAGGAGTCTTGATAGCGCCCCTCATCGGCGCCGTTGCTGTTTTTGGAACAACGTTTACGCCGGTCTACCTCATCGCGTCGTTTCTCCTCCTCCCTGTCCTTCTCATCCTCATCGGACCTTTAAAGGCCGTCGTACCGCGCACTCCTCCAACTGAAAGTACACTCAGGGCACGCGTGCAAGAAATTTTTTGCTGCCGCATCGAACTTCGGCGCATCATGACCGCACACTTCTTGGTGCAACTCTTCTTTGCAGGATCAATCATCTACGTACCGCTCTACCTCTTTGGCGAAGGCATACCGTGGCAAATCATCGGTACCATTTCTGCGCTCTCGGTTATCCCGTATCTCCTCCTTGAAATTCCACTGGGCGCGCTCGCCGATCGCGCATGGGGCGAAAAGGAAATTACCCTAACGGGGCTCTTCATCACCGGTGGCGCGCTCATTCTCCTGAGCACGACTCCCGTTTCAAACTTCATTCTCTGGACGATGTGGTACCTTCTTGCAAACGTGGGTGGTGCGCTGGTTGAGGTGGGCACCGAGAGCTACTTCTTCAAGCAGGTAACTGAAGCTGACACCGACATTATTGGAGCCTTCAGGATACTTCGCCCGCTTGGCGCAACAGCAGCTCCGCTCATTGCACTCATCACTATCCCCCTCTGGGGGTTTGAAAACATCTTCGCCGCGTTTGGCGTCGCGGTGTTAGTAGGACTAGTTCCACTCTCCAACCTTACCGACACCCGCTAAGGTTCCTAGACACGTGGGGTAACGTTCCCAGTATTGTTACCGAACCTTTCCCTCCAACGCCCCACACACATACCCTCACATCTTAAATGGTCCTATAGGACCATTTAAGATGTAGTTCAGGGGAGGTGGAAACGGCGTCCAGAATAAACGAGGAAGCCCTCGTTGCGTAGCGCCGCAAGCTGCGCTTCTATTTTTGTGTGCTCGAAAGGGAGCCCTCCTAACTCGCGAAGCGTCTTGGGCGACTCACTCACCGCTCGCAAAAGCGCTCCACGAATTTCTCGGTTTGATCCCCTGAGAGGTTTCTGTACTGTGTGGTGCGCACTCTTTCGCGAAGCGTTCCCGTGCGTTTTCTTGAGGTAGCTTCCGTAGTCCATCACTGCTGCGTACCACTCTCGAGCACCCACCTCGCCCGGTGCGGAGCCAAGGCTTTGCACCGAAGCCTCGATGAGCGGCAAGAGCTTGGTGTCAGGCACGGCACGGGCACGCGGAAAAAAGTGGTGGATGAATACTGTCCGCACGTTGGTTTCAACCAAGGTTTCAGGCTTATTGAATGCAAACACCCGAACGGCTTTTGCGGTGTAGTCCCCCACCCCAGGTAATGATCGAAGCTCCTCATACGTTCGGGGAAAATTATCATATATGGTAATTTTTTTGGCAGCATCGTGAAGCGCTTTTGCGCGGCGGTTATATCCGAGCCCTGACCACGCTCTGAGAACATCCCCCAGGCGGGCCTGCGCGAGCGCAGAAGGAGTTGGAAACTTCTCTAAGAAGCGCCGGTAGTACGGTATAACTCTATCTACCTGGGTCTGCTGGAGCATGACCTCTGATACTAAGATGCGATATGGATTTTTTGTCTGTCGCCACGGCAGGTGGTGCCGTCCGTGCTTTCGGTAGTAGGCAAGAACCGTTTTTTGAAACTGCCTCAACGAGCTTCTGGCCATATCGTGGCTGCTTTGGGGTAGAGCCTGGTGAGGGGGTGTTGGGCACAATCGTGCGGGCGAGCTTTGCACACGTACCGCCCGTAGAGTACGAACCCGTTGTTGACATACTTCCACTCTTTTTTTGGAACCAGCGCCTCAAGGTCTTTCGATATTTTTTTCAGATCGCTGTGGTCAGTAAGTTCAAAGCGCTTGGCAAAACGCTTCACGTGCGTGTCGGTGGGGATTCCCTCGTAGAGGTCGTAGAGTTCTGCCAAAATAACGTGCGCAGTTTTGTAGCCAACCCCGGGGAGCGCAACGAGCGCTGCTTCTGTGTTCGGCACCACACCCGCATGGGTTGCCACCACCGCTTTTGCGGCACCAATGATTGCCTTGGTTTTGTTCCTAAAGAAAGGGATACTGCGGATTTCTTTTTCAAACACGGAGGGGCGCGCTCGCGCAAAATCGTGCGCCGTTTTGTATTTTTTGAAGAGCGCTTTGGTGGTGGCATTCACCGCCTTATCAGTACACTGTGCCGACAAAATGACTGCGACTACAAACTGAAATGGTGTCGCGTAGGAGAGTTCGCTTTCAGGGTCTGGGTAGAGACGTCTGAGCGCGCGCACGAGGACGCGTGCGCGCGCCTTCCTAGATGCCAAACTCTTTGAGGTCGGCAAGGACTTCTTCGGCATGAACTTCTGGCTTCACCTTGGGGTACACCTTTCGAATCACCCCCTCGGGATCAATGAGAAATGATGCACGAAGCGTGCCCATGTAGACCTTCCCCATCATCTTCTTCTCCTGCCAAACCCCGTAGAGCTTATTCACGGTAGTGTCGGGGTCGGCAAGGAGCGGAAACGGGAGGTTGTACTTTTCAGCAAACTTCTTGTGGCTCGACACAGTATCCTTTGAAACGCCGAACACGTGGGCGTGCACATTCTCGAAACGCGGAAACGCGTCGCGAATCATGCAGGCCTCTTTGGTGCACCCCGGCGTGTCATCTTTTGGATAAAAGTAGAGCAGCACCCACCGACCCCGGTACGCCGAGAGCGTGTGGCTTTTTCCATCCTGATCGAAAAGGGTGAAATCGGGCGCCTCGGTCCCTATCTGCAACATTCCCCTATGCTACCACAGACCCCTAGGGAGCAGCCTCCTCAGCAGGTACTCGCTCCCTAAAAAACATACTGAGCGAAATACCAAAGAGAACAGTAGCGTCAAAGAGCGAGAAGAGGCAGTACTGGCAGTACGCCTGAATTACGACAGCCTGGAGGTAGAGAAAGTAGAGTGAGAGCAGGAAACCCAACGTGGTGAGTGGGAGCATGAAGAGCGCAACCCGCGCCGCCGGAGCAACCAATCCCCATACAGAAAACCCAGCGACCGCGGCGTAGAAAAATACCCCAAAGAGTGAGAGCGGTACCCCAAACACTCGCGAGTACGGAGACGCCGCGACAAGGTCGCACCCGCTTAGGAGTGTGCACGTTGGCGCAATGCCCATGAACGACGTGTAGGCAAGGTAGCCTGCGTTCACGACGCCAAGCACCGCAAACAATACGGCAGCACTCAGTAAGAGCGACCGACGAGACAGCGTCTTCATGGCAGTTGTTGTTTCTTCGGGAACCATGGAATGAAGTAGCTCGTCCTCTTTTTATACGCAGCGTACTCGGCATTCCCCTCCCACAGCTTCTCAGTAATGGGGCCGGTAACGGCAACGACGATGTACGTGATGAGCGCGGGCGACGCGTACGCAATCCAATGCTCGGGTAACGCAAACGCAATGGTGGCAATCCCCCACCACATAAGCGATTCACCGAAGTAGTTTGGTCGGCGAGAAAATGCGAAGAGGCCCTCGGTCATAATGCGTCCACGATTCACCGGGTTTCGGAGAAACTGGTCGAGCTGAAAATCAGTAATACTCTCAAAGAGGAACCCGATACCCCACAGCGTAAGCCCCGCCCACACAAAACCGTTCAGTGGAACGGCGCTCGCGGTATTTACCAAAACGATGGGGAGCGAGACAACCCATATAACCAACCCCTGGAGCAAGAACACCTGGAGGTAGCTGCGCACGAAAAAGTACACCCGGCCGCGTCGCATCCACTCCTCACGCCACGTAGCGTATCGCCGGTCCTCGCCCTTCCCCTTATTTTTGAGAAAGATTCTACCTGAAAGCCTAATCCCCCACACCACCACCAAGACAGTGACGAGCGCAGCCACCACCCCCCGCTCGCTCAAAAAAAGGAAGCTCGTAAGCGCGACATCAACAAATACCAGACCGTAAAAAATATCCATCACACTGTTGTCTTTTCGAAGAACTGCAATCACAAACACAACTGTAACGAAAAGCCAAACCCAGAGCGCGGAGAGTACGAGTGGGTCCATGGTGAAGAAAGTATACCGCACACGAGCCACCCTTTCCCACCCGCCTCCTTCGCGCTCCACGGTATACTGGAGGGCATGAACAATCACACCCCGAGTGAGGAAGAGCTGAAATCGCGCCTGACGCCCGAAGAGTACGCGGTACTTCGCGAGGGAGCTACAGAAGCGCCGTTTTCAGGCGAACTCCTGCACACTGAAACGAAGGGAATGTTCGCGTGCAAGGTGTGCGGAACCCAACTGTTTTCTTCCGATACGAAGTTCGATTCGGGAACAGGGTGGCCGTCGTTTGACGATGCGCTCCCCGGGGCAGTGGAGTTACGGCACGACGCGTCGCATGGCATGAGTCGCACTGAAGTGGTGTGTAAAACCTGCGGATCACACCTCGGACACGTCTTCGACGACGGGCCCTCTGAAACCACCGGCAAGCGTTACTGTATTAACTCGGTGTGCCTGACGCTCGACGAGCAGTAATTCCCTCTTCCTATGCGCAGTAAACGTGGAGTTCCGCTCAGCGACCTTTTCCTCCTCAAAATGAATCCGCTCCTGCGGTTTTTCATCATGGCTGATGTCGTTGCCTACGCGGGCGCCGGGATGCTCGCCCCCATCTTCGCACTCTTCATCGACGGGTTTATTGAGGGCGGAACTGCCGAAGTCGCCGGCGTTGCGGCAGCCATCTTCTTGTTTACGAAAAGCGCAGCACAAATCCCGGCAGCCGCTATTATCGATAAAATTTGCGGCGAGCGCGATGACTTCTGGGTCCTCTTTATTGGGATGATCGTTGCAAGTCTCGTACCACTCTCCTACCTCTTCATTTCAACTCCGCTCGAACTTTACATCACCCAGTTTGTGTTGGGACTTTCGCTCGCGGCAACGTTCCCTTCGTTCATGGCGCTTTTTACTAGACACATGGAACCCGGGCGCGAAGCAACGGTGTGGGGTGTCTACTACATGCTCATCGACTTTTCAGCAGCGGCGGCGGGCGCGATTGGGGGCGTGGTTGCAGCGACAGTTGGCTTTGAGGCCGTTATCTTAGGCGTCACCGCGATAGGTTTGACGGGAGCACTCCTCTACCTCCCCGCAGAAATGCACCTCAGGTGCGGCAACTGCTAGTGCTCACCCCCATAACGCAACAGCCCCGACGTTCCACTAGGGAAAAGTCGGGGCTGTCACTCTAAGTCACCGTCGTCAGACTGATGAGACTGGTTCATCGATGATTGGTGAGAATTGTTCACCCCGCTCTACCCGGGGCTGTCGCGCGTGTGTGCTACGTGTGCGCACAGTACGCTTCGCTGCAATGAGGCGCGAGAACTGTGGCGCAGTGGCAATCATCGTTCCCAACGCACACCCAAGTGCGTAGGCAATGATGACCGGCGTATTACTGACATTCGTGAGGAGCGCAGAGAGTACGTAGAAGTACACGATGGTGTTTACAAACGTCACCACGCCACTTGCTACTACCTGCGAGTTACTCACGAACTTCGTCCACGCTGCGACAATGAACATTTCAACGACACCAATGGCAAAGAACGTAATGAGTGCCATACGGGTCCGCGAAAAGTTCGCTTCGTTAGATTGGTAAGGTTCGACCGGCAAACAAAAAGAGCGCGCCCCGTGAGGAGACACACCCATCTATCTGCCGTATTCCAATTATAACAAATCTGTGCTAAAAATCAAGGCACTAAGAGTAAACGTTTATGGCACTTGAAGGACGGCGGGCAGGGCTTTTGGTAACGGTTTTTGGCGGTGTACTTACGTACAGCGCTGCAAAGGAAATGATCGCACCGACTCCACGCCCTACCGCCGAGGAGTTCATGGCACTGTCCGCCCCAGAGAGGGTTGTTGTGTTTGGGAATGCTCTGGTAGAGCCATTTCTAGACGAAATCCTTATTGCCGGCATCACTATACTTGCAATGGGTATTGCGCAGCTTGCTGTTGCCGGGAGGAAACCCTACGAGTGGTAGCGGTTAGTACCCTCTTCCTCGCGCAAACCCACACCCCGCTCATCGAGCCCCATGTAGTGGGCAATTTCGTGCCATACCGTCTCCTGCACCACGTCGGCAACCGCCCTGCCTTCTTCGTGGGCCGCCTCAAGAATGGGAAGTCTGAAAAGAGTGATGGTGTCGGGCAGTGTTGCCCCGACGCCGTAGTCACTGCCCCGTTCGGTTCTTGGAATGCCCTGGTAGAGCCCGAGAAGTGTTCCCTCACCTTCGCCAATACCGTTCTCCTTGAGCACGGCGGCAGTCGGCTCATCCTCTACGAGCACAGCGACATTTTCAAGGAGGCGTACAAACTTTTCAGGAACCTGGGCGAGCGTTTCTGAGACGAGTTCTCGGAACGCGGCATCGTCCATACCAGCACTACTTCTGATCCTCAACCTCACGTTTTGCTTTTGAGCGTGAGCTCTCTGTTAAATATTTCTTTCTGAGCCGCACGCTCTCAGGGGTAATTTCCAAGTATTCATCACTACTCATCACCTCCATGCCGCGCTCAATGGTAAGCTCCCAGGCTGGCACCAAATTAATTGCTTCATCCGAGCCAGACGCGCGCACGTTGGTGAGCTGCTTACCCTTGGTGGGGTTTGCCACCATTTCCTCACCCTTCGCGGTATCACCAATAACCTGTCCCTCGTACACCTCAGTCGCCGGCGTAATGTAGAGCGTACCGCGGTCCTGCAAATTCCACAGCGCAAACCCAAGCGCCTTTCCAGTTGCCATTGAGGTCATAGAGCCGACCTGACGTTTCTTTATCTCACCCGCGTACGGTTTAAATCCGGTCACGCGACTCGACAGAATACCTTCGCCTTTAGTGTCAATGACAAACTGATTCTTGTAGCCCAAGAGTCCTCGCGTTGGCCCTTCGAAAATCATGCGCACCGTATTGTCGCCCTCCATGCGAAGATCCTTCATCTGGAAACTGCGTGTGCCTAAACGCTCGATTACTGCTCCCTGGAACTCGGTTGGCACATCTACCACGACCTCTTCGAACGGCTCTACTTTGACACCATTCTCTTCGCGGATGATGACCTGCGGCTGTGATATCTGCATTTCATATCCCTCGCGGCGCATATTTTCTAAGAGCACCGCAATGTGGAGTTCACCGCGCCCCGAAAGTTCAAACGCGTCCGGCGACGTGAACTCAATTTTGAGACCCACGTTAACTTCAAGCTCCTTCTCGAGCCGCTCGCGAAGCTGGCGGGAGGTAACGTACTTGCCCTCGCGGCCCGCAAAGGGAGAATTGTTTACCAAAAAGTTTACCTTGATGGTGGGTTCATCAACGGCAATTGCCGGCAGCGGTTCCACTACTTCTGACGTAGTCACCGTTTCGCCAATGAAAATATCGGCAATGCCCGCGATCATCACAATGTCGCCGGGGGAAACTGTCTCTGTTTCGGTGCGTTCAAGCCCCGTAAAATTAAAAATCTTTGTCACCTTACCGGTGCGCACCTCGCCATTTGGTTTTTTAATAAACACCGATGCGTTCGGCGCAAGCGTACCGTCATACACACGCCCAACCGCGAGCCGGCCGAGGTAGTTGTCGTACGCCAAGTTAAACGGCTGAAAGCGGAAGGGAGCCTCCGGTGAACCGGCGGCGGCAGGAACGTGTTCAAGTACCGCGTCCAGGAGTGGCGAGAGATCCTTCGATTCGTCAGAGAGCTTTCGTTTCGCGATACCCTCGCGGCCAATCGCGTACACCACGGGGAAGCTTGACTGCTCGTCGGATGCGCCAAGTTCCAAGAAGAGCTCTAAGACCTGCTCTTCGGCACGCGCAGGGTCTGCTGCCGGCTTGTCAATTTTATTCAAAACGACGATGGGCTTGAGTCCAAGCTCGAGCGACTTCTTTAACACGAACCGTGTCTGCGGCATGGGTCCTTCCTGGGCATCCACAATGAGGAGAACTGAGTCGATAGACCGGAGCACGCGTTCCACCTCGCTCCCGAAGTCGGCGTGGCCGGGGGTGTCGACGATGTTAATTTTAGTTCCCTTGTACGAAAGCGACCCATTTTTTGCGTAAATGGTAATACCGCGCTCGCGCTCGATCGAGTTTGAGTCCATGGAAACCCCCTCGCCCACCATGCCGGTCTGGCGCATGAGCGCATCCGTGAGTGTCGTCTTCCCGTGGTCCACGTGGGCGATAATCGCAATGTTTCTAATTTCCATAAATTACTACAAAAAGCGGCCACAGCCGCCTTTTGTAGTGTATCACATCTCGTCTCTTTTATCGCCCCTTAACCCAAGACGAAAACTTAAGAGACGGGTTAATCATGGCGATGGTAACGAGGAATGGAACTATCATACGTGCACCAAGCGCGACGGCTTCGTCCCAATTTTCAGGATGTCGAATATCAGCATTCATCGAGCCTGGCACTTCAATGTCGGTCAGATAATCGCCAAGCATCCACACTGCCCAAAGAGACAGCGCCGCAGGAACCAAAAGTCCAACACCGTATGCAACAGGAGCCGCCCTTTCTCGTAAATTTGCCATAAAAATTTAAATCACTTTTATAAATAAACTGTTTAAAGACAGTGTCAGTATGATGATATATTTTTAAAGAAAAGTCAAATAACCATCATTGAACGCCGAGGCCGTGATAAAATTCCCAAACAACTATTACGAACCTAACAGACAATCACATGAAAGTAGCACTAGGAATTATTATCGTTCTCGTCCTTCTCGGAGGTGGGTGGTTTCTAACGTCCCAGAACGTCTCTGCCCCAACCGAGACACACACTGAAGCAGGCGCAGAGTCGGCAGCGCGCGGTATACGTCCAGTGCCAGGTTCCTACACGGTCTCTCCCGAAGAGAGCTCAATCACGTGGTCGGCTGGTAAGCCGCTCATTGCGGGCTACGTACACACCGGCACGTTGAATGTCGCTTCGGGAACGATTGAAGTGGGGGATGCAACTGCATCGGGCTCGTTTATTATCGACATGGCGTCGGTTAAGGTCACGTCGCTTGGTGGTGGCAAGGAAGGTCGCGAAAGCCAGCTTGAAGCACACTTGAAGCGTGATGACTTCTTCGGCACCGAAGAGTACCCTACCGGCACATTCACCATCACATCGGTGGTCCCCACTGACGGAGAAAACCAGTACACCGTGACGGGGAACCTCACCCTCAAAGACGTTACCAACGAGGTGTCGTTTGTCGCGAACATCTATGAAGAGGAGGGACAGCTCCACGCGCACGCAGACTTCGCCATTGACCGCACGAAGTGGGGCATCACCTTTGCCTCAGCGAGCGTCTTCGATAACCTAGCCAACAACGCAATTGGCGATGAGGTGAGTCTCTCCCTCAAACTGATTGCGAATCCTGCCCAGTAAGACCGGCAACTAAAAATCCCCGCTCGTGCGGGGATTTTTAGTTTCTACTCTCCAGGACACTGTGCAAATGCGCAGTCGGGCGGAACTCTCCCCACAGCAGAGCCGTCTGGACACAGTTTTGCGTCAGCCGTGCAAAACACCCCTTCGCCCGGCTGCACGGTACTGCCCTGGTAGGCGGTCCACCCCGCAAGCACGAGGGAGAGGAGTATCAAACCCACAAATGCCGTGATGAAGTCACGCATAGCGCACCCTAGAGGGACGGAACTGCTTCAGCGGCCTCGGCAAGGCGATTCTGGAACTCTGCCCAGCCAAGCGCAGCTAAGACAGCAAGAACCAGCGCCATACCCCCTAGAACAATAAATTTCCGTGACTCTGCGTGTGACTGTGCCATATGGAAATAGTATACCCCACCTAGAAGGTGCGGTGCGGAATAACCGAGGCAATAGGGCTATCTGCAGAAAGTGAGAAGACATTGCGGTAGTGGTCTACCATCCAGGCAAAAAATTTCCGGTCAGGACCCCGGTGGTAGTGGTAGCCAAGCGCCTTTGACGGCACGAGCACGTGGCCGCGCACATCAATATCGAGGTCAATGCCTGCGAGGTATATTTCTCGAGCGTTGAAGAAAAGGGCGTACTGAAGGAGAGTAACCCCGGTTGAGGTAAACATCGTGTTGTCTTGTTCGAGGATAGCAGAAACCGGACTCGGACTTATCAAATCTTCAAGGTAAAACGTGCTGCGCGTAGAGCGGTCGTGCAAGATGTGTTCGTAGAGCACCACGTCACCCAAGCTGTGAATGTACTCGAGCTCGCGGGTAACAAGGGCGCCAATCTCTATCCTACGGAGCAGTGTAATAAGCGCATTATCGTAATTGCGAAACGCCGCACGATTGACGAGGTACAGGTCAACACGGGGTTTCAACTTTTTCTCAAGGAGCATGAGCGGGCCCATGTTGCATGAAAGTACAACCACGTCCGATGGAATACGCAAAAGATCGCGCGCTGAATGTCCCGCACCCAAGACTAGCACTCGCTTTCCCTGTATCAGGCGACGCAAAATGCGCTGCTCGCGTGCGGTTTCTAGTGAAAATTCAAGGAGTGAATCGTGCAAAGACTGCACCGCCAAGTCGGCCATACGGAGTAAGTACTAACGAGGTGTTGGAAAAGTTACGCTGTCGCGCTCCCTTCTTTTTGGGAGAGGTGATCGAGGATAAACGTAGCACGAAATTCAAGGTCGCCAGCTGGCACCGACACGACGGGGTAGCCATAGGTTCGGTAAGCGTCTGCAATGCGCGCATGGATGGCGCGCGCAGTCTCGGGGGAATCCTGGCGACCCGGCCCCATCGTGTACTCACCTAAAAACTCCAAGAGGAAAACGGTGTGGTAGCGGGCGCGCGCGTTCTCAAGAATTGGTGGTGGTACGGGAATACCGTCAAGCTCGCAGTATGCGACACCATCGATGAGTCCGCGATCTAAAAACACCGGGTCAGAACTTTCCGGCAACACCGCCTCGAGCGCAAGCTGGCGCTCGGCGATGCGTTCCTGGAACGCGAGAGCTCCGTCCCACCCCACCGTGTCCACAAACTCGAGCCCCTCTTCTTCGATAATTTGGCGTGCGGCCTCGGGCACGGTGCGAAACCTCTTAGTCGCTAGGAATTCAATCAGCGTGGTCTTCCCCACCCCGGGGCCTCCGGTAAGTACGTAGCGGCTCATCCCACCTTCTGGTAGTTGAAGCGTGCAAGCTCTGGCGCAATGTCTTCGTACCGCTTCCCGCACAGCATGCCGCCGGCGATAAAGTCTTCCTGCGTCACGTCTGCCAAAAACCAGTTCGGTGCGGAAAACGCATCGAGCGCAGCGCGGCTGGTGAACTCCACATCGGCGAGAGCGAGTCCGGCGAGCGCATCCTGGAACACGTCAACCTGGTACTCGACGCCGCCCTCAGTGTAGAAGTAACGCTTCTTCGAAACACGCTTTCCCGGAATGAGCGCAAGTTCGTTGAATTCGTCTGCGGTGATTTTAATCGTATGCTCTACCTGGTGCGACGCATCTCCCTCCTGAACAGGAACCTTTTTGGTAATCGTGTAGTGGTCGCCTGATTTTCGAATACGAAGCTTAGGGTGCGCTACGTTCGACGGGAGGTAAATATCAATAATTTCTTTCATCGTGGAAGTAGTAACACCAACGGGGAGCGCTGAAACGAGGTACGTCAATTCAAATTCTTCTTCAGTCATATGTGCCCCACTATAATGAGCCGTTCCCCTTTTGTCCAACAATCAGCGTGTCGTTCTTGTGCTTGTAGCCGGTAATGTGATCCACAATAGCAAAGCCGTGCCGAGCGAGAATTGTCTCAATGTCCGCGTGGCGCAGCACCTTGGTAGAGCGGTAGTCCACGAAGTGCTTGTCACCGATTACGTAGTCAATGGTGCGCTTTCTCACTGCGCCTACAAAGGCGTCTTCGATGGTCTGCACCACCGGTGTTCCGTCAGGGAGCGCAAAGTTTTTTATGGTTCGCTGCGGCTCGAGTACCGCGTCCCACCACCGGTTCTCTATAACAAAAATACCGCCTGGGGCGAGTGAACGTGAGACATTGTCGGCAATCTGCTCCTGTATGAGCGGCTCCTCTGCAAACGTGGTCCACATGCAGATCGCCGCATCGAACTCGCCCGGGAACGAGAAACTATTCGCGTCTTCAACTCTAAAATGCGCGGAGTGGGCGCCGAGCTCCTGAGCGTGTTTCTGCGCATAGGCTATCTGTGATTCGGAAAGGTCGATACCTACCACCTCGTACCCCCGCTGTGCGAGCGGGATACTCAGCCGCCCAATGCCGCACGCGACATCGAGCACGCTCCGTACGCTGCGCGACGAAAAAAGCGCATGGAGCGCTTCTATTTCCTTTTCAGTTTCGGTGTGCAGACGCGTGACAGATTCGTATAAAGCAGGGAGAGAGTAGAGTGAAGCGACTCTTTTCATCGTGATTAGAGAAGTTGCGTGTACCCGGTTAGTACTTTCAGTATACCGCGAATGTACGCGTCCACCACAGGTGCCTCATCGGGGTATCCCCACACCGGCATTTTGAGCGCCCTAGTAAAGTACTTGAGCGACTGCGGGAAGTCGGTCGGAGCGTATGAAAACGGCGTCTGCGCGTAGCTGGGGAAAAGCTCTGTGGGCTCTTGAAAGAGCGGGAGTAGGTTAAGCGGCATGGTGGAGCCGGGGTGGTCCATTTCAGACAACCCTTCAGCGTGGAGCGCCTCGACAAAACGTTCGAGCGGTAGGCCGCCTAAGGACTCGCTGTCATACTGGAACGTGAGCGCGTAGTAGGAGGGCAGTACCCCGTCGAGGCGCGGTGGTGTGAGCCCTGGCATCCCGCGGAGCGCCTCCATTATTTTCTCTGCATGTGCTTGGCGCGTTTCTAGTACACCGTCGAGTTCACCGAATAGTTCATCCATCATGGCAACCGCAAGCGGGTGCGCACGGTACTTAAGACCCATGCCGGTTACCGCAAACTTCCTCAAGGGATGCTCCTGCGGTATCGCTTGCTTCAAGCGCTTGTTGTAGTGGCCCAGCATCAGCGCTCGGTAGAAAAACTCTTCGTTGTTCGTCGCTAGTATCCCCCCTTCACCGCCGGTAATCGTCTTCCCGCCCTGCAGGCTCCACGCAGCAATGTCGCTTTCTGAGCCCACTACCGTGTCGCCGTACTTCGCCCCGTGCGCGTGTGAGCAGTCTTCAAACAGAAGGAGGTTGCGCTCTTCGCAAAACTTCTTTATCGCTGCCATCTGCGCCGGAACACCCCACATGTGAGTCACCATGACCGCGCGCGTCTTTGGGGTTACGTGCTTGGCAAGTTCGTTCGGGTCAAGGTTTCCGTTTTCGTCTACATCACACAGCACCGGTACCGCGCCGGTAAACAGGAGCGGGGTCACTGTCGCAAAGAACGTGTAGGAGGGGCAAATCACCTCATCGCCTGGTTGGAGTCCCGCGCCAACGTAGAGCGAATGCAACGCATTCGTTCCCGAGTTGGTAAGGAGCGCAAAACGTCGACTGTGGTAGCGCGCAAAATCATCCTCAAATTTCTGAAAGATGCCGCTCTTGTCGTAAATGGAAATTGATTCGTGGAGCTGTGACACCACCCGCTGCTCAAGCGTAGGGGTGATGCGCGGCCACGTAAACGCCCCCTCACCCGCAGGGAGTACCGGCGTACCACCCAACAGCGCAAGCTTATTCATACTTTTTTAAAATATCGGCGACCTCAACCGCTCCCGAACTTTCAATAGACTCGTACGCCGCGTTCACAAAGGCGAGGTGCTGCAGGTGGAAGGTGGGGTTTCCAATATTCGGATGAACCCCTTGCATAACTTGAACGAAGTACTCAATCTGGTCCTGCGCCGCCGACGGCCACTGGTTGTCGCGGGTGAGCGACTCAACCACCTTGCCCTCAACGTCGTAGCGCGTGACCGAACCACGGTCGAGATGGATGGACCCGCGCGAACCGTACACATGCAAGTGTTCGCGCTTCGGCGGAATCACCCGTGAAATGAGCATGTTTCCAAAGAGGTTTCGGTCGTAGTAGTGGAACGAAACCATGCCGGTGTCTTCAGCGTCGTACTCGACGCCCTCTTTCGCGTAGTGCGAGGCTTCAGCGTACACGCGCCCCGGCAGCCCGAAGTACCAGATGAGTAAGTCAACCATGTGGTAGCCCATATCAATGAGACAGCCGCCGGACAAATCTTTCTTCCCGCGCCACCCGACGTGAGGCTCGTCCGTGTGGAAGGTGTAGCGCATGTTCACAAAGTACGGGGTGCCAATTTTCTGGAGGAGCTGAATAAAGGTCGTGTAGATGGGGTTAAAGCGCCGCTGTAGGGTCACCATCACCTCCTTCCCCTGCTTCAGAGCGAGCGCTTCGAGCTCCTTTCCTTCTGCAAGGGTGGTGACGAACGGCTTCTCTTTCAAAACATGCTTCCCGTGTTCGAGCGCGCTCTTGGTAATTTCAAAGTGGCTGTGGTGCGGAACGGCAATAATGACAAAATCAATCGCGGCGTCCGCAAGGAGTTCTTTATAGTCGGTATAGCCAGCAACACCGGGGTGTTCGCGCAAGAAACGCTCCAACGCTTCTTGGTCGAGGTCGGCAACAGCTACCAGTTCAGTATCAGGAGAGGCAATAACTGCCGGAATGTGGTCTTCAATAGCCTGGTGGCCAAGGCCGATAACACCAACCTTATATACCCGCATTTGCGCAATGTATACCTCTAATCCTTTCTGTCAATCTTAATTGGAATTGCAATGCGGTGCTTTTCAGGAAGCAACAGCACTACGTAGTGACTTTTTCTTCAGAGTAGGTTGCTTCAAAAATTTCCTTGGCAGTTATCCAGCACGTAACCCCATCATACACAAAGTAGTCTCCTGCGTTGCCGTGGAGAATGTCACCACGCTCCAAGGCAACTTCAAACGGCTCGGCAATTTGAATGGCTCGAACGGTAGTGGTGCTTTCGTAGATACCCCACTCAACGCCATGTTCATCTTGCTCGGTTGTTACCAAGCGCTTCGTTCGCTCCATGGTGCTCGCTCGAATAGGCCACTCTTCGCCAGCGACGCCAACTGCCAAGTAGTCGCCCACTTCGAAAGTAACGGGGCCTTCCTTGGTTTCAATCACCCCACCCCGCTCATCAAAATCTTTTTGGGTGAGAGGTCGCGCCTTTGTAGGCGCAGTTTTTCTGTATTCCTTCCCCTCACGAAGCGCCAATTCAACGAGCTCCTGTTGAGTTCGCGGAACTTCGCTGCGTGGATTTTTTTTTGACATAAAAAAAGTGTATGTTTCAACTGAGAAGCTTGGCTGGTCGTTTGGGACGAGGTTAAAACTTTCTACCAATAAACTATACATTCTCCCATTCCTAATCCGTGGTTCCATATAGCAGAGCCACTTAAGGTTCCTTGAAAATCAACAACCTTTCCTTTTAGCAAAAGTATCTCTGTTTCATCTCCTTTAACAAGACAGGTCAAAAGATGGGATTTTACTCCTATTCGCATTCTTATATCTACAAGAAATTCCTCTCCAGCTCTTGATACATTTACTACGCGCCCATGACCAGTAATTGGTGCTTCTTTGTATTTATCTAGAAGATCACCTTGTTCAATGAAAGTACTTTGTTGAAGAATTTTTGTGATAATTTCTGAGATTGGAATTGTTGACGTTGCGGTTTGTTCTATAACACCAACCGAGTGAAGCTTTTCACTAGAATTCAGAAAATCACTCAAAGTTACTCCAGTAAATTGACTTAATCCGGCAAGAAACAAAACTACACCAGAAGTAATAGTTATCCAGCGAGGCGTTTCTTTTATTTCTTGAATTCTTTTATTTATATTTTTCATAATTACTTCTTGTCTCTTTTTTCCTTATGAATTTTTGCACCTTCCATCGCTGAATATTTTATTTTCTTAATACCATTTTTAGTAAGAGTCTCACTTTCTCTTGGTTCTACATAATTAAAGTTCTCTCGTCGTTTCCTTTTATGATAAAAAATTGGTTTCAAGAGTTCATCGTAAATTAAATCCATATAATCGTAAAAGAAACCTACAGCAACCCTGTCAAATTTTTCTCGTATTTCTAATGTTTTATTTTTAACTTTTTCTCTATCCCACTCTTTCCAATTAAAATTGAGATCTTGCGGATTGGTGCAAAAACTTATATAAGCCCAAAGTTCGGTAGAGAGAACACTAGTTTCAGCAGATAAAATATTTCGAGCCTTTTTAAGATTAGGCGTCACCGAAACCCAGACGTTAGCCGTATTCAAAAAGCCCTGACTTCTTTCATTAAAAAGTGAAACGGAATCTATAAGTTCCTTATTACGTTGTTGCCATAAATCAAAGGGATTTTTATCTTTATTTTCTCCGATACCCTTCTCGACCCATTCCATATCTCTAAACGGAAGAGTAAATTCACTTAATAGAACTCCCAAATCAATAGACGATTTATCGAATTCAGCTTTTAGCTGTTGAAGTTCTTTAAAAATCTCTAAAGATGCTTCGTTTTTTAATTGAACTTTGTTCGATTTTAATGTAAGAGCGTAGACGGAAAACCAACCAACTACAGTAAGTAAAACTAAATTTGTCTCAAAAAAATTCTTAACGAGTGCCTGTAGAAAAAACTCAATAAATTCCATGCATTATTGCTTTTTGTTTTGAGTTTTATCTACGACTTCGGCACCTCTCACTATTTTCTTTGCTGCCTTAACTGCATTATTCACTCCCTGTTTCGTTTTATATGTTTCACCGCTAGTCAAGACTTTTTTATTATTGGCTGCTTTAAGAGTAAGGAAATACTCATTGTTTTTCGCTCGATTAATTTCTATTTTTGGTTTGTTTACCATACACCATAGGAGTTAAGTTAATTAGACATATTTTATCACTTCCTGTACAGCAGATGCAAAGTCACTCCCAACACGCACAACCACGAGCCGAAGATCTATATTCTCAAAAGCTTTCTTTTTAAACTCGTCACTTTTTTGTGCTCTGACGGTTTGATGAGAAGAACCATTCAGCTCAATAGCTAAAACTGGCTTGTAGTACTGATCACATATCAAAAAATCAATGTGTTTCTTAGAGATGCGATTGAATTGCCCGTGAAATTCCCTCCCCGCTGCTGTGGTTTCCATGATGTCGGCAAGGCGCATCTTAGGAAAGATGTGATATCCCTCTGGTATTTGTCTCTTTAGTTCCTGAAAAAGCATCACTTCCCTTTTATCAAACACAGATGCTTTTGCTTTATAAAGCAACGATTCTGTTTGTGGCACTTCGCCATTTTGATTTTCGAGAAATCGGAAAAGCGCAATAATTCCCAGCAACAAGAACACCAGAACCAGGAGAAGCGTTCCTTGTGAGGTGAGCAAAAAGTTCATAGCTGGGAGACTTGGATTCGAACCAAGATTGATTGCTCCAGAGGCAATAGTCATACCGTCAAGGGAGTGAGGGAAATGTGCTTTGCTGGGAGACTTGGATTCGAACCAAGATTGATTGCTCCAGAGGCAATAGTCCTACCATTAGACGATCTCCCAGCAAAGCACACTTCCGAGCGAGCGCCGATGGCGAGCCTTGCTCACCATTAGACGATCTCCCAATGTCCGCTTAGAGTAGCGGAAAAGCGGACGATTTTCAACGGGCGCCTAGCTCTGACTTTTCAGAAGCTCCGCGAACTCCTTCTGCACCTTTTGCAGCTTTGGCGCAATAATCACCTGGCAGTAGCCTTGGGTTTTGTTGTTTGCGTAGTAGTTGCGGTGGTAGTCTTCGGCGTCGAAAAATTTTGTGAGAGGCTCCACTTCTGTTGCAATGGGTGCGCCGCCCTCGGCGGAAGCGTTCAGTTCAGAAATGAACGCTTCCGCCTCTGTTTTTTGAGTGGGGGTGGTGTAGAAGAGAATGGAGCGGTACTGCGTCCCCACGTCGTTCCCCTGCCGGTTCACCTGGGTTGCATCGTGCGACGCAAAAAAGATGGTGAGGAGCGTACGGTACGACACCGCGCTCGGGTCGTACTCAATGTAGATGCACTCGGCGTGGCCGGTGTTCCCAGCGGAAACCGATTCGTACGTGGGGTTGTCTGTGGTGCCGCCTGCGTAGCCAGGCTTCACTAGGGACACCCCTTTCAGCATGGTAAAGACCGCTTCAGTACACCAGAAACACCCGCCTCCGAAAATTGCAATTTCTTTCATACTACTTCGCGCGCTTTGCAGCTGCCTTCATAAATGCCGTAAAGAGCGGGTGCGGCGCAAGGGGCCGCGCCTGAAGCTCTGGGTGGAACTGGGTGCCCAAGAAGAATGGGTGCACGTTCTTAGGAAGCTCAGCAATTTCCATCAGGACACCGTCCGGAGATTTCCCTGAGAAAACGAGCCCCGCCGCTTCAAGCTGTTCCACGTACGCCGGGTTTACCTCGTAGCGGTGGCGGTGCCGCTCAGAAATGTCGCGCGCGCCGTACGCTTCAAACGCACGGGTGCCTTTCGCAAGGTGCGCGTGGTACGTGCCAAGTCGCATGGTGCCACCGTACCGCTTTTCATTAATGATGTTCTTCTGGTCA
>FSSH01001663.1_pt1 | contig 23680 bp, 22 predicted proteins | sample 1166101 | NCBI WGS metagenome assembly FSSH01 (sample SAMEA32972668, study PRJEB13176) | freshwater metagenome | biome: Drinking water system; feature: Biomass in drinking water that filtered by 0.45 um membrane; material: drinking water | place: USA | collected 2012-12-20 | depth 0 m | reverse complement strand
CCGGCACCTTTCAGTGCGCCGCCTTCCATCGACTGCGAGGAAAAGGCACTTTGGAACGGTGTACTGCCCGCCAGACTGCCTAGGCCACCGGTCATAAGCACCGGAATCTGATTGCGGCCAAAGGCATCGGAAAAGCCTCTCAGGAATCCGGCCATCATCGATTGCGCCAATAACGCGCCTTGTTTGGACACGACGCGACCGCGCACCCCGTTTTTGCCATCTTCGCCGGTGGCATAAGCATTCATCGGTACTTCGATCACGCCACCGTCTTGGCGCACACAGGAAAAGGTCTCGCCACGAAAATAGGCGCGCTCGGCACTCAAGTCGCCGAAGCCGGCGGCCAACAGAAAGCACTCACGGACATCGGCGTGAAAACGGTTGGGCAGAATGGCTTCCTTCTTGATGCGGAACAGCACTGGCATTGGTTCTTTTTTTGCTTTTTTGCCGGTAGGTGCATCCAGGCCGTTCAATAACACGCCAGTCAGAATGCTTCCTGCAGGGATGAATACGTCGTTGTGGGTAGAATGAGTGGCACTACTCTCACCGGTTGCTTTGGCATCTGTGGGCGATTTAGACGATTTGTCTTCCTGGATCACGCGAATCTGCATCGCTGCAGGCGCTTGTGCATTGGCACCGGTTCGTCCGCCCGAGACACCGGCATTGCCAGTTGTAGCTGTAGGAATCGCCGCCTGTTCAAACACGCTGTTCAGATCCTCTTGAGCGGTGTTGGGTCTAGTCGAGTTGTAACGGCGGCCAACAGCATTAGGTGACGGCATATTGTTGCCAGGCAATGCATTAGGATCAACACTCTCTGTGGGCGGCGTTACTGTGGTTTTGTTTTTTAACGACTCGACTTCACCACTAACAGCTTGGAGTTTAGCTTCATAGGCTTCCCGTTCGGCGCTGGTCCATTGCTTGAAACGCAGTTCGTCGGATTGCTGCTCGCGTTTTTGCTGTTCCTCAATCGCCGCTAACCGCCGTCCTTGCTCTTCGTTCTTTTGCAGCAGATCGCGAAGCTGGGAGGAAATGCCGTCAATGCCTAAAGAACGAGGATCGCTGTCGGTCAGGATGTGCTGTATCGTCGCCTGTTTACTGGTGGGCTTGGCGATCTCCGGTGACACCGAGGCCAGCGCAATGATGGTTGCCAATAGCACGGTGCCGATACTGCCTACCGCAACATTGCGCTTGGCGGTAGGACTCAAGCGTGACCACCAGTTGTCCATGCCGGCCATCAGGGTTGGCTCCCATTGAGCAATGACGGTCTGAGCGTCGATGATTCTTCTGGAGCATGTCTGACCGCAACATAGAGTTCGGTAGATTCGTTCTGTCCCAGTACGACTTTGGGCCAGCTGGCAACAGCTAACACCTCGTCTTTTGTGGTTGCACAAGATCGCTCGTCAAACTCAAGGGGCTCCATGCCGGTATTACGAGCCAGACCGACCAGAATCAACATGTCGTGCCCTTCCAATACTTGACCGGTTTTAATCTGAACGCGCTCTTGCAAGCACTGAATATGTTCGCTCTTACTCGGATCGCGCAGGGAAAAACCAGGCGGTGTCTTTTGCAGGCCCAGGTCGCGGAATAGCTTTTTAATTTGGGCGATGTAAGCTTGTTCCTGATCACTGGTTGTGCCTGAAGCCGTACTTGACGATTGCAGTTTGCTCAACAGCTTGTAGCTGTCCTTGTCCAGACTGAGATGGATTTCCCGTGCTGGAATGCGTTTGGGGATCAAGGTCAGCGATAAGGCGATGTCCTGATTGTCGCCGGGGGTGATGTATAAGGTCACCGGCGTTTCGTCGGCGGTAGCGACGTAGACGATTTTGCCCTTGGTGCTGGTGGTCGCTTGGCTGGTCGTTGTGACTACGGGATGTTCGAAGGGTGTGACCAGGCGATTCAAGTGGCCAACGGCAATCGGCATCAGTTCGTTAATGCCGGGTTTGACCTGAATATGTTGGGATGCAACGGAGGTTGTCGATGCGGTTGTCGCTTGTTGTTTTGCAGCCTGCAAAACACTGGCATCCACGGGTGGCAACTCGATACCTAAGTCCTGATTTTGATTGACGGGGTCCTGTATCGACGGTGAACGATCGGCTACTGCGGTTACTGGCGGCAGCACTGTGATCGGTAATTCCTCGGCAGACAAGGGGACGCTAATCGTCAGCAATAATGCAAAGTGGAGATAGGTTTTATTCATGGCTTGGTTTCTCTCGGTTGAGATTGCATCGCTTTCAATCGATCCAGGGTTCGGGGCGAATCTGGATAGACGTCGATAAATTCCAGACGTGGCCGGTAGTTCTTGATGGCGATGATGAATTCGTAGGTGCGCGGTTTGATGTCGGGTTTGGAGCTTGGGCCCTGGCTTTTGAGTTCGCCGCTGACGAAGACTTTATTGGTCTCGGCTTCGTAATCGACATGACGAGGCGTGAAGCTGATTGCCACCCGATCCATCTTGATGGCCTTGATTTGATCGGTCATGGCATCCAGTACGCTGCGATAAATGTCCGGCGCCAACAAGGGCTCGATGGCCACCTTTAGAAAATCGGCATTGGCTGGGGTGGTGTTGCCGAGCAACTCTGCCATATACAAACCCCAGGACTCCTTGAACTCACTAGAGGCGCTACTACGCGTTACTTCAACTTCCTGGGTCAACGTAGGGGGCACCAAAATGATGCTGCGTTCGGTACGCCAAGCTGCCAGTGAGGTAATGACACAAATCACCAGTAAGCCGATGATAATGACTCGACTGAAACGGTTTTCGGTCTCATGCCCGTCCCAGGTCTGTAGAAAATCCGACAACCTCATGGCAGGAAGATCCGAATATACGGATTGGGAATGGTCAATGCTCGACTGGGCAAAAGGCCTAACCAATACAAGGCATGCAAGGTATAGCCATCTGGGCGGTTATCGCGAAAGCGGCGATAAAACTTCACGGCGATCAGGCCAATGGCCAAAGCAGGAATGAATTGGTCGATGAGCATTCCCGTCAGCATGCTGACCATGAAAGGCACAATTTCATCCGCACTCCACAGCAAAATGTGAATCGGATCGTCTATCGATTGGGGAATGGCAACGGGTTCCATAATGACCTCCGGTTGGGATGGTCATTATTGTGAAGCGGATTTTAAGGAGGTCGTTTGCAGCTGATGACGAATTTGCAATTAGTTGCAGTAAAAGCGCTGTCTATGGCATTCAAAATAGATTAATTGTGAAACGTGCAAGTAACTTTGACTAACCCTAAAACCATTTCCTAACCCAAAAGCGACGTCCCCAATACACTAGCAAGGGAAATCTACCCCTCCAACGGACGTGCTCAAGGGGGCGCGTTCCAGCTATATGGCACGGCAAAGAATGGGGGGCACCGCAGAATTCGGAAAAAATCGTACGCTATGCCGAGAATCAACATGCGAATCATCAACTCGGGATGATCGATGGCCGACCCATCGGATTGTAAAACCCTGATAATTGCTGGCGGAAGTCGCCTAAATCGAGAAGGCGGTGAATGCCTCATCAGCAGATGATCTTTCGGTACATGGTTTTCCAGACTGAAACAGAAAAACAGTTGCTCCTGTATCCCGTATTGTTGTGCCATCATGGCGGCAACTCTCGATCTGATCAGAGTAATTATTTTACTCCTCTCGACACTGGTTATCAGGGGAGTTTTTCAACACAATCGGCCATCCTCAACCGTCCGATTTTGCCTCCAGACGTAATCACCAGTCAAATTGATGTGCTCCCAGCCAAACGGCAACAGATATTGCAGCAGTCCGTCATCGATGGATTTGCCGGTCTCGCGCAGCGCTTGTGTTGCACGGTCGAGATAGGCGGTGTTCCACAAAACGATGGAGGGTGTCATCAGATTGAGGCCGCTGGCGCGATAACGCTGCCGCCCGAAACTGCGGTCGCGGATTTCGCCCAACCGGTTGAAGAATACAGCCCGGGCCAGCGCGTTAGGCGCCTCACCCTGGTTCAACCCATCATGGACTCGGCGACGCAACGCAACATTTTGCAGCCAGTCCAGAATAAAAATCGTGCGCGCGATCCGCCCCAATTCGCGCAGCGCAACCGCCAAGCCATTCTGGAGCGTGGAGCTGCCGAGTTTCCGTAGCATCTGGGATGGCAGTCACCGTACCCTGCTTAAAATCGACGCCGCTAGTCGTAAAATCTCATCCCAATGGGCAGGCACGTGCTTGATATTAAGCGTGCCGCCGATCATCGTGTTCAGTGCTGGGTAGTCCTGGTCGCTCTTGGGTACATACAGCGTGGTGTCCCTCAGGTCACGAATGCGCGGCGCAAAACAGAACCCCAGCAGGTGCATCAACGCGAATAGGTGATCAGTCAAGCCGGCCGCGTCAGTGTAGTGTTCCTCGATCCCTAAGGTACGACCACTCAAGGGCGCGAGGTCCACCGTAATGGGCTCATACGCAGCATAACCGAAGAAGTTTCGCGCGACGATGGAGAGAGTTTTATGTTCAAGTTATTGCAGGAATCGTATCATATCGCCCTGTGAAAGCACGTTGATTGGTATGAAATGTTCTTTGAAAGCAAAATATTCCGAATATGGCTTTTAACCATATTTGGTGCGTGGCTTGTGCTGTTCGGCCTTTATAACAATGTCCAGTTCCTGCTGGAACATTGGTATTACCCTGCAACCATGGTCGTTGGTGCATTTGTCGCTGGCTCTACGCCCGAAGGAGGTGGCGCAGTCGCATTCCCGGTGTTGAGTATATTTCTGAATATTGACCGGGTTCTGGCTCGCGACTTCAGCATGATGATCCAGAGCGTTGGCATGACTAGCGCCAGTATCTTTATCCTGACCAGGCGCCATACCGATATTGCGGTCTTCAAGCCGCTGCTATGGTGGGGGCCGATTGCGTTTATCGGTTTTGTCGTCGGCATGCAAACCTTGCAGGACATCAAGGTTTATGTGATTCAGGCACTTTTCCTGAGCTTGATCGCCAGTTTCACCATCGTCTATCTGTTCAGCAGTCATCGGGGAACACACGGCACTTACCGGCCACAGCACATCAAGGATCGATTTATCACATCAGCCGTAGTCTTCATTGGTGGGATGTGTTCAAGCCTTTTCGGGTCAGGTGCCGACATATTGCTTTACACCATTCTGGTTACCCACTTTACAATGAAAGAAAAAATTGCCACGGAAATGAGCGTAATGATGATGGCCATGATGAGTATTCTCGGTTACGCCTACCGTGCTTTTTATGAGGGAGCACTCACACAATATCAGGTTCAGGCTTGGTTGTGCGCCGCACCTGTCGTGCTGGTCATGGCCCCTTTTGGGGCGCACATACTGAAGAAAATTAACACGGAATACATGTTGCGAGCCGTGGTGGTGTTAAACATTGCCCAGTTGGCCTATTTCAACCTCAAAAATCCTTCACTGGGAAAATTTTATTGGTCGATGGGCGCAACACTCCTTTTATCCTTGATTTTCTTTTGGGGCATGTCTGAATTGGCTAAGCGCAAAACAAAAGAGGTGTTGAATGAACCGTTTCATCTCCCCGAAGACACTGGTCATATCGCGGACTGGGAAACTGAAGCCTAGCGGGTCGCTGAAAAACCAAGTCTATTTGTATGCTGAGAGAAATATTTTGTCTCTCGGATTCAAGAAGATAAAGATTGTCTCCACTGGTTGAATTTTACCCGGCACGTTAGCCGTGTGTGATAGGTGCAACTGTGGATAGGGCCACCCGCTTAAACTCCTGGCGGATAGCTTTTAGTTCAGTAAGCTTGCTGCTTTTGTGATACCGGGCGACTGTGGCCAAGTAACAGCATATTGAGCATGATGACAAATGCTTATCATGCGATTTTTTCCGTTTTCTCTGGTTCCCCCATAATGAGCCACAAGAGCAACGCACCATATTCAGTTCGGTTTTTAGTGCTCAATTCGCTGAACCAAGCCTTTAGCTTATTCATGATCACCTCCCCCAACGATTAGAAAAAATGCGCTCAAAGTCAATCATCCTCATCCCGGAGCGATAAACCTCTTAATATCGCACCCACAATGATCACGACCGCAAGCGCAACGCATGCCCACATAAACGGATTCACGTAGCCAATAATGATGGTACAGCCGATCAAGAAAAATCCGAGCAGGCTAAATTGCCATCCAATGTGATAGCCATCCAGCAGGGTGGATAAACCCAAAATCAATAAAATCACCAGGTCTGCACTGAGACCTTGCAGTTGGCCGGATTTATTCAATAAAGACGCGGCACCGACCACAATAATGGTATGCAGCCAATGCATCGCCTGCGCCTTGAGAATGTCGCCAAAATCAAGGTCTTTACGCTTGGTTTGCAACCAGGAAACGAACACGGATACCAAGCCAAACACAAACACCATCAACAGCCAGTAGCCGTAGCCATCATCGGGTGAAAAATCAGTAATGAAAATGCCTCCAAGCGACAACAGGATGAGCAGCACGAAAATCGCACCCTCTATCCCAAAGTGGCGTCTTCTTGGTGCCTCATCGGCCATTATTTCATCGTCGTACATCGTTGTTTCCCTTTATCTTGGTGGTGTGAAGGATGATTTAAGCTGTTGTTTGGGCTATTTGCCGTCTGCCGACTTAGAAAAGCGCGGCATTCATTAAAAAGTGAACACCCACACTGCCTAAGTATCCGAGTGCAATAACCGGGGCCCATTTTAGATGTGTCATGAAGGTGTAGAGTCCTTTGGCTTGACCCATTAACGCCACGCCAGCGGCAGAACCGACCGACAACAAACTGCCGCCAACCCCCGCTGTCAGAGTCACCAACAGCCATTGACCTTCAGACATCTCCGGACGCATCGCCAGGATTGCAAACATCACCGGGATGTTGTCGATCAGGGCAGAGATGACGCCGACCAGCACATTGGCTGGCGTGGCACCAAGTTCGCCATACAGAAACACGGATAAATGCTTAAGGTAGCCGAGAAAGTTCATCCCGCCTACGCACAACACTACGCCATAGAAAAACAGCAAGGTATCCCACTCCATGCGGGCCAAATGATGGAAGACGTCGAAGCGCAAACTATCCTCGCCGCCGGCATCAGGGGCTTCATCGCCGGACATCGGATCAAGGCCCAACTCCGGTTCATCCCGGTGGGTAATATGCAGAAAATAGCCGAACAATTGCAGATAGGTCAGACCGGCCATCATGCCGACCGCTGCCGGCAGTTGCAGGCTGTTTTGGAAAGCCACCGCCGTGAGTACGGTCAGCAGAAATAACACCACGATGCGCTTGGCGCCGCGGCGAGTGACGACCTTGGCATGAATCGGTGCAGGCTGGGTTTTGGGAATGGCAAAATGCATGATCGCAGCGGGAATTAAAAAGTTGACCACCGAGGGCACGAACAACTTGAAGAAGGTCCAGAATTCGATGATGCCCTTTTGCCAGACCATCAAAGTGGTGATGTCGCCGAACGGGCAAAACGCACCGCCAGCATTGGCGGCTACCACGGTATTGACACAGGATATGCCGACGAATTTGGGATTATCCTTACCCACAGCCATCACCACCGCGCACATCAACATGGCGGTGGTCATGTTATTGGACACCGAGGAGATAAAGAACGCCAAAATCCCGGTCACCCAAAACAGCTGGCGGTAATTCAAACCCTGGTTTACCAACCAAGCCCGCAGACTATCAAATACCCGTCGCTCTTCCATAGCATTGATGTAGGCAATGGAGACGATCAGGAATAACAACAATTCGCCGTAGTCCAATACATCGTGCCGAATCGCCGTTTCCGCGACCGATGACAAGCCTTGATCTTTATAAACCAGGGCAATCGCCACCCATATCAGCGCCGCCGCAAGCATCATCGGTTTGGATTTGCGTAATTCCAAAACTTCTTCGAGTACCACGAAGAGATAGGCTATCGCAAATATGCCTATACAGAGGAAGCCGACCCAATGTCCGCTTAAATCCAGGGCTTGAGATAAGGTTTCAGCCAGCACGTTGGTTGAAAATGACATTAGTCCACCTGCTAGTGAGCCGAGCAAAACCTTGTTTAAATCTTTCATACAGTCTTCCATCTCAGTAGTACGGTGATCCGCTTTAGGGTCATCGTTCTCAATATCACTTCCCAAGTTCATACTCCACTAACAACGCTGTTGCTGTTGCTGTCTCGGTCGGGTTGGCCTAAACGTTCATTCTTTCCTTTTGCTGGACGGCGACTTTTTAGGCAGCGGATTAATAGGCTGCATCGCCGCTTCGTCATCCTTAATTTTCATTTCTTTAACAAGCAGATCAAGATTCTTGGCAAGAGACTTGAGAACGTTTTCCGGTAAGTCAAATAACGCATGCTGCAAAATGCCTTGTGGCGGCGACGGCACTTGGTTTAATAACTCAGAACCCTCCTGAGTCAACGTCAGTGTGACAACCCGCTGATCCTGGCTAACGCGCTCCCGCATGATCAATCCTTTCTTGGCCAGCTTATCGAGCATATTACTGGCGGTGGAATGATGAATCGACATCGCCTTGGCCAGCTCCGTGACTTTCAATCCCGGATTTTTTGATAATTCCCACAAGGCCCACAACTGTGCGCTGGTGACACCGCAATGCGTTTCAACCCATTGCGAATGTTGCTGAACGGCTTTAAAAATCAGCCGAAACTGTTTCAATACCTCATGCGACCACTGTTTGGGCTCTTCTGTGTCTGAGGTTTTCAAGGATGTTTTATCTTTTGGGTTACGAATCATGTTCGGCAAAATTTTCGTTCAAAGACATTATTATCCACCAAACCGTTGTTGTGGCTAGATCTGCTCCAGCTTCCCGAGTGCTGAATTGCTTGCAACCTAAAACTAATTTCTTTAGAAAGGCAGCGGCAGCAGCTACTGGTTTTTTATGTTTACGCAAACATTGTTTGCATAAACATTATGCAGTTATATAATGCTCCCAGGCAAGTCTAAGGGCGGCTCAACTGATGTGAAGATGCTTGATGTGGTTTCAAAAGTCGAAAATACGTTGAAATAACTGCCCCTTAGCTTGCCTCCAACACATGGGGTTGACGCGAAATACAAAGTCAGTACATGTCCTTATCCGGCTAATTCAACACCCTTCTTTTTCAATAGGAACTGTTTCATAGCAACAAAAAATACGAAATAGCGATGTTTCCAAAAAAACATATAAGGCGTTTTATATATTGGGTGTGCCTGACCTTCTTAATGTTACTGACATCCTGCTGCGGACAACAGAACGCGGTTCCTATCGATAAATCGTCGTCGACAACGGCGTAAATCGGCAAATCAGTTTCAAGTTTTAGAAAATCCACTAGATCAGCAAGTTCCAATTACGAACGGGATTTTCAAAATTCGGTATTGAACGTGACGCCGCAAATCAAATAGGAACACCGTATGAAAGCGAAATATTGTCGCCGATTCGGCATTAAGCCCAAGAAAAATAGACCTACTCTTCAAGCCAGCGACGTGAAAGCCTGTGCGAGCGTTGTGATACCGGCCTTGAACGAAGCCAAACGCATCCAGGAAGTTGTTGCTTACGCGTTTTCCGATCCGGCTACCGCCGAAGTCATCGTCATTGATGATAGCTCGATCGATGACACCGCAATGTTGGCAAGACAGGCCGGCGCCCAGGTGCTGACTAGCAGTATGTTGGGTAAAGGAATATCGATGCGCGATGGAGCAGAAGCGGCCACCCAAGAACTGGTTGTTTATCTGGACGGCGATCTGGCCCACTTGCGTGCCGGTATCATCACCTGCCTCTGTTTACCGCTACTCAATAACCAAGCGGATTTCGTCAAAGCTCGCTTCGGGCGCGGCGGCGGCCGAGTCACCGAGCTCACAGCCAAGCCGATGTTAAAGGTTTTCTTTCCGGAACTTGCCCATTTGGCCCAGCCGCTGGGTGGGATCATCGCTGTAAGAAAGTCTCTTTTGCAGGCTCTGAGCTTTGAGGATGGTTACGGTGTGGATGTTGGCTTGTTGATTGATGCTTATTTGGTCGGCGCTAAGTTGACGGAAGTTGATATTGGTTTGCTGGAGCATGATAGCCAGCCTTTGCTTGATCTGACCTTTATGGCCAACGAGGTTAGCCGCGTGATATTCAATCGCGCCAGACTCGCCGGCCGCCTGCACGTGGAGCAAGTGATAGCCATGTACGAAAGCCAACGCCAGGTCGCTGCCGGTATCGATTATGTGCTGAGTATGCGCAAGGGGCGCCGACGCCTTCTTTTACTGGACATGGACGGCACAATAACCAACTCGCGATTTGCCTTGGAGTTGGCGCGTAATACCGGAAATGAAGCGGCGCTGATGCAATTGCTGGATACGCCCGACGATGATGCTATTACTCGTAGCGAACGGATAGCCGGGTTATTTCGCTTTGTTCACAAGCAGCAATTTGAGCAGGTTGCGCGCGTATTGGAAATTCGTCCCGGCGTCATCGAATTTGTCAATCGCGCGCGACGAGCCGGTTTTATGGTCGGTGTAGTCAGCGACAGCTATTTTGTTGCGGCAGAGATCATGAGGCGGCGCATATTCGCTGATTTTGCCCTGGCTCATACCCTGACCTTTGAGGGCAACGTTTGCAACGGACAACTGCAAATCAATTCGGCCTTCTTGCCCGAAGATGACAATGTGGTCCCACTTATCTGTAAAAGCAATGTTTTGCGTTGTTTCTTGACGGATAAAACGTCGCCCCCTGTCGAACTGATCTGGGCTGTCGGTGACAACCTCAATGATCTGGAAATGTTGCGGCTAGCGGATAAGGCCTTCGTTATCGAGCCCAAATCGCCCAGGCTGCTTGATGTGCCGGACATTATGCTTATCCAGCAATTCACCGACTTGAACTGTGTATTAAGACAGGAACGCGCGGATGGCATCGAATCGAAATCCTAGCAGGACTTGGTTTTGTGCCGTCCAAGACGTGGCGACTATTGCGATTACTTTGCTAAAGCGATATTCCCCTGAGCCCTCGACGTGTTTAAGAATCAAAATGCGTTGTGTTGATATGTTTTGTCTTGCCGGTTTGGTGTGTCTACTAGGTTGCGGGCAAAACAATCCGGAGCTGGTGTCTCAATCCGGACCAGCAAAGCCATCTTCCAGCGCTCTAAAACAAGCAGCTAAAAACTGTGGCATATCGCTTTCTTATACGAGAACTCGGGAAAATTCAATCAGAAGTATTCGTGGTCGCGACATTTATTCAGACCCGAAGAAACTGGCATGCCTAGTCCGGTCAAATCGTAAAGCTGCACGCCTTGCCGCAGCACCGGAATCCAAAGTGGAAAAGTCTGTCCGATCTTCAACTGGCCCCGCAAATTCGGAGAATAAAGAATTCAATAGTCGCCAGTGATACTAGCGATTGGCGCCGATACCCTTATTGCCCTCTCATTGAGACTTAGTTTGCGAGACCGAAACAATTCAGAGGCATCGCTACCCGATATGACAATTGAAACGCATTTTTGAGCGCGGCTGTTGGCCTGAACTCCAACGTCTTAAACGTCGGCAGAGGTATGTGCCGGCTGCCCGTTTTAGGATACGTGCTCGTCCCCCGCCAATATTATTGTGTAGCGGCAAACATTGTTTACACAAACATTGTTTTGTCTTTAGAATGCTGACATCCATACCATTTTTGATGGCTGGATATTGTGTTCAGCTATTAACGTTGTCGGGATCGCCTTTCACTTATCCGACAAGATAGCTACGGTATTGCCACTCGGGACAACTTGTTGAAAATTGATCAATCAGAAACCAAACTCCATCCCTCGGCAGACACGGAGCGGCGGAAGAACCGCTTGTTACCACAGGCCGTTTTACTTGGACTGTTGACAGGTAGCGTTTCGGTACTCTTTCACCTTGCGATGGATAGTGCCGAAGCATTTAGAGATAGCTTATTAGCCTTCGCACGTCAGAACACAGAAAGTGGCCCCTGGTTGATCATGGGCCTAGTCTTAATCAGTTTAGTTCTCGCTGTCGGTGTTATCAGATGGCTTGCGCCAGAGGCCAGCGGAAGCGGTATCCCGCATATTAAAGCCATTCTCATAGGACGCCGCCATTTTCGCTGGTTGCGGGTGTTGATTGCCAAGTTTATTAGCATGCTCATCGGGGGTGTCGCAGGCCTGGTAGTCGGGCGGGCGGGGCCCTGTGTACACATGGGAAGCGCCATCGGCCAAGGGCTGGCAAATCTTTGGCCAAATAAAAAAAATACCGATCATTTAATTTTGGTCGCAGCCGGTGGCGGAGCTGGACTCACGGCTGCATTCAACGCGCCACTTTCTGGATTGACCTTTGTGCTCGAAGAGCTTGAGAGGCGGTGTTCTACGCTTGAGTTTTTTACCGCTGCCATCGCTTGCCTCACGGCTGACATGGTTTGTAGAGCGGTGCTAGGGCAACAACCGGCCTTTCATTTCGAGAATTTTACGACTCCTCCACTTAACCTTCTGATCGCATTTTTACCATTAGGTATTCTTTCCGCCCTATTGGGTAGTTTATTCACTCGTTCCTTATTATGGGGACAGCGATTGATTACCTTGCCCCTTTGGCCCAAATGGTTTTGGTGGATAACACTGACGATATTGTTAACCGTTACGGCCTGGAAAACCCCCGAATTGTTAGGCGGCGGACATAACTTCGTGAACGAGATACTGGAAGGTCGGCAATTACCGTTGGAAACGATTGCATTGTTTTTTATCGGCCGATTTGTCTTAACGATTGCCTGTTCCTGTTCAGGCGCGGCGGGCGGGATTTTTATGCCAGTTCTGGTATTGGGCGCACTGCTGGGTTGGGCAGTCGGTGTAGCCATACAACTATTGTTCCCAGAATTAAATGTGGACTCAAAGTTATTTGCCGTGGTTGGCATGGCTGCTTATTTTAGCGGGGTGGTGCAAGCACCTCTAACTGCTATTGTGTTGATCATTGAAATGACCAGCAATTACTCATTGATTTTGCCACTATTCATCGCTTGTTTTACAGCATTACTGATAGCGAATTGGTTGGGAAACCCACCAGTTTATGAAGCGTTACTGGAAAATGATTTGCGAAAAGATCGGATTTAAAGGATGTTATTTAAATTCGCCTGACATTCCCGGCTCTGCTAACCCGCACTTACCCAGGAGACCGCCATGGAATCTTACCGTATAGCAGTATTTGTCATAGCCCTGGTGGCGGTTTTCGCTCCCTTACTGGTCAAAATACCGACGCGCTTTCGAATGCCGGTGGTGGTCGCTGAAATGCTGTTGGGGATGATTGTCGGTCCTCATATATTCAACTGGGTATCTCCTGATGGTTTAGTGGGTATGCTTGGCGAGTTAGGTCTGACATTTTTGCTCTTTATGGTGGGCCTGGAAATCAATCTCGAGGAAATTCAAGGCAAACCCTTGACCATTGCCGTCGGCGGATGGCTGCTGTCCTTTAGCGTGGCCATGGCTTGTATGTATGTCGTACATGCCATTGGCCTGATTCAGGCACCACCGCTGTTGGCCGCCGCTGCCTTGTCAACCACCGCACTTGGCATATTGGCGCCCATACTTCGGGATGAAGGGATTTCGACTACGGATTTCGGCAAGTTGCTGCTGTCGGCGGCGGCGATGGGCGAGTTCGGCCCGTTAATTGTCGTCTCACTATTGGTCATCCCAACTCATAGCACATTCTTGCATACCGTTTTCATCGTGGCCTTCGTAGGGATTACTTTTGTGATTGCGGATATTGCAGTCAATGCCCGCTCTTCTTCGTTAATAAAACTCCTTGCTCAAACCATGCAAAGTACCGGTCAATTGCCGGTGAGACTCTGTATTGCCCTCCAAGCCCTGTTGGTGGTTTTAGCTGGCGAGTTTGGGTTAAATGTCGTGGTTGGCGCATTTGCAGCTGGCATGGTGGTGAGCCTTGCCAGTAAAGGGGATGGTGGTGTGATTCTCCGGCAGAAATTGGACGCCATCGGTTATGGCTTTTTAATCCCCATCTTCTTCATCGTGGCAGGTATGAAGTTTGATATCAGTGCGCTCTGGGCAAACCCGTTGGTGCCGGTCCAAGTAACTTGTCTATTAGGGCTACTAGTCGTGGTTCGCGGTGCGCCGATATTGCTTTACAACCAAGCGTTAGTGCCAAAAGACAGGTTGCCGTTTGCGCTGTATTCCGCCACGGGCCTGCCCTTGATCGTTATCATTACCGAAATTGGTGTTTCGTCCGGCCTCATGGCCCCGGATCGCGCGGCGGTTCTAGTCAGTGCCGGCATGATTTCTGTTTTGCTGTTTCCTCTCCTTGCCGCAAGAATGAGAGGAAATTCTTAAAGGCGAGTGAAAAAGCAACGCTAACGGCAATTAGCGGTGGATTTTTATCGCCCCAAAGGTTTATTTGTAATTTATCTCAGCACCCGAGGAAGCATGGCACGCCGGTGGCGATATAAGCCTGTTTAGAAGATAAGGCGAGCAGAATTGTCGAGTCATTAGCCTGTGTATGAATCCCAAAAACTGCGCCGTTTGCGAATCCGAGCAGCTTAAAGCGCAAGCCCATATTATGGATACTCAATCAGCTAAACCAACAATTTTAGGTTCCGCCGGTTTTTCAAGTCTAGCACTAGAGGCTTTATTAGGTCGCTTCAGGTTTCGGCCTGAGGTTGCTTTTTGCATGGCGTTGATGACGGTGGGGTTGGGTGAAAAATATTCCGCCGTGTTCCACTGACCCCATTTGTGTTTGATCGTGTTTATATCGTCCGCAGTAATATCGGCAATATTGCTATTTTGCCCTGTTGCGTTGTACATACCCCAGTTATTGCGGCCCACTACCTTATAAGACCATGTGGTCCAGTGACTGCCGGTTTCTGTAAATTGCTGAAGCCCGTAATTCCAGGATTCGGCATTTTCAAACAATGTGAACTCCCCTATAAAATGCGGTACATTATATTTTGTGCCCCATTTCTGAGCATCTTGTACCCACCCATCCACGGAGTTTTTCATCACCGTGAAATCGTTATTGTTTTGCCATTGGTAATAATGCAAGGAATAGACGACGTTCTCCCAGTTTTTCTCTTGGGGATTGGGAAGTGTGTTCCACCACCAGATAGCTTCCATTATGATGATATGGTCGGGATCAATCGTGCGGATTGCGCGATACAGACGGTCGTAAAGATTAACCACCTGGGCTCCCATCCTGCCGGGAAAGGTCTCGGAGGGCTCATTCAACAGGTCATAACCGGCCACGGCGGCATTGTCCTTAAAACGGGTGGCAAGCGTTTCCCAAAGCTCTACCAGTTGATTCTGATATAGCGGCGTAGAGTACAGTAGAGCCCCGTTTTGTCTGCCCGAATGATGGGCGCCGTTTTGTGACCCAGGCGCGCCGTGCAGATCAAGGATGGTGTAGAGCCCATATTCCAGGGCTTTGTTTACGGCCCACTCAATTCTGGATAAATCAATGGCGCCGGCATCGTCCAGTCGCCAGTGGCCTTCGTCATCCATATGGTTAAATGCAAATATCGGTAAACGGATACAATTTAGACCGGCTTCGGCGATGTTCTTGAAATCGATTTCCGTGATCCAGGAATCCCAGTACGTGTTGTAAAGATCCCAGACAATCTCTTTGCCAAATCGATTGGTAAGAATATTTCGTGCATCCCACTCGTTTGATGCCCCGGCCAACGGCGACATCCAGGGTTCATGCCCCCGCCAGCCGCCCAGATTGGTGCCGTAAAGATGAACTTCCTTACCCGCGCCGTAATTGTCCCTGATCTCCATTCCGCTCACTTTAAGGAAATCCGACGCGAAACAAGCTATAGGGGACGTTATCATCAGCGTCCAGAATAAGGCAGCTGTTCTAGCTAGGATTAAGGGAAAAGCAGCTTTCGGTTTCATAAATATCAATATAGCGTAGTTAGGTTCTTTGGGTTTTAGCATCAAACAAGCTTCCGTTTTTCCTCCAACTCGCAAGTAACTTTCGAAGAGCATTTTAAAAATCATAGCCAAAATGGCGTTTACAGGCTTCAGTCGATTTTACAGTGTTTTCCAAAACTGATCATTGATCAGGCTAGGACTATTAGAAGCCGTGTAATATAAATTGCCCTATATTTCCGTCAGCCAATAGAACTGAAAGCCCTGCAACACGATTCGCTGATCGTATTGCGTAGGCTTGCGGCCGCTGTATAAATCGATGAACTGTCCAAAGGGATCGATACCCCGGTTCTGGAGCAGGTATAGATCGAGATATTGCGGATTGGAGTCGAAGTTGGCGACGATCATGACACGCTCGGAATGGCGCAGGTGATTTAAACGAATGAAACACAATAAATGTTCGTTATCGACGTCGACTACTTCTCGGTTGTTGAAGTCGGCGAATGACGATGTTTCTTTGCGGATCGCTATCATTTTTCTCATGGCATTGAACAGGGTGTATTCGCTGGTACCCTGTTTCTTGCGCAATTCAGCCCGCTCCCAATTGATCTTGGGCCGATGTATCCAGCGATTGTCATTACTTTTGCTGGGATCGTCCCGATAGCTATAATCGTTGACGACGCCTAGCGCGTCGCCGTTGTACAGCAACGGAATGCCGCCGAAGGCCAATATCAGGCTCTGCAGCAACAGAATCTTTTTGATCGCGGCATCGATCAAGTCCTGGTCATTATTTTCCTGGCCCGCTTCCAGCCCCGCCAGGGACGCCAGTGAGCCGCTGATTCGGGCATCGCCGCTGGTTTCGTTACGCATGAACACCTTGCCCCTGGCCGGCGATGCGTCGAATTGGCCGCTGAAATAGTCGACCAGAAATTGCCGGTGTGCGTAAGGATCGTAGCCTGCGGCGCGAATATCGTTATCGTCGAAGCCGAAGCCGATGTCATCGTGGCAACGCACATAATTCAGCCAGGTGGCGCGTTCCAGTTTCGCCGGCAGGTTTTTTACGCCTTGATACAGTAATTTGGTGTTTTGTGTGGCGATGGCATCCCACAGCAGGGCCATCAAGGTGGCGTTGTAGGCGATTTCGCATTCCTTGGCGATGATCGCATCCTCTCCAAAATATTTGATGACTTCGAGCGGTGTGACAATAGCTTCGGCGATAAACAGCACACCCGGCGCGGTAACTTGGCAGCAATCCTTCATCAATTGCAAGATCAAGTGGGCATTACGCTCGTTCTGGCAGGAAGAGCCGATTTTTTTCCACAGGAAGGCGACGGCATCCAGACGCAAGATGTCCACTCCCTGATTGGCCCAAAACAGGATGATATCCAGCATTTCGATGAACACTTCGGGATTAGTGTAATTCAAGTCCCATTGGTAATCGTTGAACACAGTCATCACCCATTTTTGCATTTCGGCGTTCCAGGTGAAGTTGCCGGGAGCGGATTCCGGAAAAATCTGCGGCATGGTCTGCTCAAACATGTCGGGAATTTCCCGGTTGTCGAAAACATAGTAGTAATCCTGATAACGCCCATCCCCTATGCTCGCCTTCTTGGCCCATTCGTGTTCGTCGGAGGTATGATTCATCACGATGTCCAGCACCAGCAGGATATCGCGTTTCTTAAATTCCTCGGCTACTCGTCGCAGATCGCTTAGATCGCCCAGCCTGTCGTCGATTTGCCTAAAGTCGCTGACCGCATAGCCGCCGTCGCTCTTGCCGGCCGGACACATCAGAATCGGCATGATATGCACCAAATTGACGCCAAGCTCTTGGAAATACGCTGTTTTGCTGACCAGATCGGCCAGGTTTTCCGCGAAACCGTTGGTATACAAGGCCATGCCGACCCATTTCTGCGACAGAAACCAGTTGTGATCCTGTTCGCGCGCTATGTCGACGCGCTCCAACTCAGCGGATCGATCGATATAGCCCTTGGCCATGGTTTCCACCAGTCGCAGCATTTGCGGCTTGAAATCTTCACGGTGGCCGTACAAGGTGAAAAACAGCGAATAAATCGCATAAAAATTGGCGCCTAGGCGGGTGTAAAAGTGGCGAAGATCCTGGCGACGAATCTCCGGTTTCAGGTCATCCAGAATGGCGTTCAAAAGCGAGTGAGAAACCTGTTCATACATGGCAGTATCCTGTTCGTGTTAGGGGCCGTCGACATCCCGCATCGTGTGTAAAACCGACATGGAATTTGCGCCCATTACGGCTAAAACATCCACGCGGCAAACCTTGCATCATGCTGAAATGCTTGAAATAAGCTGCGCCTATCAATGTTGATGGTCTTCCACCATCCAGTGCCGGGTTTCAGGAAGATAATGGGCGATACCTTCGAGTATGCCCGCGCTGTAATTACCATTCATGCCTAAAAATCCGCCTCGCGCCAGATAAAAGGCCGCCTGGTTGCCCGCTTGCCCAATCAGGGTTTGTGCCTGTTCGACCACGGCACGATCGGCATTGGCGACCAGCACCGACGGTATTCGGCTAACGATCACCAGCAGATCGTTGCCGCTGTCGCCCGCAAATACCGTGTTGAGTAAATCAAAATCTTGATGCCGCATCAAAAACTCCACGGCATGCAGTTTGGTGGCCCTGGCCGGCAACACATCCAGCAGGCCGGTGGCGTCCGCTTCGTCCACGCTGTAAATCAGGCTAGCCGCCAAATCTTGCGCATCCAACCGGCTAGCCATTTCCTGGCGCAAAGCCTCGGCATCACAGCGCATCGACAGATAATAGCTGAGCTTGAAACAGTTTTGCTTAGCCTCTTCTTGCAAGCGCAAGTCCGGCAAATCGTCAAACAAAGGCCGCAGACTCTTTGCCGTCAGACCACGCCAATCGCTGGCGATTTCCTCTTCCCAGGCGGCCCAATGTTCCCATTCTGCCGCGCCGGCTCGATAGATCGTGGTACCGACGTCGCCGATCACCCAATCCGGCACCGGCAGACAATAGTCGCGTATGGCTTCTTCCACTAACTCGCGATGCCTGCCACTGACATAGGCTAAAGTCACCTCGGGGTGCGAAACCAAACGCGCGAAAACCTCTCGCGCACCAGGGGACTCCGGTTGATTGCCGTTGGGTAGCAAGGTCCGATCCAGGTCGGTGCATATCAGGATACGCTTCAACATGACGCTGACACCCAGTTAGAGATGGAAGAAATTATAATATTCGATGGCCTCCAATATGCCCCAGGAATTAGGCTGTTCGGCGAAATAGACCTGCTCCATATCCGATAAATTCGCCAATTCCTCGCGATGGCGGTTGGCGACCACCACACCTAGCGTGTTGCCGCTCACCATGTCGTAATCGCCGCCGGAACCGCCTGTTGCCAAGATACGCTCCAAAGGAATATCCCATTGCCGGGCGACATAACGCAAGGCCTGTCCTTTCGATGCTCGCGCCGGCACGATGTCCAGAAATTGCCCGAACGATAGCGTGGGATTCACCGACAATTCCTTTTGGCGCAACAAGGCTAGTATGTCTTCCATTGGCGGCGCACGCTCGCTGTCGTAATAATAGGAAATCTTGAAGCGGCTCTGTTCACGCTTGGGTTGCGGTGTCAGGCCGGGCAGACTGCCGAGAACGCGACGTAGTACCTGTGGCGTCCACAGATGATCGATGTGATAGCTCCAGGCAATATCGGCAATCAGTTGTGGCATGAAATATATTTCGGTACCCAAACTGGTAATCAGAATATCCGGCCTTGGTATCCGGTTTTGCTTCAAAATCGCCAACACCGCATCCAGGCGTCGTCCGGTGGCGATGCCGAACAGACATTTTCTGCGTTTCTCCCGGATCAAGTTGACGAATTGCTCTAACCCCTGGTCATCGCCCAATAGCGTGTTGTCCAGCGCAGTAAAAATCGCCTGCTTCCGCAGCCGGCCGGTTCTCGCGACCGGTGGCGTTTTCGGCAGGCGTTCGAAGTGCTGCAACAGTGGTTGGACTTTTTGTAGATAGGCTTGGGTATGAGCCTCCCAGGAGTAGTGGCGGGCGACATTCCGCAGTCCGTTCTCGGATAGCGTCCGCCAGTGATCGGGGTTATCGAGGATGCTCAGCAACGCTTCGGTCACTGCGGCTTTATCCAGCGGGTCTACCAATAAACCGTTATGGCAGTTACCGATGATGTCGACCGGGCCGCCGTTTTCGGTGGCCACCAACGGCAGGCCGCTGGCGGCCGCTTCCAGTAGCGTCAGGCCGAAAGGTTCGGTCAGGGCCGGATTGATAAAAATTCCCCTGGATGCCGCCGCCAGACGATAAATGTCCGCGACATCATCCGCACTGTGGTGCTTGGGTAGCGCGACTTGACCGTAAAGATCGAAACAATCCAACACCAGCAACAGTTCGGTCAACACCCCTTGCGCTCCTTCGTTCATCTCCCGGATGTCATCACGATTGCCGGCGACGATCACCAAGTTGGCTTTGGCCTGTAAACGCGGTGATTCGCCGTAGGCTTCCAATAAGGTGACGATATTTTTCCGTTCGTCGGGTCGGGACAATGCCAATATCATCGGCATGTCAGGTTGATACAGGAATTTCTTCAGTGATGCTTCGAACGCGGAGCTAACAGTGTCGGCGGTTGGTGGGTGAAATTGATCGAGATCGGTACCGGGCGGTATGACTGCCATCTTCTCCGGTGTGTAGCAATTGTAAAGCTCGTATTGGTCTTCGATTTCATTGCGGGTGCTGGTGATGATCAATTCGGCATTGCTCAGCGTATCCTCTTCCGCATCAATGCGACGCGAAATGTGATAGCGCTGTTCGATCTCCTCCATAGTCAAACCCCACGCCAACAGCCGGCGGCACTTGTCGCGCCCCAAGGAATGCCCGGTGTGAATCAACCGCAAACCCGTCAAATGCGAAAGCCGCACGCCAACATAGCCGGCGTCGGCATAATGGCTGTGCAACACATCCGGCCAGCGCGGCTGACTATGCAGCCAGCTTAAAAGCTTATCGGCGAAGCTGTCCAGATGGTCCCAGAGCTCTTCCTTGCGGATATAGCCTTCCGGGCCAGCGTCGATACGAATGATTTGCGCGTTTTCCGCCAATGCTTCGACGGCTTCGGCGTAATCGTCGCTGACTTCCCTGTCGACGACGCGCCGGGTTATCAAATCCACTCGCTCGACGTTCGGCTGTTTTGCCAAGGCTTTGGCCAGTTCCACAACATATTTGGTCTGCCCTCCGGTATCGGCGTCGCGTCCCAGTTCCAGATCGTGGCCGCGAATTAGGCCGTGTATGCTAATCAAGACGATGTGCAATCCTTCGGTTTTTTCGTGTTCCCGCATGATTGATGCTCCTTGGACAACGTTTGTTTGCCGCGTCGGCCTAAGAGGCTGTTCGGCAGAACCGGGGGATTTCTGATGATTGGTTAATCCGTGGTGCGGAAAATCGTCATTTGCTGTATTGCTGGATCAATTTGGCAGCCGCGTCCTCGACTTTCGCAAAATCAACACCGACACTGATGACAAAACTGGAGGCTTCCTCAAAAGTCATGGCTGATCTGACAATCTTGGATTCGTGGACCATCACAGTGAATCCGGAAGTGGGGTTTGGCGAAGTGGGCACATACAAAACATAAAGCTCGCCCTTCTGATTGGTGACATAGGCAGGCACCCATACGCCGTCTTTGGGGTATTCCACATAGACGACTTCGCGCGGCTTATCCTTGCCTTCGCCGGAAAATATGCCGATCAATTTTTTGCTGACCCGGTAAACCGTGCTGAGTATCGGCAGCTTTTCCAGATACGATTCCAAAAGGGAAACCAAATAGGTCTTTCCTTTCCCGTACCGAATCCGATAGCCCAAAAAGCTCAGCGCCAAAATGGTGATAACGAACAGAAAAGCCGTCATCCAGTAATTTTCGTAATAACCATGAACGCTAAGAAACGTATCCCGCAGCAGACGTTCGATAAATACGACGATTTGCACGACGACTAGGATCGGCAGTACCGTCAGGACGCCCAGCAGGAAATAGTCCAGAAATTTTCGTATGTTTTCTTTCATGATTTACCCCTTGTGAAATGACGTTTGTTTGGATGAATGTAAGCATGTTACAGACACCATTGGAAACGTTTGGCATTCAGCAAAAACAGGTCATGCTAATCGCAGGCAACGGTAATAGCCTTTCAGCAACATCGGCGAAAGCAGCGTGGTCATCGCAATCACGATAATCAGCGCCGCGTATAATTCGTTATTCAAGATACCTGACGTTCGCCCAAGTTCCGCGAAGATCAAGCCGACCTCGCCACGCGGAATCATGGCGATACCGATAGCCAGACGCTCCGTCCAAGGCCCTCGCAATAATAGCGCACCTAATAGCTTGCCGAACACTGCAACAGCGAACAGGCTGGCGGAAAACCACCAAATGAAGGGCGAGGTCCAATCGATTTCACGCAGATTCAGCGACAGACCGACCATCACGAAAAATATCGGCACGAATAATTGAATGATAGGCCGCATCTGGGCTTCGATACGCCCAGTGAAATCCGGGTCCTCGTGTAATGCCATTCCAAAAGGCAGAAAAAAGCGTCGCGAAAGCGCCAGGCCTGCGGCAAATCCACCCAGTAATTCCGGTGCCCCCATCTCGTGAGCCAACCAGGCAAAGAACAATACCAGAGAGACAATCAGGGTAGGAATCAGGCCGTCGGTTTGGCTGATCTTGGCAAATTGTCGGATTAACAAGGAAATAGCTTTGGCAAACAGCGGTGCCAAAACAAAGAACATGACGATGAAACCAATCACTTGCAGGGCATTGGCAGTGTTGATTTCGCCTACCAGCGAAAAATCGTACAACACCGCCAGCAGCACAACCCCGAGAATGTCGTCAATCACTGCGGCGCCCAACACCACTTGGGCTTCGTGGCTGTGCTGCCGCTTCAAATCGGTAAGCACACGGATCGTAATGCCTATACTGGTAGCGGTCAGGGTGCCGCCGATGAATAGCGACTCCAGCAAGCTGCGTTCGAATTGCCAATGACTGAGAGTGAAACCGAACACAAACGGCCAGAGAAAACCGCTGACCGCTACGAACAACGCCTGCCAACCGGATTTTGCTAGCTGGCGGATGTCGGTATCCAAACCAACTTCGAACAACAGCAAAATGATGCCGATCTCGGCTAATAGTTTAATGACCTGACTAGGCTCCATCCAGCCTAACAAACTGGGGCCAAGCAGAACACCGGCCAACAACTCACCGACTACCGGAGGACTTTTCAGACGCGCGAACAGTTCGCCAAACAGCCGAGCGGTCAGCAAAATGACCATCAAATGCAAGAAAAACTGATGAACGGCTTGTGCTTCCATTAGCCTAACGTCCGTTGAGGAAGCTTTGAACGAGTTCATTACTAACATCGTTAGACAAACTCACAAATAGAGAAATCAACAATACATTGTTCGTCTTTATGTCCTTGTCGGTAATATGCTCGTCGAAGGACTTAATCACAGCCTCCTTAAAGCTGTTGCCGGCTGTCAATCACTTTGCCGGTCTCTGCTTCTGGCAATAGGGCTTCCACTTGCTGCAACGCCTCGGTATCGGTTTCGTGTAGCTGAACGATGAGGTCTGGTGTGATTGCCGCGCTGAAGTGTTGTGCGTTTGTTAAAACGGCTGGCAGCGCCGCCAAACCGACCAAGCAGGGCAGCGCCAGGGCTTGGATGCCCCAACGATAAGGCATAGTTAACTGCTCCGAATAGTCATTGTTGTCGCCTTGCGCCAACTTTGCAGTTGGCGAAATTTTCCAAGGTTTGGTATCCAGCCAGGGCATGATCTGGCCGGCCAGCAACATCAACCCCAAGCCACTGACATTGACCAAGGCCGCTGCCAGCCATGTCTGGCGCCCTAAGTGATCCAGCCAG
>FSSH01000192.1_pt1 | contig 23733 bp, 19 predicted proteins | sample 1166101 | NCBI WGS metagenome assembly FSSH01 (sample SAMEA32972668, study PRJEB13176) | freshwater metagenome | biome: Drinking water system; feature: Biomass in drinking water that filtered by 0.45 um membrane; material: drinking water | place: USA | collected 2012-12-20 | depth 0 m | reverse complement strand
TTTTCAACGGAATAGGTCGGAACCGGAAGCAGGAAGGCGTCCGGCCAGCCAAGGCTGAACTGAACTGGGTGAAGGCAATATTCGGTAAACGAATGCGCTTGGGAGATAGCCCGATTCATGGCTGGCTAACACCTACGATGCAAACTCCTCCCGGGCTATTGCGAGCACACGCGCGGAATCGGAGACAAGCACGTCGGCAGGGCTCAGCCCGTCGAGCAAGACATGATATGAGACGAACCATTCCACCTCTCCCCAGCCAGTAGATGGGACGCCAATACCCATCCCGTTGGGCGACCTCAGCAGCGCAAGTAGCGGCACAACCTCAGGAATGGGGTTGTCTCGCTCGTCGAACTGCCATGTGGGGTAAAGAAATCGCTGGTCGCTGGGCAGCCATACCGCTAGGAGCTCGCCTGCCTTGCGGAGCGCCGTTATCTCACCTGGGGCCTTGCCTAGCCGCGCCGCCACCGACGCGGCATCGAGCCAGCCCGCTGAAGCCCTCCGGCGTGCCTCCTCGTACTCGACATAAGGGGAATGGGCTGGGCACACGCTATGTCCTCGCTTGGCAATTCATCTTCCGACACTCTATTGCGGTCCTCGCCGTCCCGTGTTCGGACGGGAAACGGGAGGCTGTGGCCTTGGCATCAGATCGGCTAGCGCCAACGTTACGCCACGCCGAAGTCGAGACTTTTCTACAACGTCGTGCCGCCTACCAGCCTAAGTAGGACTGAGGCTGTAGCGCTCCGCGTGCGGCGTGGAGAACTGCTTCGGGGCGGGTAGCGAGCAAGTTCGCAGGCAACAGATTTGCTAGTGAAGGGTTGGCCGAGTACAGCCAGAACGCTCTGAACCATCCCGATCCGCTGCCCTCTGGCAGAGTGGAAAGAAGATCTTTCATCACGGGCAACACCCGCGCGTCATCAAACTGGCACGGAGGGTATCGGAAGCCTTGCTCTCCTGGAACACTCACGGCGAGAAGCTTTTGGGTCGATCGCATTCGGGAGGCGACGCGCTTAGGATGCCTGACCTGGCCACCCAAAACTATTCCCACCGCCGCCGAATCCGGCCAATTGGCCCATATATTGGCAACCGATGCGGCTGCCTGTGCCCCATCGACTGACGGTATGCCGCTATCGCCTGGACTTGCTGCGGCCGGCCTGAGTGCTGACAGCAGGGAGTCCAGTGCACGAACTCCCGGCTCGTAACTGCCCGCCTCGACCGCGAGGAGATCAATGAGGTCTCTCAGGTCATCGCGAACACCTTCGAGGCTAGCCCGGCCTGTCTCCAAGAGCGAAGCCGGTGGTGCCTCTCCCCTCCTCCAAGGGAGATGCCAGTAGACGCCCTGCCTTTCCAGGGGAAACAACTGATCTAGGAAGGCCGCAATCTCGTGTAGGAGCGACACACGCTGCCTTAGCTCAGAAGACATAGGAAACGCATCGGGACCATAAGTCACATTGGTCAAAGTAGCCGCGTCAATCTGCCACCGGTCTGCGTAGTAATCAGCCCAGGGCCGGAGATTAATGGCGGGAGACTCTGTTGATCTACTCATCCATCGGCTCCGCGCCATGGCAAGTCAGAACGCCACCACCCACTTCAGGACGCCTTCAACTTGGTCCTGCATCTGATCGCTCCGACGACTAGACCAGAATGGCAGCTTCGGTTTGTAGCTACACACTGACAGAGTATTGCGCACGGTTCGGGTCGTATCAACCATAGAACGCCTATGGGCCAAGCGATCCTCGTCAGTCACCCTAACGAAGGAAATTAGTCTCCAAAAAAACTTTCGCTAGGGACGTGTACATCGCGCACACCCGGTGATGTACTAGATACCCATGCGGACGCCGATACCGTGCTACACATTCTGCCGCTTCTCGAGCCGTCCCAAACCCTCTACAGCTGGTGCGGCTTGACCCACGCTCTCAACGGTGGGTTGCGGGCTACTGATACAAGCAGCGCGCTCTTTGGTCAGCCCTACGCCGGCCTGCGTCATGACTTCCCTTCAAATCTTGAAGTCCTCTGCCAGCGAACTGGACATCTGATCGGGGACGCCCGAGGCATCGCGCAGCGTCACACGCTACTCGGATACTTCCTTCCATTGATCAATGCCAATCTTGCCGAACACATTCTCTCACTTGTCAAAGAAGGCAGCGTTCCGCAGCTTAAGATGCAACTAGGAATCACTGCGAGCCGACTCGGAGGACATCATCATCTGAAGGGCTGCCGCGCTTGTTTCGCCGAGAGCGAGCGAGAAAACGGCAGCGTATTCTGGCGTGTGGACCATCAATTCCCTTCCTCGTTCGTCTGCCCCGTCCACCGAACCCTCCTATCCGTCGCTTGGGATCCGGTTACGCCGGTACACCGCCGGAGATGGATATTGCCGCTGAGCAAATCGGCTTTCGCCTGGATTGATCAGCAAGATGTTACGGACCGGCAGTTCCGTGCACTTGATCGCCTCCAATTGAGCTCGTGCGCGTTTGCTCGGCTTCCGCCAGGACAACTTGACCCGTGCCGTTTGGCGTCTACCTATCGTGCAGGCTTGCGGGACGCCGGATTGGCTACCGCCGGAGGGAGCCTGAAACTTGGGAAGCTTGTTCGCCATTTTCGAGCTCACTATGCAGGCCTTGAACACCTCCCGGGCATGCAGGTAGTAGCGTCGATAAGCGACCCGTTGCCGGGGCTCGCCGCGGCATTATCCCGGCGCGTGCCTAGGCCTGGCCACCCGTTCAAGCACCTGCTGCTGATCTCGTGCCTATTCGAGAGCTGGAGCGCGTTCCTGAAGAAGTACGAGTCAGCTACGGTATTCCGAGGAGAGGAGAAACATCCGGCACTGCGTGCCCCTGTCACAACTCAACGAAAGGAGTTCAAACGCCTTGTTGAGGATCAGAAGCTGAGCATTCGGGCGGCATCGATCAGTCTGGGTGTATCGACTACGTCCGGGGTCCAATGGGCGAAGCAACTTGGCATCGCCTATTCAGCTCGGACAAAAACCCTTACACACAAGGTCCAGCGTGCAATCGAGCAAAGCCTGGGTCGAGGCGAACCCGTCGACGGGATCGCTGCGGCGGTCTCTGTCTCAAAAACCACAGTTCGGCGGGTCCTTGGAAGCAGCGGCGAGACTAAAAGGCTTCGCCAGGCCTGCATGACTGAGAAGAAGCGCACCGTGGCACGACGGCAGTTCTCATCCATCTGCGCTAGGAACTGCGCGGTTCCCCTATCCTCGCTTAGGTCCGTCAAAGGAAACTCATATGCATGGTTGTATCGAAACGATCGGGAGTGGCTGTCCGACACATTGCAGAGCTTCGGTCGGACGCCACGTGGGCACTGAGACTGCTCAGGCACCGGCATGAGCCACGGACGTTGCTTCTTCATGCCGCAACTCCGAACGGGCGACCTACTTTTCAACGCGGTGGTGCTCCAGCAACGACTCGTAGACCGGACAACGACCCATGAAGCGCTGGAAGCCGTTCGCGGGGGCGTCGGCGGGAATGCCCGTGACATGTTTGGACATAACGTCTCGGGTGTCTCTACGCACTTGTTCGGAGATCCAAATCACGCTGACCAAATTCTAAAGCAACACACCTTTTTCGGCGTATTCCAGCATGCCCTAAGTGAGCAGATGGTAAGAATATGGAGTTTCGACCTAAAGGCGGGGCGGTACCAGTCGAGCCTTCGATCCCTAGGAGCGTCGGCAACGGACTTTGGCGCTTTGACCACAACCTCTCTTCGTTCCTGCCGGCAGTGCATCGCTTGCGACCTGGAGCACCAAGGGTTCGCGACCTGGAAGCTTGTTCACCAGATGTCAGCAATCGATCGCTGCCCAGATCACGGTTCGCCCCTCGACCTAGAAAGTCGCCCGATCGGCGGTTCGCATGCGCGAATATGGCCGCTCCGTCTCCCGGGCGAGGACCGCGTATCCCGCGCCGGGCGTGTTTACCTCGCGCCTTCCGACGGGTACGCGGCCTATTTGCGCCTTTGGCAGAGAGTACTGACGGATGAGCTGCCTTGGTTAAAACCAAGCGCATGGATCCAATCAATGCAGGCAGCCGTCTTGCGACTTGGCGGAATTGATGCCGCGACTAGAGCAATTGAGTCGGACGTCCTTCGCGCGTGGGGCGCTCCAATCGGAGACATATCGGTCGCACTCTCGCTGGACGGCAGGGTGAATCCGATCAATGAGGAACTGTTGTTGCGTTCCAGACCCAAAGACATCGCAAGACGCATGATTATGCACGGAAGTCTCGATCGGCTTGGTCTTGACCTATTCGGCGCCGGGGAAGGGGATCAACGAGCGCTGGTTCTGCTCGGATCAACGGACTATTGCCCGAGGCAACTACCAGACACCAGTGTTGATGGCCTCCTTCAGTTTGCGGAGCAGTTCGGACTTCCACTGGCGTCGGTCAATCTGGGGGATATTGATGCCGGCTTCACTCAAGTCGCCCAGGCCATGGGCATGCATCACGAATCTTTGCGCAGATTCGCGGCGGCGCTCCAGCTGGAGGTTCTACAGGGGCTTATGGATTCCCTCCGGTTTGGTGCAGAGTCTTGGGTCGCTTGTGAAGTTGCTAGGAGACATAAACGTGGTGGAGTCGGTGCTCGGCGGACCTTGAACTTCGCTCCGGCTTGATTACGAGCCGAGCAGTTCGCGCTGCGTCTCGCCTAGGCCGGCCATAATCTCGAGTACACGGAATGATGTGCGAAGGTCCTCTGGCTTGGTGTTCTTGAGCAACTCGGCATCCTTATTGGCCTTTCGCTCTTTATGCTTGGCGCGACGTTGTGCGTCCCGCACAAGGCGCTGCATCGCTACTGGCACTGAATCCCGGCCCGCGGTTCTTACTCCATCGACGACTGATGGCGGCTTCGAGCCTGACGCGGTAGCGACAGGTGCGCTGGAAATGTCGTCGAACGCCCCCGCGTCCGCATCACCGCCCATCCATCGCGCCATCCGGTACAACTCGGTGCAACGCGGCGAGTATCGGGAGTTCTGAAAGTCCGAGAGGGTCAGTGTCGCCGTGGCACCGCCCCTGAGGAGCGCAATTCGCTGCGTCTCCAGCCAACGCGCGACGAACAGACCTCGCCCTCCTCCCGTTTCTTCATGCGAGCACTGAATGATCTTCTCAGCGTCTTCGATAGCTTCGCACAGCGAGAAGCTCATCACGCCCGGCACGTAAGCCTTCGACCACGATTCGTCCGAGGCATCCACGGTGCGGAGCAAGGTAAAGTATCCGATGTCCGAGAAGCGTCGCATAACCTGGCCTACATCGAGGAGACTTGTAAACGCGCTGGGATGGCCACACAGCACGATCGGTATTCCAAAGTTCATCACAGCTAGAAAGAACAGCACGAATTCTCGCTGCCATGCGCATTCCTCAAAGTTGTCCAGTTGCCCCTCATCCAGCACCAAAGTGCCTACGCGATGCATGGACAAGATCTTCATGACGAAGACGACCTGTGCATCTAGATTTCGCAGCTTCCTGAGATTTTCACTGTAGTTCGAGCCAATGAGCGCGTCCACTCCGCCAATGATCCGGGCGAGCAGTCCACCTCTTGAGCCATTGAACGGGAGGTCTACGTGGAGATAGCAAATCTGCGTAAATCTTGTCCAGCCACCAGCCTGAGACGGGGCATGCACGACGACCTGCTGGGGTGCGAACACCTCGAGTGCCCTCCGAGTGATGGTCGTCTTTCCCTCACCAGTTTCCCCGGCGATGATCCCGCCGCTCGCCGGACTGGCCAGCGCCTGCAGTACGGAACGATTGATTTCACCGCTCAGCAGGGCCATTTGATTGATTCGACGCTGCTCCTTGGCGAGGAATGGGTTGCGTCGCATGATGCTGGCCCGCAGGCCCTCCTGGAGCGCAGCAGCAATTTCAACAGCCGGTGCAGTGGGGAAGAAATGCAAGTTCTGCGCGGCCAACAAGGCCACGCGCGACTCTGGCGCCACTTCTCGCCAAGGAACCCCCTCGAGGGGTTCATTCCATAGCTTGCCGGGAAGCTCGGAAAGCGGGATGAACGGTGCGAAAGGCTCGAGCAGCGGGTTGGGTCCAAAAACATCTTCGGGATGCTTCATGGGGAGCCCACGCGCTTGGAGATCGAAGCTAGGAAGTTTGCGACCGCGGACTGAGCTGCACTTTGAATAGGTGCTGGTGCGTTTGTGGGACCCTCGGACTTGCGTTCCGGAGCGAAGGCCGCATCAAGGGGCGGATGAAGGGCGACTTGCTCGGAGGTAGCGTTCTCACGGAGCTTTTTGCGCTGCTTCTTTTTGCTCGGCCGTCCGCTGCGGGCCGCCTCTTCACGCGCCTCCGCGCGCGCAGCGTCTGTCGTGGCTTCGCGCCCGATGACTCTGCCGAGCTTCGTCTGCTGCTCGGCAACTGCTACTTTCCTCTTGTGCTTGTCCTCCGACTCCATGTAGTCGAGCAGGTCGGACACCGTCCCCTCGCGCATGAGCTTGCTATCGGACAGAACGTTGGGAATACGCCGCAGTTGGCCTGACGTGGCAAACCAGATCGCTTTGAGGTCGTTCCCGTCGCACCTCACATCGATCGGCACACTAAGCCGCTTGCTCCTTGCCTGGGCGTAGCGATGGTCGTTCTGAAGCTCATCGCAGTAGAAGCGGAGGTCAGGGATATTCCGCTTGCCGTCCGGGGACTTGAGGATAATGCCATTGTGCTGCAAGACCGCCGGCCAGGACGGTAGCGTTAATGCACGCAAGTGCTCAAGGTCGCAAGGAACGTCGGCCGCCTGGTCGTGTTTGCGCAGCCACTTGAAGATGTTGATACGGCTAGGCCGAACGCCAGCGATCTTCATCGCCGTGGGCGCCAGATGTGGTACCTCGGTGTCGTTGTAGTTGATAATGTGCTGCAAGAGTTCGTGCATGTACTCGTAGTGGTTCCATAGTGCGTCGTCTATTGCGTTGGGCATGCCGCGTTCGCGTCGCTTTCCGCGATTGCTGCCCGGGACCTTGTGGTCGAACATCTTGTGGTCGGTGTTGTGCTGAGCCTCGACATCGCCTTTGCTTGCGCCGTCATAGGTTTTGGCGAATTCGATGCTGAAGCCGATCTGACGCTCGGCTTCGGTTGCTTCCTCAGCGCGAAGTTCTCCGTTATCTACTAAGTTGGTCCTGCACAGCATGCCCGGCCAGTAACCCTTTGGAAGATTGATGCCATACGTCGCGCAGTATTCCGATTTGTCCTCTGCCGCATTGAGAATGGCTAATAGCGAAGTTTGAGGACTCGGCTTCTCCCAGCCAACGTACAGTCCGAGGTAAGCCGTGCTTCTCAGTTCCTTTACCAGCGTTCTCGATTGAGGCGGAAGCTTTCGCAGGCGCGAGAACACGGACGTCAGGTACACGTCAGTAGAGGTAGCGTCAATCATTGAGTATTGGCCGACGGCGCAGGCCAAGTCTTGGGATGATCCGCCGTGATGGGTCTCCGGTTGCTCGGCCAAAGAGAAGCCGAACCAGCGCCGACGATTGAGGACGCCGGAGCGGCGGCTGCCCCACTCATTAAACTGGGCAAAGGTCGGCCGGAGGTGCTGCTCCCACAACTTGGGCTCGGTTGCCCCATCATCACCGACCCCGGGATTCGCCCAGAAGGTGGCTGAGACTAAGAGGAACGCATCCATCTTCGACCGCGTCGGGCCGATCAGCGCAAAACCGCGGCCCAAGCGATCCTTGTCCCTCTGCGACAGGATGTACCCTGGTGCGTCGACGCAACCACCTTTGTAGGCCTTCGACTGAGGCCCGATGTGCCGCACCTGTTCCCGTTCCTGTCCCGGCCCACCGCATCGATCGGTCCCGGGGAGCAGGCCATTCAGGATTGAACCATGCGCGAGGTACAGGTGGATGCGGCTATAAATCGTGGATGGGTTAACCTTGCACTGCTTGGCACGCCGAATGATCATCGCCGATGCACGAGGCAGTTTCTTGACCAGCTCAGCGGTCGTGAGGCTATTGATGACAGGGGAGATCGACTCCCATGCCGCATCCCGTCGCTTCTGTCGGCTGTCGCGCTTGAGACGCTCTTTCTCGTTCGGCGCGCTACTCAGGTAGTCCGCGTCGCTGATGAGCCAATGGGGTGGCGGTTTGAACTCACCAACCCTGAGCGACCCGGCCTTCAACTCCCCTTCGAGCAGGCTTAGGGTGAAGGCGACGGGACGCGTCATATAGGGCTTGTTCGCCCCTGACTTCGACTTCCTGCGGAGGCTGATAATCCATGCCGTGTTGTTCACCTGGTCCAACGCAAGGACGCGATGGGGAGTCGATATGAGTTCAGTGCCGGGCCCCGCGACAAGGATGGTGTTGGGCGCAATTACCATGATACTTCTCCAAATATGTTCTTTCGAAGGGCGTCGCGCACCACGCAGCCGCCGGGCCTGAGGGGTTCCAGCATGGAGAGCGGGCTAAGGAGGTCCGCATCGACATCTAGCCGCCACAGCGCTGTGTGTGTGCAGAAGCGAACGACCGGGGCTGGCCAACTCAGTCCCTTGCTGGACTCGTTCGCTGCGATCTTCAGCGGACGGCTATAGGCGCTCTCCCGCAATCGCTCAATGAACGTCAGATAGTTGCTCGACGCGCAAATCGCATTGAGTTTGTCGCGGGGGACCAGCGGAGCCAGCCAATCAAGTTGTTGGCGCAGTGTCTTGGGAATCTGCTCAGGGTGAATGAGAAGGTGCCTCAGCTTTGCGACTTCGCAGTAGCGTCGGTCGAGCTCCAACCGCTCCCGAATTCGGTCGCTAGGTGCAGCGTTGAGCAACTTGCTGCTCGGCTTGCAGCTCACGCCGACAATCAGGGACCCGTCGCCCTGCGGCGGCAGGGTGACGAACTGATCGATGGAGAGAATCACGGGCACAGTCAGGCCCACATAGCGTCGAAGTGAAATACCGGCCTCCCTCGCGATTACGCTGACACCGGGGTGCTCAGGCCATTGGCCCGTCGAAAGTTCCAGCATCGGGTGGGGATGCGGCCAAGGCCAAAGAGGGAACTGCTCCCGCACGTCCACCACGCCCAACCATAGGAGCAGTTGTGCGAAATGCTTCTCGCCTCGAGACAGGAAATGGAGCTGCCTGGCGTAGCCAGGCATCTGGGCGATGCTTTGGTTGGACGTAGAGGACGTGTTCCCCTTGGTGACACGGATCCAAGGCTGGTAGGCGTCCCCGAGGCCAACGCCTCGCCCCTCGAGGATCTGCGAGCTCAGTCGTGGGAGTGACATCCGGACCCTCATCGCCCGTCTCTCGGCGGCGGCGCTTGGTTCGAGAGCGTGCGTCGACCTAGATCAGCGTCAACTCGGCAGGCCGCTAGTACGGCAGTGGCCGGCCGTGTAGCTGTCGGTCCTTTATCGGGCATGGCTATACCCCCAGTAGTGCCGCGAAGGCGGCGCTTGCACTGGGGCCGGGGCCCTGCAGCCTGCCAGGCCGCGAAACGGTCGCCCCGACGCTTGACGGGGCAATAGTGGTCTGGCAGCCTGACGGTGTCGGCTCGAAATCGACACACATCGCGTCTGCTACAAGGCTTTCGGAATCGGCATAGGGCTCAAGCGGTCGCACGCTTGGGCCTTCGTCGTTTCCGGGCCCCTGAGTCTGTTCGGCTGGACTGGTCGCTAAGTCATGGGAGCCTCCTCAGGACGCGGGTGGAAATCAGGGTCCAACGAGGGCTTCCAGCCAGGCGGCCACGTCCGCGGTGCTCGCGAAACGGCCTTGCCGACCGGGAATTGAGAAGACCTTGAACCCCACGCGCCCGTCCCTTGCGGCGGACTTGAGGCCCTCGACGGTGCGGAAGCCGGCGACGCGCGCCAAATCGGCGCCGCCGATGAGGGGGCCGTACTGCTCGAACAATCGAAACTCGTTGCTAGCGGGAACCGCCTGACTCATCGCGCGCCACCCGGATCTACTCGGAAAAACCCTACTTCACCCGGCTGGCGTAGTGGTGGTGAGGATACGAATTCAATTCCGCACCGTGAGGGTTCAAGTTGCTTTCCTCACGGTGAGGAATTCGAATCCTGGAACGCCTAGACTGGATCGGTGGATTTCATCCCGCCGACGTCGACCCCCCTCCTTCTCCAGGCACTGCGCTCTGCCGCGTGCTATGCGGAACTTGCACTCCGGTCCGGAAGCTGGGACCCGAACACGATCGAGGAAAAGGTCTTTGATCGCACCTACAAGAAGGCGGGGCCCGCGAAGCGGAGAGGTACCTTCTACAAGGCTATGGATGGCACCGTCGTGCAGCCACGCTATCTGCCTGATATTGAGGCTGCCTTTCCCGGTACTCGAATTCGTTGGTGGCGCGATAACCCGCTGGCAGAAGTCCTGTGCAACGGGAGCTTGGAGCAAGATGGTGTGCTCAAGGCTCTGGGGACATGTCCCGCGGGCGATGAGCGGCAGCACATGTGGGACGAGAACTTCGTGGGGATGCTGTCGTGGGAGCGCTTCCGCGTCGAGGTGCCCGATAGCCAGGAAAACATTGCTTCGCTCGTGCAGATCGGAAGCAGTGAATCGCTGCTCGTTTTGCTCGGGCGCATGCGACTGGCGCAGCTTCGAGGCCGAGCGGAACTCGATATTTCATACGAGTGCGCCGTCTGGCAGACGCTCCCAACGTGCGTCGCGCGATCGCCTCACCTCCTACTCGGATCTCAGGCATTGCTCGCTGCGCTCGACGGGTTTCTCTCCTGGTCGCCATTCTCTGACAGTAGGTTTTTGGGTCAGATCAGGGACAAGCAAGCTGTCGAACTTAGGATCTCCTTCTATTCACGGTTGGCGCAAGAGATGAAGCGCCTTGATATCCAAGCCCCACCCGAAGAACACCTCTCGATACGGAGACGAATAGTCACCGATATCTTGTCGGGGCGAACGAAGCAGTCCACTCGTCGTCGTACAAGTGCGGCCGGTACTTGATCGGGAGGTGCGCGTTCCAAGCTCGCCTACCCTTCAAAGCCGTCGTGTACGATCGTCTAGCCGATGACGCAGCATGCCGGGGAATAGCCTGGATCGGGATGCCGAGAATTGGCCGGGGGCCTGTGCACGGTGGGCGAGTCAACCAGCTGATGGACCTCGACCTTTCTGCCCGGCCAAGACTCTACGAAGTGCCCGCTGGCCCTAAGGATAGGGGGCAGGTCAATGCTGACCTAATGCGATAGCTGTCACTAATTAAAACCGCCGAGCCAGTTGATGTTGCTAGTCAACTATTCTAGAGTCTCAAACACGGGGAGAATCGCCGTTAGGTCGTAGGTAACCTAGGCGCGATGTAGCCGCTAGTCGAAGCCTAATTACGTGGAGGCGAAAGCGCATGGCCGACATCAGAAATGTCTTCATCAGCCATGTACACGAAGACGACGACGGCCTCGGAAAGCTGAAGGACCTGCTGGCGAAAAAGGGTATGGATGTGCGCGATTCGTCCATCCATAAGGGCAAGTTCAACGACGCGAAAGACCCCGGCTACATCAAGTCGCAGATCTTGGCCCCTGCCATCAATTGGGCTGGCACGTTCATTTGTTATGTGTCGCCGCAGACCAAGCAAAGCGACTGGGTAAACTGGGAAATCGAGTACGCGGCAAAGCAGGGCATGCGAATCGTCGGTGTCTGGCAGCACGGCGACAAGGCCTGCGACTTGCCCGATGCGTTGAAGGAGTATGCGGACGCCATGGTCGGCTGGAATGGAGACGCAATCGTCGACGCCATTAACGGCAAAGACGGCTGGCAAACATCCGACGGCGGCGTGTTCAATCCGGTCCCCTTGAAGCGTCATCCGTGCTAGCTGTGAGGCTCTTTTCGTACGTCGTTCGCTACGACAGCGGCTTTGCCCCCAATCCTTTTTACGGGTGGTGCACGCTGGCCACCTGTAAACCCGACATTCGCAGATCGGCGCAAGTGGGCGACTGGATAGTCGGGAGCGGCAGCGCGGACCGCAGCGTGCAGCGCGGTGGTCACTTGGTTTACGCAATGCGCGTTACCGAGGCCATGACGTTCCGCGACTACGATGCGGACGCCAGATTTCAGGCGAAGAAGCCCTATCGCCAAGGAAGCCGTAAGCAAAGCTGTGGCGACAACATCTATTCTCGAGATGTGGCCGATAAGACTTGGCTCCAGCGCGACTCGTTCCATTCACACGCAAACGGCCAACGCCATGATGAACACGTCGGGATCGACACCGCAGTGGACCGAGTGCTGATTAGCGACGACTTCAGCTTTTTCGGGGGGGAAGGCCCGGTGATCCCTGCCACCCTGGTTGACCCCAACGGCCGACCATTGACCAAGCAAGGCATTGGATACTCGGTCTTCGACGACCACGCGTTGATTTGCGACTTCGAGAATTGGTTCCGTGGCCTGGGTGCGCCCGGCTATCAAGGCGCGCCATTTGAATGGATATCTCTCCGTGTCTAAGTCGCCGCTAGATCAGGGGTCAATCTTGCTTTCGGACTACGTTGTAGGCATTTCCGGCACAGACGTGCTGGATATGCAGGATCTGCGCCCGGTGCAGCACGGTCTGTTCGGCGAGGTCGGCGGCATCATGTCGACCGCCAAAAAGCTTGTGCGCGAGGGATCCGCATACCCAGGTTTTCGACGAGCGGCGATGGAGGAGTTTGGCGACACGTTGTGGTACTTAGCGGCGCTGTGTCGAAGGCGAGGCATTAGCCTGGAAGTGCTATTCGGAGCGACGGCAGCGGGAAGCGGATACGGGGCGGCCCTCGCTGCTAGCGACCTCACGACAGGCGCCCTTGCGACAATCACAGTTCCGGCTTCCCCGGCCGAGATAGATTCAACACTCGCACACCTCGGGCGCTCCGCCGCTGTCCTGCTCGACGAGGAGCCCAGTGTCGCGGCCATGGAAGCATTCGCCCGCCATTATTTGGACGCGCTACATGCCGCGAATCTCCCGTTCGCTGAAGTAGTACGCGCCAACTTGCGCAAGGTGCGCGGAGCATTCCTGGAGCCCGACCTCGCCTCACTGCCAACATTTGATTCTACCTTCGGCCCCGAAGAACAGCTGCCTCCGACGTTTCGCATTCGCGTGGATCAGCGCAGCAGTGGGAGGAGCTATTTGCAATGGAAAGGAGTCTTCATCGGCGACCCGCTGACTGACAATATCAGCGATGCCGACGGTTACCGCTTCCACGATGTTTTTCATTTCGCCCATGCGGCGATTCTGCATTGGTCGCCTGTCATTCGCGCTCTCATCAAACACAAGCGCAAAAGCATTCCAACCTACGACGAAGAGCAGGATAGCGGCCGTGCAATTGTGGTGGAAGAAGGATTGACAGCATGGCTTTTCACACGAGCTAAAGAGATCAATTACTTTGAGGGCCAATCCAAAGTATCTCTTGGGGTCCTCAAGAACGTCCAAGAAATTGTCTCTGGCTACGAAGTGGAGCAATGCCCGTCTAAACTCTGGGAACGCGCCATTCTTCAGGGCTATGACGTATTTCGCCGTCTACGCGACGCGGAGGGCGGCTACATTGTTGGCGATCGGTCGACGCGCACCGTTCGTTATGAGCCCTTGGAGGCCACGACATGAAACTTCATCCATTCGTTGGCGCAGTAGCGGCGATGCGCTTTGAAAATACATTCAATCCCTACGCCGATCGGTGCGAGGTGCACGACCGCCGTGATGCACCTCGACAACGGGCTGCTGCCCTATCGGCAATGGTCGAGCGCGCCGTCGCCTGTCCCGTGGACGCCGTGTGGATAGGACGTGATCTTGGCTACCGGGGCGGGCGCAGAACTGGGCTAGCGTTGACAGATGACGTGCACATCCGCCAACACGCTCAACGCTGGAACTTGGCAGCGGAGCGGCAAACGGTGGGCGCCGCCGTAGCCGAACGTACGGCAGCGGTGATCTGGGGAATGTTGGATCGCATTGAGGCCAACGTTTTTCTTTGGAATGTGTTTCCACTGCATCCGCACGAAGCAAATTCGCCCTTTACCAATCGACAACACAATGCAAAGGAGCGACGCGCGGGCGAAGAAGTCCTCGAGATGCTGCTGTCTTTGCTGGCTCCGGCCCGAATTGTCGCGATCGGTAACGACGCTGCAGATGTCGTGGCGCGCATTGCTGGCCGGATTCCTGTGGCGCAGGTTCGGCATCCGAGCTATGGCGGACAACGCCAGTTTGAACGTCAGGTGGCCGACCTTTACCAGCTCGAGACTTCAACAGCCGACTTGTTCTGACGACGCAGTCGCCTGCCAGGTATTTGGTTGCCCCGCAGACGATTGTGCGTCCAATTTCTGTAATGGGTCGTCTGTCATTCCGGGGGGAGCGCCTTTCTGGCTTCCGCGGGCGAGATTTTCAAACGATCCATGAATAGGCGCGAGAAGTCGATACGCTCGTCATCTTGCCCAAGCTGTTGTGCGAGCTGCCGCGCGGCCGCTCCGGGAGCGCTAACCGCGATGACGATCGCTTCGGGATGACGCTCATGAAATAGGTGATATTCCTCGAGCACCCCCTCCATCCCGCCGATAAACACTCCCGCTTCGAAGTCATTACTCAACATCTGCGTACGCATTTCCGCCAGGCTGGCGTTCCGGTCTTCATCGATCGCCGGCGTGAAAAAAACATTCTTGAACTCGGCATTCTCCGTCGGAAATACATCCTCAAAGAAAAGACTCTGGTAGAGGCGAACCGCATTGGAATAGTCCACGCCAATGTCGGTGCACACACTCCAGACCATGGGCGTGATCGCTGGATGCCCGCCCCAAACCAATCGACGCCGGCCTAGGATGAGTGTGACCAGCTCGCGGACGGCGAACTGGATCAAAAAAGGATTCGCGTCCTCATGAAAGGTCCCTCGGTCAGGGCGGGGCACGCTCGCGGATAGGAATATTGCGCCCATCAGCCCGTTCCCCATCCCGCCAACGTCCATGCCGCTTCGTTGCTCTTGACCCAACGAGCGCGTGCAACGCTCGTGGCGAGCCAGTCTAAGTGCGCCAACCAGGACGGACGGATTCCCAAATGATCAAAGAGGATCGCTGCCTCAAGCGGCCCCGCCCGTTCGATGGCGTCATGCAACGTCACCGAAGTTGGCACTCCGATCATCGGTTGGACAAGCAGCGCTTCCCCCGTCGCCAACTCTACGTGCATGGAACGGTGCGGCCCTACGGCCGTCACCCGGCCGCCGATGAGAGTGACGGCCTCGCCGAAGTTATCCACCAAAGAGCGGTGGCGAACGGCGTGACTTAGTACACGCATCTGCTCTACCTGCAGCAGGATTCGATCCACGGCCGCGGGTTCCAGCGTGCCGTCTGGGCGCAACTCCTCTGCCAACAGCTCGACGCGACTCGCCGTCCCGGTGATGGCGTTGGGTGTGGCATCTGGCCAAGTCACGCGCACTACTCCAATGCACTTGGCGAGCGCTCGACCATACTCGGCCGCGGTCCAGCGACTGGCGAAGTACCCGTCAGTCTCCAGCATCAGCAGGACGTCGGCGTCGCACAACTGGTGCCACAGCGCCTCCTGAAACGTTTCCGCGACGTTGATGCTGTGCGTGTCCAGGAAAACATCGAATTGGCGTTCGGACAGAGCCTCAAACAGTTGCACGGCAACGGGCGTACTCGCTTCGCGGCGATAACTAAGAAAGGTACGACGCTGTTGCGGCAACAGTCCCACGCAGGCAAGGATTGACGAAGCGATCCGATCCGATGCGCCCTCCGTGTCAAGGAATGCACAATTGAGCGGGCGAAGTGCGGGTGGAATCTCGTTAGCGACCGCCTTAGCGGTCGAAGCTACCGGGATCGCCGGGATGCGGGAAGTGTCGTACACCCCTTCCAGCGCAATGTTCACCGAATCGGCGCCGCCCATTACCACCACGACTGACGCCGAACTCGGGTCCGGCGTAAACCGGCCGACACCAGGTTGTACGCGGAAGTCCGTCTCCCATTCGAGCCCAAATGCCTCCGCTGCACGTCGAAGGGCTGTGGTCACCCGTTCAACCACATCCGGGTGGGATCCACCGACGATGGCCACATCGTAAAGGGGCATCAAATTGATTCCGACCGTCTTGCCTCAGTCCAATACGGGTGCCCACCCAGAGCAGGTGACTCCGGAAGGGCACGTCCTTTACCGGTTCGTCTTAGGGCTCCGCCGAGGGCTGCCGTCAATCGCCGCCATCAGAGCTGAGAGTCTCGCCAAGGCGTCGGACACGACGTGTCCATAAGCTTCGATGTCGCAGATTATCTGATGTGGTGATCGGGTATCAACATCCACTACCGCTGTTGGGTTGACCGCCTTCAAGTCAAACACGACTGCGTCGATATCGGCCGCCTTTGCCTCCAGTTCGCGGGCTGCCTTGTCCTTCTGCAAGATCTTTGCATTCAACACCGCCAATTTGGCATCGCTGGCGTTGTCCTTCTTTAGACGCCTGATCTGCTCTTTCATGTCCACCACAGCGTCCTTGAGCTGCGATGCTTCGTCGAGTATCGGCTGCATCTCGGCGCGAGCCTTGGCTCGGCGGGCGGCAAAGTCCACTGTCCACGAATAGCGGCTTTCACCCGCTGCGGTGCCAAGTTGTTGCAGCATGCGCGCATAGCTTGGGAACGCCTTGCCGGCATTCGCTTCGTCAGTTCGCCAGTCACTTGTAAGGATGGCGGGCAACTTTGCATCGGCAAGCACTTTGCCGTTCGAGTCAAAGCCGAAGTGTGCGAGGGTGAGCGGTGTCTTCTTGCCTACCTTCACCGCGGACAAGTCGTAGTACCAGATCTTCTCCGTCTTATCTCCCTTCGTGAAAAACAGCAGGTTTGTTTTCACGCCTGCGCCAGCCGTGGAAAATACACCTCCCGGGAGGCTGACAATTGCCCACAAATTGCATTCATCCACCAGCTTGCGTTTTGTTTCGACGAACGCACTCTCGTTAGTGCGGAATAGCAGCCCCTCGTCAAGAACGATGGCGCATGTTCCGTTTGGCGCAAGCTCCGCCAGGATCCTTTGCAGAAACAGTACCTGCGTAGATCCGGTCTCAAATGCGTAGTTCTTCTGTGCGTCCTTGCCTTCCTTCCCGCCGAATGGCGGATTGGTCAGAATCACGTCGAACTGCTTGGGAGCTTGCTCAAAAAGCGCGGCGTATGTCGCTCTTCCGGTCAGTGAATTTCCGTGCCAGATATTTGGCTGATCTACTCCATGCAGCACAAGGTTAGCCAGCGTGATCGGAAATACCAAATTTTCCTTTTCCCGACCAAACAAGGTGTCGTGCTTCAGCGAGTCTATATCGGTGCTCGTGGCGCCCTTGCCCAACTGACGGGCGATGTGCTCATAGGCGATAGCGAGAAAGCCACCAGTGCCACAGCACGGGTCGTACACCGTCTGCCCCAACTTTGGATTGACGGTGTGCACCATGGCGCGGATCACTTCGCGCGGCGTGAAGAACTGACCCCCGTCTGAGTTCTTTTCGCCCATCTTGAGTAGCAGATCTTCGTACACCTGCGACAACGTGAAGAAGTGCTGATCGTCCACGTGATCAATATTGATCTCGTGCACTCTATCCAGAATGTCGCGCAGGTTGGCCTCGCTATCCACTCGCACCTTTTCTACGGCTGTCATGGTCCGGCCCATGATGCGTTGCTTACGGCTCGCTGCAGGGTTAGGCAGGCCCGTGCGAGTGTCGATATCCAAGCTGTGCAAGTGCGGCAACAAGTCTTTGTTGATGAACTCGAACAGCTTGCCGTCACCCGCTGCGAAAAGCTCCTGTCGTTTCCAACCAAATGGCTTTCCCTCTGCAGTCTTCGGGTGCCCGACCTTGTCCGAGAACGGCGCCGCCCAGTCCTGCCAGCGGTAGGGACTGTGTAGGGCGGGCGAAAAGGTAGCACCTACGGCTTCCGCTTCTTCTCGCGACTTGGTTTCTTGCGCGTCTAAGATACGCAAGAACAGAATCCACGTCAGCTCTGGCACGTACTGCAGAGCACTGGCGCAGTTTGAGCGGCGCATAACGTCGCAAATGCTTTTTACAAAGCTAGACAGCGACTGCGTGGACGCAATTGCCTTGGACTTCTTTTGTGCTGCTTTTTTCTTTGTCATGCTCATGCCTCAAAAGCTTTCGCCAGTAGGCGACCAGGAAGACGAACGATGTCTTCCAGCGCGGTTTTGCATGCGTTCTCAAATGCATCAATTTCGATAAGTGCGGCTTGTACTCGCGCTACAAACTGCTGCTGCTCACGCTTCGTGGGTGCAGCAATCGACAGCGCCTTCAGCAACGAACCGTTGAGGTTGGCTTGATTTCCACCGCGGCCGTCAGACATGTCGCGCAAGTCCTGATACGAAGACTTCAACCACAGGTAGAGAAACTCCGGCTCCCAGGTCTCATTTGGGAGAATTGCGAAACACGCCTGGTTCGTTGTGGCTGCGATCTCCAGCACTGCTGACTGGCCGCGTGTTTTGCCCTGCCCGTACATCGCAATAAGAATGGTCTTTGGCGGCAACAAGGAGAGCGAGCATTCCTCCAGCGCCCTCTTTGAGACGGCCTCTTCGGTGGCTGTGATCGGCGCAAACGCCACCTCACCTGTCTTTACCCAGGCAACCTCGGCTGGGGACCAGTAGTGCTTGACGCCTCTCGGGGGAGTGGAGCCGCTTGTCGTCACGGCGTAGTCGCCGAGTTTCCTTTTTGGAGCGTCACCCAGCTCCGCAAAGAAACTCTTGAGCATACGGTTTCGCAGAAGTCGAATATCGCTCAATTGTGCTCGCGCCGCCTGCCTGGCTGCATCTACCTCTGCCAACTGGGCTTGTAGACGATAGGCAATCTTGCGCTGCTCAACTAAAGGCACCCATGGGATTCTCTGTGCAAGTACTTGTCGATCTGTGACAGCCGGATACAAGCCGCCCTTCGTCAGCGCCACTAGCGGGGCGACAAATGCAGGCGATCTTACGAAGCAGAACAGAAAGTCGGGATTCAGCTCCTCATTTGCGCGCAAGACACAGAAGCCGGTACTACATATCTCGCCGTTGTATTGCTCTGGCACCAAAGCGACGGCGTTCAAGTTCGGCCTAGTCGTGGCAACGAGGACATCTTTGGCTTGGACCACCTGTCTAGCCCTAACTGAGGCGGTCTTTCCTGCGACCCTCTGTGGAGTGCTGATGAGCTTTTTTTCGTTGTCGATCGCGGATATGTCGACGTACAGAAACTCCCGTTCTGGGTCTCGCTTTGGGTCGGTTGTCTCGATCGCGGAGCAGAGTTCCGCAAGAGGGCGAAGCAGAGATTTTGTCATGCGCCAAACAGCCTTACCTTCGCGTCATGCATGACTTGCACCGGCGAGCCCAATCGGCGCAATGCGTTTAACCCACCAGCCTGCTTTATTTCAGGCACTTCCCAAAGGTTCTGGCTTTCGAGCGCCTCTGTACCGCCTTGTTCAAATTGATGGCCCAAACCTTTGAGCACAGTGGCGGCGGCAGCATCCATATCGTTAAACCAGCCATTGTTGTTGCTGACAAAGAATGCGCGGCGCTCAGGGCGCTTCATGGCGCGCGCTCTGTAGCCGTAGTGACCGAAGAAGTCATACAGGTCGAAGTCCATCATTTCATCGATCTCGCGAATCACTTCTGGACTGAAGTTGTCGCCCAGTAAGTGGTCAATCAACTGGCGGCGCTTTTGCGCCTCGATCCACAGAGCGCGGAACTCATCGAGGTTGTTCGCCTCTGATAACACGCGTTGGATCACTTCGCGGCGATAGTCATCCACTGGAATAGGTGTATCGCGGCCATCCCGATGACTGAGAATGAAGCGACCCTGTGGATTGACGATAACGGTTTGTCCGCCGATCTCAGCAACGCTCGGTGCGTCGTCGCCACCGCCGCCACCGTCGTCACCGCCATCGGCGCCGCCGCCTTTCGTCCCTCTGCCACCGCCCGGCGGCTTGGAGATAAAGTCAGTTCCAAATAGAGTCGTCACGTCCGTGTAGTCATAGAGCCAGAATTTGTACTTCTGCGTTTCCTCGTGAATGCGCGTACCGCGCCCCACCATCTGGTAGAACTTGATGGGCGATTGAAGATAGCGAAAGAACACAACTGCGTTGAGGCGCTCGATATCTACACCAGCTTCCAACAGGTCAACGGTGCAAGCGATAAAGGCGCGCTCACTCGACCCACGCATTGGCTCCACCATGTCGGAGCCGTTGTTCGCACCACCCATGCACTTGAAGGCGTAGTGATCCTTTGGTGTCTTGCCCTGCACATTGCACCAGCGAACGTAAAGATTGTTCATTTGCTGGGCAACACGATCAGCGTGAATCTCACGGGTGCAGAAGATGATGACCTTTTGCTCTGCCCCCCCGTTCTGGCAAAGAAGATCGAACAAGTCTTCGCACATCTTTGGAGTGCGAAGCTCGATAAAGACTTCGTCGTCAAAATCCTTTCCGGTGTACTCGTCCTTGGTTAGGTCTGCTTCCGTCAGCGGCTTCCCAGTACGGATGTCCACGGGCCTTGCGGCAAGGATCTCAGATCTTGTGAACACGCGGTTGTCGATGCTGGCCTTGCGCTTGATGATCTCGCAAGCCGCCAGATAACCGTCTTCCTGTGCCTGGATGAGCGTGTATTCGTAGACAGGCTCACCAAAGTACTTGCGGTTATTGGCTGTAATTTCTTGGTCCTCAGTCGTCGCTCTATCTGACTCTTCGAGCCTGCGGGGAGTGGCAGTCAGGCCGATTTGAATTGCGTTGGGATTGCGCCTGAGCACTTCCGACCACCGACCCCAAGCCGAGCGATGGCATTCGTCGATGATGATTACGCTAAACGCATCTTCGCCGTAATGCTCTGACAGGAAGCTGGCGGAGCCTTCTTCGTCATCCAATCCCAGAGTTTGATAGGTAGCGATGTGGACGCGGGCATTTTTCGCAGCGTTGTCACCTTGCTTGGTCTCGACGATGCGGGCGTTATCCCCGAAAGCGGCCTTGAGCTTGTTGTAGGCCTGCTCTCGCAATTCGTCGCGATCGCAAAGGAACAGAGCGGGCTTTGGCAGTTGGCCAGCTTGGCTCATCCGCCAAAGCAGATTGGTCGCGATGATGGTCTTGCCCGCACCCGTAGCCAGGCTCAGCAACACTCGAGGTGCTTCGCCGGCCTGCTTGCTAAGGAGGATTTTCTCAAACGCAGCGCGGATGGCCGCGTCCTGGTAATAGCGCGTCAACGCCCACGCTGGACTGTCCGCCTGAAAAAGCATAGCGGCCGCCGGTTGGCTAACGTCGATGCCTGTGTCCCTGGCATACCTTGCTGTCAGGTCAACATGAGCCGGAAAATCCGGAAAGGGGAATGGTCCGCCTTGCAGGCTGGTAACGCCGTCGAACTCACCATACCGATGCCCGTTTGTGGAAAAGACGTACTTCACGTCGAAGCGCTTGCAGTCGGCGTACCCCTTGGCTTGCTGCATGCCCCGAAGCGGATCGTCGCCCTCCTTCTTGGCCTCGAGCACCGCGACCGGAAGGGGTTTGGGCATCGCGCCTACGTGAACGCATAGAAGATAGTCCGTCCGACCAGGACCCTTGCGACGTCGACCCTTTGAGCCGCTGGGTTCGACCGGCGCAGGCGTCAAGATGGTTTCCAGCGTGACTTGGTCGCGGCTGACATAACCCTTGCCGCGTAGAACTGGATCTATTAGGTGGTAGCGGGTGTCCGCCTCATTCATTCCCATCCGCCTGAGCCCCCCGTCGTGCTTTAGGTAAGCACTGCAGCCGATTCTCAGCCAGCAGCTCCTGGAATCTCGCAAGCACTTGAAAGTAAAGCACAGTAAGTAGCGTTCAGGCTATCTTTCAGAGGGGGCACCAAGCCCCCCAGGATTGCGCTTCCCCGACTGTTGGAGCCTCTATTCGATCGGACCAATTCAGAAGTGGAGTCTCGCGAGCCCAATTCCTGTAAGCCTTTGGTTTTAGGAGGAACACCATCTGGGCACGAGGCGATCGACGCTTCTCGACAGCCCTCGGCCCATTTTTTGGACCGAAAATTGTCTGAGGCACCCAAGCCCAGACCGGGTTTTTGGTGCCTTAATTGGTCCTTTGGAGACTAAATCAGGTCTCACCACGCGCCCGGACAACCGGCGCGCTCATTCCACCGTGACGGACTTGGCCAGGTTGCGCGGCTGGTCCACGTCGGTGCCCTTGAGCAGGGCCACGTAGTAGCTCAGCAGCTGCAGCGGGAGCGTGGACACCACCGGCGCGGCGATTTCGCCGCAGGCCGGCAGGGTGACCACGTGCGAGGCGTCCAGGCCGTGCGCGACGGTCTCGTCCACGAACGCATACAGCTCGCCGCCACGCGCGCGCACTTCTTCCAGGTTGGACTTGAGCTTGTCGATCAGGCGGTCGTTGGGCGCCACCGCGATCACCGGCATGTTTTCGTCCACCAGCGCCAGCGGGCCGTGCTTGAGCTCGCCGGCGGCGTAGGCCTCGGCGTGGATGTAGCTGATTTCCTTGAGCTTGAGCGCGCCCTCCATCGCCACCGGCCAGTGCGTGCCGCGGCCCAGGAACAGCGCGTGGTGCTTGTCGGCGAAACGATTCGCCAGCAGCTTGATCTGGCCGTCGAGCTTGAGCGTTTCCACGATCAGGCCGGGCAGCTGCTCCAGCTGCGCCACGCCGTCGAGGTAGCGCTTCTCGTCCAGGCCCTTGCTGCGCGCCAGCGCCAGCGCGAACAGCGCCAGCGCCACCAGCTGGGTGGTGAAGGCCTTGGTGGACGCCACGCCGATCTCGGGGCCGGCGCGCGTCATCAGCACCAGCGACGATTCACGCACGATGGACGACTCGGGCACGTTGCACACGGCCATCTGCGCCAGGTACGGCATCTGCTTGGCCAGCTTGAGCGCGGCCAGCGTGTCGGCGGTTTCGCCCGACTGGGAAATGGTGAGGAACAGCGTGCCTTCGCGCACCACCGGGTCGCGGTAGCGGTATTCGCTGGCGATCTCGGCCGTGCAGGGCACGGCGGCCAGCTGTTCGATCCAGTAACGCGCCACCAGGCCGGCGTGGTAGCTGGTGCCGCAGGCGATGATGTGCACGGCCTGGGTGTCGGCCAGCAGGCGCTCGGCGTCGATGCCGAAGATCTGCGTCAGGATCTTGCCGCCGGCGATGCGGCCTTCCAGGGTGTCGGCCACGGCCTGCGCCTGTTCGTGGATTTCCTTGAGCATGTAGTGGGCGTAGTCGCCGCGCTGCACCGAATCGCTGTTGAACGACGACTCCTTCACTTCGCGGGCGGCCGGCTGGCCGTGGGCATCGAACACCTGCACGCCGGCGGTGTCCAGGCGCGCCACGTCGCCCTCGTGCAGGTACAGGAAGCGGCGCGTCAGCGGCAGCAGGGCGTGGATGTCCGAGCCGAAGTACTGCTCGCCCTCGCCCAGGCCCACCACCAGCGGCGAGCCCAGGCGGGCGCCGACCAGCACGCCCGGCTCGCGCGCCGACACCACCACGATGGCGTAGGCGCCGTGCAGGCGGCCCACGATGTCCTGCACCGAGGCCAGCAGCGACAGGCCCGAGCGCTGCGCGCGCTCCACCAGGTGCGCGATCACTTCGGTGTCGGTCTGCGAGCTGAACTCATAGCCGTCGGCCTGCAGTTCGGCGCGCAGCGCGGCGTGGTTTTCGATGATGCCGTTGTGCACCACGCTCACTTCGCCCGACAGGTGCGGGTGCGCGTTGCCTTCGCTGGGCACGCCGTGGGTGGCCCAGCGGGTGTGGCCGATGCCGCAGTGGCCGTCGCTGCCGGTTTCGCGCTGCAGCGCGGCCAGGTCGCGCACCTTGCCCTTGGCGCGCAGGCGGACGATGCCTTCGGGCCCCAGCAGGGCCACGCCGGCCGAGTCGTAGCCGCGG